>Ga0307414_10000790_pt1 | contig 16166 bp, 15 predicted proteins | sample DK1Ometagenome_FD_203804 | JGI IMG/M metagenome (GOLD analysis project Ga0307414, IMG submission 203804) | Maize rhizosphere microbial communities from greenhouse at UC Davis, California, United States - DK15-O-3 | ecosystem: Host-associated > Plants > Roots > Rhizosphere > Soil | place: USA... | reverse complement strand
CCTGATCGGAGGCGCTGTCGGCCTTTCCGGCCGGAAAGCTGAGTTTCTGGGGCACCCCAAGGGCCTCTACATCCTGTTCTTTGCGGAGATGTGGGAGCGCTTCTCCTATTATGGCATGCGCGCGCTGCTGATTTTCTACCTGACCAAACATTGGGTATTCAGCGATGGGCAGGCGAACCTCGTCTATGGCGCTTATACCAGCCTTGTTTACATCACCCCGGTGCTTGGCGGCTATCTGGCCGACCGTTATCTCGGCCAACGCAAGGCTGTGCTGTTTGGCGCTTTGATCCTCACCGCAGGCCATATCCTGATGGCGTTCGAGGGGTCTGGCGGGCAGGCCGATCCCACGATCAACATCTTCTGGCTGGCGCTCTCTTGCATCGTGGTTGGCTCGGGCTTCCTAAAGGCCAATATCTCCGTGCTTGTCGGCCAAATGTATGGCCTCACCGATCCGCGTCGCGATGGCGCCTATACGATCTTCTATGTCGGCATCAATGTGGGCGCGGCCATCGGCACCATCCTCGCGGGCTGGCTGGGCGAAACCTATGGCTGGAAATACGGCTTTGGCGCTGCGGGCCTCGGCATGTTGCTGGGCGCCGTCGTCTTCGTGCTCGGCAAGCCATTCCTCATGGGCAAGGGCGAGCCGCCAAAGCCGATGACAATGCGGTTCGAGTGGCTGCTTTATGGGATCGGTATCGCCTCCATCGCGGTCATCTGGTTCCTCGTGCAATATCAGAGCGTCATCCAGAATCTGCTCATCGTCGCCGGTGTCGCACTGCTGGGCTATGTGCTGTTCACCGCGCTCAAGCTGGAGAAGCATGCGCGTGACCGCATCTTTGCAATCCTTTTCCTGATTGCCCTCAACCCGGTCTTCTGGGGCCTGTTCGAGCAGGCAGGCGGCAGCCTCAATCTCTATACGGATCGCTATGTGGACCGCGCAGGCGTTCCCGCCTCCATCTTCCAGGCGATCAACCCCATCTACATCATCATCCTTGGGCCGATGTTTGCATGGCTTTGGGTGGCGCTGGGGCGGCGGGGCTGGGAGCCATCGGCGCCTGCCAAATTCGGCATGGCGCTCGCGCAGGTCGGCCTTTCCTTCCTCGTCTTCGTGTGGGGCGCGCAATCGGTCGGCATGGCCGCGATGACGCCTGTCATCTACGTGTTCCTCATCTATTTGTTCGCCACGACCGGCGAGCTTTGCCTTTCGCCCGTGGGCCTCTCAGCCATGAACCGCCTTGCACCCCGCCACCTTGCCAGCCTCATCATGGGCGCGTGGTTCTACATGTCGGCGGTCGGCAATTTCGTCGCGGGCAAGATTGGCGAGGCGACCGGCGGCCATGATGGCGAAATGACCAAGGAAGCAACGCTCGCCGTTTACAGCACGATTGGCTGGTGGACGATGGGCATCGCCGTGGCGGTGCTGGTCGTCTCACCCTTCATCACCAAGCTGATGCATCTCGATACGCTCAAGGATGATGAAGCACCCGTCGATCCTCGCCCGGAAGAAGGGCTGCGGCAGACACCGGGATCAATGGGCTAAGGAAAGCGCTGGCGCAGGCCAGCCCGGCTTCGCTAAGGATGCGACATGAGCAGACGTTTTTTCGGCACGGACGGCATTCGCGGCCGCACCAACACATCGCCCATGACGGCGGAGATGGCCATGCGGGTCGGCATGGCTGCCGGGCGGCACTTCATGCGTGGCAGCCATCGCCACCGCGTCGTCATCGGCAAGGATACGCGCCTTTCAGGCTATATGATCGAGAATGCATTGGTGGCTGGTTTCACCAGCGTCGGCATGGATGTGGTGCAGTTCGGGCCGATCCCCACGCCCGCCGTGGCGATGCTCGCCGCCTCCATGCGGGCGGACCTTGGCGTGATGATCTCCGCCAGCCACAACCCCTTTTACGATAATGGCATCAAGCTGTTCGGGCCGGATGGTTACAAGCTCTCCGATGAGGATGAAGAGAAGATCGAGGCGCTGATCGAGGGTGGCGATATGCCGCTCGCGGAGGCCGAATTGATCGGCCGGGCGCGGCGCGTGGAGGATGGACGCGGGCGCTACATCCACTTCGTGAAGTCCACATTCCCCGAGCATTTGCGGCTCGATGGCCTCAAGATCGCGCTCGATTGCGCCAATGGCGCGGCATACAACACAGCGCCCGCCACCCTCTGGGAGCTGGGCGCGGAACTGGTCACGGTCGGCGTGACGCCCAACGGCACGAACATCAATGATGGCTGCGGATCGACCGCGCCCATGCTGCTGCAGGAAACCGTCGTCGCATCCGGCGCCGACATCGGCATTGCGCTGGATGGCGATGCGGACCGGCTGATCGTGGTCGATGAGACAGGCACAATCGTGGATGGCGATCAGATCATGGCGCTCATCGGCACAAGCTGGGCGAAACAGGGGATGCTCAAGGGCGATGGCGTGGTCGCGACGGTCATGTCCAACCTCGGCCTTGAGCGCATGCTGGCAAAGCAGGGCATTCCCCTCATCCGCACCAAGGTGGGCGACCGCTATGTGCTGGCCGAGATGAAAGCGCGCGGCTGCAATGTCGGCGGCGAGCAATCCGGCCACATGATCCTCTCCGATTATGCCACGACCGGCGATGGCACGATTGCCGCGCTGCAAGTGCTCGCCGCGCTGGTCGATAGTGGCAAACCCGCAAGCGAGTTGCTGCGTCAGTTCGAGCCGGTGCCGCAATTGCTCAAAAATGTCCGCTTCGCAGGCGGCAAGCCGCTCGACGCGCCCAGCGTGCAGGCCGTCATCGCGCAGGCCGAAGCCGAGCTTGCGGGCTGCGGGCGACTGGTTATTCGCCCTTCCGGCACCGAGCCTGTCATCCGCGTGATGGCCGAGGGCGACGATGCCGAGCAGGTCACCCGCCTCGTCGAGCGCATTTGCGATGCGGTGGCGAGCGCCGCCAAGGAGCCAGCCAATGCTTGAGATGCGTCCTGATTGCGAGCGCTGCGGCGTCGATCTGCCTGCCGATGAGGGCGGGGCCTTCATCTGCTCGTTCGAATGCACATTCTGTGCGCAATGCAGCGAACTACTGGATGATCGCTGCCCCAATTGCGGCGGCGAATTGCTCGATCGCCCAGCCCGTCAGGGCGAGGCGCTGGCGAAAAATCCCGCCTCAACACAGCGGCACTTCAAGATTTAAACTGCCGATCTCGGCCCGTAGAGAATGATCGCCGCGCCACCCAGGCACACCAGCGCGCCCAATAAATCCCAGCGATCGGGCCGCGCACCCTCGACCAGCCAGAGCCACGCAATGGCAGACGCAATATACACCGCGCCATAGGCAGCATAAGCCCGCCCGGCATGATCTGAATCCACCAGCGTCAGCAACCAGGCGAAAATCATCAGCGATGCCACGCCCGGCACCAGCCACAGCGGCGAGCGGTCCAGCTTGAACCAGGCCCAGAAGGCAAAGCAGCCCGCAATCTCGGCGAGGGCGGCGGCGATGTAGATGATCGCGGTCATGCGCTGCTATCGCATCGAACGGCGCAAGCAGCAATCTGCGCCGTGCGTCTCGACTTCAAGCCCCGCTATCGGCAAAAGGCGGCCATGAGCATTCCACGCATCTTAATCATCGCCGGATCGGATTCGGGCGGCGGCGCCGGCATTCAGGCGGATATCAAGACGGTCACGATGATGGGCGGTCACGCGATGACCGCCATCACCGCCATCACCGCGCAAAACACGCTGGGCGTGCAGGCCGTCCATCCCGTGCCGACCGAGATGGTCATCGCCCAGATCGATAGCGTCGTGGACGATATCGGTGTGGATGCGATCAAGATCGGCATGATCGGATCGGCGCAGACGGCCCTTGCCTTGGCGCAGCGGCTCGAGAGCATCAACGCGCCCATCGTGCTCGATCCCGTGATGGTGGCAAGCAGCGGCGGCGTGCTGGCCGATGCCGAGACCATCGAGGCCATGCACGAGCTGATGGGCTGGGCCTTCCTCACCACGCCCAACCTGCCCGAGCTGGAGGCACTTGGCGGTGAGCAGGCGCTGGCCGAGCGCGGCGAAATGCTGCTCATCAAGGGCGGCCATGCGCCGGGCGATACGATCATTGATCGGCTCGTCGGCTTTGAGGGCGAGGTTGCGCGATGGGAGGGGCCGCGTATCGACACGCAAGATAGTCACGGCACCGGCTGCACGCTCGCCAGCGCCATCGCGATGGGGCTGGGGCAGGGGCTGGACCTGCCCGATGCGATTGCGCAGGCCCGCCAGTTCGTGCGGCTCGCGCTGCATGATGCGCCGCAGCTGGGCGGCGGCCACGGCCCGATGGGCCATGCCTCCGTACGGCTCGATATCGGCGCAAGCCCGCGCCTCAACCAGCTCAGCGTGCCGGTCGCCGACTATGCCGCCTCGCGCAATTTCTATGAGGAGCTCGGCCTCAAGCTGATCGTGGATAGCCCGGAGAAGCCCTATGCCCGCTTCGAGGCCGCTGGCGGCGCAACGCTCTCGCTGCATGGTGAGAGCCACGCTGTCTATCTCGAAAGCAATGATCTCGATGCGCGCGTAGCCGCGCTCCAATCGGTCGGGCTGGTCTTCGATTCCGAGCCGGTAGATCAGGATTGGGGCTGGCGCGAAGCCTGGCTCGTTGACCCCGCCGGCAATCGCATCTGCCTGTTCAGCGCGGGTGAGAACCGCCGCTATCCACCCTGGCGCATCACGCGATGATCGCTGGTGTTGATGAGGCTGGGCGCGGGCCACTGGCCGGGCCTGTGGTCGCCGCCGCGGTCATCCTATGCAAGCCGCGCCCCTCAGGCCTCGATGACAGCAAGAAGCTGACCGCAACCCGCCGCGCCGAGCTGGAGGCCACCATCAAGCGCCGCTGCCAATGGGGTGTCGGCATTGTCGATGTCGAGCAGATCGACCAGCTCAACATCTTCGGCGCCACCATGCTGGCCATGACCCTCGCGGTCGAAGCCCTGTGCGCCAAGATCGGTTGTGATCCGCTCGAAGTGCTCATCGACGGCAATCTAACTCCGCATGGCCGCCGCGCGGAATGGCGCTGGCAGGCCCGCGCGATCGTAGGCGGCGATGCGCTGGAGCCCTGCATCTCAGCTGCTTCCATCATCGCCAAGGAGCATCGCGACGCCATGATGCGCGAGGCGGCGCTGGCCCATCCCCATTATGGCTGGGAGCGCAACAAGGGCTATGGCACGCGCGATCATCTCGCTGCCTTGCGCGAGCATGGCCCAACCCCGCTCCACCGCCGCAGCTTTGCGCCCGTCGCGCAACTTGACGCTTTGCGCCGTTCCGCCTAACAGGCCCACGTCATCTGGGGAGTAGCCAGCAGCCCAAAACGGCTGGCCCGCGCATCAACATACTCGGTCGAGAGGCCGTGGTGCCGGGAGGATGGGAAACCATTCAGGCGAGACCAATGACATCGCACTTCCGTCCGGCCGGGCGGGAGGTGGGATGTCATCGGTTCATCGTCTCGCTCGGCCCCGGATATTTCATGGACGCTCTCCTCACCTCCACCGCCGTGGTCGCGCTCGCCGAGATTGGCGACAAGACGCAATTGCTGGCGATCCTGCTCGCCACCCGCTTCCGCAAGCCGCTGCCGATCATCTTCGGCATCCTGGCCGCGACGCTCGCCAATCATTTCCTCGCCGCGCTGCTGGGCGCCAGTGTGGCGTCCATCTTCGAGGCGGCATGGTTCCATTATCTCGTGGCTGCGGGCTTCCTCGCTATGGCGGTCTGGACGCTCATCCCGGACAAGATTGACGATCTGGATGACAAGCCCGCCCGCTTCGGGCCGTTCCTCTCCACCACCATCGCCTTCTTCCTCGTCGAGATGGGTGACAAGACGCAGATCGCGACCGTGGCCCTTGGCGCCCAGTTCCAGCAAGTCGCGCTCGTCACCATGGGCACTACGCTCGGCATGCTCCTCGCCAATGTGCCAGCCGTCTTCCTCGGCCATGAGTTGCTCAAGCGCGTGCCGATCAAAACGGTGCGGATCGTTGCGGCCAGCCTGTTCGCCATTATCGGCATCTGGCTGCTCATTCAGGGCCCAGGAAGCCTCTGAGCGACTCGAACCGGACCGTCAGAAAATAAATCTGACGGTCCGAGCGCACTGAGTCTTCAGCGCAACACCACTAGATATTGAGTCTGCGATGAATCCGCAGACTCCATCCCTCGTGTGGGACTCGTTTCGTTCTCATTTTTAGCCCCCCTCCAGCGCGAGCCTCCAGAAAATTACCAAGCTTGACGCGCGAGTCGCGGGGACTCATCACCTGTTTCAAGACGAACGGGGGCTATCTAAATGGGCGTTATGGAAAAGGTTATCACGCGGGCGCCGCGGACGCGCACAGCACCGGCAAAGCTGCCAGCCGTGCTTCCGCTCGACACATTGCTGCAGGGCGATTGCATCGCCATCATGCGCACATTGCCGTCCGCCAGTGTGGACGTAATCTTCGCTGACCCGCCATATAATCTCCAGCTCGGCGGCGATCTGTTCCGGCCCGAGGGCGGCCGCGTCGATGCAGTCGACGACGCATGGGATCATTTCGACAGCTATGGCGCCTATGATGCCTTCTGCCGCGAGTGGCTCTCGGAGGCGCGGCGCATCCTCAAGCCCGATGGCACCATCTGGGTGATCGGCAGCTATCATAATATCTTCCGCGTCGGATCGATGATGCAGGATCAGGGCTTCTGGATCCTCAACGATATCGTATGGCGCAAGGCCAACCCCATGCCCAACTTCAAGGGCACGCGCTTCACCAACGCGCATGAAACATTGATCTGGGCCAGCCAGGGCGAGAAGGCCAAATATACCTTCAATTATCGCGCGATGAAGACGCTCAATGACGAGCTGCAAATGCGTTCGGACTGGGTGCTCCCCATCTGCGCCGGGCAAGAGCGCCTCAAGCGCAACGGCACCAAGGCACACCCCACGCAAAAGCCCGAGGCTTTGCTCTACCGCATTCTGCTTTCCTGCACGCAAAAGGGCGATGTCGTTCTCGATCCCTTCTTCGGCACCGGCACCACCGGCGCGGTCGCGCGGCGGCTTGATCGCCACTGGATCGGCATTGAGCGTGAAGACAGCTATTGTGAGGTCGCGCGGGAGCGCATCGCTGCAGCGCTCCCGCTCGATGAGAGCGCCATCACCATCATGCAATCGCCAAAAAGCCAGCCGCGCGTCGCCTTCGGCACCTTGGTCGAGACGCGGATGATCGAGCCGGGCGCGGTGCTGACGGACAGCAAGGGTCGCTGGAAAGCCCATGTCCGCGCTGACGGATCATTGCTCTGCGGTGAAGAGATTGGCTCCATCCACAAGATGGGTGCAACCCTGCAAGGCGCGCCAAGCTGCAATGGCTGGACCTTCTGGCACATTGAGCATGAGGGCAAGGTCAAGCCCATCGATGCGCTGCGCAAGCTCTACCTGCTTGCGACGGAGCCATAAGCTTCGTCGTCGGAGCCCGGGGCGGATCTCCCACAATAACCCCCGGGCTCTAACTTCCTTTGCGCACACGTCCGCGCTAGAGCATCCGCCATGCTGAAGGATGACGCCCGAACATGATCCAGATTCCGCCCCCCGGCGCGCGGCTTTATCTGCGCCCGATCTGGTTCGTCGATACGCCGGTTGGGCTTGCAGAGAGTGATTTCCGGCGGCTTGCGGGCGGGCTGATCTGGTTTCAGGCCATTGAAGCGCGCTGGATCACGGTTGAGGGCGAGTCGTGCAAGGAGCAAGTGCCGCTCAGCGCATTCACCGATTGGCAGGTGCGTCTCCCCGATGCTCTGGGCGCACGCGCCGAACAGCTCATGGCAGCGCTCACCGCACCACGCGCGCCCCTCACGCTGGGCGAGCGCATCCTCCGCTTTGATACCCCGCAAGTCATGGGCATTTTGAACATGACGCCAGACAGCTTCTCCGATGGCGGCAAGCTAATGGACGCGCCGGAGCGTGCAGCAGATGCCGGTTTCGCCATGCAGCTTGCGGGCGCATCCATCATCGATGTCGGTGGCGAATCCACCCGGCCCGGCGCCGATACTGTTTGGGAAGGGGATGAGATTGCCCGCACCGTGCCCGTCATCGAGCGCCTGGCAAAGAGCGGCATCATCGTCTCGATTGACACCCGCAAGGCGAGTGTGATGGAAGCCGCGCTGGCCGCAGGCGCAGGCATCGTCAATGATGTGACCGGCCTCACCCATGATCCGCGCGGGCTGGAAGTGGTGGCCCAATCCGGCTGCTCGGTCATGCTCATGCACAGCCCGTCAGCGGGTGACGACCCCCATGGCGGCGCCGTGAAATATAAAGCCGGAGCCGTCGGCGGCGCAGCCATCGACCTTGAAATATTCGACTGGCTGGAAGCGCGCATTGCCGCTTGCGTTGCGGCGGGCGTGGACCGCGCAAAAATCATCGTCGATCCCGGCATCGGCTTTGGCAAGGCATTGCAGGATGACACCCGCATCGTGAACAATCTCGCGCTTTATCAGGCACTGGGCGTGCCCTTGCTGTTCGGCGCCAGCCGCAAGCGCATGGTCGGCGCGCTCACCAATGGCGCACCCGTTCCCGAGCGCCTCGGCGGATCAGTCGCCCTCGCGCTCAAGGCCATCGATCAGGGCGCGCAGATCGTGCGCGTGCATGATGTGCAGGAGAGTGTGCAGGCCGCACGTGTCTGGCGCGGCCTGCGCGATGCGGCGCTGGTGGCGGGCTGAGCTTAGCGCCTCGCAACACCAATTAGCGCGGTCGAGGGTATCGGCAGGATCGAGCGGTCGCCGGCCATCTCGCGCACTTCCGCAATAAACTGGACCTTCTGCGCATCGCTCAAACTCGTCCAGTCAGGCGACATGCCAAAGAGTGTGTCCGGCTGATCCAGCGCTGCGACCTCCATTTCAAAATCATGCGTAACATAGTCAATCTGTGGGTCGCGATACCCGGCCTCGATAAACGCCGCCGCGAAACTGTCGGCAACGCTCAGCGCTCTCATTCCCTCTGGCATTTGGGCCATAGGCAACTCTGGAAAGAGTTTCTGCCTGATGTCCCCCAACAGCATGAAGCTCGCAGCGCCTCGGCCCTGCCATGAGCCGATCACGCCATAACCGCCCTTGCGTGTGACACGGTGCATCTCCGAGAGGCCCTTGCGCCAGTCGGGGAACATGATGAGGCCGAAGATCGAGAAGACAGCATCGAAGCTCTCGTCTGGAAGATCGAGGGCTTGCCCATCCATCACCCGCGTTTCGATATTGGCAAGGCCCGCCGCCTCAACGCGCGCGACCATGCCCGGTGAGAAATCGGTGGCCAGCACCTGAGCGCCGGTGCGCGCTGCGGCAAGCGCCAGTGCGCCAGTCCCCGTAGCCACGTCCAGAACCTGGCTCTGTGGGGTGAGCGGCACACGAGCCAGCGCATCGTGCGCATAAAGGGATGTGAAGGGATGGGCGGTGCGCTCATAATGACTGGCTGTCTCATCCCATTTTTTAACTTGCTCAAACTCACGCACCAAAAAGTCTCCTCGAATCATGTAACAATCCGAGTATCATGACTTTCAGGCCTTGCCAATTGACGATCTCGGGTGAAGAGTTTGCTCATGCGCAATGACAGTCGTCTTTCCCGGATGTTGCACGTGCTGCTCCACATGGCGCAGCAGCAAGGCCCCATGACGTCCGAGACGATTGGTGAGATGCTCCGCACCAATCCGGTCGTCGTGCGCCGCACGATGGCGGGGCTGCGCAAGGCGGGCTATGTCCGCTCGGAGAAAGGGCACGGCGGGGGCTGGCTGATCGCTTGCGATCTGGAAACGGTCTCATTGCTCGATATTCACCGTGCCGTCGGTGGTCCGCGCCTGTTCGCAATCGGAAATGAGGCGTCGACTTCCCCTTGCGTCGTCGAAAAGGTGGTGAATGAAGCGGTCGAGGATGCCTTGCAGCGCGCCGAAGCTCTTCTGATCGAGCGTCTTGGCGGCGTGAGCGTTGCCGAGCTGGCCAAGCGCTTTCAGGCGCAATGCGCCGGAGCCTCTTAATCGTTCCTCTGCCAAGAGAAAAGTAAGCTTTCTACGTCATGGGAGGCCCGTAAACGGCCGCCCCGGCGGCGTCGGTCGGCTTGGGGCGTGGGTAAGTGCAGAAAATATTGGTGATTTTCGGCACGCGACCTGAGGCGATCAAATTATATCCGGTCATCGAGGCGCTGCGGGATCATCCCGACATTGTCGTGCGGGTCTGCGTCACCGCCCAGCATCGTGCACTGCTGGATCAGGTGTTGGAACTGGCCGGCATCATCCCGGATATCGACCTTGATCTCATGGAACCCGGCCAGACGCTTGATGCGCTCACGGCACGGCTTATCCTGGCACTAGGCGACGTGCTCGATCGCGAAAAGCCGGACCGGGTGCTCGTCCATGGCGATACGTTGACCGCGATGGTGGCGAGCCTCGCGGCCTATTATCGGCGGATTCCGGTCGCTCATGTCGAGGCAGGCCTGCGCAGTGGCGATATCCATCATCCCTGGCCCGAGGAAGTGAACCGGCGGGTCATCGCCTGCATCGCGGACCTAAACTTCGCGCCGACGCAAGCTGCTGCCGATGCTTTGCGTGCCGAGGGGCGAGCAGAAGCGGGGATTCATGTGACAGGCAACAGCGTTATAGACGCCCTGCTTGCGACCCGCGCGCGCTTGCTTAATCAGCCAAGCCTTTGCGATCAGGTCAGGCCGTTCCTTTCACGATTTGCAGGCAAGCAGATCATTGCCGTGACCTGTCACCGGCGTGAGAATTTCGGCGAAGGGTTGCGGCAAGTCGCGGGCGCGATGCGAGATCTGGCGGCGCGCGATGATGTCGCGATGATATTCCCGGTTCATCCAAATCCACAGGTGCGCGAGACGATGGAGATGGAATTGTCCGGCTTGCCGAACGTCGCTCTCATCGAGCCGATCGACTATGCAAATTTCGTTGCGCTGATGGATGCCTGCACCCTTGTGCTCACCGATAGTGGCGGCGTGCAGGAGGAGGCGCCTTCGCTCGGCAAGCCAGTGCTGGTGATGCGTGAAACGACCGAGCGGCCAGAGGGGGTGGAGGCAGGCACGGCCAGGCTCGTTGGAACGGATCGCTCGCGGATCGTGGCGGAGGTCGCCCGACTGCTGGACGATCAGCTAGCCTATGAGGCGATGGCCCGTGCGCGTAATCCATTTGGAGATGGGAAGGCAGCCGAACGGATCGCGCATATCATCGCCCAAGCCCAACGGGCCTGACTGGACTGGCTCAACGGCGGGGGATCGGCTCGGAGTCGGAGAGGCGCTTGCCGGCAATAAGCGTCTGGCTGACGAACAGAACGACAAAGAGCGTGCCCACCACGCCGACGATCATGTCGAACATCGAGATGCCCGGCGGCAGCACAGGATCGGAGACCATCATGCCGATGGTCATGCCGATCAGCAGGAAGCGCAGCTCCGTTGGCCCGGCAATGCCGTAGGAAAGCTTGAACTCGCCCATCACTCGTGCGGCCAGATAGGCATGGATCGAGAGCAGCAAATAGCCGACCACGGCAAACATTGCGACGTCGACGCGCACGAATGGGCTAAAGCCCATGCCGCCAAGGATGAGCAGGGTCACAAGCCCATCGCAGCTATGATCGATGAAATAGCCATAGGATGGCCGCTCGATCCTCCGGTAGCGTGCAAGGCTGCCATCGAGCGAGTCGCCGAACCATTGCAGGACGTAGCCAATGATCGCGAGCCACAGCCAGGTCTTGCTAAAGCCGCTCGCCGCATAGCCGATGAACGTCGCGACTGCACCGAAAACGCCGAGCGAGGTGAGCTTGTCCGGCGTTACCCACTGGGGCAGGATGCTGCACAACCAGTTGAGAAGCCTGCGTTCAGGCGCCGCAAGGAGGTTCTTTTGAATCCTCTCGATGGGCTTGGCGATGGGGCGTGTTTGGTTGATCATTTTATTCACAAGCCGTCATAAAAGCGTAACCGGATTAATACCAGCGTCTTGATTGCTTTTGCGTCCTCCGGCGGGACGAGTTGCAGCGCTTGGCTGCTCGAGCGAGCAGAGCGCCATCACAATCCGATTGACCTGAACCCGGCCCCCGCATAGCGCGCGGAACGATGACAGCGAAACCTGCGCCGTCCAAGGAAGTGGCGCGCCTGCGCCTCTATCTGCTCAGCATCCTGATCGACATCATGGTGCTGGGGCTTGCCTTCACGTTTGCCAATTTTCTGGTGCTGGGATCGCTGCAGGGCGAGCCGGGCAAGCCGCACGGCGTGGTGATGTTTGCGATGATCGCGCCGGTTTACACGCTCATCGCCATCAATGGCGGCGTGTATGGCATCCGTATGATCGGTAATGGTCGGGCGAGCGCCTTCAAGGCGATGTGGAGCCTCGTTCAGGCGGCCATGCTCATGCTCATCATCGTCTATTTCGGCAAGATCGCTGACCAGCTCTCGCGCCTGACCTTCGTGGTGGGGCTGGGACTTTCCGCCATCGGGCTGTTCTGGGCGCGGCGGCTCATCGACTGGTGCGCCATGCGTCTGGTGGGGGAGGTGCCGCACATTACCGTGCTGCTGGTCGATGGCGTGGAGATCGAGACTCCGCACGATGCCTGGCGGGTGGATGCCGCGGAGATCGGCTTTGATCCTGTGATCGGCGATGCTGCGATGGCCGAGCGCCTCGCGAATGGCGTGGGTGGCGCTGAGCGTGTGGTGGTCGCGTGTCCGCCCGAGCGGATCGAGGCCTGGCGTGTCGCGCTGACGGCGCTTTCGGCCAAGGGCGAGATCATGGTGCCGGAGATGAGCCGGTTCGTGCCAGCCAAGGTCAGCACCTTTGCCGATCACCCAACGGTTGTAGTGGCTGGCGGGCCGTTGCTGTTCCGTGATCGGATCGTGAAGCGCCTGCTTGATTTAGCGATTGGTGTGCCTGCAACGCTGCTCCTTTCGCCCTTGCTCATCGGTGGCGCGATTGCCGTGAAGCTCTCCGGCCCCGGACCCGTCTTCTTCCGCCAATTGCGCATCGGCAAGGATGCAAAGCCATTCCTGATCCTGAAATTCCGTACGATGCACATGGCGCAGACTGACCAAGGCGCGGAGAAGCTGACCGAGAAGGATGATCCGCGCGTAACCCGTATCGGTGCCTTGCTGCGGCGTACGAGTCTGGATGAGTTACCGCAACTTTTCAATGTGTTGGGGGGCGACATGAGCATCGTGGGTCCACGGCCTCATGCGCCTGCCGCCAAAGCCGCGAACAGCCTCTATTGGGAAGTGGATGACCGCTATTGGGCGCGCCATTGCATCAAGCCCGGTATGACCGGTCTTGCGCAGGTGCGCGGGCATCGCGGGCCAACGGACCGGCATGAGGATCTGATCAACCGGCTACAATCCGACCTTGAATATGTGACCAACTGGTCGATCTGGCGCGATTTGCGCATCATCGCCGCCACACTGCGCGTGCTGGCGCACGACAATGCGTTTTGAGGAGCGCGGCGCGTGATTGATCTGCTTTTGATCGCAGTGATGATGGTGGCGGCAATCCTGCTGCTGTGGCCATTCCTCTTCTATCCCGCAATCTTGCGATGGTTGCCCAAGCAACCCCTGCACGCCGATGGCGAGGTGCCCAGTTCGGCGTCCCTGCTGTTCTGCGCCTATAATGAGGCCGCGTCCCTCCCTGGCAAGATTGCCAACATCCGCGCTCTCAAGGCCCGCCACCCATCGTTGCAAGTTCTCGCCTTCAACGATGGCTCAGCGGATGAGACCGGCGCGTTGCTAGATCAGGCCAGCGACGTGCTGCATGTGATCCACGGCCCCGGCCGCAGCGGCAAGGCGCATGGCATGAAACTGCTGGCGGCAATAGCGACGGGCGACGTGCTGATTTTCAGCGATGCGAATGTCATGCTGGATGAAGGCGCCATTGATGCGCTGCTGCCTTATTACCGCGATGCGCAGGTTGGAGGTGTCCTCGGCTCCCTGCATTATGGTGGCGCGCAAAGCAGTGCCTCAGCCTCAGTGGGCGCGCTCTATTGGCGCATCGAGGAGCAGCTGAAAGACCTTGAGTCGCGCACCGGCAATGTGATGGGGGCGGACGGCTCCATCTTCTCCATCCGTCGCAGCCTCTACCCGGATTTCCCCGATAGCGTGCTGGACGATCTGACCGTCTCGATGGCCGTCGTCTTCGCAGGCAAGCGGCTCATCAAAGCCAAAAATGTCATCGCGCGGGAAATGATGGTCTCCCGCCGTGAGGATGAATATCGCCGCAAGGTGCGCATCGCGACGCGCAGCTGGCATACGCACCAGCATCTGCGCCCGCAATTGCGCGCGATGACAAGGCTCGACCGCTTCAAATATACATCCCGCAAGATCATCCGCTGGTTCGGCGCGGCGTGGATCGGCATCGGCGCGCTGGCGGCGCTCGCGTTCGCCTGGCGGGTCTCGCCCATCGCGGCGATTGCGATGCTTGCGGCAGTCCTCTTCTTCGGCCTGCTCGGCGCCATGTTCCGGCGTGGGCCAATCGCATCCATCATGGATTTGCTGCTCGCCTATGTGGCAACGCTCAAGGGCGTCTTGCGCGCGATGCGGGGGCAGACCTTCACTGTTTGGGCGCCCGCAAAGTCCCGCGACTGATTTTGGGTTAAGATCGCGCGGTTCTTCTCGCTTTCGTGCCGCAGGATTGTATAGGCTCGCGCGATGATTACGAGCCAACGCGTCCTCAAGGCTGTGGGCAAGCATGTTTCGCGTGCTGGCCTTGCCGTGCGCTCGGCCCTCGGCGCCACGCGGGATCGTTATTGCCCCGCTTGCCGCAAGGAGGTCGTCGGCTTTTATCGCTATGGTGATGAGGCGGAATGGGGCTGCCTGCTGTGCGACTCGTCCCCCCGCGAGCGGCTGATGCATGCGCTGCTCGATGATGGCGTCATCAAGGCCCCGGCATGGGCGGCCATTCTCCATTGCGCGCCCAATGAGGCAAGCCTCGTGCGCCGCTTCCGCGCCTATGCCGGCGATTATGTGCCCGCCGATATCGACCCAAGCCGTTACAATGTGCCCGGCATGCAGCAGCTCGATCTCATGGCAATGGCCGATGAGGAGCGGTTTGACCGCATCTACGCCAGCCATGTCATGGAGCATGTGCCTGATGACGCCGTGGTGCTCTCCAATATGCGCCGGGCTTTGAAGCCGGGCGGAGAGGCATGGCTGCTGGTGCCCCTGTGGTACAAGCCGAGCGAAGATGGCCCAAGCGATCTCTCCGGTCGCGAGCGCGAGCAGCGGTTTGGCCAGTGGGATCATGTGCGCCAATATGGCCGCGACTTTGCCGATCGCATCAGCGCGGCAGGGCTGGAGGTCGATCTGATCGATGCAGCCAGGCTGCCCGCTGAAACGGTGCGGCGCATGGGTCTGGCAGACACGCTTTTCCGCGCGCGCAGGCCATAATGACGGGCGCGCATCGTTGATCGCCGGGCTGGCCGCACGGGCCGGGACGCTGGAGCGCCGGTCCGGCCTGCTCGCCATCGCCAAACTGAGCAATGTGGCGCTAGCGATGCTCTGGGGCTTCGTCGTCACCTTCGTGTTCGTACGCTTGCTGCCAATGGACGAGTTTCGTGCGTTTCTGCTGCTCGTGGCCTTTGCCAATTTCACCGTTTCGGCGGAACTCGGCATTTCGGCAATCGCCTATAGTCGGCTCAGGCGGGATCGCGTGGCGGGCGAGGGCAATTTCCGTGCGGAAGAGATTGTCGCCCTGCTCTGGCTGCTCGGGGGAATCATCCTGCTGGGCGCACTGGTCATCGGCGCGGCCATCGCCACTGGCCTCCTGAAGACGAATTATCCGGGACTTTTCATCGCCTTTTACGGCGTTGCTGCGATCAACCTTCTAACGCTGCTCGCCCGGCGCACACTTGCGGCACTGGATCATAACCTCTGGTGGGAAGCGCTTGATTTCATTCGGCGCCTGTCCGGCATAGCCCTGTTGCTTGCGGCCCTGATTGGCCTGCCGCTCATGGCATCCGTGCTGCTTCAGCTAGGCCTTGCCGTAGCCATTTTCTGGATCGGCCTCGCAACGGTACAGACCAGCCTCGGCATGAGCACCGCCCAATGGCTGCGGGCAAGGGCAGGCGCAGCCCATATCCGCGCCCATTATCTGGCCGATTTCGGGCGCACCGGCGTGCTGACGCTGTGTGATGTCGCTGCCTATAATGCGCCGTACTTCACAATCGCGGCGGCAACACCGGATCCCAGGCC
>Ga0307414_10000789_pt1 | contig 16173 bp, 10 predicted proteins | sample DK1Ometagenome_FD_203804 | JGI IMG/M metagenome (GOLD analysis project Ga0307414, IMG submission 203804) | Maize rhizosphere microbial communities from greenhouse at UC Davis, California, United States - DK15-O-3 | ecosystem: Host-associated > Plants > Roots > Rhizosphere > Soil | place: USA... | reverse complement strand
TAGGTCTCTTCTATTACGGATACTCCCCGTTCAGTTTAGTTGCGGGCGCAGCGATCGACCGGCTTGGACCACGCCGGCTTTTGCCGGGTGCCGCGGCTGTCGTGGGCATCGGCGCCTTGCTGTTCGCAACCGGCAATAGCCAGGTCGCCGGCGCAGGCAGATTTCTGCAAGGCGCGGGCGGCGTGTTTGCACTCGTCGGCGCGATCTACATCGCCACCAAAAACTTTGACCCGTCCAAAGCCGCGACGCTGATTGGCGTGACACAGATGTTTGGCATGGCGGGCGGTTCGGCGGGCCAGTTTGTGGTTGGACCAATGATTGGCAGGGGAGTCGCCTGGAACCATTTCTGGATCGGAATGGGCGCCGTCGCGTTGCTGATCGCTGTGGCTCTGTTTCTTCTGATCCCGAGTGAGAGTTCACCTTCATCCGGCGGTGGGCTGAGGACGATTACGCGAGCCTTCGCGACTGTCTTCAAAAATCCGCAGTCGATCTTGTGCGGCTTGATTGCCGGATTGATGTTCATACCAACAACTATCTTCGACATGATCTGGGGCGTCCGCTTTTTACAGGAAGCTCACGGCGTTGATTATGGCGAGGCAGTAATGCGATCGGCCACAGTTCCTTTTGGATGGATCATCGGTTGTCCTCTGCTTGGTCTTCTCTCCGATCGAATCGGCCGGCGCAAACCGGTGATAGCCGGCGCGGGTATCGTGCTGCTCCTGTGTCTTGCGTGGATCCTCTATGGCACACCCGGCGTGTTTCCTCCTTACGTGTTGGGTCTCGTTACCGGCATCGCTTCCGGCGCCGCGATGTTGCCCTACACAGTGATTAAAGAAGCTAACCCGCCTCAGTTCGCGGGTACCGCCACTGGAGTCATCAACTTTGTAAATTTCACCTTAAGCGCACTACTTGGACCAGTGTTCGGATGGATGCTTCAGAACGCGGCGGGCGGAGCAGCGCGAATGGATGTGCAGCATTTTCAAACCACGTTTGCGCCGCTTCTTTACGGAGTTGCAGTCGCAGTTCTAATGACGCTGCTGCTGTTGAAGGAAACAGGACCAGCAGCACGGGAGAAATAAAGCAATGCAAGCAGCAATCGGAACTGGAAAATACGAACGACTCCTCGCGCGCTGCGAGTTTCTGGCGCCGGTTCCAACCGCCGTGGCCCATCCCTGTGAAGTATCGGCTTTGCAGGGAGCAGTAGAAGCAGCGCAGAAAGGCTTGATTGAGCCGTTACTGGTTGGACCAGCAAACAAGATCGCGGAGATCGCGGAGTCAGCCAAAATCGATCTCGGCAACCTGACGATCGTGGATGTAGCGGATAGTCACGCTGCGGCAAAGAAAGCCGTCGAGCTGATCAGGGCAGGCAAGGCCGAGATCCTGATGAAAGGCAGTCTGCACACGGACGAGTTGATGTCGGCTGTTATCTTGCGTGAAGGCGGGCTGCGCACAGCACGTCGCATCAGTCACGTGTTCGTGATGGACGTGCCGACTTATCACAAGGTGTTGCTCGTTACGGACGGCGCCATCAACATCGCGCCCACGCTCGAAGACAAAGTTGACATCTGCCAGAACGCAATCGATCTCGCAATTTCACTCGGACTCGAGAGACCAAAAGTCGCGATTCTCGCTGCCGTCGAAACCGTCAACTCAAAAATGTCCGCCACGCTCGATGCCGCAGCACTCTGCAAGATGGCCGAACGCGGCCAGATCAACGGCGCCATTCTCGATGGACCACTCGCGTTTGATAACGCCATCAGCGCGCAAGCCGCCGAGACGAAAGGCATCAAGTCGGCAGTGGCGGGCGACCCCGACATTCTCCTCGCGCCCGATCTTGAAGCCGGCAACATCCTCGCAAAGCAGTTGAGCTTTCTCGCGAATGCAGACAGTGCCGGCATGGTCCTGGGCGCGAGAGTGCCCATTATTTTGACCAGTCGTGCGGATAGTGTGCGGTCGAGAATTGCGAGTTGTGCAGTTGCGAAATTGGTGGCCCATGCACGACGCACACGATTTCAGGAGCTTCACTGATGGACGACTACGCACTCGTACTCAATGCCGGTTCGTCGAGCCTTAAGTTCTGTGTCTTTGGACGACCACCGGGAGAAAGCTGGCACCTCGAAGCGCGTGGTCAGATCGAAGGCATCGGCACGGCGCCTCGTTTGTCCGCCAAAGGCGCCAATGGTGAGAGTCTTGCAAAGCAGGACGTTGCGGTTCGTGATGCGCATGAAGCACTCGACGCACTCGCTGCCTGGCTGCGCTCCAAATACGATCGCTCGCGCCTCCTGGGTGTGGGCCATCGAGTGGTCCATGGCGGGGCGCGCTTCAATGGTCCAACGATACTCAATACAGAAATATTGCACGAACTTCAGCAACTGGTTCCCCTCGCGCCGCTTCATCAACCTTACAACCTGGCAGCGATAGAAGCAGTCTTCGATCGATTACCGGGAGTGCCGCAAGTCGCCTGCTTCGATACCAGTTTTCATCGCGGACAACCGGAGGTGGCGGAACTTATTCCGTTGCCTCGTGAACTGCGTCAACAAGGTTTGCAGCGATATGGCTTTCACGGAATCTCGTACGAATACATCGCTTCCGTTCTGCCGCAGGGTGCTCCTGAGATCGCGGACGGCCGCGTGATTGTCGCTCACCTGGGAAGTGGATCCAGTTTGTGCGCGCTGAAGAAGAGAAAGAGCGTGGACAGCACACTCGGGTTTACGGCACTCGATGGTCTATGTATGGGCACGCGTCCGGGCGCGCTCGATCCCGGCGTGGTCCTGCACCTGTTTCAAAGTCTGAAACTCTCGGCGACGGAAGTCGAAACACTGCTCTACAAGAAATCGGGCCTGCTCGGCATTTCGGGAATCAGCAACGACATGCGCGACCTGCTCGGCCGAAGTGAACCTTCAGCTCGTCTTGCGGTCGACTACTTCGTCTATCGCGCTGCCAAAGAGATCGGATCTCTCTCTGCCGCACTCGGTGGAATTGACGCGCTCGTTTTCACTGCCGGCATCGGAGAGAACTCACCGGAGATCCGCAAACGAATCTGTGAGTCGTCAGCGTGGCTGGGAATCGAACTGGATGAAGCAGCCAATGCCGCGTGTCATCCAAAGATATCTACTACCGGCAGCAAGCCGTCTGTTTGGGTAATTCCAACTAACGAAGAGTTGATGATCGCGCGACACACCGGCTCGCTCCTGGGGCTCGCAAAAGCTGCTTGAAAACGACAAAGGAGACTAACGATGGCCAGCGCAGCACCTCAGGAAATCACTCGCAGGAAAGTCGTCCCGCAATGGGATGGATTCAATACCGGTCTCTGGCAGAACGAGATCAACGTCCGCGACTTCATTCAGCAAAACTATGAACCGTACGAAGGCGACGAATCATTTCTTGCGCCAGCGACTGAACGCACGAAGAAGATCTGGGATCAGTTGAACCAGCTCTTCGTCGAAGAGCGGAAAAAGGGAGTGCTCGACATCTCGCAAATCCCGAGTTCAATCACCGCCCACGCGCCCGGCTATATCGATCGCGAGAACGAAGTAATTGTCGGGCTGCAAACCGATGCGCCGCTCAAACGCGCAATCATGCCCAACGGCGGCTTCCGCATGGTCCTCAACGCCTTGAAGACGTACGGCTACGAACCCGATCCGAATGTAGTCGAAGCCTTCACGAAGTATCGAAAGACACACAACGAAGGCGTCTTCGATGCCTACACAGCGGATGTGAGGAGATGTCGTAGTTCACACATCCTCACTGGATTGCCTGACGCGTACGGCCGCGGGCGCATCATCGGCGACTACCGACGAGTCGCACTCTACGGAGTGGCGCGGCTGATCGAAGAGAAGGAAGAAGAAAAGCGCGCGCTCGACCCGGCCATGTCGACCGACGAGATCATTCGCGATCGGGAGGAACTCAGCGAACAGGTTCGCGCGCTCAAAGAACTACAGCAGATGGCCTTGAACTACGGCTTCGACATCTCCGCGCCTGCTCAGACTGCCCGCGAGGCCGTGCAATGGCTTTACTTCGGATATCTCGCTGCGGTGAAAGAGCAAAACGGCGCGGCCATGTCGCTCGGGCGCACGTCGACTTTTCTCGACATCTACTTCCAACGCGATTTGAGTTCAGGGGTATTAACGGAACAGCAAGCCCAGGAGATCGTCGACGACTTCGTGATCAAACTCCGCATCGTCCGTTTCCTGCGCACGCCTGAATACGACGATCTCTTCGCGGGCGATCCGACCTGGGTCACCGAATCCATCGGCGGTATGGGAGACGACGGCCGCCCGCTGGTGACAAAGACAAGCTTTCGTTTTTTACAAACGCTCTACAACCTCGGGCCGGCGCCGGAGCCAAACCTGACGATCTGGTATTCGCCGCGTTTGCCCGATGGGTTCCGAAGTTTCGTTTCGAAAGTGGCGATCGACACCAGTTCAATTCAGTTCGAAAGCGACGAGATCATGCGCAGTACATGGGGCGATGATGGAGCGATTGCGTGTTGTGTCTCGCCGATGCTCGTCGGCAAGCAGATGCAGTTCTTTGGCGCGCGCGCGAACCTCGCGAAGTGTCTGTTGTATGCAATCAATGGCGGTCGAGATGAGCTCACCGGCAAACAAGTTGGACCGGCAAGCCGACCTGTCGAGGGTGAGTATCTCAACTTCGATGAGGTGCTGGTGCGTTATGAAAAGATGATGGATTGGCTTGCCGGCGTGTATGTGAATGCCATGAACATCATTCACTACATGCACGACAAGTACGCATACGAACGAATCGAGATGGCGCTGCATGATTATGCGCCCTTGCGGACGATGGCGTTTGGCATTGCCGGCTTATCTGTGGTGACAGACAGTCTCTCGGCGATTCGTTACGCAAAGGTCAGAGTGATTCGCGATGAAACCGGTCTGATCACTGACTACCAAACCGAAGGTGAGTTTCCGAAGTTTGGAAACAACGATAACCGCGTCGATCATTTCGCTTCGTGGCTGGTATCGACGTTCATGACGAAGCTGAGAAGGTATCCGACTTACCGCCACGCGTATCACACGCAGTCAGTGCTGACTATCACGTCGAACGTCGTTTACGGCAAGAACACCGGCAACACTCCGGACGGGCGGCGTCACGGCGAACCGTTCGCTCCCGGCGCTAACCCGATGCACGGTCGCGACGTACACGGCATCCATGCGTCCGCTGCGTCTGTCGCGAAGATTCCCTATCGCGATGCGGCCGACGGTATTTCGCTGACTTCATCGCTCGTACCGGAAGGTCTCGGCCGGGCTGACGTGGATCGGATAACAAACCTGCGCGGCATACTCGATGCGTTTTTCGGAAGCACCGGCTATCACATGAATGTGAACGTGCTCAATCGCGAGATGCTGTTCGATGCGATGGACCATCCCGAGAAGTATCCACAACTGACGATTCGCGTGTCCGGTTATGCGGTGAACTTTGTGCGTCTGTCACGCGAGCAACAGATGGACGTGATTAACCGAACATTCCACGGGACGTAGCGATGAAAGTAGCAGAAGAAGTTCCGCTTGAGGGGGCGAGTCCGTTTGAGCTTCGCGTTGAGCTAAGCAAGAGCGTCTCCGAATCGGTAGTCAAAAAGGCGCTTGAGACGGGCGATCTCGGTTTTCTGCATTCATTCACAACGGGTTCCGCTGTCGATGGTCCAGGCATGCGGGTAGTGGCATGGACGGCGGGCTGTCAGTATCGCTGTCTTTACTGTCACAACCCTGACACCTGGAACATGATGAACGGAATGGCGGTAACACTCGAGCGCGCCATCGCGGTGCTCAACATTTATCGTCATGGGCTCAAAGTCATGAACGGTGGCTTGACGCTGAGTGGTGGTGAGCCGCTCATGCAGGATCGGTTCGTAGTAAGACTTTTGACGGCCGCTAAGGGGATGGGAGTTCACACGGCGCTCGATACGAACGGATACCTTGGTGAACGCCTGTCAGATGACGAACTCGAGCAGATCGACGTCGTGCTGCTCGATATCAAAACGTGGGATCGCGAACGTCATCAATGCCTGACCGGAAAAGACCCTGGTCCAACATTGGATTTCGCGCGGCGGCTGGCCCGGCGTCGTAAAACGATCTGGTTGCGTTACGTGTTAGTGCCGGGACTGACTGACGATGAAAACGACATCTCGCAAATCGCGGCGTTTGCCGCAGGCCTGGGAAACGTCGAGCGAGTAGATGTCCTGCCGTTCCATCAGTTGGGGCGTCACAAATGGCAGAAGCTCGGGATCGATTACAAGCTGAATGACACAGGACCGCCGTCACGTGAGTTAGTCGAGCGCGTTTGCACGCAATTTCGCGCCTCAGGCCTGAAAACATATTGACTGAATTACGCCGAAGGCGTTGGCTAATTCCAGCCCAGGGTTGGAGCGCAGCGACAACCCTGGGATCGGAAAAGAAAAAAGGCCATAAACCCTGAAAGGGTTAACGTCGCACAAGCCTAACCCTTTCAGGGTTGAGCATCATTTTTATTCTTGAGATCCCAGGGTTGTCGCTGCGCTCCAACCCTGGGCTGGAATTAGCAAACGCCTTCGGCGTATTGGAGCGCACGTCCACAACAGGCTGGAATGAGCCAAGGCCTTCGGCGTATTGGAGCGCACGTCCACAACAGGCTGGAGTGAGCCAACGCCTTCGGGCGTACTTGGGAGGAGAAAATGATCCGCAACAGAATTCACATCGTAGCTGCGCTGATCCTGACGCTGGGGATATGGCAACACGCTATCGGTCAGAGGAAAAACATCGTAATCCTCGCGACCGGCGGAACGATTGCCGGTGCGGCCGCGTCGGGCACACAAGCCGCTTACACTTCAGGCGCCGTCACCATCGACGCAATGATCGCCGCGGTTCCCGGTATCAAAGACATGGCCAACATCAAAGGCGAACAGATTTCAAATGTGGGATCTCAGGACATGTCGTTTGAAATCATGCTCAAGCTGGCCAAGCGAATCAACGAGCTGATGAAGCGAAGTGATCTCGACGGTATCGTCGTAACGCATGGCACCGACACGATGGAAGAGACTGCGTTCTTTCTAAATCTGGTCGTGAGGGGCGATAAGCCGGTCGTGATGGTTGGTTCAATGCGACCGTCAACCGCGGTCAGCGCTGATGGTCCATTGAACCTGTACAACGCTGTCGGCGTGGCCGTCGATCCGAATGCAAAAGGCCGCGGCGTTTTGGTGGTGATGAACGATTGGATTCATGCGGCTCATTCATTAACCAAAACCAGCACGACGGCTATTCAAACTTTCATGTCGCCGCTGCGAGGCATCGTCGGCGTAGCGAATTATGGCAAGAACGACTTCTATAACACGCCAACATGGAAGCACACGAGTGCAAGCGAGTTTGATATCAGCGGCGTCGACAAGCTACCGCGCGTCGATATTGTTTTCGCCTGTGCCGATATGCCTCCCGACTTGATCGATGCTTCAGTGGCGAATGGCGCGAAAGGCATTGTCATCGCGGGAGTCGGCAACGGCAACATGAATAAGGCTTCACTCGAAGCTGCAGCAAATGCCGTCAAGAAAGGTGTCGTCGTGGTCCGAAGCTCTCGCGTACCCACGGGCGCCGTCGGCAGAAACGTGGAGGTCAATGACGACGAGCTCGGATTCATCGCGTCGGATGAACTGAATCCACAGAAAGCCCGGCTGCTTTTGTCGCTGGCTCTACTGAAATCAAGACCGAAGACCGATTTGCAGAACCTGTTTACCACTTATTGAGGACCAGAGAGAGAACAAGTCAGGAAGAGGGGCTTGCCCCCGCTCTCGCGACAGCGGGGGCAAGCCGCCCTTCCTGACTTGTTCTAATCGAGAGGGCTCCAAACTTCATCATGATCTGGATCGAGCTGATCATCCTCTTAACCTGCATTGTTATCGGTGCGCGTCTTGGTGGTATCGCACTGGGCACACTCGCGGGCGTCGGCTTGCTGATCTTCGTTTTTCTTTTTGGCCTTCCTCCAGGTGGTCCACCACAGTCTGTGCTGGGAATGATCATCGCTGTGATCACGGCGCTCGCGACAATGCAGGCTGCCGGCGGACTCGACTATCTTGTTTCCGTCGCGGAAAAAATCATGCGGAAACGGCCGCAGTACATCACGTTCGTCGCTCCGATCGTTACGTATCTGCTGGTGCTGGCGTCGGGAACGGCCCACGTGATCTATGCCTTGCTGCCGGTGATTGCCGAGGTCTCGCGTAACGGCAAAGTCAGGCCTGAACGCCCACTCTCGATCAGCGTCATCGCCGGATTCCAGGGCGTAATCGCCTCGCCGATCTCTGCTGCCACTGTCGCAATGCTCGGGTTCTTACTGGCGCAGGGTGTTTCGTTGCCACGCCTGTTGGCAATCACGATACCGTCGACGTTTCTTGGTGTCGTGATCGGATCGCTGGCGGTCGCGTGGCGCGGAAAAAACCTCGACGCTGATGCGGAATATCAGCAACGACTTGCGACAGGCGCGGTCAAGCCGCCGCAACCATCGGCGCCAATCGAGCAAATGAATCTTTTTCGCGCTCGCGGTTCGATGCTGTTTTTCCTGTTTGGCATAGTGCTGGTGGTGCTGATCGGGATCTTCCCGAACTTGCGGCCCGCCTATGAAGTTACCGGACCGGGCGTTGCTGAAACTGATCAAGTCAGCATGAGCATGGCCATCATGATCGTTATGATCGCGATTGCCGGACTGATCATGGTTGTCTTCAAGGCCTCTCCTGAAGCTGCGTTAAAGGGAACGATCATGCGCAGCGGTATCACCGCGATCATCTGCATACTCGGTATTTCGTGGTTGGGTTCATCCTTTTTCGAAGGCAATCGAAGTTTCATCGTAGGTGGCATTTCGAGTCTCTTGCAGGCGTATCCCTGGACGTTCGCGGTTGGGATGTTTGTGCTCTCGACGATGCTCTTCAGCCAGGCGGCCACTGTTGCCATCCTCATGCCTGTAGGCATGTCACTTAAATTACCTGCGACAACGCTGGCAGCACTGTATCCCGCGGCGAATGGGATCTTTTTCCTGCCGACTTACGGGACGTTGCTGGCTGCGGTCTCTTTCGATCAGACTGGAACAACAAAGATCGGAAAGTACCTGCTCAATCACAGTTTCATGTTGCCGGGGCTGGTGACGATTACCTCGACGATCATCATTGCGCTGTTGTTGAGCAAGTTCGTGATCTGATGGAGCGAAGATGGACGCACTGATTGACTACCTTCCGCTCTGGTTGATCCTGCCGCTCACGATTGTGGTCTCGCTTCTATCGGTTGAGGTCGGGTATCGAATTGGCGGTTATCGCCGGCCGCACTCTTTGGAAGAAAAAGAAACACCGGTGGGCAGCATGGTTGGAGCCACGCTGGGCTTGTTGGCATTCATGCTGGCTTTCACGTTCGGGCTTGCTGGATCGCGCTTTGAAGATCGACGACAGGTCCTGTTGTCTGAAGCGAATGCCATTGGCACAACCTACCTTCGCGCCGCGATGCTCCCTGAGCCGATGCGCACTGAAGCTCAGAATCTGCTGCGGGAATACGTTGATGTGCGGATCGAGGCAGTTCAGCCGGGCAAGCTGGACCAGGCAATAACAAAGTCGGAAGAGCTGCACACCCGGCTCTGGTCGGTGGCGGTTGCGGCGACGGAAAAAGATCGTTCACCGATTACGGCGCTGTACGTTCAGTCGCTCAACGAGATGATCGACGTGCACGCGAAGCGCGTGATGGCGGGAGTGCGAAGCCGTGTGCCGGGAATGATCTGGATCGTTCTCTATCTGCTGGCAATCCTATCCATGGTAATGATCGGCTATCACGAAGGCCTGACGAAAAGCAGGCGGTCAATCGCAGTGATCGCACTCGTACTCGGTTTTTCATCCGTGCTGTATCTGATCGCAGATCTCGATCGACCGGTTCACGGTACGCTTCGCGTGAGTCAACAGTCGATGATCGACCTGCGCAAATCCATGAAGTGAGCCACAAAAGGCACAAGATGAATTACGCCAAAGGCGTTGGCTAATTTCAGCCCAGCGGTTGGAGCGCAGCGACAACCCTGGGACATGGTTAAAATAAAAAATGATCAAACCCTGAAAGGGTTAGGCATGTGCACTGCTTTGGACCAAAATCCAAGATGCCACGGGCTTGTCCCATGGAATCTCACGATGGTCCGCTACACTTTTTGTGTAGCTGGAACAAATCCTATAACTAAAGCTAGAACAAGTCAGGAAGAGGGGCTTGCCCCCGCTGTTGGACTAAATCAATAAGCAGCGGGGGCAAGCCCCTCTTCCTGACTTGTTCTAGCTTCAGTTACTTGTTCTATTCTGGAGTGTCTGTGCCTTTTTGTGGCTCAACTAAGAAAACGTGAAGCGCGCGAACCGACCGGGACCGTGAGAAGGGGCGCGGCGCAGTTACGCAGCACTCTTTCACTGTGACTGCCGCGCAGGCCGTCGAGAAAACCGTTGCGGCCGTCGGTTGACATCACTATCAGATCAGTTTCGGAATCCTTCGCTGTTTTAACTATGCCCTCGATCGGATCGCCGCTGCGTAGCTCCTTGTTCCACGTCCACCCAGGTACTTCCGGATAACGTACCGCGGGCATCGTTGTTGAATCACCAACGTGCAGAACAGTGAAAGTTCCCTCGGAACAGTTGAACTTGCGAACAAATCGCGCGGCTGCATTCAACGCCGGTTCCGGACGAGGTGTGCGAGCAATCGGAATGAGTATCCTGTTCAATTTAACTGAACCGTCTTCGCTGGACACAAATCCAGTGGCATCACCTGGAATCAGCAAAGTCATTTGTCCTGCCTTGCGTGTAACCGGCGCTGACACTGATTTGCTGAGCCACGAAACGTGACTGCCACGCCGGCTCGTTGCCAGCACGATTAGATCGGTAGGATGTTTTTCCAGGTACTTAAGCACCGCCTCAACTGGCTCGCTCTGATTAGCCACCACCTTACCGGCATTGATACCAAGCTCACCGACCGCGGATCTCGGACTGCCCTTAGGTAACACTCCCCAACGTTCCAGAGTTTCTCGTATACCTGGAAAGTCGGACCACTGCGAAGCCGTATCACTGGAAACGTGTAACAGCGTCAGACTGGATTTAGCGGCCATGGCAGCCTTGAGTGCGTGGTGAAAAGCCACCAGACTGCCTTCTGAAAAATCAGTGGGATGCAGCACGCTGCCGATTATCGAAAATCCTGGACCTGTTGATTGTGACATGATTATTGAAACATCCGCCGGAAGCTCTCGCGTTCGTAAACCGCCGGATTAGGAATTTTTTGGAAGCTCATGTTGCCTCTCATTTCTTCCAGCGAACTCCATTCATTGGCGAGCATCCATGCTTCCAGCTCAGTTTGCAGCCCTCGTAAATGACGTGGTCCATTGCGCATCAGCGCTGAAACCATCTGCACTATATGCGCTCCTGCCATGGTCGCCTTAATAACGTCGAGGGCAGTGTGAACGCCGCCACTGATTGCGAGTGAGGCATTAACGCGTCCGGCGAGAACCGCCGTTCCACGAAGACGCAGATCGAGATCCGACGAGCTCGAGAGTTCCACTCGGCGCAATACGTTGAGCTCGAGCACGTCGAAGTCAACCTTATGAAAACGTGTAAACAGCACGAAGCCGTCAGCCCCAGCCGCGTCGACTTGCAACGCAAAGTTCGCAAAGGCAGTAAACAAAGGCGCTAACTTGACGGCGACCGGGATGCTGAGTTCTCCTTTCACCTCCCAGATTATCTGCAGCATTTGACGTTCAACTTCGGCGGAGCTGCTGCCGGTGTCGCTGGCCGCATGGTAGAGGTGAAGTTCGATCGCATCAGCGCCGGCGTCTTCCATGAGCCGCGCGTAAGACAGCCAACCGCCCGGAGTGCTGCCGTTGAGCGACGCTATCACCGGGATGCTGACGGCTTGCTTAACGCGACGCAAGTGTTCGAGATATTCATCTGGTCCAGGAGCTAACTCAGACTCAGGAAGATAACTGCTGGCTTCGGGAAACGAGTCGCCATACGTTTCGGAAGAAAAGAAGTCAGACATCTGCTCGCCGGTAATCTCCTCTTCATAAAGCGATGGGAGCACGAGGGCGGCGGCTCCTTCATCCTCGAGTCGCCGCACCGTGTCGAGATCTTTAGTCAGTGGACTGGAACCAACGACCAAAGGACTACGCAGGGGAATTCCCATGTAAGTAGTAGCGAGATTCATTTGCTCTCCTCTCCGTCGTGGTTTCCATTTCCATCTTGTACTTCGAACGCAGGGACCTTCATTCCCGAAAGTTGCTGGTACACAAGGTAACGCCTGTCGGCGGCGGCTTGAGCATCTTCGAGGAACTGTTTGAAGCGGGCAGGGTCAGCACGTTCAATCATTCGGAAGCGCGCCTCGTTACGCATGTAATCAGCGACTTTGGCTTTGGGTGGTCCATAGTCAAGATTCAACGGTGGCTCTCCCTTTGGTATTCGATTCGGATCGAACCGGTAAAGCGGCCAGACTCCGGATTCAACTGCGAGCTTCTGTTGCGCTGCGCCCTGGGCCATGTCGTAACCATGCGCAATGCAATGGCTGTAGGCAATAATCAGCGACGGCCCGTGGTAAGCCTCGGCCTCGCGAAAAGCCTGGACGGTCTGAAGCATCTTTGCTCCAAAAGCGACCCGCGCGACGTAGACGTGTCCGTACATGTTGGCCAACAGCCCCAGGTCTTTCTTTCCGACAGGTTTTCCTGAGGCGGCAAACTTTGCCGCCGCGCCGAGAGGCGTCGCCTTGGATTGCTGGCCGCCGGTGTTTGAGTAGACCTCGGTGTCGAGTACGAGCACATTCACGTCGCGGCGGTTGGCGAGGACGTGATCGAGTCCGCCGTAACCGATGTCATAAGCCCAACCGTCACCACCCACCAGCCACACGCTTTTCTTTACGAGGTAATCAGCGAGGGTCTCCAGACGTCGCGCTTCGGGAACTTGCAGCGTGGCCAGCTTGCTGCGCAGAACATTTACTCTTTCACGTTGCGCAATGATTCCGGCTTCCGTTTCCTGGTCAGCTTCCAGTAGCTCACTGGCAAGCGTTTCTCCGATACTTTGCGCCAGATGTTGGACCAGCAGGCGCACCGCAGCGATATGCGCATCGAGAGCGAGGCGAAAGCCAAAACCGAATTCGGCGTTGTCTTCGAAAAGAGAGTTGGACCATGCCGGCCCTCGACCGTCGCGATTGGTTGTGTAAGGTGTGGTGGGAAGATTTCCGCCATAGATCGAGGAGCATCCGGTCGCGTTGGCAATGAGCAACCGATCGCCGAACAGTTGAGTGAGGAGTTTCAGATATGGAGTCTCGCCACAACCGGCACAGGCGCCCGAATACTCAAATAACGGTTCGAGAAACTGTGAACCTTTATGGTCCAGGCGAACGACGTCGGCCCGGTCGAGTTCAGGCAGCTTAAGAAAGAAGTCGTAGTTGGAGCGTTCAGCATCGCGCAAGGGCGCCTGAGGCTCCATGTTGATCGCCTTGTGCTTCGGGTTGGTCCTGTCTTTGGCCGGACAAACGTTAACGCAGAGATTGCAACCGGTGCAGTCTTCCGGCGCCACCTGAATCGTGAACGCCTTTCCTTTATATTCCGCAGCTCTGTAGGCTGTTGACTTGAACGTCGCAGGCGCGCCGGCAAGAGTAGGTTCTTCATAAACCTTCGCGCGTATCGCAGCATGTGGGCATACCAGGGCGCATTGGTTGCACTGGATACAGACTTTCGGATCCCAGACGGGAATCTCGAGAGCAAGATTGCGCTTTTCCCACTTCGCCGTTCCCACGGGCCACGTGCCATCCACCGGAAACGCGCTTACCGGAAGCAGATCGCCTTTTCCGGCCATCATCACGGCGCTGACTTTCCGGACGAAATCGGGGGCCTGTTCCGAGACCAATGGCGGCCGCGACTTTGTGGCGCTAATCGCTTCCGGTACCGGTACCTCGTGCAGATGAGCGAGGGCCTGGTCCACCACCTCGCAGTTTCTTCGCACCACTTCCGGTCCGCGTTTACCGTAGGTTTTCTCGATCGATTTCTTGATATGCGCGATCGCTTCTTCACGCGGCAGGATGCCGGAAATACCGAAGAAGCAGGTTTGCATGATGGTGTTAATGCGTCCGCCCATTCCGACTTGCTTTGCCAGTGCGTAAGCATCGATGACGAAGAAGCGAATTCGCTTTTCTATCATTTGCTGCTGGAGTTCGCGTGGCAGTCGATCCCAAACCGTTTCAGCCTCTCCGGACGCGTTGAGAAGGAAGACTGCGCCGGGGGCGGCGTATTCCAGCAAGTCGATCTTGTCTACAAATTCAAACTGATGGCAGGCAACGAAAGTCGCGCGATCCAGCAGATAAGCCGAGCGGATCGGTCGAGGACTCGTGCGCAAGTGCGAGACTGTGATCGCGCCGGATTTTTTAGAGTCGTAAACAAAGTAGCCCTGCACAAAGCGATCAGTTTCGTGTCCGATGATCTTGATCGAGTTCTTGTTAGCGCCGACCGTACCGTCCGCTCCGAGTCCGTAGAACAAAGAGGTGGAAACGTCGTCTTCCTCAGTGCGAAAAGAAGGATCCCAGGCCAGCGAGGTGTGTGTTACGTCGTCAATGATTCCGATGGTGAAGTGGCGACGTGGAGCCGGGTTCTTCAACTCGTCGAAGACAGCCTTCACCATCGCCGGGGTAAACTCCTTCGACGATAATCCGTAACGACCGGCGATAACGTTTGGCTCAGTCTGAAAACTTGATTCTCCTTCCGCGCGCGCTTCGACAAGAGCGGTAATGACATCGAGGTAGAGAGGATCGCCTGGCGCGCCGGGTTCTTTGGTCCTGTCGAGCACTGCAATGCTTTTAGTACTTTGCGGCAGGGCGTCTACAAACGCCGTGCGTGCAAAGGGGCGATAGAGACGCACTTTAACCAGTCCGACTTTTTCACCGCGACCAGCGAGATACTCGACAGTCTCATGAACGGTTTCGGCCCCTGAGCCCATGATCACGATGATTCGTTCTGCGTCCGCAGGTCCCACGTATTCGAACAAGCCATAGCGTCGCCCGGTTCTTTCCGCGAGTTTGTCCATGGCGCGTTCCACTATTGCCGGAGTCGCGTCGTAGTAGCTGTTTGCAGCTTCACGCGCCTGGAAGAACACGTCGGGATTCTGAGCCGTGCCGCGCAAAACCGGCTGGTCCGGAGTGAGTGCTCGACGGCGATGCGCGTAAATAGCTTCTTCCGAGATCAGACTTCGTAAATCGTCGTCACTCAATTCTTCGATCTTTGCGACCTCGTGCGACGTGCGAAATCCATCGAAGAAATGGAGAAAGGGAATTCGCGATTCGAGTGTTGCAGCGTGTGAAATCGCGGCCATGTCGTGTGCTTCCTGAACCGAGTTGGAACAGAGAAGCGCAAAACCAGTTTGGCGACAGGCCATGACGTCAGAGTGATCGCCGAATATCGAAAGAGCGTGTGTGGCAAGAGTCCGTGCGGTCACGTGCATCGTGAAAGGCGACAGCTCACCGGCGATCTTGTACATGTTCGGGATCATCAGGAGCAGACCCTGAGAGGCTGTAAAGGTTGTTGCCTGCGCCCCGGCTTGTACGGCGCCGTGCAACGCACCTGCCGCGCCTCCCTCGGATTGCATCTCCGCTATCTCCGGAATGACGCCCCAAAGATTTGTCCTGCCGTGGCTGGCCCATTCATCACAGAGCTCAGCCATCGGCGAGCTGGGTGTAATGGGAAAGATGGCAGTGGTTTCAGTTACTCGGAATGCTACGGAGGCGGCAGCCTCATTACCATCAACTGTGACGAGGTTTTTCAGCACGATCACCTCCGATTTTGCGACGACACACTACCGGGGAAATCGGAGCCTAACTCCCAACTACACCAGCCACTACTGTCAGAATTGCCAGTATTAAGAGAGGAAAGCAGCGTTTACGCTTCCCGCTCTCAGGAGTGTAGTGGCTCGACGCCCCTAGTTCGTATCTGCGCGAGAGAGCAAGGGGCGCCGGGCCGTGCGCTCCAGGAGAGAGAGCAGGAACTTATGAACAGGTCTCACGCAACGGCGCAAGGATCATCCCACCGGCAATCCCGGTTTCGTTTGCGTTTTTTATTTCGGGCGTCAGGAATTAAGCAGAGCTGGCGATTTTGAAGTCTTAAGGCGTTATGTAGGGGCGGCACTCCGTGGCCGCCCCATCGTTCGTATTGTCAACGGAGGGG
>Ga0307414_10000787_pt1 | contig 16186 bp, 7 predicted proteins | sample DK1Ometagenome_FD_203804 | JGI IMG/M metagenome (GOLD analysis project Ga0307414, IMG submission 203804) | Maize rhizosphere microbial communities from greenhouse at UC Davis, California, United States - DK15-O-3 | ecosystem: Host-associated > Plants > Roots > Rhizosphere > Soil | place: USA... | reverse complement strand
GCGCAGGCGGCGGCGATGGCGAGCAGGTGATGGCGATGGCGCATGGACATGATGGTCTCCTGGCTGAAGGTCCCGCGCACGCTAGCGCGCGCGGGGTTCACGGTGGATGAAAGCACGATGGTTGAATGCATGATGGATGAAAGCCCGCCTGCGCGACGCCTTAGTGACGCCGGCGCCCGGCGCCCAGCTTGCGGGTGAGTGTATTGCGGCCCAGCCCCAGGCGCTGCGCGGCCTCGGCGCGGCGGCCGCCGGTGTGCGCAAGCGCCGCCTCGAGCAATGCGCGGTCGAAGCGCTCGAGCGCTTCGGCATGGATGCCGGTGTCGCCGCTGGCCAGGCGTGCGCTGGCCCACGCCGCGAGCGCGTCGTCCCATTCGCGCGCCGGCGCGCGCCGCGAGGCGGCCAGCATGCCGTCGAGATCGGCCGGCGTGATCGTGTCGCCGGGTGCGAGCGCGGCCAGTCGCCAGCACAGGTTCTCCAGTTCACGCACGTTGCCTGGCCAGTCGTGGCCGAGCAGGCGCTCGAGCGCGGCCTTGCCGAAGCGCTTGGGCGGCGCGTCGAATTTTTCCGCCGCTGCCAGCAGGAAGCGCTCGGCCAGCTTTGGCACGTCCTCGCGTCGCTCGCGCAGCGGCGGCAGGTGCAGTCGCACCACGTCGAGGCGATGCAGCAGGTCGGCGCGGAATCGGCCGTCGGCCACCAGCGCCTCGAGATCCTGGTGGGTCGCGGCCACCACGCGCACGTCGACGCGGATCAGCTCGCGGCCGCCAACGCGGAAGAACTCGCCCTCCGCCAGCACCCGCAGCAGCCGCGTCTGCAGCTGCTGCGGCATGTCGCCGATCTCGTCGAGGAACAGGGTGCCGCCGTCGGCCTGTTCGAAGCGGCCGACATGGCGCCTGGTCGCGCCGGTGAACGCGCCGGCCTCGTGGCCGAACAGCTCGCTCTCCAGCAGCTCGGCCGGGATCGCGGCGGTATTGAGGGCGACGAACGGCGCCCGCGCGCGCGGCGATTCGCGGTGCAGCGCGCGTGCCACCAGCTCCTTGCCGGTGCCGGTTTCGCCGGTGACCAGCACCGACAGCGGCGCCTGCGCAAGCCGGCCGATGGCGCGGAACAGCTGGCGCATCGCCGGGGTGTCGCCGACCAGCGCGTCGCTGCCGGGGTCCATCGATGACGCCGGTGCAAGCTCTTCTTCGCCACTCGCGCCACGCTGCGCCAGCACGCGCTCGGCCAGCGCCACCGCGTCGTCGAGGTCGAACGGCTTGGACAGGAACTCGTGCGCGCCGCCGCGGAACGCGCCGGCGGTGCTGGCGACGTCGGTGTAGGCCGACATCACCACCACTGGCAACTGCGGGTGCGCATGCTTGAGCCGGTCGAGCAGCACCAGGCCGTCATCGCCGGGCATGCGCACGTCGGTGAACAGCAGCCGCGGCGGCGGGCGCACCTCCAGCGCGTCGAGCACCGCGCCGGCCGAATCGAAACCCACCACGTCGAAGCCGGCCTCCCGCAGCGCGGTGGCGAGCACGAAGCGCACGCTGCGGTCGTCGTCGACGACCCAGATGGTGGTGGGTTCATGTGCCATGGCGGGTGGGCCTGCTGTTGGTGATGCCGTTGCCGTTGTTCTTGCGGCTGTTGATTCTTCTGCTGTTGATTCTTCTGCTGTTGCTGCTGTTGCTGCTGTTGTTGCGGTCGTCGCTGCCGTTGCTGTTGTTTTTGATCGTCATTCCCGCGCAGGCGGGAACCCAGTGACTTTGCTTGTGGCGTTTGACCGGCCCTGTGACGCGGAAGGCCGACGTCCCTGGATTCCCGCCTGCGCGGGAATGACAAGCCAAGGCAAGCCCCAGCTCGTCGAGCGTTATCTCGTCGAGCCTCACCTGGTCGAACATGATCGCGTCGGGCATCGCCACCTCAGGCATCGCCGCTCTCCCCAACCACCATCGGCAGCAACATCGTGAATACCGTATGCCCCGGCCGCGAGCGGTAGGCCAGCGTGCCGCGATGCTCGCGCGCCACCTGCTGCGCCAGCGCCAGCCCCAGGCCGCTGCCTTCCGCGCGCCCGGAAACCAGCGGCAGGAAGACCTGTTCGGCCAGCGCCTCGGGCACGCCGCGACCGTCGTCCACGATCTCCAGCCGCAGGGCAAGCGGATGCATGTCGTCGGCGATGCGCACCGCGTGTTCGGCGCGCGTGCGCAGGGTGACGTTGGCGGCGCCGGCCTCGATCGCGTTGCGCACCAGGTTCCAGGTCGCCTGCACCAGGCGGTCGGCGTCGCCGGTGAGATCCGGCAGGCTAGGGTCGTAGTCGCGCACCAGCTTCACCGCCCAGCCGGCATCGGATTCGGCCAGCCGCAACACGCGTTCGAGCACTGCATGGATGTTTAGCGGCACGTGCGGCCGGGGCGGCGCCGGCGACAGCAGGCGGTCGAGCAGTTGGGTCAGGCGTTCGACTTCGGATTCGATCAGGCCCGTCAGCTCACGCGAGGGCGCATCCTCGACCCGCCGCGACAGCAGCTGCGCGGCGCCCTTGAGCCCCGCCAGCGGATTGCGCAGCTCATGCGCCAGGCCCTTGAGCGCCGCGGACAGCGCCGAGGGCAGCGCGGCCACCGGATCTTCGCCAGGGAACTCGTCGACCGGGTGCGCCTCCAGCAACCAGCCGCCTTCCTGCAGCCGGGTCAGCCAGACATCGGCGAATCGCGGCGCCATGCCGGGAAAGGCCAGCGGTAGGCGACGGATGCGGGCCTGATCCCCGCTCGCGGTTTCATCCAGCCAGCGCGCCAGGGCATCACCCTCGAATTCCAGCGCCACCAATGGCAGCCCCGGCAACCGCCGCACGCCAACCCCCAGCCATTGCGCACAGGCAGGGTTGGCGTCGGCCACGACCCCGTCCGCGCCCACGGCCAGCACCGGGGTGCTGAGCAGGGCGTGGGCAGGTGCAAGGGCAAGCGACATCGCACCAATTTAGTGCAAAACCACCTGCCGCGGGGTAAGGCGCGCTACCAGCGCCAGCGCACGCCCGCGCCGACGTTGTGGGCTTCCAGCCCGCCGCCCTTCTGGTAATCGACGTCCACGAACAGGTCCAGGTTGTCGCCATGGCGCATCTGCAGGCCGACACCGAGCAGCCCGCGATCCTGCGGCCAGCTCACGCCGCGCACGCGGTAGCCGATTTCCGGCGCACCGGCGAACGCGAGGGTCTGCTCGGCATGCTCGTCGCCGAACGCATGCAGCCAACGCGCCTGCACGGTCGGCTCGAACGTCCAGTCGCCGCGTTCGAACGCCGCCGTCCAGCGCAGGCCCGCGGTCACGGTGGTGCGCTCGACATCCTGCGAGCGGCCGATCAGGTCGAGGTCATCCGCACCGTCCTCGCGGAACCCCTCCTGGTCGAGTTTGGCGTACTCGACGCTGACCAGCGGCGTCAGCTGTTGGTCCTGGCCCAGGTCGAACGCCCAGCCGGCTTCCAGGTGAGTGGCGAATCGATGTCCGCCGTACTCGCTGCGCGCCCGGCGGTCGATGTCGCCGACCACGATCGCGCGGGTGATCTCGTTGTCCCACCACGCGAAGCTGGTGACTGCATCGAGATATGCGTGCTCGCCCTGGACGCTGGCATATAGCGAGGCATTCTTCGTATCGGCCTCACCGCGGTCGCCGGGACGGAAGTCGGCATCGAGACGCATCGCATTGAAGCTGGCGCCAATCAGCCACTGTTCGCCGCCCCAAGCGTCGAACCCGACCGCCAGCCCGCGCTGCTCGAAGTCCGCGGCATGCGCGTTGCCATCGCCGTCCAGGTCACTGCTGGCGCCATACGCGCGCACCCAGGCGCCGCCTTGCAGGCGCTCGGCACCGGTCTCGCCCCGGCGATCGGCGATACGCCGGCTCACCGCCTGCCCGTACAGCGCATGGCCTTCGAGCAGGATCCCGGCGAGGCTACCGTGCGCTTCACCCGACAGGGTGTCGAACGCCGCCTGTGCGCCGGGCAGGGTCAGCGACGTCACTTCGGTCAACATCGTCTTCAGGTCGTCCGGGATCGGATGGTCATGGCCGATCGCATCCAGCGCGCCGGCGACCTGGCACTGGTTGAACGTGCCCGTGCCGCAGACGATGTCGAAGTCCGCTTCGCTGCGCTGCACGTCCAGGTACACGTGGTTGGCGTCGTAGCCCAGCAGCAGGTCGAGGAACGGCAGGTCCTGGTCGAGCGTCCCGAAGGTGCCGGTCACGCCGCCCGCGGCATCGATCAGCGTGTAACGGGTGCCGCCTTCGTACTGGCCTGGGGCTTTGGTGACCTCGACCGTGCCACCTTCGATCGTCGCGCTGCCGGCGATGTCGAGCAGGTCGCTGCCGCCACCCGGTTCGATCTCGGCCAGCAGGGTGGCGTCGTCGCGGTGGATGTAGTCACCCGTCAGCGTCAGCGTGCCGATCGAGTTGCCCGGGGCGATGGTGCCGTGGTTGTCGACGTTGCCGAGCCGGCCGATGCCGGTCAGCAGCGCACCGTTGGCGACCAGCGTACTGCCACCGAGCGCGCCGCCCAGTTGCAGCGTTCCGCTCTCCAGCGAGGTCGTGCCGACGAACGCGGTGCTGTTGCCGGTCAGCGCGAACACGGTGTCGCCACCGGCGATCTCGAAGGTCCCTGCGCCCGACAGTGTGCCAGCGTAAGTGCCAATAGCCTCGGTGAAGCGCAGTCGCGCGCCATCGGCGATGCTCGCATCGCCGCCGAACTGCTTCGCCTGGGCGACCAGTGCACCGGCGTCGATGCTCCAGTCCAGCGCGCTGTTGCCGGTCAGCGTCAACGCACCATCGCCGCGCTTGGTCATCGTGCCGCTGCCGGCGATCTTGCCGGCGAACGTCGCATCGTCGGCCTGGTCAAACACCACCGTGCCGTTGTTGGCGAGGTTGCCGCGGATCGAACCGGTGTCGCCCACGAGCGTGCCGTCCAGCACGTGGGTGCCGCCGGTGTAGGTGTTGGCGCCCGCGAGCGTCAGGGTGCCTTCGCCATCCTTGGTCAATGTGCCGACGCCCGTGATCGCACCTGCAAGGCCGAGACCGGCATCGGTCAGGAACGTACCGCCGCCGGCTTGCAGGTCCACGTCGCGTGCACTGTCGAACGCGGCGGTGGTCTGCAGCGTGCCGCCGTCGAACGCCAGGCCGCCTGCGGCATCGCCCAAGTTGGCATCGGCCGCGACCTGCAACGTGCCGAGGTCGATGCGCGTGCCGCCTGCGTAGGTGTTCTCGCCCGACAGCACCAGCGTGCCGGTGTCGGTCTTGACCAGGCCACCGGCGCCGGTGATCGGCGCGGTGATGGCCGCGGTGACATCGGGATCGACGCGGATCACGCTGTCCGCGCCATCGATGCGCAATGCGCCGTCCGTGCCTGTTGTCAGCGTGTAACCCGACATGAACTGCAGGCCGGCAATCGCCTGCTCACCGACGACTTCAACGTTGCCGGCCGTGCCGCCGAACACCGCGAAGGTGTCGCTGTCCCAGCGGCCGTTGAGCGCGCCATCGGATGCGGTCCAGTTGTCATTGCCGGCGTTCCACATGCCGTCGCCGTCGTCGATGGCGTCGTTGTTGTGCTCGCTGGCGACCGAGCCATCCCAGAAGCTCAGCGTCAGTCCGGCGCTGTTGACCAGGTTCACCTGGCCACCGATCGCAGTCTGCACGAACAGGTCCTTCGCATCGCCGCCGTCCGGCAGAACGCCGAGCTCGAGGCCGTTGTCGGTCAGGTCGCCGCCGTAGTTCATCAACCGGTACACGCCGGCGCCGAAGCCGCCGATATCGGTAATGTCCAGCGTGCCGTCGAGGGTGAGGTTGCCGGTGACCTCGACCAGGTCGTTGATGCCGTCGCCGATGACACCGGCCCGGCCAAGCTCGTAGTCAAGGGTCGCGCCTTCTCCAAGCGTCAGCGAGCCGACGGTCAGCGTGCCTGCACTCGAGCCCGGCGCAAGAATGCCGCCATCGGCGATGGTCACGTCGCCGCCAATCGAACCCGATCCACCCAGCGTGCCGCCATCGCGTGCCGTGGTCGCAGTCGCGCCCAGCGATCCTTCGACCAGCAGCGTCCCCGCGTTGACATTGGTCGCGCCGGTATAGGTGTGGGCGCCGGTGAGCACGGTGGTGCCGGCGCCGATCTGGTTGACCGTGGTCGTGCCGTCGATCAGGACGGCCGTCCCGTTCCCGGTGCCGTCGTTGGTGAAGAAATAGTTTGCCTCATCATGGTTGAAGTTGAGCGTCGCGGTGCCGTCGCCGCTGGTAATCGAAGCCGCGTCGAGAAAGCCCGCCGCGCCGCCCGCACCGATGTTGAGCGTGCCGCTGGAGCCGCCGTATCCACCCAGCACGACACCGGCGCCCGGGATGCCGGCCATGACCTCCACCCGGCCGCCCTCCGCAAGGGTCAGTGCACCGTTCCCTTCCAAGCCGAGATACAGGCCTTGCAGGCCGGTCCATGCCGATCCGGCGCCCTGCACCAGCACCGTGCTGAGCGCCTGGCCCTGGCTGCCGATGGCGCCGTACATGCTCGTCGCCACGCCACCATTGCTGAGGATCACCTGCCCGGAGCCGAGGTTGCCGACGACGAGGCCGCCGCCGATGTCCCATCGCGAGCCCTCGCCGTCCACCAGCACCGTGCCGTCGCCGACATTGCCGACCGCGGCTTCCATGCTGCCCACCACGCCACCATCGAGGATCTCCAGCACGCCCGAACCGCCATTGCCGACCCACAGCCCGTGATCGTTGATCCAGGCGGAGCCCTCGCCGGTCACCGTGACCTCACCGACCGAGCCCTCTTCGTTGCCGATGAAGCTGTGCAGGTTGCGGACCCGGCCGCCGGCTTCGACGAACAGCAAGCCGGCGCCGGCGTCGCCGACGGTGAGATTGCCCGCGTCGATTTCCCAGCTGGAATAGGTGCCGGCGGAATCGACACCGCTCACCCTGACCTTGCCATCCGAGCCCGCCGCCGTACCGATGGAACCCGATGCGCTTTCCACATGGCCGCCATCGAGGACCTCCAGGATTCCTTCTCCTCCCTTGCCGACGGACAACGCCCCCCGGTTGGTCCAGGTGGAGCCGGTGCCGGTCACCTGCGCCCGGCTGTCGGTCGAGTCCGCGGTGTTGCCGATGATGCCCTCCTGGTTGTCGAGCACGCCGGCGTTGTCGACGGACAGTTTTCCGGTCCCCGCGTCACCGACCAGGAGATCTGCCGTGATGCCCAGGCGGGAGCTGACGTCGGCGGCATCGAAGCCGCTCACCCTTACCCGGCCCTCCGAACCCATGTCGGAACCGAGGGAAACCGACGCGCTTTCCACCAGGCCGCCGAAGAGGACCTCCATCGACCCCAGGCGGGTCTCGCCGACCAGAAGCCCACCCGCATTGGTCCAGGTGGAGCCGGTGCCAATCACCTCGACCCCGCCATCCGGGGCCGTGCCGGAATTGATGGAACCCGATGCGCTTTCCACCAGGCCGCCGTCGAGGATCCGCAACAAGCCCTGCCCTTCCCTGCCGACGGTCAACGCCCCCCGGCTGGTCCAGGTAGAGCCGCTGCCGGTCACCGTGGCCTCGCCGACCGAGCCTGCTTCGTTGCCGATGATCCCTTCCTGGTTGTCGACCGCACCGCCGGCTTCGACGAGCAGCCTGCCGGTGCCCGCATTGCCGACGAAAAGGTTTCTCCAGTTGCTCCAACTCGATTCCGTGCCGGTCACCGTGACCTCACCGACCGAACCTTCTCCATTGCCGATGACAACGTCGCTGTTGAGGATCGTGACCGTGCCCCCGGCTTCGACGCGCAGCGTGCCGGTGCCAGCATCGCCGACAACAAACGGGCCATCGATGCGCCACTGGGAATCTCCGCCGCTGACGAGCGCCGCCCCCTGCGTGCCGGGATCGAAGCCGATCCAGACACTTCTACTGTCGAGCCAGCCGCCATCGATGATCTGGAAGTTTCCGATGCCGCCGCTCTCGTAGCCGATCCACATCAAGGAAACGCGGGAGTATCGGCCGTCGATCACGGCTGGCGTGTGGTTGCCCGCGTCGATGATCACGTCATCGATAATGGTGGGCTCCGCGCCCTGACTCCAGTTGTCGCCATCGAACCAGTCGCTCGACTCCTCGCCGATCCAAGTAGTGATGGACTGGGCATGAGCAGGCAAACCCACAAACGCAAACGTCATCGCGGTTGTCAGTGCCAACGCTGCCTGCGTTTCGCGCCGGCGCGGCGCGGTCGCCACCTGCCTGCACGCCGCCAGCGCGTTGGACACGGCCACGGCCAGCATTGAACGTTCGGACTGGACTTCGGTGCGCTGGCGCGCGATGCGGCAGTGATGATCGTGATGCATGGCGGTTCCCTTTCCGGTTTCGTTCGTCTTTCGGCCCGGCCGCGCCAGCCCGGATCCGATCCGGCGACCAACCCGCGTGCGCGATACCGGCCGGACGCCGACACGCTGCAGGGAAGGTTCGGGATCGGTGCGGCAACTTCGCTTTTCGCAGGCCCCATTCACGCCGCCGGACCGGCTGGCCAGTGCACGTGGCGCGAATCAAATTAGCACGGGCATTTTTTCAGAAAAACACTTGTTTTCAAGTGTTTTCTTTAATTACGAATTCTTTCGTCGATTCAGATCGAACGCACCGAACATGACGATTTCTCACCTGTCATGAACTTCTCTCCAAGCATGTGCCGCAATGGAGAAATTCGCTTCGCTCCCGGCTGCACGAAGGGCGACGCGCATCCCGGGGCGACCGGGGCCGGAATAGAAAATCACCAACATTCCCTTACATCACCAGACGTGAGAATATCGATGCGATAGCCTAGGGCGCCATGTGATAGTCATCATGCCGAACGATCGAAACGGTGATGCGCCGCCCGCTTTGAATGTGTCGAACAACATCCATTCCGGCTGCACGGCGGTGATCGTTTCCACGGGCCTCCCACGTCATTGCTTGCAGGCATGACCGGCAGCGGACCATTCGCTGCTTTTTGGCAACGGGCCGCCGACCGGGTGCGGCGAATTCCCCTTGATGCGCCGCAGGACAAGCGCAACGCCCTGATGCTCGAGACCGTGCTCTTCATTGCCGGCGCCGCGGCGCTGTCGATGGCGGTCGTGTCGTATGTCGCCTCGGGAGGCAGGGGAAGCGGCGACAGCGCCGGCGCATTGGCGATCTGCGTCTACACGTGGTCCTGCGTCTTCCTGTCGCGACGGGGATTCTTCCGGCTCGCGGCCAGCCTGGCGGTGGTCGGCGGCATGTCCCTGATCTGCCTGAGCTATGCGAACTACGGATTGCAGGCGCAGTCCGGCCTGCAGATGACGCACCTGATGCCGTTGCTGTTCGCCGGGCTGCTGCTGGGACGGGCGGCCGTGTGGTGGACGGCCCTGGCCAATGCATTCGCGCTCGCGCTCGGCGCGTGGATCGACCTGGGGCAAGCCACCAACGCCGCGACGGCATCGGCCGTCCTGCCCAACCTGTCGCTGTCCGCGATGAACTTCCTTATCCTCGCGGTGATCCTCGACCGGTTGATCCTGTCTTCGCAGCAGGCGATCCAGCGCAGTGAGGACCTTGAAGTCGAAATCGAGCACAAGGAACGCGCGTTCGCGCGCCTTCTGCAAACGCAGCGGATGGAAGCGGTCGGCAGGCTGTCGGCAGGCGTCGCCCACGACTTCAACAACATCCTCAGCGTGATCCTGGGCCTGGCCACCTCGAGCAGGCGCGACAACCCAGTCGAAACCACCCTGACCAACATCAGCCAGGCGGCGCGGCGCGGCGCAGTCGTCACCCGCCGCCTGCTGAGCTTCAGCCGCATCCAGATCCACCAGATCTCGACCTTCGACCTGGCATCGGCCATCGACGAGGCATGGACGCTGGTCCTTCCGATGCTCGGGCGCAGCATCGAGGCGCGGCTGGATATCCCCCACCCCGGCCCATTGATCAGCGTGGATCGCGACGAACTGGAGCTGTCGTTGCTGAACATCGTCGGCAATGCATGCGACGCGATGCCTGATGGCGGAAGCTTCACGCTGTCCGTCGGTTCCAGCGACGGCCATGCGGTGATCAGCATCGAGGATACGGGCACCGGCATGACACCGGAGGTGCTTGCGCGCTTGTTCGAGCCGTTCTTCACCACCAAATCAAAGGGCAAGGGAACCGGGATCGGCATGGCGATCGTGAACCGCTTCGTTACCGACAGCGGCGGCACGCTGGAGGTGGACAGTTCACCGGGCGAGGGGACGCGGATCCGGATCCGGCTTCCGCTGGCGGCGCAGGAGGACGCGGTCCTGCCCGATCCGGGCGTCGGCGCGCGGCGTGTCCTGCTGGTCACCGACGATGCCAGGCTCTCGAGACTGGCGACGACGACACTGGCCGGGCATGGCACGTACCTGCTCAAGGCCGGCACCGCCGACGAGGCGATCTCGGTCGCGCTGCAATCCGTTTCCATCGACGTGGTGATCGCCGACCACGCCCTGCCAGGTGCCAACGCATCCGGGCTGCTGCGCAAGATCGGGACGATGTTCCCGGACGCTCGCGTGGCGATGCTCACGGATGCATCCACCGCCCCTCCCTCTGTCCCCGGCATCGAATGCCTGCACAAGCCCCTCGATGGCGAACGATTGCTGGCCTTGCTGCACCCTGCCGGGGCCGGCCAGGCGACGAGCGCTACCGCGGAAGACGCCGGCGTCTAGCTGGTCAGGCCGGATCGGTCGTCCCCCATCACGTAGCGCGCGCAGCCGCCCGCGGGCCCTTTTCCAGGCGTGTGCTCCCCACCAGCACCAGCAGTCCCATCAGCGACGAAAGCGTCCAGATCCATGGGCGCAGGTACCACGGCTGCGGCTGGACGATGCGCAGCTGCGCGGGCACCGGTGACCACGGACCACCGGCGGTACGCGCCTGGACCTCGAACAGATGCTCGCCCCAAGGGATGGTGGGATAGAGGATGCTGCGGTTCTTCCCGGCCTCGACCCAGTCGCGGTCGAAGCCGGAAAGACGGAAGCGGAAGCGGGTTTCCGACGGCCTGCTCAGGTTGATTGCCGTGTAGTGGATTTGCAGGTTGCGCGCGAAGGAGCGCAACGTCAGCGTTGCATCGTTGACGTCCTGTTCGTCCCCGGATGCCACCACCCGCTCGATGTGCGGCCTGAGCGTCGCGGGCTGCACATCCCGCGCGTCTTCGGGATCGACAACGGCAAATCCTCCGACCAGGGAGAACCACAGCCGGCCACTGGCGTCGCGAAGGCATGAAGACGAGTTGCCGCCGTTGACCTCCGAAGGCACCAGCCCGTCGCTCGTACCGAATCCCACCGACTCGACCGTGCCCGCCGCGCGACCGGGCTGCGTCAGCAAGGTCACCCCGAGATTGCCGCCGAGCCACAGGCGACCGCGATCGTCTGCGAGGATGCACGACACCGTGTCATCCGACAGGCCGTTGCTGCTGGTGTAGCGGTTCACCCGCCCGTTGCGGATGCGATTGAGACCGCCGCCATAGGTGCCCACCCAGAGCGTGCCGTTCGCCCCGTCTTCGTACAGGGTCCGCGCGAAGCGCGACGACAACCCCTCCCGCGGCGTCCATCGTTCGACGACTTCGTCCCCCACCATCCGCAGCACGCCCTGGTCGCCGATGAACCAGGAGCCACCACGAGCCGACGCCTGCACGTTGCTGAGGCGCATGCCTTCCAGCGCTTCGATGGCCCGCTTTCCCGCGAGGCGCCCTTCGGCATCGATGTCCAGGACGTACGTCGAACGCCACACGCTGGCCAGGTAGCGTCCATCCTCGTCCTGCCAGACGTTGACCGATTGCGCGCCGGGCCAGATGGCGATCAGCATCAGTTCCCCATCCTTGATCCGTGCCAGTGCACCCGAGGCCGTCCCGACCCACAGCGCGCCCGCATCGTCGAGCAACAGGCTGGAAACGCAATCGTTCCCCACGCCTAGCTGGATCGGGAACGTCTGCATGCTGCCATCACCGCGCCACTGGCGCAGCGCGCCACACGAAAGCCCGAACCACAGGCCGCCCTGGCCATCGTCGATCACGGCGCGGCCGGCCTCGGCAGTTCCCAGTTGCGACACCGACATCTGCCTGAACAACGGCGTGCGCAGGCGCAACAGCCCCTTGCTGGCGGTACCGATCCACAGGTTCCCTTCATCGTCGTGCGACAGGGCGGTGATGCCGACGCCGTCCAGTTCCCGCACGTCTTCCCATTCGCCCGAGTCGCTCTCGCGCATCAGGCTCCAGGTGCCTCGGGACACCCACCACCGACCATCGGCATCCCGCGTGGCGTAACCCGGAAGCTCCACGCCCAAGGGAATCCATGTGCCGTCCGCGGGACGATACCGGTATAGCCTGTGCTCGGTCCCCACCAACAGCGCTTCACCATCGCTTTTCAGGATGCGTACCTTCCTGCTGCCACCGGGAAGTGGAATGGCGCGCAGCCCGCGACCGGCCATGACAACCAGGCCTCCATGCCCGCCCATGTAGACCCGACCATTGCTGTCTTCAGCCAGGTAGTCGTAACCGGCCGCGCCGAGCGACTGCGGTCGGAACATGGCCGGAACTCGTGCGTCGGGCAGCAATCTGTAGATGCCCGACGTCCCCGTGAACCATACCGTCCCGTCCTTCCCCTGCAGGATGCTGCTGACCTGGCAGGTGCCGCCGCACATCGACAGATGCCGGAACGCGCCCTGCTCGAACACGCTCAAGCCGGCATCCTGCGTCCCGATCCACAGGCGTGCGCGATCGTCCTCGTACAGGGCCAGGATCCGGTCGCTGGGCGGGCTTGCCTGGCGCCCGTGTTCCGGGTCCGGTCCGCCGGCCGGAAGGCTCTTGAAAACGGTGAACGCCTGCCCGTCGAAACGCGCCAGACCGCCGAACGTGCCGACCCACAGATACCCGTCATGGCTCTGGACGACAGCGTTCACGCCCGATCGGGGCAGGCCATCGTCACTGGTGAATACGCTCGGAACCAGCACGCGCCCGGGTTGCACCGTGCTCGCTGCGGGGGCGGGGCCGCACGCCATGAGCAGGCCGATGATCAGCAAGATCAGCCGCATCGAAACCACCGCCCCCGAATCGTCCGCCCCGCAGTATTGTGAACGGAACCCGTCATCCCGCGCGAGAACCCATTCGCACTCTGCCGCATTGAAGCGATCCGCGGGGCGGAAGCCGGGCATCGATTCCAGCCGCAGGAATCCGCTTCGTCGCCATGCCCGGCCGGAGCGTCATCCGCCGAACAGGCTGGAAACCCCGATACCCGCAGCGCGGATTACGGCCCGCGCGTGGCAGGCCGTCCTGTTCCCGCCCCAGGACGACGCATTACAAGATGCCGCTACGGAATGCTCAGCGTGCAACTCATGCGCAGCGTAACCTGGCCGCCGTCGGGCAGCGTCGGAATGACCAGGCCCGGTGCCGTCTGCAGCTGAGTGACGGTCGGCGACGCGGGACATTCGGCGTTGCCAACGGCATCGCAGGACAATGCGGAGCCGGCGCAGTCGATTCCCGCCACCACCGGATCGTGGACGACGGCGTTGTCGCCCGCTTCGGGTCCGTTGTTGCTGACGACGATGGTGTATTCCACCGTTCCGCCGTTGCCCACCGAGTTCGCCGAAGCGGTCTTGGTGATCGCGAGGTCGGCATCCCGGCCCACGACTTCGTCGGTGGTGGGCTGGTTGCCATCGGTCAACGGGTCGCTGTCGCTCTCGTCGTGGATGTCGGTTTGCAACTGCTCGGCGAAGTAATCGTATTGCGCCTGGTTGCTCACGATGTCGCCCACGTCGGTGTCGTCGTCCACGCGCACCTGGAACCGGACCTGCAGCGTGACGCCGGGTGCGATCGCCCCGCCTTGACCCGCGCTGGTCCCCGCGCCGGCGCCCACCCGGAACACCACGCGGTCGTTGACGCTGTCGTACTCGGCCTGGTCATCGCCCGCTGCATCGGTCATGCCGCCGGTAGCGCCACCGCCGCCGAGGATCTCCAGGCTGCCCGGCACATAGGTCGTCCCCGCGGGAATCTCGTCGGACACCACGGTGCCGGTGGCATTGGCGGTACCGGTGTTGGTCGCGTTGACCGTATAGGTGAGCACGCCGCCCGGGTAGAGGTTCCCGGATGCGTCCTCGACCTCCGACGACTTCAGGCGGTCCTCCAGGGATGGCACGTAGGCGTCGTTGACCAGGCTCACCATGCCGATGAAGATCGTCTCGTTGGCGGTGCCCCTCAAGCGCGCGACCGCCGAGGTCGCGCCGTTGGGTAGCTGCACGGAGGGGACCAGGACATCCAGGTCCATGCCCAAGGTGTTGAAATAGTTGGGCGTCATGCCCGTGTCGACCAGCATCCCTTCGTTGCTGATGGTGCTGTTCCAGAAGTTGTTGGCGGGGTTGACCGCATCGGATACGGTGCTCAGGCTCGCGGCGTCGGGGCCGAACTGCAGCCCGCCACCAGTGCCGTCGAGCGCGTTGCGATCGCCATCCCAGGCCAGCACGCCGAGCCGCGAGTTCACTGGCCCGGACAGCGGCGTGGTGAAACCGCTCACGTGCACGTCCAGCGGATTGGTCGAACCTGCGTATCGCCAACCGTCAAATACGGCCAGGTCGCGCAGTGGCAGCCCCGGCTGCCTGTAAGCCACCACCAGGCTCCAGCCGCCCCAGGTGTTTTCCTGACTCGTGACGCCGGGGATGTCGCCGGCGGAGTAGACGCCGCTGCCGGCGGCTTGCACCAACCCCGTCACATTGGCGACGCCCTGGTAAGCCCTGCGCCCGCTCAGGACCAGGTCGTCCACCTGCACGGCATCCACTCGGCTGTAGCCGGCGCTGCCCGGCGTCCGGAACTGTACGTAACTGCGTGCCGGCTCGGACTGGTTCCGTATGCTGCTCCAGTACAAAGCTGCGAACAGCACGGTCGCACCGTTCGGTATCTCCAGCGTTGCGCTGCTGTTGTTGTTCAGCGCGCCGGAATCGACCCGTGTGTACTGCATGTCGAAATCATTGTTGTTGCTGCCGCCGGTCGGACCCGTGTGCGTGCGGGTCGCCGCGCAATCCGAACTCGGGGTGTCGGTGTACCCGGCGCAGTTCTCGGTGACATTGCCGATCATGACGATGTCGCCGGGTACGGTGGCGTGGAAGCGCGGCGTCGTGAACTCGCGCTCCGCCGCATGCGTCGGCCATGCCGCCAGCAGCACCGAGCACAACAGCACCAGCGCGACGGCAGCGCGCGCGGCGAACAAGCCGGCGCCCTTGCGTCGGCGCGTCGCCGCCCATGGCTCGAGGGGCTCGAATCGCACCATCGGTTTCATGCTCATTTGCGCCGCTCCCGCCATGTCAGTAGCTTCCAACGAAGTTGATGAACCACCCGCGGTGGTCGTAATCGAAGTCGGTCAGGTCGTCGCTGAACTCGGTGAAGTTGTAGCCGATGCCCAGCCGCAGGTTGTGGGTGAGGTCGCGGTCCACGCCCAGCATCCAGCCCGCGCGGGTGCCGCCGTCGTCGACGTCGAGCCAGCGGTACTCGGCCAGCGCGTGCCACTTCCGAGGCAGGTCGTAGCGCAGTTGCGCGGCGGCGAAGGTGGTGGCCGAATCGAACCACGCACCCGTACCGCGCCCGTAGCGCACCTCGCCCTCGCGCCGCGCCAGCTTGCCGGCCACTTCCCAGGACTGGTCGATGCGGTAGACGCCCTCGAGCGATAGCACCTGGGTGCGCTGGTCGTAGTCCGCGCCGCCCACCTGACCCAGCGTGGCCAGGTCGTACAGGTAGCTGTAGCGGCCGAACAGGCCCCAGCGGTCGCTGTTCCACGGACGGTAGGCGAAGCCCACGCCGCCTTCGATGAACTTCGCCCCCGCCGACGGATTGATCTCGTCGTCGGTGTCGGCGTAGTTGAAGCGCGCCGCGATCCGCCAGCTTTCGTTGAGCTTGTGCGTCAGCCGGTTGGTCGACACCCACTGGGTCCTGCGCTCGGCACCGGTGTCGCGGCGCCACTCGAGCTTGCTGTTCCAGTCGGTTCCCGGCGAGGTGCGCCCGGCATTGATGCTGATCGCCTGGCGGTCCACCTGGCCGCCGTCGCGGTTGCTCAGCTCGCCGTCGCTCAGGGTGAAGCCGGTGCTCCACCCCGCGGCTGGGTAGAAGTCCATGCCGAAGGTGTGGGCCAGGCCGGTTTCGTTGCGCTCCTTGAGGAACTGGCTTTCGTTGAACACGTTGACCTGGTCGGACAGCCGCCAGCGCTGGCCCAGGGTCCAGCCGTTGCGCGCGGAC
>Ga0307414_10000786_pt1 | contig 16189 bp, 13 predicted proteins | sample DK1Ometagenome_FD_203804 | JGI IMG/M metagenome (GOLD analysis project Ga0307414, IMG submission 203804) | Maize rhizosphere microbial communities from greenhouse at UC Davis, California, United States - DK15-O-3 | ecosystem: Host-associated > Plants > Roots > Rhizosphere > Soil | place: USA... | reverse complement strand
CCGAGGTCACATCATGAGCACTGTTATGGACACCGTTGCCGGCAAAGGCCGCAACATGGGTACCAACTTCTGGCTGATCGTGCTGGCGATTTCACTGATCGTGTTCGGCGCGAACACCGGCTACGCCACATGGAAGGCAGCGCGGCTGGGCGGCGCCAGTACGTCGGCCTCGAACCTGCAGCTCAACTCGCAGCGACTGGCCAACCAGGGCCGCGAAGCGGTCGAGGGCAACCGCGAGGCGTTCACCGCGTTCAAGGCGACCAAGGCCGAGGTCGATTCCGACATCGGCGGCCTGAGCAGCAATTTCGGCAACACCACCGGCGTGTCCGGGCCGATCGCCAAGGTCGCCCAGACCTGGGCGCCGCTGGCCAAGAACGCCGACGACGTGATCGCGAGCGAAGCCGCGGTGCTGGCGCTGGCCGGCAACGCCGACCGCTTCAGCCAGGGCATCCCGCAGTTGCAGGCCCAGCTCGACGAGGTGGTGCGCGCGATGTCGTCCAGCGGCTCGCCGTCGTCGCAGATCTACATCGCGCTGCGCCAGAACGTGCTGGCCGGCAATCTCGCCCGCCGGGTGACCGAGGTCCGCGCCGGCGGCGCCGGTGCCGCGGTCGCGGGCCAGGCGCTGGCGCGCGACGCCAACGTGTTCGAGCAGGTGCTGGCGGGCCTCAAGGCCGGCGACCAGGCGATGAACGTGCAGGCGCTGTCGAACTCCAACGCGGTGGCGGCGCTTAACCAGGCCACCACGCAGTGGGAGACGATGAAGAAGGACCTCGACGCGATCCTCGGCAGCTCGCAGAAGCTGTTCAGTGCGCAGAACGCGGCTGCCTCGCTCACCAGCGGCTCGGACAAGCTGCTGTCCGACAGCCGCGACCTGTTCCAGGCCTTCACCGCATTCGGCTCGCTGCGCGACAAGAGCCTGCTGGGCAACCTCTGGATCAGCATCGTGTTCGGCCTGCTGGCGCTGCTGTCGATCGTCGGCTTGATCTTCAGCATCAACCGCGCGCAGAAACAGCGCTACGAAACCACGATGGAACTCAACAATCGCAACCAGGAGGCGATCATGCGCCTGCTGGACGAGATGGGTTCGCTCGCCGAAGGCGACCTTACGGTGAAGGCGACCGTGACCGAGGACATGACCGGCGCGATCGCGGACTCGATCAACTTCGCCGTCGAACAGCTGCGCAGCCTGGTGCAGACGATCAACGACACCTCGGTGCAGGTCGCCTCCAGCGCGCAGGAAACGCAGGCCACCGCCATGCACCTGGCCGAGGCCGCGGAGCACCAGGCGCAAGAGATCAACTCCGCCTCCGACCGCATCAACGAAATCGCCGCCAGCATCAACCAGGTATCGAAGAACTCCGCCGAGTCGGCCGACGTGGCCCAGCGCTCGGTGCAGATCGCGACCAAGGGCGCGGGCGTGGTGCGCGAGACGATCGCCGGCATGGACTCGATCCGCGACCAGATCCAGGAAACCTCCAAGCGCATCAAGCGCCTGGGCGAGAGCTCGCAGGAAATCGGCTCGATCGTCGAACTGATCAACGACATCTCCGAACAGACCAACATCCTCGCGCTGAATGCGGCCATCCAGGCAGCGTCGGCGGGCGAGGCAGGCCGCGGGTTCGCGGTGGTGGCCGATGAAGTGCAGCGACTGGCCGAACGCTCGTCCAACGCGACCAAGCGCATCGAGTCGCTGGTGCAGGCGATCCAGTCCGACACCAACGAGGCGGTCAGTTCGATGGAACAGACGACCTCCGAGGTGGTGGCCGGTGCGCGCCTGGCCGAGGACGCCGGCACCGCGCTGGGCGAGATCGAAAGCGTGTCGTCCAACCTCGCCGAGCTCATCGAGGGCATCTCCAGTGCCTCGCAGCAGCAGTCGGCGGCGGCGACCAACATCACCGCGACGATGAACACCATCCAGTCGATTACCGCGCAGACCTCGCAGGGCGCCAACCAGACCGCCGAGTCGATCGGCAACCTGGCCCAGCTCGCCGCCGACCTGCGCCGCTCGGTCGCCGACTTCAAGCTGCCGGCCTGACGCATCCAGTGATGAACGGCACTCGCCACCTTCGAAGCAGCGTCCTGCGTGGGAGCGGCCATGGCCGCGACCGGCAGGTGTCGCGGTCATGGCCGCTCCCACGAGGAGCCACTCCATGACTGCATTGCGCGACGCGATCGACTACACCACGCTGGGCTGGGTGAAGCCGGAACTCGACGAGACCCTGCGCCAGGCGCGGATCGAGATCGAGGGCTTCGTCGACGATCCCGCCGACACCAGCCGCATGCGTTTCTGCGCCAGCTACCTGCACCAGGTGCAGGGCACGCTGCGCATGGTCGAACTGTATGCGCCGGCCATGGTGACCGAGGAAATGGAGCGCCTCGCCCAGGCGCTGCAGCACGGCGAGGTCAGCGACCGCGACGGCGCCTGCGCGACCCTGATGCGCGGCGTGGTGCTGCTGCCCGATTACCTGGAGCGCCTGCAAAGCGGCCACAAGGACATTCCGATCGTCCTGCTGCCGCTGCTCAACGAACTGCGCGCGGCGCGCGGCGAAGCCGGCCTGAGCGAAAGCGTGCTGTTCGCGCCCGACCTCGCGCGGCCCCTGCCGTCGAGCCTGCCCGCCGCGACGGCGGGACGCGCCCGCAACGCCGAAGTCCTGCCGCTGCTCGAGCGCCTCTCCGCGGCCATTTCCGAATGGCCCGAGGACGGCGCGCCGAAGGACGCCGAGGAAATCGGCGCGGTCATCGACGCGCTGTTCGTGCGCACCGAGCAGGACGAGACGCGGCGCATGCTGTGGGTCGCCGGTTCCGTGGCCGCTGCCCTGCGCGACGGCGCGTTGAAGCCGACCGCCGGGCTGCGCCAGGCCTTCGCCAGCGTGCAGCGCGAGGCGCGCCGGCAGTTCGAGGACGACGGCTTCGGCATTCCGCGGCCTGAAACCACCCTCGAACCCACCCGCCAGCTGCTCTACCACGTCGCCCACAGCGACGCGCGTCATTCGGCGCTGCAGGAACTGCGCGAGACGTTCGACCTCGATGCCGCGCAGCCCACCGAAAGCGAGATCAGCCACGCCCAAGGCAGCCTGAGCGGCCGCAACCGCGCGCTGCTCGACACCGTCTCGGCAGCGGTGAAGGAAGACCTGCTGCGGGTCAAGGACGTGCTCGACCTGCACCTGCGCACCAGCGCACCCAACGTCGCCGCCCTGCAGCCGCAGGTCGAGGCGCTGGGCCGCGTTGCCGACACCCTGGGCATGCTCGGGCTCGGCGTCGCGCGCAACGTCGTCCAGCAGCAGCGCGACGCCATGGACGCCATCGTCCGCGGCGACCGCGTCGCCGACGAGGGTGCATTGCTCGATGTCGCCGGCGCGCTGCTTTATGTCGACGCCACCCTCGACGACCAGGTCGCCCGCCTCGGGGACAGCGACGCCGGTGCCGGCGGCAACCAGGACGACCTGTTCTCGAACGAGTCGCGCAAGGTGCTCGAAGTCATCGCCCGCGAGGCGATCGCCAACTTCGCCGACGCGCGCCAGGCCTTCGTGGCCTTCGTCGAGACCAGCTGGGACCACTCCGAACTGGTCGAGGTGCCGCGCCTGCTGCAGGAAGTCGCCGGCGCCATGGCGATGCTGGAACTGCCGCAGGCTGCCGCCTACCTGGCCGGCGTGCGCATGTATACCGAGGTCGAGTTGCTCGGCCGCAAGCGCGTGCCCAACGGCCGCCAGCTCGACACTTTCGCCGATGCGCTGGCGAGCCTCGAGTACTACCTCGAAGCGCTGCGCGAGAACCGGCTCAACCGCGAGAGCATCCTCGAAATCGCGCGCGGCAGCCTCGAATCGCTCGGCTACTGGCCGCTGCCCGACGTGCAGTCGGCGCACGAAGCGCCCGCCGAGGCGACGGAATCGGACCGCGACGCCGAACAGGCGCTGGCCGACGACATCGACCGCAACGTGGCCGCGTTCATCGACCGCGGCGTCGATCCGGTGCGCGCTGTGCATGCCGAGGCAGTGCCCACGCCCGCGCCCGCCCCTGCACCGGTCGTGGCCAGCGGCCAGGGCGGCGCCGGCGGCTTCGAGGTGACTGGCGACGAGATCGACGACGAGATCCGCGAGGTGTTCCTCGAGGAATTCGGCGAGGAGATCGACAACCTCGACAAGATGCTGCCGGTCTGGCGCGAGCGGCCAGACGACCTGGAGCGCCTGCGCCCGATCCGCCGCGTGTTCCATACTCTCAAGGGCAGTGGTCGCCTGGTGGGTGCGCGCGTGCTGGGCGAATTCAGCTGGAAGGTCGAGAACATGCTCAACCGCGTGCTCGACGGCACGCGCACGGCCAGCCCGGCCGTGGTGGCGACGGTCGACCAGGCGTTCTACACCCTGCCGCAACTGCTTGCGGCGCTGCGCGGGAGCGCCGCGGTCAGCGCCGACATCGAAGGCATGCAGGCGCTGGCTGATCGCATCGCCGAAGGCGAGGAAGTCTTCCCGACCCAGGCCGCGCCCCTTTCCGTCGCGAGCGCGATGGTCGAGCCCGCTGTCGAGGCCGTCGAAACCGCCGCCGCGCCGCAGGTGCCCGAAGCGCCGGCCGGCGAGGGCACGGTGCCGGCATCGGTGGACGCGCTGTTGCTGGAAATCCTCGACGCCGAAGTGGCCGGACACCTGTCCACGGTGGACGCCTGGCTTTCGCAGGCGCAATCCGGGCCGGCCGTGGCGAGCGATGCGCTGCTGCGCGCCGTGCATACGATGAACGGCGCCTTCGCGATGACTGAAGTGCCGGCGATCACCGATGCGCTGAGCCCGGCGGAAGCCTATATCCGGCGCCTGCTCGCCTCGCGCGGAGAGGCCGCTGGCGAAGGCGTCGCGGCCCTTGGCGAACTGGCCGGCGTGATCCGCGCCACGGTGGCCGCACTGCACGCGCCCGCACCACAGGTGCCGGTCTGCGCGGTGCTGGCCGCGCACCTGGTCGCCCTGCGCGACAGCCTGCCCGAAGCGGTCGCGCCGATGGAATCCGCGACCACTCCCGAACCGGTCTAACCGATCGGCCTGGTCGATGCCGGCGCAGAACTGACCGTCAACGACCTCAGGGCCTACAGCGACCCGGATGCGCTTGACCGCACGATTGCGGACGACCGCTCGCACGAGGCAGGGCACCTTGACGCGGAGCGCGCCGAGGCCGGGCGTCTCGAAGCCGAGCGTCTTGAGGCTGAACGCCTCGAAGCGGAACGCCTCGAAGCGGAGCGCGCCGAAGCCGAACGTGTCGAAGCCGAACGTGTCGAAGCCGAGCGCGTCGAAGCCGAGCGCGTCGAAGCCGAGCGCGTCGAAGCGGAACGTGTCGAAACCGAGCGTCTTGAGGTTGAACGCCTTGAAGCCGAACGCCTTGAAACGGAACGTGTCGAAGGCGAGCGTGCCGAAGCCGAACGTGCCGAAGCCGAGCGCGTCGCGGCCGAACGCCTCGAAGCGGAACGTGTCGAAGCCGAGCGGGTCGAAGCCGAACGTGCCGAAGCCGAGCGTGCCGAAGCCCAGCGCCTCGAAACCGAACGCCTTGAAGTAGGGCGTCTCGAAGCCGAGCGCGCGGAAGCCGAAAGTTCCGAAACCGATCCCCTGCCGGAAGTCGTCGGGGTTTCGATGGACGCGGAGGCCGAGCGTCTTGCCGCCGAACGCGCGGAGGTCGATCGCATCGAAACGGGCCGCCTCGAAGCCGAGCGCATCCTGGAAGAGGCCCGCCTGGCTGCAGAGCAGGCTGAAGCTGAAGCCGGGCGCCTTGCCGCGGAAGAGGAAGCGCTGGAATACGCGCGCCTGGAAGCCGAATACGCCGAGGCCGATCGCCTTGCCCACGAGCAGGCCGAGATCGAGCGACTGGGCGCCGAACGCGCGGAAACCGAACGCCTCGAGGCCGAACGTCTTGCCGCTGAGCGCGCCGAAGCCGAGCGCATCGAAGCCGAACGTCTTGCCACGGAGCGCGCCGAAGCCGAACGCCTCGAAGCCGAACGTCTTGCCGCGGAGCGTGCCGAAGCCGAGCGCATCGAAGCCGAACGTCTTGCCGCACAGCGCGCGGAAGCCGAACGCGCGGAAGCCCAGCGTCTCGAAGCCGAGCGACTGGAAGCGGAGCGCGCCGAAGTCGAGCGCCTGGAAGCAGCGCGTGCGGCCGTCGAGAAGATCCCGGCCGAAGAGCGGGACCAGGACGCGGCCGAGCCTGCCGTCGCGGCCCTCCTGGCCAATGCGCTTGCCGCCTCCGAGGACCCCGACGAGGCCTTCGACCTCGGCGACCTCGATCCGGAGCTGGTGGACATCTTCGTCGAGGAAGCCGGCGACCTGCTCGATCATTCCGACGGATTGCTCGCGCAGTTGCGCGAGCACCCGACCGAGCGCGAACCGCTGGTCGGGCTGCAGCGCGACCTGCACACCATTAAGGGTGGCGCGCGCATGGCCGGCATCATGGCCGTGGGCGAACTCGGCCACGCGATGGAGTCGCTGCTCGAGGCGGTGGTCGAACAGCGCCGTGAACTCGGCCACGACGGCATCCCGCTGCTCGAACGCGGCTTCGACCGCCTGCATGCGATGGTCACCCGCGTCGGCGCACGCCGCGCGATCGATCCCTCCGAGACGCTGATCGAGGAATTCAACGCCCGCGCCCTTGGCCGGCCCTCGCCGTCGGTTTCCGCAGGTACGCCGTCGCAGGCATCGCCCGCGCCGGAACCGGGCAAGGAGCTCAAGCCGCTGTCGGCGCCGATCGGCGACACGGTCGCCACGGACGACGACGACATCGCCGTGCGCGCGCCGCAGGAGCAGGTGCGCATCCGCGCCGACCTGCTCGACCAGCTAGTCAACTACGCCGGCGAGGTCGCGATCTACCGCGCACGCCTGGAGCAGCAGCTTGGCGCGTTCCGCAGCGCCATGGGCGAGATGGAGCAGACCAACATGCGTCTGCGCGACCAGCTGCGCCGGCTCGACATCGAAACCGAGGCGCAGATCATCGCCCGCTATCAGCGCGAGCATGAAACCGCCGACGCCACGTTCGATCCGCTCGAACTCGACCGCTTCTCCACCCTGCAGCAGCTCTCGCGCGCGCTGGGCGAGTCGGCGGCCGACATGTCGAGCCTGCAGGGCACGCTCGACGACCTGACCCGGCAGTACGAAACCCTGCTGCTGCAGCAGTCGCGCGTGAGCTCCGACCTGCAGCAGGGCCTGATGCGCACGCGCATGGTGCCGTTCGACGCGCTGGTGCCGCGCCTGCGCCGCGTGGTCCGGCAGGCCGCCAGCGAGACCGGCAAGCAGGTGCAGCTCAAGCTTGACGGCGCCCAGGGCGAGCTCGATCGCAACGTGCTCGAGCACATGACCGCGCCGCTGGAGCACATGCTGCGCAACGCGGTCGCGCACGGCCTGGAAACCCCGGACCAGCGCCGCAAGGCGAAGAAATCCGAGGAAGGCGCGGTGCGCATCGCGGTCCGCCGCGAAGGGTCGGAAGTGGTGCTGGAAATCGGCGACGACGGCCGCGGCCTCGACCGCGCCGCGATCCGTCGCCGCGGCGAGGAGCGTGGGCTGATCCGCGCCGACGCGGTGCTGGCCAACAGCGACCTTGACGCGCTGATCTTCGAACCCGGCTTCTCCACCGTCGACGAGGTCAGCCGCCTGGCCGGCCGCGGCGTCGGCATGGACGTGGTCGCCAGCGAAGTGCGCCAGCTTGGCGGCACCTTCGACATCGCCTCGCGCGAGGGCGAAGGCACCACCTTCACCCTGCGCCTGCCGCAGACGCTGGCGGTCACCCAGGCGGTCTTCGTGCGCATCGGCGAGACCAGCTTCGCGGTGCCGATTGCCTCGGTGCGTGGCGTTGGCCGCATCGGCCGCGACGAATTCGGCAAGGCCGGGGCCAGCTACGCCTACGGCGGCGAGGATTACGTGGTCCACGATCTCGGCGGACTGGTCGGCCATGGCGCCGCCAGGGCCGAGGGCCAGTTGCAGATGCCGGTGCTGCTGATCCGCTCCGGCGACCTGCGCGCGGCGGTTGCGGTCGACCAGATCGTCGGCAGCCGCGAAATCGTGGTCAAGCCGGTGGGCCCGCAGGTCGCGTCGATCCCGGGCATCTTCGGTGCCACGATCATGGGCGACGGCAGCGTCGTGGTGATCCTCGACGTCGCCCCGCTGGTGCGCCGTCGCACTGCGCAGCCGCAGGCAACCGAGCCGGCGCAGGCCGCAGTGGCCCACCACGTGCCGCTGGTGATGGTGGTCGACGACTCGGTGACGATGCGCAAGGTCACCGGTCGCGTGCTCGAACGCCACAACTTCGAGGTCGCCAGTGCCCGCGACGGCATCGACGCGCTCGAACGCATGGTCGACCGGGTGCCCGACCTGATGCTGCTCGACATCGAGATGCCGCGCATGGACGGCTACGAACTCGCTACCGCGATGAAGGCCGACCCGCGCCTGCGCAACGTGCCGATCGTGATGATCACCTCGCGGACCGGCGAGAAGCACCGCCAGCGCGCGTTCGAGATCGGCGTCGAGCGCTACCTCGGCAAGCCGTATCAGGAAAACGAACTCGTGCGCAACGTGTACGAATTGCTCAAGCTGCAGCCGCGCGGCGATGACTGAGCGCAGCGCACCCCGGGTGTTGTTGCTGGCGCGCGCGGGCGAGGCCCGCGACCGCCTGGGCGACGCGCTCGTGCAGGCCGGCGCGGAAGTCGCGCTGGTCGCCGATCCGGTGTCCTCGGATCCGGCCGAGGCGATCGCGAGCGATCCGCAGGCCGTGCTGGTGGCGCTGGAACCGGCGGTCGAGGACGCGCTGGAGCGCTTCGAGGCGCTGCTGTCGAATCCCGGCATCATCGTGATCTTCGACGAAGTCGAGCTGGCCGCGCAGCGCAGCGGCTGGGACTCGGCGCGCTGGGTGCGGCACCTTGCCGCCAAGCTCCACCGCCACGACGACGTGTTGCCGCCGGGCTGGGACGCCGACGGCGACCTGCAGCCCTCGCCGGGCCCCTTGCCGACGCCGGACAACGCCGCCGGCCTGGACATCGCACCGTTCGCGGACGAAGCGCAACAGCATGCGGGCGAGGTCCCGCGCGATGACGGGCTGGAGCCCGACGTGCGGCTGGAAGACGCCGGCGCCAGCGAACTCGCGCTCGTGGACGAGGGCGCGGATGCGGCCGATCCATCGCCCGAGCCGGACTATGCAATCGCCGACGAGCCCCTGCCCACGCTGGAAACTGACGACGACCGCATCGACATCGATGCGCTGTCCGTCGACACGCTGACCTTCGAAGCCTTGCCCGACGACACGGCGGATGCCATGGAACCCGACGACGATGCCGCCGGCTTCGCGATCGCCGACCTGGACGACGACAGCTCGCTGTCGAGCATCGATCTCGACGGGAGCGATGAATCCGCAATCGCAGCTGATAAACCTGCGGGTGCCACGACCCGCGCCACGACGCTGGAACTGGTCGACGTCGATGCGCTGCTGGCCTCCGTCGAATCGCTCGAAACCGGCGAATCCAAAGCTGCCCCGGCACCATCGGTGGATAGCTCGCCCGCGCTCGATTTCGAGGCACTCGAGCAGCGCGTCTCCGGGTTGTCGCTGGTGGACGTCGACAGCTACGGCCACGGCCCGCAGCGCGGCGCGGTGCTGGTGGAAGGCGGCCTTGGCGGACCCGATGCGGTGCGCCAGCTGTTGGCCGCGATTCCCGAAGGATTCCCGCGCCCGGTGCTGGTGCGGCTGCAGCTCGACGGCGGCCGCTACGATCGCCTGGTCAAGCAGATGGGGCGCGCCGCCCGGTTGCCGGTCGCGCTCGCGGAAACGGGGCAGGCGGCGGATGCCGGCACCGTGTATTTCGTTCCGCCGGACCTGTCGCTCGAACTTTCCGGCGCGCGGCTGCTGTTCGTCGCCGACGAAGCGGGCTCGCGCCCGCTGCTTGGCGTGCTGCCGGCCGGCGACAGCGCGCTGTTGCTGCTCAGCGGCAGCAGCCTGGACAGCGTCGACGCGGCCATGGCGCACGTCCCGGCCGGGCTGATGGTCGCCGGCCAGGCGCTGGACGGCTGTTACGACCCCACCGCATCGAACGCGTTGATCGCGCGCGGTGCCACCACGGCACCGCCGGCAGAACTCGCCGCCCAGCTCGCCGGGCGCTGGCCGTCCTGACATCGAGGCAAGCATGAGCACATCCAGCCAAGCCACATCCAGCCACGACGCGCCCGTCCAGGACATCCGCGGCGTGTTGATCCAGATCGCGGGCGCGCGCCTGCTGCTGCCCAACGCCACGATTTCCGAAGTCCTGTCCTACGCCGATCCCGAGCCGGTGGACAACGCGCCGGCCTGGCTGCTGGGCCGGATCCGCTGGCGCGGCTGGCAATTGCCGCTGGTGTCGTTCGCGCGCATCGCCGGCCTGGCCGAAGAGCAGGGCGGCCTGGGCAGCAAGGTCGTGGTGCTCAAGGCACTGGGCGGCGACGCCAAGCTGCCGCACTTCGCGATCCTGACCCAAGGCTTCCCGCGCCTGGTCACGGTGTCGCGCGACGCGCTGGTGGCCGATGCCGGCGACACGGACCAGCTGCCCCACGGCGTGCAGGCCCGCGTGCTGCTCAACGACGACGCGGCTTTGATCCCGGATATCGGCGCGGTCGAAGCCTCGTTGCACGAAGCGCTGGCGGCGTAGGTCGGGACCCCGACATCCGCGAAAGCGCTTGCTCTACGTCGGGGTTACGTTCCTGACGCCCGCGAAAGCCTTTGTTCCGTAGCCCGGTGCTACGTCCCCGACGCCTGCAGAAGCCCTCGTTCGTACGCCCAAGACTGCGGGGGAAAAGCCGTCGCGGATGTAACCCGACCTAGAGGTCCCCGAATCTCGATTGAAGCGCGACGATCGCCGCCATGCCGGCGCTCTCCGTGCGCAGGATGCGTGGGCCGAGGCGCATGCCGCTGAAGCCGGCGTCGGCCAGGACCGAGCGATCGCGCGGCGACCAGCCGCCTTCGGGGCCGATGGCGATGACGACGGGGCGGCCGCCCGGATCGGGCAGCGTGGCGATGCTGTCCGCGGCTTCCGGATCCAGGGTCAGGCGCAGGCTCGCCTGCGGCAGGTGCGGCAGCGCTGCGGCCAGCGGTAGTGGCGCTGCCACGTCGGGCACGGTTGCGCGCCCGCTCTGTTCGCAGGCGGCGACCACCACGCTGCGCCAGTGCGCCAGGCGCCTGGCAGCGCGCTCGCCATCGAGCCGGACTTCGCTGCGGTCGGAGCTGACGGGCACGAAGCCGGCGACGCCCAGCTCGGTTGCCTTCTGCACGATCCAGTCCATCTTCTCGCCGCGGGCGACGCCCTGGACCAGGACGATGCGCAGCGGCGACTCGCTGTTGACCATGCGCATGCCGATGACCTCGACCTCGCCGTTGCGCTTGCCCGCGGCGACGATCCGCGCGTCGTAGTCGTGGCCATCGCCGTTGAACAGTACGCAGCCGTCGCCGACGCCCAGGCGCAGCACGCGCAGCAGGTGCGCGGCGGCGCCCTCGGGCAGCGCGATGCGTGCGCCGACGACCAGCGCGGATTCGACATGGACGCGGTTCACGCGCATGGGCGAATCGCGGTTGTTGGCAGCGGACGGCCGGGGGATTCGTGCTTGCCCGCCAGCATGTCGTGCGCCACGGCAGGTCGCTGGGCGAGGGTCATGCCGTCGCCTCCTCGATCGCCGCGCGCGTGGTGCCGGCGAGCAGCGCAAGCTGTTCGTCGTCGATGCAGTAGGGCGGCATCCAGTACAGGATGTCGCCGAGCGGACGCAGCAGCACGCCGCGTTCGAGCGCGGTGCGGTAGGCGCGCAATCCGACTCGCAGGGATGGGTCGAACGGCGTATTGCGGTTGCCGTCGCGGGTCAGCTCGAAGGCGACGATCATGCCGGCCTGGCGCACGTCGGCGACATGGCGGTGGTCGGCGAGCGGAGCCGCCAGCCTGGCCATCTTCGCCGCGGTGTCGCGGTTGCGCGCCAGCACGTCGTCGGTCTTGAAGATGTCGAGCGAAGCCAGCGCGGCGGCGCAGGCCAGCGGGTTGCCGGTGTAGCTGTGCGAATGCAGGAAGGCGCGCTCGCGCGAGTCGTCGAGGAAACCGTCGTAGATCGACTGCGTCGCCAGCACTGCGCACAGCGGCAGGAAGCCGCCGGTCAGGCCCTTCGACAGGCACAGCAGGTCGGGCATGATGCCAGCCTGCTCGCACGCGAACATCGTGCCGGTGCGGCCGAAGCCGACCGCGATCTCGTCGGCGATCATCAGCACGCCGTGCACGTCGCACAGTTCGCGCACGCGCTTCAGGTACACCGGGTCGTGCATGCGCATGCCGCCGGCGCACTGCACGCGCGGTTCCAGGATCAGCGCGCAGACCTCGCCAGGATGGTCGTCGAGCAGTCGTGCAAGCGCGTCGGCCGCTTCTTCCGCGCAGGCTGCCGCGTCCTGGCCATCGCGCGCCGCGTAGGCGTCCGGCGACGGCGCGAACAGCGGTTCGAGCAGCAGTGGGGCGTAGATGCGCCGGTACAGCGGGATGTCGCTCACCGACAATGCACCGATGGTCTCGCCGTGGTAGCCGTTCTCCAGCGCCACGAACTTCGTCCGCCGCGGCTCGTCGCCGCGGTTGCGGAACCAGTGGAAGGCCATCTTCAACGCCACCTCGACCCCGGCCGAACCGTTGTCGGCGTAGAACACCTTGGCCAGCGGATCGCGCCCCGCCTGGCGCGGTGCGATCGCGAGCAGGCGCTCGGCCAGTTCCACCGCAGGCGGATGCGAGCAGCCGGCCAGGATCACCTGCTCCAGCGTGCGTGCCTGGCGTGCGATGGCTTCGGCGATCCGCGGCTCGGCGTGGCCGAACAGGTTGGTCCACCAGCTGCTGACCGCGTCGAGCGTGCGGCTGCCGTCGTGGCCGACCAGCCAGGCGCCTTCGCCGCGCGCCACCGGCAGCAGCGGCAGCGTGTCGGGATGCTCGCGCATCTGCGTGCATGGATGCCAGAGCACCGCCAGGTCGCGCGAACGCCAGTCGGCGGCCTCGCGGGCGCCGGCGTCGTTTAGAATCGACGCATCGTGAGCCTTCTTCTTCATTCCGCCATTATCGCCTGCCGCGCGCCGGCCGGCGGCGTCGTCCGGGCGCACCCATGACGCGCCGCCTGCCGATCATCCACGGCATCACCGAGCACGACGCCGGGCCGTACCGCATGGAACGGCTCGACCTGGAGTTCGGCAACGGCGAGCGCCGCCGCTACGAGCGCCTGCACGGCCGCGGCCACGGCGCGGTGGCGGTGGTGCCGATGCTCGACGACGACACCGTGTTGCTGGTGCGCGAATACGCCGCCGGCATGCACCGCTACGAGCTGGGCCTGGTCAAGGGTCGCATCGACGCCGGCGAGACCCCGGAACACGCCGCCAACCGCGAGCTGATGGAAGAGGCCGGCTACGGCGCGAACTCCGTGCAGGTGCTGCGCTCGCTGACCCTGGCGCCGACCTACATGAGCCACCAGACCCACCTGGTGCTGGCGCGCGACCTGTATCCCAAGCGCCTGCCCGGCGACGAACCCGAGGAGCTCGAAGTGGTGCCGTGGAAGCTCGATGCCCTGCACGAACTGATCCTGCGCGAGGAATTCTCCGAAGGCCGTTCCATTGCCGCGTTGTTCATCGTGCGCGAATACCTGCAGCACCATGCCGGTCGCTGACGCGCTGCGCGAAGCCGTCATCGCCACCGCGCGCGCGGCCGCGGCGGAGATCCTGCGCGTCTACGACACCGGGTTCGACGTCGAGCACAAGGCCGACAACAGTCCGCTGACGGCTGCGGATCTCGCTGCCCACCGCTGCATCGTCGATCGCCTGGAAACGCTGACGCCGGACATCCCGGTGCTGTCCGAAGAGTCGGCCGACACCATCCCGACCTCGGTGCGGCGCACCTGGTCGCGGCTGTGGGTGGTCGACCCGCTCGACGGCACCCGCGAGTTCGTCAAGCGCAACGGCGAGTTCACCGTCAACATCGCCCTGGTCGAGGAGGGCGAAGTCGTGTTCGGCGTGATCCAGGCACCGGTGACCGGCGCGCTCTGGCACGGCACGCGCGGGCAGGGCGCGTTCCGCCGCGACGGCGATGTCGATGTCGCGCTGCGTACCCGCATGCCGGCACAGGCGCCGCTGCGCGTGGCCGCCAGCCGCTCGCATCGCAATGCGCGCACCGAGGCGCTGCTCGAACGCATCGCCGCGGCCACCGGTGCCGCGGGCGAACCGGTGGCGCTGGGTTCCTCGCTCAAGTTCTGCCGGCTCGCCGAGGGTGGCATGGACGTCTACCCGCGCTTCGGGCCGACCAGCGAATGGGACACCGCGGCCGGGCAGGCGATCGTCGAAGCCGCCGGCGGCGTCGTGCTCGATCCACGCGGCCGTCCGTTGCGCTACAACCAGCGCGACACGCTGCTCAACGGCGATTTCATCGCGCTGGGCGATCCGGAGCTGCCGTGGCGCGACTGGGTGGGCGCGCGCAGCTAGTGGACGCCTGCGGGCATTTGCCCGGATTCGCCCGGGCGAGCTACGACCCGGTGGGGTCTTCGATCCGGCTGCCGCGGGCCGCAATCGGTTGCAAGGATGGGACGCGATATCCCGCATCATCCAGGCCGTTCTTCGAAGAACAGCGGCAACCCGGCGACTGCGATGCCTCCAGCTTTTTCTGCATCGGGCAAAGTCCCTGGATTCCCGCCTTCGCGGGAATGACGATCGGACAGCACACTGGATCATTCACGCCGCCCGGGAACAAGCCTTGACCAGTTCACACCCCGACCTCCAGCGCCTGCTCGACATCATGGCCCGCCTGCGCGACCGCGAGCATGGCTGCCCGTGGGACATCGAGCAGACCTTCGCGACCATCGCGCCGTACACCATCGAGGAAGCCTACGAGGTCGCCGATGCGATCGACCGCAACGACCTGCCGGCGCTGAAGGACGAACTGGGCGACCTGCTGCTGCAGGTGGTGTTCCATGCACAGATGGCGACCGAGCAGGGCGCGTTCGATTTCGCCGACGTGGCGGCTGCGATCAGCGACAAGATGGTGCGCCGGCATCCGCACGTGTTCGGCAATGACGAGCAGACCGATACCGAGGGCGTGCTGCGCAGCTGGGAGGAGATCAAGCGCGCCGAGCGCGCCGGCGCGGGCGACACCGACACCTCGGTACTGGCTGGTATCGCCCGCGGCATGCCCGAATGGCAGCGTGCGGTGAAGCTGCAGCAGCGCGCGGCGCGGGTCGGCTTCGACTGGCCCTCGCCGGCGCCGGTGATCGACAAGCTGCACGAGGAGATCGACGAGGTGCGCGTGGAGTTCGCCGCCGTTGCCGCGGATCCCGGCGACAGCGCCGCGCAGGACCGCCTCGAGGACGAACTCGGCGACCTGCTGTTCGTCTGCGCCAACCTCGCGCGCCACGCGAAAACCGACGTCGGCAGCGCGCTGCGCAGGGCGAACGCCAAGTTCGAGCGCCGCTTCCGCGCGATGGAACACCTGGCGCAGGCCGATGGCGTGCGCCTGCAGGACCTGCCGCTGGAAGAGCAGGATCGCTATTGGAACCGCGCCAAGCGCGGTGAAGGCGCAGCAGCGGATTGATCCGGCGCGGCGGCACCGGACGCCCCGCGTGCGCGCGGTGGCTGCCCGGCGGAAGCGGCCACGGCCGCGATGGCACGGCCGTGCGGGCGGTTGCCATGCTCGACGCGCTGTCGCAGAGTCAAAGACGGCACCCCACCCGGCGCTGTGCGCCGGCATCGTCCCGCGGGAAAGGCACTTCGATGAAAACCCTGCTGCTGTTCGTCGCCACCGCGCTGGCAGAGATCGTCGGCTGCTACCTGCCGTACCTGTGGCTGCGCAAGGCTGGAAGCGCGTGGCTGCTGCTGCCCGGCGCGATCGCGCTGGTGGCGTTCGTCTGGCTGCTGACCCTGCACCCCACCGCTTCCGGTCGCGTGTATGCCGCGTACGGCGGTGTCTACGTCACCGTCGCCATCGGCTGGCTATGGGCGGTGGATGCGGTGCGGCCGACGCGCTGGGACCTGATCGGCGCGTTGTTGTGCCTGTGCGGGATGGCGGTCATCATGTTTTCGCCCAGACCCCTGTGACCGGAGGAAGACCGTGGACAAGTTCGCCAGCTTCCGCGAGTTCTATCCGTTCTACCTGAGCGAGCACGCCAACCGCACCTCGCGGCGGCTGCATTTCGTCGGCAGCTGCGGCGTGCTGGTGCTGCTGGCGGTCGCGATC
>Ga0307414_10000785_pt1 | contig 16231 bp, 25 predicted proteins | sample DK1Ometagenome_FD_203804 | JGI IMG/M metagenome (GOLD analysis project Ga0307414, IMG submission 203804) | Maize rhizosphere microbial communities from greenhouse at UC Davis, California, United States - DK15-O-3 | ecosystem: Host-associated > Plants > Roots > Rhizosphere > Soil | place: USA... | reverse complement strand
GTGTCGGCCAACGGGGTTGTGGCGATGAGGTCGCCCGCCTTCTCTGTCCAGTGTTCGCTCATGTCTCGGTCTCCCTGTCTCGGTTGTGCGTTACCTCAGTGTCGCACAGTTCGCGCGCACAACGCAAGCACTACGCACGAATCTGCGAATCACGGTACGCAGCAGACCGGCACGACCCCGAACAGAACCGGGCAGAGTGTCGGCCCTGGCTCTCCGTGCGGAACGCCTGCACGCACCCCTCCCGCTCACACGTCCGCTCCACCTCCCACACCGGGTCAGGCCCCCACCACGCCCCGTTGTGAACCCCGTACGCCGTCGACCCAGAAAGCTGGGAAGTCTGCGACCGGGCCAGCTCCTGGCACTCCAGCCACACAGGGCACGGACCACACACAGCCTTGGCGTCCCGCACTTCCTCCCGGGTCGCACGCTCCGGTTGCATCACAGACGGGTCCACAGTCAGGCACTCAGCCCGGTCCATCCACTCGTTACTCACAGGCTCCATACCTCCAGGTAGGCGCCCGCGGTGGGCGCATAGGACTTACTCATGTCTGTGACAACCACTTGGCTGTCATCGCGCCACACGCCGGCCTCGCCAAGCGCGTCCATCGTTGAACGCAGCAACTTGTCCACGTCCGGTTTCACAGCTGGCCACTCGGGTGCGGACGCCTTCACCACACCTGCGTTGCGGCCGGTGCCGTAGTGACCTTTCGGGCGGGTCAGGTAGAACCGTGCGACCAGACGCACCGGACCCAGCAGCGGGGACCACGGTTGCGGCAGCACTTCCATGGCGGCGTGCTTCACGTCCTGCCGCCATGGCTTGACCTTGGCGCTGGACTCGACCATGACGCCGTTACCAACGTGGCGCTTGCTGCCCTGCGGTGCGGGGGTGCCAGACACGCGCAGCACCAGACGCCGGGTCATGGTCACTCGCCGGCCTGATAGCGCAGCGGCGTGTACCCGGCCGCGTCCACCTCGGCGTCAGTCATGTAGACGGACGCCCCGGCAGGCAGCACGCCGTGCCACAACTGCTGGCCACGCCAGAACGCCACCAGCCCGGAGTCCTGCACCACGTCACCCTCAGCCCACGTGCGCGGCGGGTCGATGTACTCGACACTCACAGTCGGGTCAGTGGTGTCCACGATGAAGCTGGACGGCCCGTAAACGAGTCGCACCAGCGTGCCTTTCACCACGTGCGCGTGGCCCTCAACAGTCACGCGTGCCACCCGGTTGGCCGTGGCGGTCACAGGTCTGCGCTCCCCGGCGTGGCGAACGGGTCAGCCGTCACCCCGTACACGTCGTGCGCCTGCTGCACGATGGCCTGCAGCTCGGCGCGGGTGAGAACGTCATGCGTCCACACCTTGCCCCTGGCGTCGGGGCGACCGATGGCCACGCCCCCCGCGATGGTCTGCGAATCGTCCAGCCGGATGGTCGGGCGGGTCTGCGTCTCGGTCTCCATGATGTACCTTTCTGTTGTGCAGCCCTGCGGTGCTGGCCTGTCTCGGTCTCCCACCGCGGGGCTGCTCCCTTTTGTCTTGCGCCGCTTCATGTCCTGCCGCCACGCCCGGCGCATGCCGCGTGGCTGCATCAGCTGGCCTTGTGTCGCAGATACGCCAACCGCTGGAAGTGCTCACGTTTCGCAGACTCCGCGCGCCTCAGCCGCTCGGCCAGCGCCAGGTTGTTGTCCGGGTCCACCTGCCGCTCAAAGCGGGACAGGAACGCGTCACGCGCAGCCTGCGTCCCGTCGTGGCCCGACTGCTGCGACCACCGGGCACGTGCCGCGATACGGGCGCGCTGCGACCGTTGCGAGGGGGTCAGTGACGAGTGGGCGGAAGTGCGCCGGTCTGGAATGTCCACGACACTCACAGTACGCACTCACTGCGCAACTACGCAAGCCCTTCGCACAATACGACGCAGAAAAGACACACTCTCCCCACAGTGGAGTAAGTAGAACTACCTATTTCTCTTACCCCGCGTGACAGTGGCGCGCACTTGCGCAACACTCCTGTGGTGCCCTCGAAAGCCGAGCACCGTACACGACAGGGAGAAAGAACAATGGCGACACGCCGAAAGACCGAGAATGCGGGATGGCCGCTCGGGGCCTACCTGCGCGAACAGCGCGGACGCATGTCCATCAGGGAAGCAGCACGCCGGGCCGATATCTCAGAATCCAGGTGGCGACAGGTAGAGGCTGGCGTGCAGCGCATGGCCGGTGGCATAGAGGTGCCCGTGCACCCGCGCCCGGAAACCGTGGCAGCCATGTGCAAGGCGATCAGCGCCGACATTCAGCGCGGCCTGGAGCTGGCCGGGCACAACCCGTCCCAGTACCAGTGGCTGCTGGACCCGTCCAGCGACCTGGCCGACAGTGCCGACCGGGAGTGGTTCACCAGCCTGCCGCGGGACGAACGGGAACACGTCCTAGCAGAGCTGCAGCGGCTGCACGTTGAGACCGCTGTGAAAGACGCCTCACGACGTACGGCCGGGTAACTTACAGGTTCTGTTCACCCGGTCGGATGGGGTGGGCCACACTGGCCTAGACCGCACGCGCTCACTCACTCGGGGAGACCCATGTCTATGTCACCGTCCAGACTCGTCCACCGTTCGCGCATCGGGGTCAGGACGCTGCTACCAGCAGTGGCGGCGGTCATGGCTGCACAGGCTCTGCACCTCACGCCGGCCGACCGACAGATACTGACCGTGATGGTGTTCCTGTCCCTGCTGGCGGGCCTCCTGGTGTCGGCGTTCGGGTACATCGCTGGCCGGTGCATGCTCACCGCGGGTGCCGCGTTCGGTGCCGGCTATCGGCACCACCAGAACCAGCAGGCCCGGCAGGTCGAACCGCCCCGACTCACCGTCGTTGAGTGACCACATAACTGTGAGCACAGCGGACACCGTTGCATGCGGAATCCCCGCGCACTCCCCGCGTAAGCACAGCGCATAACAACGTCTGCCTACGGATCAGAAGGTTTGGGGTTCGAATCCCTACAGGCGCACTGGGCAGGGGTAAGCCACATAACTTGACAGTGCGAAACAAAGCACAGCGTAGGAGACCACCCCTACAAGCTCTGGTACCCTTGGCCCATGAGACCGAGACACTCGCCCCTCAGTGAGGGCGTAATAGACCTGCAGTCACTACCCGCCACGCACCTCTACCGGGCCTACACAGCCCGCGGAGACCTGCTCTACATCGGGGTGGCAGAGAACCTGGCCAGCCGACTGCGACAGCACCGACGCGACTCGTCGTGGTACGCCAAGGCGTCATGCGTCGAGTGGGAGACCTACCCCACGCGGGCCATCGCACTGGAACTGGAAGCGGAGTTGATCCGATCCCTGTGCCCCCCGTACAACACAGTGCACAACCACGGCCACCGACCTAGCATCGCCACCCTGGCCGAATTCGCACGCGCCCATTCGCCTGTGGCGCACGTCCGGTGACAGCCCCATTCGGAGGATTGCTGCAGTCGTGGCAGTTGCACCTGCACGCCGCGAACAAGTCGCCGCGCACCGTTGAGAACTACGCCGAAGGCGTGACGCGGTTGCACCAGTGGATGGTCGCAAACGGGCACCCGGACGACCTGGCCACCCTGACCCCGGACCTACTCCGCATGTGGCTGGTCGACCTTGCTGCGACCATGCGGGAGTCCACGGTGCGTGGCCGGTACGTCGCCGTGAAGCTGTTCCTCACCTGGTGCGTGGTGGAGGGTGAGCTGGACGCGCACCCGATGGCCAACATCAAGCAACCGCAGGTGGCGCAACCCGTGGTCCCCATCCTGAAGCCAGCACAGATGCACGCGCTGATAGACGACGCGGCCGGAAGTAAAGACTTCGTGGACCTGCGCGACCGCGCACTGATCATGGTGTTCGGGGACACCGGCTGTCGGGTCTCCGAAGTGGCCGGCATGGGCATCAGCGGGCTTGACCTGGCCGACCGGTCGGTGGCCGTGGTCGGGAAGGGCAACCGGCCGCGGGTGGTGCCGTTCGGGACCGGGACCGCGGCCGCGTTGGACCGCTACCTGCGGGGGCGTCGGCACATCAAGTACGCAGACCGGGACTGGCTGTGGCTGTCCTCCACATCGAAGGGCAAGCTGACCGTGAACGGCATCCAGCAGACGTTGCGCAAACGGGCCGACCGGTTGGGGTTCCACCTGCACCCGCACATGTTCCGGCACGGGTTCGCGGACGCCTGGCTGGCCGCGGGCGGATCAGAGACAGACCTGATGGAGTTGGCCGGGTGGCGCAGCCGGCAGATGGTGGGCCGGTACGGGGCAGCGAACCGGGCACAGCGGGCGCGCGACGCCTACCGGTCCCTTTCCCCCATGGACCGGCTGTAGACGCAGCACAGCCCCGCACCGGAGCGTGTCCAGTGCGGGGCCGTGTGTGTCAGGGGGTGACGTTGCGTGCGGCCAGCTCGGCCGGGACGATGCCCAGCGCCAGTGTCAGCGCCGTCAGGTACGTGCCCGCCTCGTCAGCGGTCACCACCTTGTGCAGCACCAGCACCAGCAGCACGGCCGACGCGGTGCGGTAGATCGCGCGCCGCTGCGCCGGGGACGGGTTGAACCTGTCCGGCACCTCAGCGAACGCCTTGCCCAGAATGCCCCTCGGGGTCTGCTCGCTCACTGTCCTGCTCCCTTCACGGTCACGTCCACATTCACCACGGTGTCTGCCAGCGCCTCACGCACAGCGGCCTCCACCTCCGGGCCAAGCGCCTTGGCCAGCGCCTGCACCGCCTTCTCAGCACGGCGCGCCGACTGGTACGCGGCCTGCGCGAAACCACGCGCCTGCCCCAACTGCTGCCCCGCGGTCGCGGTGTCCGTCTTGTCGTCGTCTCCTGGCGCCCACTTGGCCAGCTCGTCACTCCATGCCACGTCATCCTCCATCTGCTGTTTGGCCCACTCGATGCCTTGCCGCCACGTCCGTCCCGACAGTGGGCGTGGCCCGTCGTCCCGTCCGCCCATGCCGCCATCGCCCAGCCCGTTGCCGTTCGCGTCCACCGCGGTGATCTGGTAGCGCGCCGGGCCGTTGTGGGGGCAGTCGCGCAGCACGCGGTGGACGTGCGCCACACCGCCCTTGCCGTTCCAGTTGAACGGCCGTAGCCAGGTGGCGTCTGCGCCCATGTCGCGGGACAGCCGCACATAGGCGGCCACGTTGTGGATGCTCGTCAGCGGGAACGTGTCGTCAGCGCCACCAGTGGCATGCGTGCCACCAGACTGGACCGCACCGCCGATGAGCTGCGACAGTGGCAGTGGCCCCGTGAGGATGCCGCGCGCCTGCGCCAGCTGCTCAAACACGGGCAGCCATTCGGCCTGGCACTCACACGCCGGGCGGCCGCGAAACATCACGGTCACAGGGCCACCGACCGCACCATGGGCATGCCGCTGTTGGCGTGCGCCTCCAGGTGTCGGGTCATCGTGTCCCGGTTGGCCTCGCCCAGCTCGCGGGCCAACAGCGCCTCGTTGCGGGCGTCGGTGGCCATGGTCAGAATCTCGGCCATGCCGTCGCGGACCTCTTTGGTGAAGCCGTTCGACACGGGCTTGCTGTTGTCGGCCGCGGTGGACGCGTGGCCACCGGCCGCCTTGGCTTCACGCTTGGCCTGCACGGACTGCCAGCCGCCCCATATGGACGATGCCGCGATGCCTAGCCCGGCCGCGGCTGCTGCGATGGTTTCAGGGGTCATGTCTCGGTCTCTCCAGGTTGGGATCGGGGGGACCGGGTGAGAGAAGGTCAGCGTGCTGTTCGGGTGGTGCCGGACTCCAGGCGGTCCAACCGGTTGGCCAGGTCGTCCAACTGCTGCTGCTGATCCTTAGCCACGGCCAGCAGGGCCACACTCAGGCGGTCGTACTGGATCGCGTCCGGGCGCCCCTCGGCGTCATAGTCCACAAACTCGGTCAGCCCGGCCGCGTCTAGTTCCTCCGCGATGAAACCGACACTGCGCGCCTTGGTGTCGGGGTCGGCCTCCACCAGCGCCTTGTCCCGCCACGTGCGGCCCGACAGGGACAGCACCGCGGCCGGGTCCACCACGGCGTCCTCCACGTCCTGCTTGTAACGCCGGGAGGAAGTCACCATCTGAATGGACCCGTCCAGCAGAATGCGGGTGTTCGCCGCGTCCGACGTGGTGCCATACGCCAGCATCACCTGCCCGACCGACGATGACACGACAGCCTTGCCGGTGGCCGCGTCCACCCGGAACACGGCGTAGCCCTTGCCCGGGCCTGCGTCACACAGGAGCCCATCCGGCTGCGCCAACGTGGACGGGTAGGTGAACACGTCACCCGGACCCAACGTCAGCACACCGAACGTGCCATCAGTCATGGTGCCCAGCGACGTGTCACCCCAGACGCGGACCACGCCCGTGCCGAACACGTCAACGTCCCCGCCGTCGTCCACCACCAGATCGCCCCCGTCCTGCACGATGGCGCTACCGCCACCGGACACCACGAAATCGCCCTCGGTCACATTGAACTGTGTGCGCCGCAACGCGGCTGAGGCCAACTCCCGCACCCGGGACTCCAGGTTACGGAACCGCTGCTCCAGGTCGCGGTGCTCGGAACCTCTTGGGGTAGCCATCTACTCGTCGTCTCCGTCCAGGATCAGTTTCACGGTCTCAGGCTGGCTGCCCTCCGGTGCGGTGACCTGACAGCCCACCGGGCGCACCGTCAAGTCCACGGCCGGCGTGTGCCACAGGTCGGCCAGCTTGATCCGCACCGGGTCGCCCAGCCGGTTCGGTGACCACCCGGTGCCGTCGACCTGCACGCTGTACGACGCCACCGGCATGGCCCCGCCACGCTGGTCTGCCAGGCCCTCAGCGTAGCCGTCCAGGGTGCTGGCTTCGGTGACCCCGGCCCGGTCCTCCACCACGTCCAACAGCGGCCAACCCTCGGCCAGCAGGTCGTCCCGGTACACCCGGGCAGACAGTGCCGGCTCCACGTCCTCCCCCACGTTGCCGTTGGGGGTGTCGCCGCGGGTCTGGAATGCGGTGCCACCGTCGATGGCGTCTGCGGTGCGTTCCCACTCCAGCGCCCGGCCACCGCCACGGGCAGAGCGTTGGAACACGGTCTGTGCCGTGGTCAGTCCGATGGTGGAAGCCACCACCAATTCCTTGATCCGGTTGCCGTCCGCGTCGGGGTACACCCGGATGGTGTGTTCCGGCCCGTCGATCACGTCACCCAGATCCTCAATCAGCTTGCCGGCAAAGTTGTGCTCAGACGCCAGGTAGGTGCGGTCACGCAGCACACCGGTGAGCTGGTCGACGGCCAGGACGCCAATGTCCCCGGACGGGTCGGCTTGGATCAGCCGCCACAGGTCGGGGATGATGACGCCCTGGTCGATACCCGCATAGGTGGCGTCCGCGTACAACAGCCGGTGGTGTGCGTAGGAGTCGAACGTGGCCGCCGTGATGGACACGCTCACCCCACCACGCTGGCCCTGCTTCGGCTGCACCGTCCACGGGATACCGCCCCACCACAACGCGTCACCGCGGTACACCCACAGCGCGGCCCGGCCGGCGTACCGGTGCACCAGTCGGGCCATGGTCGCGGTGTGCTGGTTGGTCGCATCCAGGGTGGCGGTCAGGCTCCCCGTCCGACACAAACGCCGGTCGAACGACACCCCCGACAGCGGCAGTTGCGCTATCGGCTGGTCCGTCAGCAGGTCACACAACAGGTAGCGGTACGCGGGCACGGTGCCGCCTCTCGATCAGTGGGGAAGGGGCCTACTACATCGGGTAGGTGATCTGCCCGCGGAGGATCGCATCGAACGCCAATGCCGCCGTCGTGGTCACCGCACCCGTTGTTGGCGAAATGTGCACCCGGATGGCCGCACTCGTGCCTGCGCTAATCAGGTCGTCGTAGTAGATCGCCACCGTGGTGGGAGGAAGGAAGCCGGCCGGGATCGTGAACAATGTGGCCCCCGCCGCCACGCCTGCGCCAGCGACGATGCTGCAGTTGACGTTCAGGAACCCGCTACCAGGACGACGGAACACGCGAACGCCGGTCGAATCCACCCCTGTTGCGGCAGTGACTGCGCTGTCCCCAGACTGCGGCACCCACGCCGTGCCGTTGTAGACGTACTCCACGTCTGTGTCCAACGCCCACGCGCGCTGACCATCCATGGTGACAGACGGCAACGCCGATGACGTGCCCACGTGCAGCAGCCCGCCAGCTGCGGCCGTGTAGGTGCGTCGGTCGGTTGACAGGTTGCCCGACGCCAGACCACCGGTACCCGTCGACAGGCCAGCCGGGATCGTGACGTTGCGCAACGGGAGTGCGTTGGTCGGCATGGCCGGGACACCTCCACCGGGGGTTCCCTGCACCACCTCCACCGTGGCAGTCACAGCGCCCGAACTGTCGAACGGGTCATCCCGCACCACGGCGGCAATCACGTCCGTGCGGGACAGGGACGCGTGCCCGTTGGCCAGGGTCAGCGTCACCTGCGCGTCCAGCACGAACGGGTACCCGCCCTGAACCACCGACACGCCGCCCTGAATCCAGGCCACGAACGGCTCCACCGTCACACCCATGGTGCCGGCCACCACAGCCACCGTGCCGGCGTTCAGGCCCGGACGGATGCCGGTACGACCGGTCACCGCGGTGGCGCCCGGGGTCAGTGACAGCAGGTCACCGATTCGCACCCGGGCCGCCGTGTCAACACTGTTTGCGAGTCGCAACGCGTACGCAGTCACAAGGTTCTCCTAGAGGTATGCGTGGCGTGTCGCCACATCGCAGGTGCCGCTACCAGACGCAGCGGAAAGACTCACCGTCGCCCCATCGGGCGGAATGGTGCACAGCTCCAGCGGGCTGCCCGTGGGCGACACCGTGTAGAGACGGTCGGTGGTGCCATCCAGCAGCGCCGTGCCCTCGCCCGTGTCGACCACCAGCGTTTCGCCGGACGCCAAAGACAGGTCGAACGCCAACCGCCACCCGGTGGAGCTGGTCAGAACCGGGTTGATCAGCGGCCCCACGAACGTGGCCTGCAGCGGCGCGTCCGCGTTGCCGTCCTGCGCCACCATCACCGACCCGCCCGACGTGGTGCCGTACTCCAGCGGGTACACCAGCGGATACACCAGCCCACCCGACGATGTGGCCAGCTCGGCCGTTCCGGTCTGCTCGGTCAGGGAGTAGCGGCGCGGGTCCGCACACACCCACTGGATGGAGCATTCCAACGGGGCATGGCGGAAGTGCTTGCCCTGCGGGATGCTGCGGGCGGTCACCCGGGCCAGCCGGTACGACGCCCCGCCCCCGTCGTCCACCACCAGCGGGCGGTCCACCCCATCAATGCGGGTGTTCCGCTCTATGGCAGTCAACGCCAACAGCTTGGCGTCCGGGGTGCCACGCAACAGGTACGTGTACGTCACCACCGTGGACTCGCCGAACACGTCACCCGGGTAGGAGCCGTGCGCCTGCGGGCGCAGCGTGTCAGCCACCTGCGTGTCTGGTGCGTCACGCCAGCCGACCAGCTCCAGCCAGCCGGCTGGCGTGCTCACACCCATCAGCATGTCGCCGTACTGCACCTGCCCGGGGAGGGTGACCAGCGCGCCCAGCGCGCCGGCCACCACGGGGATGCCGCCCGTCTCGTCGTACGCCACGGCCTAACCCCTCTTCCTCGTCTTGAACCACGCCTTTTCGGCCAGCATGTTTTCGTCCATGCCGGGTGCGCCGTTGACAATCCAGGTGTCTCCACCTCGGTTGTTCTTGCCCTTGCCGGGCGACTTGTCCTTGCCCTTGTCCTTGCCGCCCTTGTCCTTGCCGCCCGGCTTGGTGTTGCCCTTGCCCTTGGCGCCCGCACCGTCGCCGGCACCAGTAGCACCGTCGACAGCGACATTCAGCGCGCCCTCAATCTCTGCCCGGATGCGCTCACCGATCCGGGCAGCCACCGCCACCAGTGCTTCCTCCTGCGACTCCAGGCCCGTCAGCAACGACTGTGCAGCCAGCACGGCCGCGTCATAGATGGCGGTCTGCTCGGCCGTCAGGGACGTGACCAACGCCTGTGCGGTGTCCACGCCGGCCTGGTGCATGCTGGTCGCACCATCAGAGGCAAGCCCCGTCGCCGCTTCCTGAATCTGCGTCGACAGGTCGGCCACCGTTCGGACCGCAGCCGGGTCGTTGGCCAGCACCTCAGCCATGGCGCCGGCCTTCTCGACCCCATCAGCCAGCATCTGCTGATACGAAGCCTTGTCCAGCCCCTGCGCCAGCAGCTTGGCCATGTTGGCGCGGAACCCGCGGATAGCTTCCAGCTTGGCCTGCAGCTGTGCGGTGATGGCGTCACCCGTCAGGGACTCGCCGTCACCCACCTGGACGTTGCCCAGCGACGCGTACGCCACGGTGGCGTCACGAACCGAACTGAACATCTGATCACGCAACTGTGTGACCTCGGCCAGCGCCGTCCGTGCAGTGTCCAGCGCAGACGGGGGCAGCAGCGAAGCGGCCCAGTCGTCGCGGGTCTTGGTCGCGTCGGCCAGGTTGTCCTGTGCGTCGGAGATTTCCTCACCCAGCTTGGTGAGCTTCTTACCCACCCGGACGCCGCGGGCGTACTGGTCCTGAACGGCCTTCTCAACCTTGGCCAGACGCTTCTTGCCTAGGTCTTCGGTAATCTCCTGCAGCAGACCCTTAAGCCCGGTGGTGCCGTCGTCAATTCCGTCCATCAGGCCCTGCATGATCAGCTGCCCGTTACGACGCAACAGCGTCTTGTCCCGGTTGGCCGGCCCCTTCCAGTCGGGGATTTTGTCGGTGACCGACTTGAGCAGGCTCTGCACCTTGTCGGCGCCGGCACGCAGCGGGGCCATCAGGGACTCGATGATCTGGTTGCCGGCCGGCGTGAGTAGAGACCCGACGTTGCCCAGCGCCCCGGTGATCTTGCCCGGGATGCCCTTGACGAACGTCACGACCTGGGTGAACTTGTCCACCACAGCCTGCTTGGCCTGGCCGAACCAATCAGCCACCTTGCCGGGGATGCTGGACAGGCCACTGATGGCGCCCTTCACCCCTTCGATGGCGCCGGCCACGGCGCCCCTGATCGTTTCCCACACCTTCGATGTGGCGGCCTTGATGGTGTCCCAGTGCTTGATGATGAGACCCGGGCCGGTGAAGTTCAGGAAGATGCTTTTCAGCACGTCCAGCACCTTGGAAACGGCGCCCTTGATGCCCTCCCACGCCTTCGACGTGGCCGACTTGATCGCGTCCCACGCGCCGGTCAGCTTCGACTTGACAGCCTCAGCACCGGACACCACCGCGCCCTTGACCGCAGCCCACGCACCAGAGACCTTGGACGAAACCCAGTCCCACGCCTTGCCGGTGGCAGCCTTGATCGTGTCCCAGTTCTTCACGACGGCGACCACCAGGCCCACCACCAGTGCGATGACCAGGCCAATCGGACCCATGGCGATGAGCCACGACGCGGCAACCTTCGCGGCCGCCAGCATGGACTGCGCGCCCAGCAGAACCCAGCCGGCCACCATGCCCACGACGGCCACACTGTGCGTGACCGCAGCAACCACCGCACCTGCCTGCGTGACAACCCACGCGGCAGCGCTCTTGGCGGCAGTGATCGTGGACGTGACGCCCAACGCCACCAGGTGCGGGATCAGTACGGCGATGATGATTCCGCCGACAATCTCCAGCGCCGTCTTGTGCTGCCCAAGGAAGTTGCTGGCACCCTTGACCGCATCGCGTGCGGTGTCGAACGCCGGACCAAGCCCGGTGGTCAGCGAACCGGTCAGCTCGGTCAGCTTCGGCAGCACGCTGCCACCGATCATTTCCACAAAGTTGGTTTTGAGGCCACGGCCGAACACGGCCAGGTTGCCGGCAGCGTTGTCGTACGCCGTCTCGCCGGCCTTCTGCACGGACCCCTTCCACTTACCCAGGCCCTTCTCAGACCCCTGCAGCGACTTGAGGAACGCAGGCAAATCCTTGGCGTTCAAGTCCTCGATAGGCGTCCCGAACAGCTCCACAGCCATGCGCGCCTGCTTGGCCGGGTCCTTGATCTTCAACAGTCCGTCGATGATCTTCCCGGTAGCCTTGCCGGCCCTGTCGCCGCCAGCCAACATGGCGTTGGCGGTGTCGCCGTAGTCCATGCCCAGCGCCTTGATCACCGGCTTGGTGCGGGTCATGTCCGTGGCCACCAGCAGGGAGAATTCCTTGACGGCATCGCCCATTTTGTCGATACCGAACGTGCCCTTTTTCGAGCCCTCGACCAGCGCGGCCATCGCCTGCGGCCCGTTCATACCGATGGTGGCGAAGAACTGGCCGTATTCCTCGGTGGCGTCCAGCACGTCCTCACGGAGCGCGGCCGGCACCTGCTGGCTGGCCTTCATCAGCAGGTCGAAGGCCTGCCCGCCGTTTTTCGCCAGGCCGGCGTTGATCATGGTCCCGGCCACCTGCGCGGCGCGGCCCACGTCGACACCCATCACGTCCGCAAACGTCATGGCCCGTTCGGTCATGGCCTGCACCTCAGAGTCAGACGCAGACCGCATGCCCTTGATGGACGTGACCACGTTCGCAATAGCCGTGTTCACGTCCTCCAGGCCGGTACCGAAGCCATTGGAATAGACGTTCCCGGCAATCTCGCCCCACTTCTCAGTGTTCACAGAGCCCAGCTCTGCCGCCAGCTTGTCGGTGGCCGGCTCCGCGGACATGGCGGAACCCAGGCCGGCAGCGAACACGCCACCAGCCGTGGCCGCAGCGCCGCCCAGAATCTTGACCCACTGGCCGCCCAGACCATCCAGCATGGACGTGAACCCGTGCGCGGCCTTCTCGCCCGGGCCGGTGTCCAGGTCGACGTATCCGACAAGCTCACCAATGGACAGAGCCACGGGGACACGCTCCTAACGTCTAGCGGCAGCAATCACGGCTGCACGGTCTGCGGGGTCGTACAACGTGACTGGTGCGTCAGACCACGCCTGCGCGAAACGCGACTGGCCAGACAGGCCCTGCAGCAGCCACTTGAACTCGTGCAGGCCGATGGCGGCCAGGTCGGCGCAGGACATGCCGTACTCGCGTCGGTAGTCCGACACGATCAGCGCCCACCGGGTAGAGACGAACTGCCAGAACTCCCGCGTTTCTTGCTCGGCGGGAGTCAGGTAGGGTCCGCCTCGGCGTCCTTCTCGGCCAGCTCGGCCTTGACCTCGGCCAGGGTGATGGTGTTGCCGTCCGCGCCCTTCTGGCCGGCGACCACGCGCGGCGCCCACGCCAGCAGCAGCTGGAACTGCTCAATGTCCAGGCCCGCGGCCACCCAGCTGTCGTATGCGCCCTGACCGAACAGGATGCTCACCAGCTTGGTCACGTCCTCGGCACGCTTGGACCGCTGCAGCTTGCGGGCCTCCAGCTCAAACTGGAGAGGCAGAGCGGGGGGCAGGGTGACGACTTCACCGAAGATGCGGACCGCGCGGCCCTTGCGGTTCTGGGTGGACCAGAACGCGTCGAAGTCCTCCACGTCGTCAACGTCGGGGGTGGTGATCTGCTCAGACATGTGCGTCTCCTGTGTCGTGTGTCCGGGGATGGTGTGTGCGCGTTGGTTCGGCAGACGCGCCCCTGCCGTGCCCATCCCTAGGCAGCCTGTGTGGCTGTGGGTCAGACGACAGCCACGGTCGTGGCCGCACCCGACCGGGTGAACGTCGCGCTCCAGCTGGTCTTGTCGTTGTTGCCGCCGCCGTTGTCGCCCTTCGACACCCAGCTGGTCCAGACGGTCCAGTCGGTGTCATCGACGTACCGGAAGCGCACGCCGCCCAGCGACGCCTCACCGACCAGGCCGGCCAGCGCGTCAGCGGCAGCCTGCCCGGCGTCAGGGGTCACGCCATCCACGGCCCGCTTGATCTTGCCTTCGATGGAGAGCGCCGCGCCGCGCTGCATGGCCTGCGACTCGGCGTTGCCGGCCGACTCAAACGTGGTCGTGTCCACCGACTCTTCGCCCTCGGAGTTGGACAGGGTGAACGACTCAACGCCGCCCACCTCAGCCCACACCGGGGTGACAATGGACGGGTCTTCGGAGACCTCAAAAATCCAGTCTCGTGCGTTGATCTGCATAGGGGGTGCCTCTCTCGGTGTGGGTGTGTCAGCCGGCCAGTACGGTCAGCTGGTAGTTGCGGGAGAACTCGTGCCGCCCGTTGGCGTCCACTCCCATGGGCTGTGCTTCGGACTGGATGGCGTGGCAGTCCTGCAGCCACCAGGTGCCGCCCGGGAGGGTGACCCCAGACAGCGCCTGCAGTACGTCGTATGCGGCCCGGTCCAACGCCAACGCCGTGAGCGTGTTGGCGCCGCGGACACGGACCTGCAGGCGTGGGTACTCCCACCCGTTGCGACTGTCCGGCTCGGGGCCACCGGGGTAGGTGGTGATCGTCACCGCGTCGATGCCGTCCGGGGGCAGGTCGCCCAACGTGATCGGCACCAGGTCGGGGTCCAACACAGCGTCCGGGTCATACGTCCACCCGGACTGTGCAGCGGCCAGGGTGCGGGCGATGCCGTCGACCACGGCCGGCGCGGTCACGATCCGACCTGCGCGGCAGTGGCAATGATCTTGCCCACCGTGTTGGCTTCCTGCGCCATGGTGGCCTCAAGCCACTTGGCGCGGCCCTTGCCGTCGTGGTGCAGGGACATGTCCTCGTGCTGCCGTGCGGCGTACGGGGTGTCATACGACACGGCCCCGCGGGTGCCGTCCACGCTGGCCTGCCCGGACCGCTCCATGGTGCCCTCATCGTTCGGGCACGACTTGTTCGACTCGGTCAGCAGATGTTCCACGGCCAGCCCCAGACCGCGCTCCAGGCCGGCGCCGATGGTGGCGAGTGCCGGACCCAGGTCAATGGTGCTCTTGAACGTCATTCGCAAGCCACCTCCGTGTGGTCGGGGGCACCCAGGCCGCCGCTGTCGTGGTCGATGGCAGACAGCACCGTGGTGGTGTCGCCCTGCCAGTCCACCTCGGAACCCGGGGGAACCGTGGCCGCCTGGCCGGGTGCGGCCAGCAGGGTCAGGGTCGACAGGTTCTGTGTCCCGTCACCACCGCGGACCATTCGGCGTGCACCCTGCGCCATGCACTGCAGGGGGAACGGGGCACCGAACACGGGGCCACTGGAGGAACGCCCGGCGTACGGGCGCACCGTCACGGTGTGCACCAGGAACCGGGCGGGAATCCTCACGACCACACCACCAGCCGGCCCACCGTGGCCAACGCCAACAGTGCAGCCGCGGGCACGGGGATACCGTCCACGCGCACAGTGCCGTCCGCAGCCTTGCCGCCAGACAGGGACACCGACCCGATGCCGACCGACTCCCACGCCGTGGTGGAACCCGCGGCACTGGCACCGGTGGAGTGATCCTCCAACGCGATGGCGCACGCAGCGTCCGACAGGGCTTGGATCACGTCCGCATCGGTGGGCATGCTGTCCGCGTCCACGTCGTACACGCGGCCAACCAGCAGCCGGTCCACCACCCGCGATGCGGTGCGCAGGAACGCGTCCGCGTCCTCGGCGGGCACAGCGTCCCCACCGGGCCATGCGGCCAGCTCTACGGCTGTGGCGTACACGCGCATAGGTCAGTCCTCGTCAGGGTCGGTCGCCGGCTCGCCGGCCTCCAGTGCGGCCAGCTCGGCCTCCAGGTCGATCAGTTCCTGGTCGGTCGGGTCGGGCTGCTCGTCGTGCGCCAGCTCGTCGGTCTCCACGTCGTACCGGTCAGGGTCGGCGCGGAAGTACGCCACCATGTCGGCGTCATGCGTGGTGGCCACGCCCTTGGTGAACCGGACCGGACCCACGTGGCCGGTGAAATGGCCCAGCCTGTCGGTGATCGTTGCCATGGTGGTGCCCTCCTGTGGTGGTGCGGATGAACACACAGCAGGGGCAGGGACCACGCGGGGATCGTTTCGATAATCCCTGCGCGCCCCTGCCCCGCTGGTGCGGTCACTCGTCGGGGGTGTTGCCCTCGGCGTCAAGCGCCTGCAGCTCGGACACCATGGCGTCGCGGTCCTCGGCGGAACCGTCCGGCACGTTGGTGGCGTACGCCTCCAGCACCTGGTCGTCCGTCAGGTCCGCGTACGGGTCGACCGGCACCACGGGGGTGACCGGCTCCACCGGCTTAGTGGACCGTGACCGACGCTTGCGGGACGGCTTGCCCGGCTTGGGCTCCTGGCCCTCAGGCCAGTAACCCTCCCGGTACGTCAGCAGCATGCCCATATCAGGCAGCAGCCAGCGTCACCAGCGCGATGCCGGACGGGGTGACCGCCTTCACCGCGTAGTGCACGTTCGTGGTGAGCACGTCCT
>Ga0307414_10000783_pt1 | contig 16258 bp, 8 predicted proteins | sample DK1Ometagenome_FD_203804 | JGI IMG/M metagenome (GOLD analysis project Ga0307414, IMG submission 203804) | Maize rhizosphere microbial communities from greenhouse at UC Davis, California, United States - DK15-O-3 | ecosystem: Host-associated > Plants > Roots > Rhizosphere > Soil | place: USA... | reverse complement strand
AAGACTATTGCCTTTAAGCCGTAATGAAAATCTAAAAGTCGCTCAGAAATATCCGCGAGTGAAGGATGGTGCCAACGGACATTATAAACAATGGATAGAAGGCTGTATTGCGGGTTATGGCAAAAAAGAACTGAGTTCGCCTTTTGAAATAGCCGGACCTTTAACAGAAGCTCTATTAATGGCCAACCTTGCTGTAAGAGGTTACGATTTGTACAAAGAAGTATTAGGTGAAGATGTATATCCGGGACGTTCTGTTAAATTACTTTGGGACAATGAAACCAAAAAAGTAACCAATGTAGATGATGTGAATCAATTTGTAAAACGCAATTATAGAGAAGGCTGGAATAACCTGAGCTTTTAAAAACATTAAAAAATTAAAAACATTAAATCATGAAAAAGATCATTACAGGAGTATTAATATTAGCTTTATTTCAAACGACACAGGCTCAAAAAGGATTCAAACCCATTTTCGACGGAAAAACAACAGCAGGCTGGCATTCATACGGAAAAACCTCAGCCGGTGCGGGTTGGAAGGTAGAAGATGGCGTTTTACATTTTGACCCTGAAGCAGCCAAAAATGGTGAAGGAGGAGATTTGGTAACGGATGCCGAATATGAAAATTTTCATTTAAAAATAGATTGGAAAGTAGCTCCAAATGCGAACAGCGGAATTATTTTTTATGTTAATGAGAACCCTACAAAATATAAAAACACTTATGATACTGGTTTAGAAATGCAGGTTCTTGACAATGACGGACATCCTGACGGAAAAATAACCAAACACCGCGCAGGAGATTTGTACGACTTGATACAAAGCAAATCAGAACCGGTTAAACCTGTTGGGGAATGGAATACTGCCGAAGTTGTTTGCAAAAACGGCAAACTGACTTTCGTTTTAAACGGAGTCATTATTCTTGAAACAGTACTTTGGAATGATAACTTTAAAGCACTTGTTGCAGGAAGCAAATTTGCTGGCTGGCCAGGTTTCGGAACGTTTAAAAAAGGAAAAATTGCTTTGCAGGATCACGGAGATAAGGTTTGGTACCGCAATATTTCTATTAAGGAATGGAATACTATGGAAACTACAACAGGCTGTAAATAATCTAACTTCAAAACATATCTAACCAAAATCAACCACTTTTTATGAATACAACAATCCGCATTAAATTATCTGTAATGATGTTTCTGGAATTTTTTATCTGGGGGGCATGGTTTGTTACTCTTGGTACTTTTTTAGGAAACAATTTGAAAGCTTCCGGATCAGAAACGGCAGCTGTTTTTTCTACTCAATCCTGGGGGGCTATCATTGCTCCTTTTATTATCGGATTAATTGCAGATCGCTATTTTAATGCGGAAAAAATCTTAGGCATTCTGCATTTGGCAGGTGCATTTTTAATGTATCAAATGTATCAATCGACAGATGTTGGGATGTTTTATATCTATGTATTGAGTTATATGGTTTTATATATGCCAACACTGGCTTTAGTAAATTCAGTTTCTTTCAACCAAATGAAAGATGCGGAAAAAGAATTTGCAAACATTCGTGTTTGGGGTACAATAGGCTGGATTTTGGCTGGACTGTCGATCAGCTTCTTTTTTCATTGGGATTCGGTGGAAGCGGTTTCTAACGGATTACTTAAAAACACCTTTCTTTTGGCCGGAACTGCAGCTTTGGTTTTGGGCTTATTGAGTTTTACTTTACCAAAGACACCTCCGAAAGTTAGTGAGGGAAAAATTAAAATTAGTGATATTATTGGTCTGGATGCTTTAAAGCTTTTAAAAGATAAAAATTTTCTAATCTTTTTCATTTCATCTATTCTGATTTGTATTCCGTTGGCCTTTTATTATCAAAATGCCCATCCTTTCCTGACTGCCGCCGGAGTTGAAAATCCCACCGGAAAAATGGCAATTGGACAAATATCAGAAGCGTTATTTTTATTATTGATTCCCGTGTTTTTTGCCCGTTTTGGATTTAAAAAAACAATTTTGGTTGGAATGTTGGCTTGGGCAGTGCGCTACATTTTATTTGCTTATGGAAATGGTGGTGATTTGAGTTTTATGCTTATTACCGGAATCGCTTTACATGGAATCTGTTATGATTTTTTCTTTGTTTCAGGACAAATTTATACCAACTCTAAAGCAGGAGAAAAATACAAAAGTGCTGCTCAGGGCTTGATAACATTAGCTACTTATGGTATCGGAATGTTAATTGGGTTTGCTGTTGCAGGCTGGATTACGGATAATTACAAAACTGTTGAGGGAACAATCAATTGGTTCATGGTTTGGATAATTCCTGCCGGAATCTCTCTGGTAGTATTTGTTATTTTTGCCCTGCTTTTTCAGGATAAAAATAAATTGGCAAACGAAGTTTAAATTCTTATAAAACAAAGAAAATGAGTGCAACTTTTAATAGAAGAAATGCTATAAAAGGTATCCTTGCAGGAACTGTGACTTTAGGGGTTCCTTTAGATTTATTAGCATTCCCTAATCCTGAGGAAGAATTTAAATTAGATTCTGACAGACTGAAAGGAAGAATAAATCATTCGGTAGCCCGATGGTGCTTTAACGACTTTGATATTGAAACGCTTTGTGTAGAAGCTAAAAAAATTGGAATTACAGGAATTGATCTGGTTGGTCCAAAAGACTGGCCCATACTAAAAAAACACGGTCTTGTTTCGACTATGTGCAATGGTGCCGAATTAAATTTAGTAGATGGTTTTAATGATCCGAAATTTCATGAGCAATTGATTAAAAATTATACCGAAATGATTCCGCTAGTTGCTGAAGCAGGCTACAAAAACCTGATTTGTTTCAGCGGAAACCGAAGAGGAAAAACAGATGAGGAAGGCTGGAAAAATTGTGTAATTGGTTTGGAAAAATTAATTCCGTTAGCAGAAAAACATAACGTAATCCTGGTCATGGAGCTATTAAACAGCAAGATCAACCATAAAGATTACCAATGCAGCAAAACATCCTGGGGAGTAGAATTAGCGAAACGAATCAATTCGGAAAATTTTAAATTGCTTTATGATATTTACCATATGCAAATTGACGAAGGCGATGTTATCAGAACCATTCAGGAAAACCACAAATATATTGCGCACTATCATACTGCCGGAGTACCGGGGCGGAATGAAATTGATGAAACACAGGAACTCAATTACAGGGCGATAATGAAAGCTATTGCTGCTATTGGATTTGCAGGTTTTGTAGCACAGGAATTTATTCCAAAACAAAAAGATAAAATAGCCTCTTTGAAAAAGGCAATTGCAATTTGTGATATTTAACTAATAAAAACTAAAAAACAATGATAAAGAGAAGAGATTTTATAATTAACAGCGGTTTGGCTTTAGGTGCATTAGCTATTGTTCCTTCCCTTGCCTTTTCGGCCAAGCCAAAAAATATTGGACTTCAGCTGTATTCATTAAGAGAAGAATTTTCTAAAAACGTAAAAGGAGTTTTAGAACATGTTTCGAAGACTGGATATAAAGAAGTGGAAACATACGGATTCTCAATTGAAAAAGGTTTTTTTAGCACTTCTGCAAAAGATTTCAAAAAAATATTGGTTGATAATGGCCTTAAAGCACCAAGCGGACATTATGATTTTAATTCTTTTATAAAAGATAATAATGCTGATTTTCTAAAAGCTTGTATTGAATGTGCAAATCAATTAGGAAGCGAGTATATAACTGTACCTTATTTAGATGAACAATTAAGAAGTGACTTAGACAGTTACAAGCGAATTGCCCAGAAAATAAATGAAGCAGCGGTTTTATGCAAACAATCAGGATTAAAATTGGCGTATCATAACCATGATTTTGAATTTAAAAATTTTGGAAATCAAACAGGATATGATATTTTACTACAGGAAACAGATAAAAAGTTAGTTGATTTTGAACTGGATTTATACTGGGTAGTTCGTTCAGGAAAAGATCCATTGGAAATGTTTAAAGCTAATCCGGGCAGATTTACGATGTGGCACGTAAAAGACATGGATAAATCCAAAGCTGAATGGAATACGGAAGTTGGTGAGGGAAGTATCAACTTTAAAGACATATTCGCACAGGCTAAACTATCCGGAATGAAGCACTTTTTTGTGGAGCAGGAAACAAATTACTCCCCAAACCCAATGGAATCTGTGAAAACAAGCTGGGATTTTGTTTCTAAAAATTTAATTTAAAACATAACAATTCTGCAGATAATAACCTGCGAATACCATTAGAAATATAAAACAGTCTTTGTTTTTACCTCACCCCAGCCCTCTCCAAAGAGAGGGAGTTAAAAAAATCGGATTATTTTATATTTCTAAATGGTATAATTTATTCAAAAAATAATACAAAACTTTTTTATAAATCAAAGCAATAAAAAAAGCCTTTCAAAATCAACGACTTTGAAAGGCTTTTAAGCAGAATAAATAATCTACCTAAATTTATTCCTTAATTAATTTTTCTACTTTGGTTCCTTGCTCAGTAGTGATTCTGATAAAGTAAAGTCCATTTGATTTAGTAGAAACATCAAATTTAGCTGTATTGTTATTTTCAATTGAAGTTTGAAGCAGTCTTCCCTGAACATCAAACAATTCAATATATTTTATAACATTATCACTGCTGACATTTACATTGCCTTTAGTAGGATTAGGATATAATGAAATACTTTTATCTACTTCAAAATCCTTATTTCCCAATGATTCAAAAATGGTTTCAGCTTTGTTGGTTTCAATTGGTGCATTGTAATCAAAAAAGATATTGGCTGTTTTATCAACCTCATCACCATTAAGAAGATCGTCTACTGTTTTTATTTTAAACAAGATATTTCCGTGTCCGCCTACTGGATTTTTCTTTTTGGAAGTAGAACTAGAGGCTAAATGGATTTTTGCAAAAACAAATTCAACAATATTTCCGTGAATAACAGTCTGAGAAGAATGGGATGAATTTAATAGCTGCAAAGAACTAATATCATACTTGCTTTGATCAACAGCAATTTTCACTATTATATTCTCAGCTTCATACGTTCCGGTATTTTCAAAATTAACAATATAATGTAAATATTCACCAATTGCACTTGGAGAAACGCTTTCGCCTTCAAGACATGTAATATCGTTAGGATCAAATGAACCTACAACGGTTTGATGGTACGTAAAATTATTGTCTGCAGGCGATTCGTCTCCTGCAACCGGCGTTATGGCAACTGTAAAGTTGAATATATCTCCGTTATTCACCGCTGGAGTTTCTACGGGACTGTTTACATTGAATTCAAGATCAATCGTACGGCTTTCAAAAGGCAGTAAACCATTATAAGACCACTCTAAATTATTCGTTGTTTCGGTATCAACTACTGGTGTAGCCGAAAGCAAATCCATTTTTGAATCATCAAAAGCTAATGTAATATTGCCGGAAAGCACCTGATTTCCTTTATTTTTATAGACAATTCTGTACGTTGAATCAAAGCCCGGTCTCGCAGGTGAAATTGGACTGATTACTATTTCTACATCAGGATGCACGCCATTTGCAGACAAACAAAAGCTTTGATAATTCGTATTATAATTATTATCACTAAAGTCAATCGTAGCGCTTGCAGGTGAGATATTAAAAGCTCCTGCGTTTTCTATGTTTGGAAATATACTATAAGTTCCTTCCTGAGTATAGAATGTAGAAGTTCCATCAGTATTGGTAAAAGCAGAACCTGTAGTAGTTCCGTCGTTTATGTCTATCCTGATGTTTGGATGCAAAGGATCGTTAAGATTACAGCCATTATTATTTCCATCGAATATTGTGGTTCCCACTACTGTATTATGCTGTCCGCCAGGCGTGAAGCTACAGTAAGAGTTTGCCACTGTTGCTGTCATTCCCATACTGTTCAGTTGCGATTGCACATACCCCATTTGAGCATCATCAGCGCAAATGTAAGCCAAGCCGGGATTTCCGGAAAAATCAAGAGTTTCACTGCGTCCATTTTTCATAAATAAGTTGGTTAGCAAATTATTAGCGCAATACAAGGCCCAAAGATTGTTTAATGAACTCACATCAAGCGATGTAATTTGATTACCGGTACAGGCCACAGTTTCAAGTTTTTTACAATTATTAACATCCAGATTTGTAATTTGATTATACCTGCAATCAACAGATCTTAAATTTGACAAAGTACTAATATCAATATTCGTCAATTGATTATTTCTGCATTCTATATCCAAAATATCTGTCAAAGCAGTAAGATCAAGAGCAGTAAGCTCATTAACACTACAACCTAAATGCAGCAAAGAAGTTAAAGTGCTGAGGTCAAGATTTGTCAATTCATTCCCGCTGCAATATAAGCTTGTAAGTTTGTTTAGATTACTTACATTCAGACCCGAAAGCTTATTAGCACCACATTGTAAATAGTTCAGATTAGTCAAATTATTTACATCTAAGTTTGTTAGTTTATTGTTGTTACAGCTTAATTCGGTCAGGTTTGTAAAAGTATTTACATTAAGATTTGTTATTAAATTATTTCCACAATTTAGTTTCGTTAGCTGGTTTAGACCATTCAGGTTTAATGTAGTAAGCGCATTAAAACTGCAATTTAATGCTGTAATATTAGGCATATCCAAAACATTTAATGTGCTTATAGTATTATAGGAACAATCTAATTCTTTAATATTGATTAAACCAATCATATTAAGATTCGACAATTGATTGTGTGCGTAATTCAAATTTGTCATTTGTGTCAACCCTATCAAATCTAAACTTGTCAGAAGATTATAAGAACAATCCAAAGTGGTAAGATTTATCAGTCCGTTTACAATTAAGGAAGGAAGACGGTTTTTGGAACATTTTAATTGCTCCAACAGCGTTAAATTATTTACATCCAAAGAAGTAATTACGTTTCCTAATGCTCCCAATACACCATTATAACCATAGTTGGAACAATCTAAATATTTAAGTTTTGTTAATCCGCCAACATCTAAAGAAGCTATTTGATTGCCTATTGACGTTGTCGAAATATGATTGGAGCAATCTAAATATTCCAGATTTGATAATCCGCTAGTGTCCAAACTTCCCAAAACGTTATTGTTGCAATCCAAATGTTTCAAATTGGGAACAGTGCTCAAATTGATACTGGTAATTTTGTTTATGGCAAAATTTAAGGAAGTCAAATTCGTTAAGTCCGTTAAATTCAGACTTGTCAGTTTATTATTGCTGCAGTTTAGCGAAGCCAGATTGCTTAATCCATTTAAATTTAAACTTGTCAGTAAACCATTTGAACAATTAACTGATTTAAGATGAGTTGTACCCGAACCATTTACAGTCAAACTGGTGTTTTGGTTATTAAACATATAAATATTGGCAAGAGTATTAAATCCGGATACATTCAGTGTGATGTTTGCAGGACTTAGATTTAAATTAAGATTTTCAATAGCAGGAAAACCATTCAAGGTTAGAACTGAATTCGAACCTGTGTATTGAAACGTTTTTAAAACTGTTAAATCAGAACCATTAATAATTAAATTATTAGGCAGGTACGAACAAGCCAAAGTGGTAAGATTGCTTAAACCATTCAGATTTAGAGTCGCAATATGATTTTCACCGCAACTTAATTCAGTTAGAAGAGTTGCATTGCTTAGATCTAAACTGGTAATTTGATTGTAAAAGCAGGAAAGATGAGTAAGGTTAGTCAGCGTGCTAACATCCAGACTGGTAAGCAGGTTATAATTACATTCTAATTTATCAAGATTTGTTACCCCATTCAAATTAAGATTAGCCAAATTATTATAACTGCACATCAATGATTTAAGATTGGTTAATCCGTTTAGATTAAGATTGGTGAGTTTATTAGTTTCACAAAGCAATAAATCAAGGTTCGTTAGGCCTGTAAGATCAAGGCTTGTAAGTTGATTGTTGCTGCAGTATAAAGTTTTAAGATCGGTTAAGCCATTTACGTTAAGGCTTATTAGTTTATTATTACTGCAAAATAAAGTTTTAAGATTATTTAAACCACTCACATTCAGACCAGTTAATCGGTTTTGATCACAAAAAAGGTTCACAAGATTTGTTAATGAGCTTATATTGAATGCAGTCAAATAATTGGCAGAACAATTTAATTGTGTCAGATTGATTAAAGCTGCAACATCAAGGTCTAAAAGGATGTTATTGGAGCAATCTAAATTTTTAAGATTTGTAAAACTGGCAATTCCGGTTAAATTAAGGATTGTAGAATTCGAGACTTTCAGCTGATATACAGTTAAGGCTTCATTTACATCAATTTCGCCGTTGTTGTTGGCGTCGATTTTAATTGAGATTCCGGCAGCATTCAGTGCTATGGAATTTGTAATATCTGCTTCCAGCAATTTGGCTTTGAAATTTGCATCGGGGACAGAAACATTTTGTGCCTTTACTATCGTGGTGAGTAATAGCACAAACAAAAGTATTTTTCTTTGCATAATTAAGGTTTATTTGGATTAATTTATAGTTTGGAGATATATTTTTTATAAGGATTTGATCAGTTCCTGTAATTTTTCTTTTTTGCTTTGGGCTATAGGAATATTGCTGTTATCAGCCATAATTACATAACCTCCGTCTGATTTTATATACGATTTTAAATAAGAAAGGTTAATTAAATGTGATTGGTGGATGCGCTCAAAACCATGTTCAGTGAGCATTTCTTCATACTCTTTTAATGTTTTTGAAATTAAAACCGGTTTGTGATTTTTTATAAAAAACTCTGTATAATTGGCTTTAGCTTCACAACGAATAATATCTGCAACTTCAAACAAATGAATTCCGTCACTTGTTGATAAAGCAATTCGCTTGAAATTATCTACTTTTTTCCGAATGTTTTCGAGCAGCAAATCGATGTTTTCAAAGGAATTCTTTTTACCAGCTGCTTCTTTTATTTTGATCATTGTATCCTGTAGCTCCTGGGGATCAACAGGTTTCAAAAGAAAATCCAAAGCACTGAACTTAAATGCTTTTAAGGCATATTGCTCATGAGCCGTTATAAAAACAACATGTGCTTTTAGTTTTCCGTTTACTTTTGAAAGGTTTTCCAAAATATCAAAACCAGTTCCGTCACTTAGGTGAATATCCAGAAAAATAACCTGAGGCTTTAGTTTTTCAATCGCTGCAATTCCGGTTTTGACACTTTCAGCTTCGCCAATAATAAAAATATCATTGGTATAACGTTCCAAAAGTGCTTTTAAACCAGTTCGTAAATGTTTGTCATCGTCTATTAGTAATGCTGTTATCATTGGCTTTTGGTATTATGATATATATTGAACAGGTAAATATAAAATAGCTTTTGTACCTGTTTTTTGAGAGTTTAAATTCAATTCTACTATTTGAATCCTTGCCGATTTAGAAGTAATGGATTCCATAATCTTTAAGCGCTTCTTTGTAATTTCCAATGCCATAGACTGATGAGCCGTAACCGAATTTTCTTTTAAAAGTTTCGATTCTGATAAACCAATTCCATCATCTGTAATTGTGCAGATTAATTGTTCGTCTTGTACATCAAAATCAACATTTATTTTTCCTTTTCCTTCTTTTGGAACCAGCCCGTGAAGAATGGCATTTTCTACAAAAGGCTGAATCAGCAATGGTGGCAGCCCCATATTAAACTCTACATTTTCACTTGAATTGATTTCAAATTCAAATTTATTATCAAAACGAAGCTGTTCCAGTTCAAGATAATTCTGCAGGCTCTCAATTTCTTTATCTATCGGAATAAGTGAACCTTTAGAATATTCAAGAGTGAGACGCATGAGCTTTGAAAATTTCGATAAATATTTCAAGGCAGAATCGGTTCCATTTTGAACTATAAAACTTGAAATTGAACTAAGACAGTTGAAAACAAAATGAGGATTCATTTGCAAATGCAGTGCTTTCTGCTCGTATTCGGCTACTTCTTTTTTAAGCGTTAATCGGCGTTTTATCTGCATTCGGTTATAAATTACCAAGCCTAGAACAATCAGTAATAGTCCTCCAAAAATCAAAAAAACAACTAATTGAAATTCTCTTTTATGTTTTTCAGAAAGTAAGGCTTCTTTTTTCTTATACTCATAATTCATTTCGGCCTCTGCAAACTTTTTACTTGTCTGCTGATTGTTGATACTGTCACGTGCAATAATGGAATTTTTATAGTGAACCAGGGCGGCATCAGGTTTTTTTAAAGATTCATACAATTCGCTTAACAATTCTTCCGAGTGATAAGTCTGATCAAGAACACCAATTTCCTGAGCGTACTCTAATGATTTAGTAGCGAAGCGAACAGCCTCCTCATATTTTTTTTGCTCTTGCAGTAACAATCCAATATTGTACAAAGCCAAAGAAGCCCCGAATTTATTTTGAATTTCTTCATACAAAGCCAATGATTTCTGATAGTATTTGTTTGCCAAAAGAAAATTTTTCTGTTCAGTGTAATAATCTCCTAAATAATTATGAAGTAAGGCAGAACCACGTTTATTTTCATTTTTCTCAAATCCTTTTTGGGCTTTCAGATAATATTGAATTGCATTTTTATATTCCCCTGTTTCAAAATAAATAACACCAATATTAGTTAATGTAACAGGGGCATTTTGCTCTCCAAGAACACTTTGGATCTTGTGTGCTTCCTTAAGATATTGCAAAGCCTTAGTATATTTTTGCTGGGATTTATAAAGAATACCAATATTATTTAATGTTTTTGAAACACCTGTCAGTTCATCAATCTCCTGATATAATTTCAGTCCTTTCTCATAGTTTTTTAATGCTGAGGTATAATCGCTTTGTTCCGAATACACAACTCCTGAACTTGCATAAGCACGGGCCAGGCCGCTTTTTATTCGCTTTTTATTTGTTTCTTTTTGTAATGCGCTGTCAAATTCCGATTGAGCATTTTTAAAAAACTTCAAAGCAGCCGAATAATTTCCAAGTATGATAGAAGCATTGCCCTTGTTTACATAAGCAGTAGCAAGTCCAAAATGATATTCCTTTTTTAAACTGAGAGCCATTGCTTTCTGAGCATAAAAAAATGTCAATTGCGGATTAATTTCTTTGTATAAATCAGCTATTTTATTATAGTGGTCGACTTTTACAGTATCAATTTTGGTAGTTTCCACAACCTTTTTTAAACTATCTATCTGGACATTTTGCGCATTACATGTACCGCAAATGAGAAGAAAGAAAAAAAAAATTATTTTACAGAATTTAGGATTCACTTTTTTTGTTTTGGTTGTTGTCTGACAAATGTATGATATGTTTATTAGTATCATAACAACCAATTATTATTTATAAGGTTCTGATTATTATTTGACTCTTTTGACTTATTTGTGAAGAATCTAAAGCATGATAAAACATGTTTTTTTGGGATTTATCTCTTCCATTTTAAAGAAGGGCTGTCTGAAAAAAAATTTATTGATTACTCTATATGACTGTCCGTTAAGCGGACTAATGCCTAATAAAGGACGCAGATAACACGAATTAGACGGATTTTCGCTGCTATAATATAAAAATCCGTTTTTTATCGGTTTAAATCCGTGTCATCCGTGTGCCATTCTTAAAATTGGTACAAGTAACGGATAGTCATATTATTCTAAATAAAACACCTGACAGTCAATGAAAAAGGAACAGCTGCCTATGAATTATACTAAACTTTAAAAACAAAAAAATGATTATTCGTAATCTTTCTTTGATTAAAAAAAAAGCATACTTTTACCGCCGAAAATAACCGAAATATACTACATGAAGAAACTCTACTTCTTATCATTACTTTTTATATTACTCATTTCTACTGTTGCTTATAGTAATAAGCGTAACGATAGAAATAATGCTACTAATAAAAATTACAGCAATTTTATAGCACCTGGCGTTGATTTCAGTTTTACCAATGATGGTGCCTGTTCTGGAACTCCTGTTACGTTTACTCCCTCTGTAACCGGCACTGCTCCTTTTACTTATAAATGGGATTTTGGAGACGGAAAAACTTCTACTGAAATGAACCCAAGTCATAGCTTTACAGCGGTTGGCTGCGGGACGCAAAATTTTAGTGTAAAACTAACCGTTAAGGATGCCAGTGGTGAAACTACTATTACAAAAACTGTTTCGGTAAAACAAAAACCTGACTTAAAGTTTACTGACCTTAATGCTCCGGGTTCTAATAAACCTTTTGAAAGATGCGGGGATAATAATTCCAATCCAAAATACACTATTAATGTTGGAAACAGTTCGACTTCTGTTGCTTGTATAGCCTCATATAATGTAGATTGGGGTGATGGTACATCAGAAACTAATATTTCTTTTCCAAAAAGCCATCAATACCAAAAATTAGGTTCTTTTAATATGGTAATTACAGGAGTTGGAAGCAACAGTTGTAATAATTCTGCTACCTATGTAGTTAAAAATTCTAATAACCCAATTGGTGCCCTTATCGCTCCTGGAAACACAACGAATTTGTGTATTCCTGTTGAGCCAATGGATTTTGCTATTGGATCGTGGGCGCTTAATCCTTCAGACACCAGATATTTAGTTAATTATGGTGATGGCACTACTCAAAATTATACTCAGGCTCAACTGGAAAGTTCTGCTTATTACAATAGTCTTAATCCTCAGGCTTCACAAAATTTTCCTATCCCACATAAATATACAAGAGCAAACTGTCCTTCAGGAAATACGGTTACTTTAACAATTACAACGGGGGGATCTTGCGGAAGTACCTATCTTACTGCCGGACCTATTATTATTTTAGATGTTCCTGTAATCAGTTTTAGCGTACCGACTGTTGCTTGCGTCAATTCGAGCGTATATTTCAACAATTCAACCTATGCAGGTTATACTAATGGCTGTAGTACTGTGAATGTTTATACTTGGGATTTTGGAGACGGAACACCGGTATCAAGAGAGGTCAATCCATATCACGTTTATACAAGCCCAGGAAGATATAAAGTTACTTTAAAAGCTACAACCCCATGTGGTGTCGGATTAGATGTTCCTCCACAATATATATGTGTTGAACCTGTGTTGCAACCACAATTTACCTATGGTAATGCCTGTGCTTCAGAAATAGTTCAGATAACAAATACTACGGATACAAATTTAAGCTGTGGCGTATCAAGCTTCTATTGGGAAGTAACTGGCTATTCCCCAGCATATTGTGGTAAAGAAACTTCACCCGGATCAGGAAGGGGCCAGTGGAATTTTGCAAACGGAACACATTCCTCTTCAAAAGATCCGGATTTTAATTTTACAACGCCCGGAATTTATTATTTAAGACTTAGAACGCGCAACTCTTGCGGAATAGATCGTGAAACCACCCAGGCAATTCATGTAAAAAAGAAACCTGTTATTTCTTTAAAACCAATTTCAGATTTTTGTAAATCGGCCACCATTTTTCCTGTCGGAACGGTAGAAGAAACCTGCTCTCCAGCTTCAGAAATCACGTATTCATGGAGCTTCCCTGGAGGAACACCGTCAACTTCTACAGCTCTTAACCCGGGAGCTATTAATTATACTAAAACGGGTAATTATGTCGCTACTTTTAGGGTTACCAATAGTTGTGGTACAACCGAAGTGTCAAGAAACTTTTCTGTCGACATGGTTCTTTCACCCGTAATTACTCCAAAAACAGCAAAAATATGCAGTGGTAATTCTTTTCAAATTACGCCTTTTAGTAACGGGACGACAGACAATGTACCATCAGGAACAACTTATGTGTGGTCTACACCTGTAGTTTCTCCTCCTGGAGCAATTAGCGGAGCAACATCGCAATCTAGTCCAAGGTCAAGCATTGGTCAGACATTAATAAACAATACAGCAAGCCCTGCAACGGTAACCTATACTGTATCTCCAATATCTACTTCCTGCCCGGGTCCAAATTTTACCATTACCGTTACGGTAGAACCTACAATAAAAGTAGTGCAAACTATAAAAAATGGTACTTGTTATGGCTCTAATGATGGCTCTATCAGCTTAACTGTCAGTGGAGGAACACCCCATACAACCGGGAAACCTTATATAATATCCTGGACAAGTTCTAACGGATTTACAAGTTCAGATCAGAATATTTCTAATTTACAAGCGGGTCAGTATTATTTATCAATTACAGATGCTGGAGGCTGTCCTGTTAATACATCATATAATGTCTCACAACCTGAAGTATTTAGAATTGCAAGTGAAAGCAAAAATGATATAACGTGTTTTGGACTGAACAACGGAACTATCAATACCTATGTAACAGGGGGAACACCTCCTTATAACTTCGTGTGGACAAAAGATGGAGTTAATTATCCATCTAATTCAGGCAGCCTGACTAATTTGGAAAAGGGAGTTTATCAGGTAAAAATAACTGAAGCTAATAGTTGTGGTGAACTTACAGGAACAAGTTTTACTATTGTTGAACCACCTTTATTAGAAGTAAAATGGGAAAGCCAGGTTGATGTTTTATGCTACGGATATAATACCGGTGAAATTAATGTAAGTTCATCAGGAGGAAGACCTGCTCATCGTTACAGTTGGACCGGACCAAACGGATTTAGAAGCAATCTCCAAAATTTAAAGAATCTCTATGCAGGTACTTATAATTTAACCGTTACAGATAATTCAGGATGTACTGTTCCACTGACAGTTGAAATACTTCAAAACCCTGAAATTAAATTAGATTACTCAGTTACTCATTTAACTTGTTACAGTGTTAGGGATGGCGTAATAAAAATTAACAATATTACGGGTGGTGTTCCTTTTGCAACCGGTGATCCGTATATTATAAAATGGAGCAATTTAGGAACCGGAATGGTACAAACTAATTTGTCCGCAGGAAACTATTTAATTACCATTACTGACGCTTTAGGCTGTCCAAAAGAATTCCCTATAGAGGTTAACAATGCCCCTGTTTTTAAAATCGATCCGGATTTTAAAAATATTTCATGCCACGGAGCAAATGATGCCTATATACGATTAAATCTTGTTGGTGGTCAGGCGCCTCTTAAATTAGAATGGAGTGATGGTTCTACTGCCGGAATTGAAAGGAACAATCTTAGCGAAGGAGTCTATAAAGTAAAAATTACAGATGCGAAATTATGTGTAATTGAAGCAGAATATATTGTTGTTAATCCACTTGAGTTAGAAATAAGAGGAGATGTTTCAAATCCTCTTGATTGCGTTAAAGCAAATACAGGTGTTATAGATCTTGTAGTAACGGGCGGTACAGCTCCTTATACCTATGCCTGGTCTAATGGTGCCAGAACAGAAGATCTGAGTGAACTTACTCCTGATAATTATACTGTTATCGTAACAGATTCCAGAGGTTGTAAAAAATCAGATACTTTTCAAATTACACGCTTTGAACAGCTTACCCCAACAATTGAAATTTTAACTGATTTTAATTGTGAAACTAAATTTGTAGACCAAACATTTGTAGGACATGTAAAAGGAGGTATTCCGCCTTATACCCTAAAATGGTCGGATGGAATTATTTCGGGCGTAAATGGAGAAATAATGAAAACCGATAATAAAGGATTAGTCATTTTTAGTGTTACCGATAGTTTTGGCTGCTATGCCGAGGTCGTGCATAATGTTAAAACACCTGTTTTAGGCACACCTGATTTTTCTGCCAGTTCAATTGGTAAAGACGTTTATGGTTTATATGCGATCTATGATCCTGTTTTATTTACAAACTTAGCTACAGGTGATTTCAATCATGTATCGTGGGATTTTGGTGATGGTAATTTTTCAGATGAAGAGAGTCCAAACCATATTTACACACGCGAAGGAACCTATACAATTAAGCAATTAGTTTCGTATCCTTTTGGCTGTCAATATTCTTATGAAGCTTCTATAGTGGTTGAAAAAGGATATAGTCTGATTATGCCTAATGCATTTACACCAAATAATGACGGCATCAATGATTCATTTGCACCGGTATTTACTGGCTTAAACAATGTAACTCTGGATATTTATGACACATGGGGAGGAATCATTTACTCAGAAACGGGAGTAAACATTCGGGGCTGGCGAGGAAAAATTAAAGATCTGGATGCTGAAAATGGCAATTATTACTTTAAGATATCGGCACAAACTTTTTACAATCATACCATAACCGAAAAAGGGTCACTCACATTAATTAAATAAAAGCAACAGATTAAAAAAATGAGATTAAAATTACTATTTGTTATACTGATAACATGTTGTTTTTATACCAAAACAAGAGCACAAGACCCTATTTTTACACAATATTTTTTAGTTCCGGAAACCTTAAACCCTGGTTTTAGCGGTTTTATGGAAACTACCTATACCGGAATAATTCACCGTGAACAA
>Ga0307414_10000782_pt1 | contig 16262 bp, 15 predicted proteins | sample DK1Ometagenome_FD_203804 | JGI IMG/M metagenome (GOLD analysis project Ga0307414, IMG submission 203804) | Maize rhizosphere microbial communities from greenhouse at UC Davis, California, United States - DK15-O-3 | ecosystem: Host-associated > Plants > Roots > Rhizosphere > Soil | place: USA... | reverse complement strand
TCCCCCCAGTTGGTTTACCTTCTATATCACTGAAAGCTAATATCGTACCATCTCCAGATAAGGAAACATTATGCCCGTAACGTAAGGATAAAATATCGTTAGTTGAATTATTATTTTTACTAAATCCACCAATTTTTTGCCACGTCCCAGCTATATTTTTATAAACTTGTACTTGTTCAAAAAATGTAGCACTATTAGTAGGACTGCCAATCGCAACAGTAGAACCGTCGCTTGATAAGGAGATTGCTAATCCAAAAAGTACATCAGCAGTAGTATCAACTATATCCTGACCAACCTTTGTCCATGAATTATTTAAATTTTTGTAAACACTTACAAAACCTCTGCTAGTAATATTATTGTTAGTACGTTTAGCATCAAAAGCAGAAAATGCTAACGAAGTTCCGTCATCAGAAAGTGCTATTTTATACCCTATTTGGTCATTGGATATAGCTCCTTCAATATCTTGCCCAATTTGTGTCCAAGCGCCAGCAACTTTAGTGTAAACCTTAATATGTCCTGCGTCAGTACCATTATTATCGTTTCCGGGAGCCGATACTGCCATAACATTTCCATCAGCAGATAGGGCAACACCATGTCCAAATTTATCATCGGACATATCGCCTATAATATCTTGTCCAATTTGTGTTTGAGACATCCCTATTAAAGGAGTCAGTAAAAAGAAAAGTAGTTTTTTTATCATTCTTTGGTTATTTATTAATTATTGGGTAATAATTTTTAATTATCTACCAAATTTAATTAAATTTATGATTAGTTATAAATTTTAATAAAATACTTTCGTTCCCAATTCCCTTATTCCCTCATTCCGGCCAGTGAGCCTGCTGTTGCTGAGCCCGTCGAAGAATCCAGCATCCCTCACATAAACGATTCAACAAATCAACGGTTCAACATTTCCCCCCAAATTGTGCCTTTCCCCCTCCCAATTTCATTCACTTTTTTTTTCCTTTACATTTCAACAATTCCTATATTAGCAAAACTAATAACACCGCTTATGATCTCTAAAGAAACCATCGAAAAAATCCTCCAGTTCCGAAACGACAGAGATTGGGAACAGTTTCACAATTCCAAAGATTTATCGCTGGCATTATCGGTAGAAGCATCAGAGCTGTTAGAGCTTTTCCTTTGGAAAGGCAACGAAGACGTTTCTCCCGAAAGGTTAAAAGAAGAACTGGCAGATGTCTTAATGTACGCCATACTCCTGGCAGAAAAGCACCAGTTAAATCTCAATGAAGTAATTCAGGAAAAACTAAGCAAGAACAATCAAAAGTATCCCGTCCAAAAGGCTAGGGGAAACGCAACCAAATACGATAAACTGTAACCCTTGGGAAAGAATTTTACAATCAGCAGTTTTAGTGCGCAAGACAATTTCGAAGTCAAATTAAAAACAGAACACGGCAGTTACCTCAACTGGCCGTTGGTCTATCTGTTAAAAGACGATACTTCCAAAACAGCCTATGTAGGCGAAACAACTGATGTTCTTACACGCCTCACAACCCATAAAAACACGCCAAAGAAAAAAGCGTTAAGCAGCATAAACATCATCTTAAGCGAGCTGTTCAATAAATCGGCAACCCTTGATCTGGAATCCAACCTCATCCGTTACATTTCAGCAGACGGAACCTATGCCCTCCAAAACGGAAATCTCGGCATCACCAACCACCAGTATTACAACCAGAAAGAAGTTTACTGGGATCTGTTTAAAGATGTCTGGGGCGAACTGCAGGGGCTCGGCATTGCCAGACAGTCGCTGGAACACATCGATAATTCCGACCTTTTCAAGTACTCACCCTACAAGTCCTTGTCAAAAGGTCAGGCACAAAGCCTAAAGCTTATCATGCGTTGTCTGTTAAACCCTCAGCAAAAGGTAAGCCTTATCAATGGCGGTGCGGGTACGGGCAAGTCAATCTTGGCAATATTCCTGTTCAAACTTTTAAAAACCGACCTTACCGATTTCAACTATGCCGATTTCGATGAGGAAGATGTCGAATTGTTCGATCTTCTAAAACAGGTAAAAGATAAATACGGAGCACTAAAAATGGCATTGGTCGTTCCAATGGCGTCATTCCGTAAAACCGTTTCAAACGTATTTAAAAACATACAGGGCTTGTCCCCAAAAATGGTCATCGGCCCTTCCCAGCTTGCTGCAGAAAAGTACGATTTGGTCATTGTCGACGAAGGCCACCGTTTAAGACGCAGGGTCAACCTGGGTTCCTATTTCGGTACGTTCGATAAAAATTGCGAAGCATTGGGGCTCGATAAGTTTACCGCCTCAGAATTAGACTGGGTACAGCAGCAGTCGCAAAAGGCAGTCATATTTTACGACCATAACCAGTCCGTTAAACCGTCCGATGCTTTAAAGCAGTATTTTCAGGCATTGGTACAAAATCCAACAACGGGCGTTGCAAACCTCGAAACGCAGTTCCGTGTAAAAGGGGGCAATAAGTATGTACACTTTGTAAACAGCATATTCAGTAATCAGGGTACGCAGCTTCCAAATCAGCCGCAGCATTTTAACGACTATGAGTTTTTCCTCTACGATGATCTCGATACCATGGTGGCCGATATCAAATTTAAAGAACGCGCAAACGGCCTTTCACGTATGGTCGCGGGTTTTGCTTGGGATTGGATTTCCAAAAACAACAAACAGGCGTTCGATATCGTCATAGGGCAGTCGCAGCTCCGTTGGAACAGCGTGGCTATAGACTGGGTTAATTCTCCCAATGCCATAAACGAAGTCGGCTGTATCCATACCACACAGGGGTACGATTTAAATTATACAGGCGTCATCATCGGTCACGAACTCGATTACGATTTTCAAAATCAGTGCCTCGTGGTGTACAAAGAAAATTATAAAGATAAAAACGGCCGTAACGGTATCGCAAACCCTCACGATCTGCTGGCGTATATCCTAAACATATACAAAACCATCATGCTTCGGGGTATTAAGGGCACCTTTATTTACGTGTGCAACAGTAACCTGCGTAAGTACCTGTCACAGTTTGTTCCCGTTCGCAGTGCGCAGGAACAGGTAGCTCAAATTCAGTTTTCCAACACTCCCGCTCCCGGCTGTATTCCGTATTACAATCTGGCAGTTGCCGCAGGTTCGTTCAGCGATCTGCAGTTAAACCGTGAAACCACATACATCAGGGTAGATCATTTAAGCGACCCAGCCGATTATTTTGCGTGCAGGGTAGTGGGCGAATCTATGAACAAGGTTATTCCCAACGGCAGCATCTGTCTGTTTAAAAAATACACGGGCGGTTCCAGAAACGGACTCATTATGTTGGTCGAAGGGACAGATAGTACCGATGCCGAATTTGGTTCTCGCTACACCGTTAAAGAATATTCAAGTAAAAAAACGGTTACTGACGATGGGTGGCATCATGAAGAAATTAAATTGTTACCTAAGTCGTTTGATGATAGTTTTAAACCGATTGTTTTGCATGACGATGAAACGGTGCATTTAAAGGTATTGGGTGAGTTTGTAAGGATAATCCGATAGTTGGTTTATTTTTATTGATTGATCCCGGTAAAGTGATTAATTCCACTTCGATTATAATGGTCAATAGTGCAGATCATTTAATTTGATTTAATGCGGAAGTCAGTTTGATGATGGGAGGATTGATGAAGATGTTTAGTCTTCATTCATGTTGTATCAAACACACTTGCCGTTACCGGTAAAAATTGTAACATATTTATGTTAGTTTATTTAACATTTATTATATTAGCGAAATACAATATCAGATATTAAAGGTAGTTTAACATAAACCTTTGGTAAATAAAACATTAAAAACACAAATTTATGAATACTACTAAAATTGATCTTTCCAGATTTGGGAAGGTCTTATTGTACGATCAAAGAATCTGAATCTTTAAATCATTTAAAAATTTAGTGCTAGAAACTGCTAAATGTGAAAAAATCGTTTATGGTATTATAAAATACTTCTTGAAGATAGTGATTATCAATTTATAATAATGAATTAAAAAAACTTAACCAAAAAAAATATGTATTTAGAAGAACTCATAATAGTTAACTATAAAAGCTGTAACCTTATTGACTTTAATTTAAAATCTAACAATCCAAATATCTTTATTGGACTAAATGATTGCGGTAAATCGACAATTTTAAAAGGTGTTGAATTACTATTTAATAAAGTAAATTGTTCATTTAATAAAGAAGGTAATAATAAAAGTGATTTATCAAATTCTACCTTAGGGCGAGATGAGTTTAATAATATTTTTCAAGAAAGAGGGTTGCCTGCGTTTGAACAATACAATGAAAATTGCATCTATACAATAGGAAAATTAAAGATAACCGAAGGAGAACTAGATTCATTTGAAGGGATAGAATTATCAAATAGTTTGAGTTGGATGCTCGAAAATTTAATCGAAAATTCTATTTGGATAATTAAGAAAATTAGTGCTGAAGGGGTAGTAGGATATTTGGCTCAAAATGTTCATATAGATTACCAACAGATTTATACTGATACAGCAGCAAAATTAAATGTATTAAAAAGAGAATTAAATATCTCACCTGAAGATATCGTAAATTCCAATGCCGTTGGAAGATTTTCAAATCTAGAATTAATAAGAGCTATAAACAGTAAATTAGAATTAGAAAGATTGTGGATAGAATACAAATCTGCGAAAAATGATTCTGATATTTTTCCTGAATTTAAATATTTTGACTGGAATTGCTCGATGGAAGAAATAACGTCTATCGCAACAGGATTGATGAAAGAAAAAATTGATGAATTTATTCAGCCGATTAAAGAAACGGCTCTTGCCAATGCACAATTAGCAGAAGAAGCAATAAATGAAGAGTTTAATCGCATTCATGAAATAATTTCATCTGTTGCACCAGAAATACAATCTATTAATAGTAAAATACATTTTGAGGTTAAAGAGAAGGTTTCGGATATTATGGTGAAGAAACTTCAAAGTGATGGACTAATACATCTGGACAATCAAGGCAAAGGTTTAAAAAGAAAAATATGGTTTTCACTTATAAAGGCAAAAGCTGAGAATGGAGAACAAACAGGATTTAAAAAATTTATTTGGGCATTTGATGAGCCGGAAACGCATCTTTACCCCGGTGCGCAAAGAGAATTTTTTGACATTTTGAAGGTATTATCTCAGGGAAATGTTCAAACAATAATTAGCACACATTCAACCATATTCATAGATAAGGCTAATACGAATGATATTCTTAATACTTTTAAACTTGAAAGTGGTTACACAAAATTATCATCATGCGAAGATGTAGAAAGTATTTTTGAAAGTTTAAAAGTCAAAAATTCCGATTTTTTATTTCATGACAAATTTTTGATAGTCGAGGGAGACACAGAGCAATTTTTAATACCAGCATTTTATAAAATCTACACTGGCAGAACCTTCATTCAAGATAATATACAATTAATTAATATTGAAGGAAAAGATAAATGGCGCTTAAATAAAGCAGTCTTAAAGGCAATAACAGATGGCTTCAATAAAATTGAGAACTCAATGATACTTCTATTTGATAACGATATGAATTACGAAATGGATAACGTTGATAAAACCGAAAATGTGTTTTTTGTTGGAAAGCAAGATATTGAGGATTCAATTGATATTATTTTATGGACACAAATTGTTAATCAATTTTACGATGGAACTTTAATAATCGATGAAGCATTTATACAAGAGGTTTTTGATTTTGTTCCTGAAGGAGCAAGGGTGCAGAGTAATAAGAAATTCTTTAAAAAACTGGCATCTTCATTAAAAAACAAATGGACAGAAGTAGGAAACGATGCCGATGAATTTATTCCTATTCCAGATAAGGGTAATGAATCAGCAGAGCTTATATTGAAGATAGTGAACCACTCAGATCATATTCCAATAAAAATTAAAGAAGCTTTTGATAAATTAATTGCCTTGCACTAAATAAAGTAATATAACAGTAAATACACTTCTCAAACACCAACCTCAATTTTCTACATAACCTTGCAAATGATACATATGAATGAATCAACTCAGCATAATGGCTTTAAATTAATTGGCATAATTCCACTTAAAAATTGTGATCAAAAATTCCTTAAAAATCTCCAAATAGGAACTCCTTATTTATTTTACAATAATTATAAAGTTAAATTGAATGATGACAATTCTTCTTTAACCAGTATTGTAGTCAATAAGTCTAATGTTCCTAATACTATGTATAATCTTAAAAATGGAATTAAAATAAACGTATCTGCTGTCGTCGGTGCCAATGGCTCTGGTAAAAGTGCATTAATAGAACTTTTTTATTATTTTGTTTATGCAGTTTCTTCTAGAGAAGAATCTGATGAAGTGGGATTACAGAAATATTCAGATATATTACATGATAGACTAGAAATATTAAATAGAGATATTAACTTTATTAGTGAAAAAAAGTTTGATTATAAGTTAGGTATCCAGTATCAAGAAAAATATAATTTGCAAATTAGTTTAAAAAATGAAAAATCAAATTATAAAAGCTTGCTTATACAATCTTTAGAAGATAGTCAATACTTTCTTGAAAATTCTTTTAGAGAAGCCTTGGAAGTTGATGATCTAATTAGAAAGAAGCTTAATGTGGCTTTAATTTATGAATTAGAAAATAAAATTTATATAGCAGAATTCATATCAGGAATATTAAAACTGAAAAATCAGGAAGGCACAACTATTACTGATGAGTTTAAATTCAAAGATTTTTTTTACTCAATCAACTTAAACTATTCTCATCATTCATTAAATTCAAATGTGTTAGGGGGATGGATTGACACTTTGTTTCATAAGAACGATGGGTATAGAACGCCAGTCGTAATAAATCCAATGCGAAATAATGGTGGATATAATATAAATCGTGAACTCAATTTATCAAAAGAACGGTTAATGTTTAATTTGGCTTACTATCTTATTAAAAGTCAAAATGGTGATCAGGGATATAAATTGCTTGATAAATATATAATTAAATCAATTAAATTGTCAATTAAACCTGATAGTTTTCCACTACCAATTGGTTCTAATGAAGCAGAGTTAAAAGAATTGGAGAGCTATTTTTTAATTAAAGATTTTATTAATCAAAATAACGCTGCCGAAATAATGCATCTTGATATCGCAGTTGGTTATTTAAAAAGAAAACTAACTAAAATTAAAAGAAACTACTCTTCAATAATTTTCAAAGATTTTAATGAAAATAATACTGATACTCTAGACGATCATTTTCAGAATTTTATATTGGAAGATAATTCGCATATTACAAAAAAAATCAAACAAGTCGTTAATTATCTTAGATACGCAACTAAAAATCTTAAGCTTAATTCAAATGCAATTTTCAATTTAAAATTATTAAACTCAATATCTTACTCAAATGCAGAATTTATAACATTTATTGAGGATAATGTAAGAGAATGCGAAGGCAAAGAATCTAATTCATTAAGTGTACTAGAATTAACAAATTATTTACCACCTAGTATATTTAATGTTGATTTTGAATTGGCATTAGAAGGTGAAAGTAGAAATATTTCTTTAAACCAATTAAGTTCCGGCGAACAACAGATGATATTTAACGTTAATACTATTTTATATCACCTTTACAATCTACAATCATCATTTTCATCAAATAATACTAGATTAGTTTATAAGAATGTTAGCATTATTTTAGATGAAATTGAATTGTACTATCATCCTGAAATGCAAAGGCAAATCCTTAAAAACCTATTAGATTCATTGGAATTAGTGAAAAATTATGGTAGGTCTGGTATTAAAGCTATTAATATTCAATTTTTGACTCATTCACCATTTATTCTCTCCGATATTCCAAATCAAAATATATTAAGGTTAGTAGAAGGAAAATCTGTTAATAATTATAAATCCAATTCATTTGCTGCAAATATTTATGATTTATTAAAAGACGAATTCTTTTTAAATAATGGCGCAATTGGAGCTTATGCTTCAAACAAAATAGCTTCAATTTTAGATAAAGATATTATAGAACAGGAAGATATCGATTTTATAAATTTAATTGATGATCCATTTCTAAAAGGAGTTATAAAAAAGCAAATAGAAGATAAAACATCAATAGATGTTCTTGAAGATGAAATCAAAAGATTGCAAAATGAGTTAACGCAAAAAAAATCTAGACATGCTGCAAATTAAAGAATATGATTTCGATGATCTGGATACGGATTTAAATAATGAAATTAAAATAGTTGATAATCTCATTAAGGATGATTTAATAAAAATTTCAAGAATTAAAATTATTAAGTCCTTCTTGGTAGATTTAAATAAGGTTGTCGATATAAATAGTGATTTTTCATTTATTAAGGCTTCTGTAAGTCAAGTTCAACAACTTAAAGATATTGATACATCAATTAAAATTAATGACTTAAGATCTTTTAACAAAAAATTAAAATCATTAGCTCCATATTTAAAAAGAAAGAGACAATATAAAAATTGCACTCTAAATAATTTATTAGAGTTTATTTTTGGTTACCACATAGAAGATAGAACACAAATATTAAAGAGAATTTTACGTAAAATTAATAATCAAAATTGTGTTTATTGTTTAGCTCAATACACCACATCTTATGGAGTTAATAATAAAAAAATTTATGTGAAAGGTACTTTAGATCATATTTACCCAAAAAGTTTAAATGGATTAGTTAGTTTAAGTGTAAATAATTTAGTTCCTGTTTGTGCTCATTGTAACCAAAGAAAATCAGATGCTGATAAATTTGATTTTGACTTTAATCCATTTGATTCTAGTAATTCTCCAACATTTAATTTTAAAAATGTTATAGAAATAGATAATGATCAGGTAAAATATAAAGATATTGAAGGACTAACAATCGATGATATTAATCCTACTTTAGAAAGCCGATTACAATTATCATCATTATATAAAGAATATAGATCCCCCATTGAAAATCTGTTAGAGAGATATAAAAAATTCAATTCTTTAGTTTATAAACAAAATATTGAAAATATTATAAACAAAAATAATAATGAGAAAAATAATAATGGGAAAGATAATAATGAGCTTTCAGTTAATTTAGAATATTTTATTTCAGAAACACCATATACATCTGAGAATATTCAAAATATTCCTTTACACAAATTTAAAAGTGACTTTTATAAAGAGTTGGAAGGTTATAAAAAGAACGGTGTAATTAAATTTTCTTAGCTACAACAAATCAATTAATTAAAATTAAATCGTTTCATTAAAAATAAGTTTAGCAAAATATGTTAAAGGATAATATGAGTGTTGAAAAGCACTACATCGGTTTGCATGTCAGTGCATGCCGTTGCTATAAAATAAATCCAGTAAAAGATTGTATTTTTATTTTAAATTTTCACTTGCAAATTCTCTAAACTTATATATTAAAATGTTTCGTAAAATATTTTTATATTTAAAAATCCATATCTACCATGAAATTATACTAATGTTTTTATGAAAGTTGAAAAAATACGTCCGAATGTTGGTAATTTTATAGAATCGTTACGAGAAATAGGTTACTCCACTGAAGTCGCTGTAGCTGATTTGTTGGACAATAGTAGTAACGGAACTCACCGGAGGTATGGAATTTTTTGAATGTGTAAATCCCGACATGACGCCTCAACTCAAAGATAAAATTGCGCAGCTGGCGCAGGGTATTGCAGATATGAATGCATGTGTACGCAAGTACCGCTTTGCTACTGTTGAAGAAGAAGTGTTGTATTTTAAAGAAATAAAACCCAGACTGGTAAAGGAATATGTTTTTCTCAGCGCATTAAAAGCATTCTACGAAAAACATTCTCACTTTGAACTGCAGCGGTCTAAAATTTACAAAAAGGAAATAAACCGACTGTTGTATTTCATGAATGGTGAAAAAGAATTTTACAGATATATAAGAAGCGGGCAGACACATAACGATGAACGCTACTTCAGACGCCTGTCTGAGCTTGGCACCGAACGGACATTGTACAGCCTGAATGACGATCTGGAGTCGTCCTGCTCACACGGTTTCCTGCTGGCAAAGATAACCGCCTACGAAAAGCTGGTAGGTTTTTACACCCGGCAGTTAAACAGATTGAAATTGCCACAGACATCCGAGCTGCCGCTCACAACTGCACTTCCGCTAGAATGGAAAGCCAATAAGGTAGATGCCGTGGAACTGGTGTATGCACTGTATTATTCAGGAGCCGTGAATACCGAAAAATGCACCGTACACGAACTGGCAAAACAGTTCGGCGAATTATTCCAGATACAGATTACCGAACAGCTGTACAGAGTACATCGATATAAAACGACGCAAACTGGAACCCGCACGCTTCCTTGTAAAACTGCTGAATCATTTCCGCAACAGAGTAGAAGAAGAATACACCTGAACCCAAAGCTCCTTTTGGGCTTTGTGGAATAGCCCTATTTAAGCTTTGGGTTCATTAAATTACGAACCTGAATTTAAAAGCGAAATATATACACTAGACGCGATGCTGCCTACCTGTCTCGCTTTAGCGGAATTGTAGCATGACAGTGCGGATAGAACTATTAACACGGATCAAAGCGCCATTAGGTCAAAAACGATAGTTGAACCGACGCAGAGAGCGAAGAGGTGATCGGGGTGTGAAAGACCGTTTCGATCATCTAGCGAGCAAGGAATAGTTCAACCGTTTTTGAACTGAGGCAAGGCCAAAAAAAGATTTTTGTTTCTTTTGATCTTTTAAAATCGTCAGATTCACGGCTTCCAGACTGTAAAATAATGCATGAACGTAAAGAAGAGAAAAACCGAAAGTCTCAACCATGAGGAAAGGAGAATGAATATGTATGTTGTACTAACCACGAATAAACCAACAAAGAAGTAACCCAAAGCTCCTTTTGGCTTTGTTAAGTAGCCCCATATAACATTCGATTTCATTAAATTCTCAATAAAAAACAAAATGAGTACTAAACACGATCAAAACGTCATTAGCTCAAAAGCAGCCTGTCCCGATCCCTGATCAGGAATCGTAGAACAGGCGAGAGAACGTAAGATAATCGGGAACGTAACGAAATCAAAGAATATTTAAACAGTAACAACTTTTATATATGTTGTACCTTCTGTCATGGTTAAGGATTTTTAATAGATAGACAGTATTAATAAATTACTGTGTTTTGTTGACTGATTTTAACCATTTATTGTAGAAAATGTATTAAAAATATACTGTTAAAGAACATTAAATTTGAATAAGACAAATTTGGAAATGGTTAGTGTTTCTAAGGTTTTAAAGATCAGACGTTCATAGTTTAATGTTTGTGAAATCAAATTAATGCAGAAAAAAGGTTGTTGATGGTTATGCCTAAGTGTTCAGACTATAGTTTTACAGAATAATACATTATAAATAAAGTGGTAATTGTTTAATTATGCGTGTTTTATCGCCAAATTTATTAGGTTTTATCAATAAAATGTTCATTTAAGAATGCTTTTGGTATTCGGTTTGTTATAGTAGATGAAACTTTATTTGTGTAAGAGATATCTTAAGAGAATAGTTTGCAGTTTACAGTCGTAAATTTTAAGATTGGTTTACTGTGGATTATTTGCAGTTAAAATGAGTGTTTCTTATTTGAGATTAAGCAGATGGAAGAAATAAAAATTAGTAATGTAAAAGAGTTAGCGGAGATGAAAGAATTTTTAACCAAACCATTTTTAGATTTAAAGAACAAGCAGTTTTTAAGCCTGCATTCTTTAAAAAATCTGGGTGATGAAGAACGGGAGTTTTTCACCTCTAAAAAAGCGGGTGCCTATACGGTTCATTTTTATATACAGGGAAACGGTGTCTACACGCTCGGCAATCAGGAAATTATGGTTGGATCCCGTGCTTTGTTGTTTAGCCCGCTCGATCGGATCAAACAGTTTCATACGTCAGATGAATGTGAGGGATTTGCCCTTATTTTTTCTGAAACGTTTTTCGGTAAAACCAGTATGAAGAGTTTTTTTCTGCATCATACGCAGTTGTTCAATAGCCTTGATAAGATCGTTTTCTTTCCGGTTGAAGATCGTTTTGAAGATGTATTTAACTTGTTTCAGCTGATTATTAACGAAATGAAAAGACCTTACAGTGAAATTCAAGAGCAGATTCTTCTTAACTACGTATTCAGTATGCTGTTGATTAGCGAGGAACTGCATAAGCACGAACAGGTAACGCTTAGAGTTGATAACGACATTAAAATTGTTAGAAATTTTAAATTGCTTTATAATAACGAGTTAAATAAAAGACAGAGCTTGAAATTCTTTTGTGATAAAATGAACTTAAGCTTGAATACGTTGGAAAGGGCGTTTAAAAAGTATGAAAATATAACACCTAAAAAATGGACTAATAAACGGTTGGTTTCTGAAATTCAGATTGAATTAAACCGTATGGAAAACTCTATTGGTGAAATTGCTTTTAAATTCGGTTTCAGTGAGGTAACCAACTTTACCAAGTTTTTTAAGGGACAGACAGGAATAACGCCCAAACAGTTTAGGGAAAGATTACAGCTTTAGTAAAAGGTGAACTCAATTTTATAAAACAAACATAATAAACACTGAAAAAAATGGATAATGATGACGAGTTGGAAGAGCAGATGGAAATCAAAAAGGTTTTTACCGAAGAATTGCTCAAACAGATTGACACATGGAATCAGAAGTTAAGAGAATTGGATATTCCTTTGAAAGTTGACCTTAAATTTATCGATGAACTTTAAAAATAAACAGCTGTATAAATTTATGTACAGCTTTTATTGTTCTATTAATAGTTAAATATATTTCGTATGACACATATTAAAAATAGTAGGTACGGTTTGTTGTTGCTCGCTTTATTAACAATTGCTGTGGCATGCCGAAAACGTATTGAAACCAGTACAGGAAACCAGGTTTTAAAGAATGAAAAAGTTGAAAACACTGCCATACAATCTGGTTCTTACCAAACCCCAAAAGATGTTGATGCTATAAAGGAATTGTATGAGGCATGGGATCAAAAAGAAAAGAATGGATCGTTCAAAAAAATCTACTTTAATTACAATTGCGAGAATGAAAAAAGCGGTGTGTTGACTTATTTTTTCGAAGATGGTAAATTAAGAATCATAGAACACTCATACAGTGAATATGATCATTTTTCTGCCACAGACCGCTATTATGTTACTGAAGGTATTGCGTTTTTTATTTACAGCAAAGAAGTAGTGTGGTCTTTTGAAGCAGAAGGAAAAACTAAAGACAATGTAACAGAATACAGGGGATATGTCATTAATGATAAGCCTGTTGAATGTTTAGAAAAGAAGTATTCTTTACGTTCGCATGTTAACAACAATCCGGATCCGGATCAAATCGCAAACAAAATTTCAGATTGCAGGAATATTCAGAAACTTATCAAAAATTACGAAAAACTTGTAACCTATAAAAGCAGCAGCGATGTAGAGTGTCTGTAAATGCTGTGATACCTGAAATCAAAACTGTAAAGCCTAAAATTGAAAAACCGTTTTGGATGTCCAAAACGGTTTTTCTTTGAGTAAAGTTGTTTGTTGCTGTATTGTGTTTAGTAAAATTGTAAAACTTCTATAAAAAGGATTTATGCAGTATAAAGCTACTTATTCCAAACTACTTCTTAACAATCTTGTCGTAACTGATGCTTCCGTCGGTTAATTCATATTCTACAACGTAAGTACCTTTAGCAAGTGTTGAAACATCTATGCTGCTTTTGCCTTCTGCTGATATTGTTTTTACATTTCTTCCCGTAGTATCGTAAAAAGATACTTTTCTGATTTTACCGCTGTCACCGAAATTAAGCACGTTTGTAACCGGATTTGGATATGCTTTTACACTTTGCTTGTCGAACTCTTCGTTTGAAGCGCTTGTCGTCATAACAAGGGTACTGTAACCGCGGCTTGTTCCATGATTTTGCAAACTTAAACTCGTTCCTCTGGCATAGCTTATAGGAATGTTTCCGGCAGCATTTGCTATGGTAAAATCTTCTGTTCCGCCTGCAAGCGTTCTGGTTGCAACTATAGTTCTGATACCCGATGCCACGGTATTGCTTGATACAGTCCAATGCTGTGTTGCATCTGCAACAGGGTTTGATCCCACACCGGCGAAAGTATAATCTAAACTGCTTTGTGAATTATATATAAATCCGTCTGATCCGTTGCCCATTCCCGCGCTTCCAAAACCTATCCCAAGGTATGAATTGCTGTTGCCTGTAAGGGTAATGGTTGCAGTTGTAGCATTGGTTTCTAGTTTTACAACCATTCCTGTGCTGCCAAGTGTTACGTTACCTGATGTAAATTGTGCATTTGCTGCCAAAATGGTTAGAAATGCTGTTAAAGTAAAGATTTTTCTCATTTTTTATTTTTTTAAAAGATTGATTATTGCCTGGTTTCTGCTTTCTATAGCGTATTCAAAAACAGTTTTCTGTTCATTGTCTTTTATCGTCGGGTCTGCCTTATGATCCAGAAGCAGACCTACCAATTCTTCATTACCGCTTTTTACTGCCAGAAACAAAGGGGTTTCACCATTCTGATCTGCCAGATTGGGATTGGCTCCTTTTTCCAGAAGTTTCAGGGTAAGGTCTTTGTTGTAGTGTACTGTCATAGTTGCTAAAGCGGTTCCTTGTGCACTTACATGGTTGATATTGTCTGCGTGATCGATCAAATGCATGGCTACCGGAATGTTACCGCGGTAGCAGGCAAGGATTAGCGCAGTATAACCACGTGAATCGATTTCATTGATTGCCTTCGGATCTTTTTCGGTCAATGTGTTTAATTCTGTAAGTGATCCGTTTCGGGCAATATCGAAAATGTTTTTATCGCTGTTTTGTGAGTTGCTTGATATCGAACAGATGATAAGCAGCAGGGTGAATACTGTTTTTTTCATGATATTACTGCTTTACCAGTGTAAAATTGTAGGTTACATCTACTTCTTCTGCAATTTTTTTGGTCATCATTTTTGGAATCGTAACTTTATAATCTGCCGGACGTGCCTTAAAAGAACCTGTTACTGTAATTTTTCCATCTTTTAAAGTAACGTTTGCTACAGATTTTACCGGTCGGTCTGTACCGTGAAAGTTCAGTGTACCCTCTATAGTATATTTTTTAGCGGTAGACGAAAGATCGCTAAGCTTAAAATTTACTATTTTTCCTTTAAAGGTTGTTTTAGGGTATTTGGCTGTTTCTGCGTAACTTTCGTTAAAATGTTCTTCCATTAGCTTCACGGTAAACTTAAAGTTGCTTACCGAGGAGACCGATGCAATTGATCCCGTAGCGGCATCGAGAACCGTAACGTTGTTGCTGTCTTTGGCATTTACATCTTCAAAAAGCGGTACGGATGCTTCAAAAGCGAGTTTTCCGCTTTTGGTGCTGTATTTCTGTGCACTTGCAACCTGGGTGCATAATGCTATTGTTAATAATAATAAAACTTTTTTCATGGTCTAATTTTCTAAAAGTCCGTCTTCTTTCCATTTTACAATGATGCTGATGTCGGCTGCAGACATGGTTCCTCCCTGAGGCATACGCAGTGGATCACCTGCCGGTCGCTGGATTCGGTCGATTATTTGGTTGATCGCTCCGTTTACCTGCGCATAGGTGTTTAATGGTCGTGACGATGCCGAACCGCCTGTGGAATGGCACGAAGTACATTTTGCCTCCATAATACCTTTTACGTGTTTGGTATAGGTGATTTTTTCTGTTGGAACTTCTGTGTCCGACACTTCGTCATAAGTGGAACTTTCGCATGATACCATTACAATACCAAGTATAATTGCTGTAAATAAATTCTTTTTCATACTAAAAAACTCTGTAAAGGTTAAAACCGAAATAAATATTGCCTTTTCCCCAATCGCCGGTTGCATTGGTCAGGTAACCGATGTCTGAATTGACTTCTGAGTTGGAAAAAAGAAGCTGGAATACGTGTCCGCCTGTTTCGATATCTACACCAAGCGATGCTGGATTTTTATAAACGTCAGACTCTGAGAAATTAACGAAGTATTCCGCATTGATGGAAACTCGTTTTGAAATTTTGTATCTGCCGCCAAAACCTGCCAGCATCTGGTCTTTTTCGTCTGTATTGGGCATGTACAGGTTTTTGTGTACATAAGATGGAGATAACTGTAGCGAAAAGCTTTCACTGAATCTTCTTGAAATTAGCAATTGGGAAAGATAGGAGATACGGTTGGCAAACTCCAATTTCGGAAAATCGTCTTTGTCTAATTCCGAATTCAATGCAACGGTATAGTAACCAACTACTTCCACAGGGAATTTT
>Ga0307414_10000780_pt1 | contig 16282 bp, 13 predicted proteins | sample DK1Ometagenome_FD_203804 | JGI IMG/M metagenome (GOLD analysis project Ga0307414, IMG submission 203804) | Maize rhizosphere microbial communities from greenhouse at UC Davis, California, United States - DK15-O-3 | ecosystem: Host-associated > Plants > Roots > Rhizosphere > Soil | place: USA... | reverse complement strand
TGTTAAATGCCAGCGAATCTATTTTTAAGTTATCAGATATCCGTGGCGATTTTAAAATGTTATATAGCTTAGTTTCACCATTTACATTTCCTGAGAGTTGTACTCCAAGTGTTTTTACAAATGGATTAATGCTTTTCAAATCGAAGTTTTTAAAGCCGACCTGTAAAAGATCGCCCGCATCGCCAGATACAATTCCATTGATAGTAAGCAACTGATTTCCATTGCTCAGATCAAAATTATTGATATTGGTTTTTCCATCCTGGAATCTGATACTTACTTTTTCCTGAATCTTCCAGTCTTCATTGTTTATTTTGAGAATAGAGGGTAAAATACTTACACGAGCGCTGGTGTCATTTGCAAATTCAACAAGGCCGTTCAAATCGAGCTGATTCGCATCATCAGAATTTGCAAGCTTTAAGTTTAATGCGAGGCTGTCATTGCGGAGGATATTTGAAATGTTCACATTTTTAATGTACAAACTATCATTCAAATCCACTCTGTCTGAGGTGATGATGGCCTGGAGTTGGTTTGTCGATGCATTTTCGTCTACAATAATGTTATTTACAGTTATTCCTTTGTATTTTAGTTTTTTAACAAAGCCATTAATTGTAGCCACATTGTGTTGTGAGTCAAAATCTCCCGAAAAAACAGCCTGATCATTAATTTCCAGACCAGGAGCTAGAAGCTGGGCAATGGGCTCAAATCTTTTGATCTTAAGATTGAATTGAAAGATCTGATCCCCATAGGGTTTAATATCTGTCTTCAAAGAAGGAATGTATTTTCTCGCCAATGCCTTATAGTATGAAGGTATAGTATTAAGGTCGTACTGGCCTTTTATACTGGCTTCAAGGACATCGGAGTTGATCATCAGACTTCTGCCCTTTCCGATTCCGCTGGCCTCTAATTTTACGGAGTCAATATTATATATACCTTTTACATTGTCTAATCTTACCTGCTGGATCAGTAAATCACCCTGAATATTGTTTAGGTTAGTGCCTGAAAAGTTCGTTTTAAACTTCGCATCTATCATTAAGGAGTCTTTGTAAATTTTTAAGGCTTTTAGTTTTGCGTTGGTAATTGTGGCGTCGAAATTAAATACAGGCAGTTTTGGATTTAGGTTGACCCCGCCATCAAATACCAGTTGAACGTTTTTGTCATTTATTTTTAAACTTCCATCGAAGTACTTTTTGTTAAAAGTTCCATCAATTTTTACATTTCGATACCTGTAATTATTGAAGTCAATATAGTCAATGTCACCATCGAGTTCTTCAGTGAGGTGTTTAACTTCTGTGCCCCTTCCTTTTACGAATAAAGAAGCAGAAATTCGACCCAGGGTTTTTTCATTGAGCAATGTCCCCAGATTAAAGTCGTATGTTTTAATATTACCTGTATAGGAAGGAATCCCCTCCTTGTCGATTCGCATATTTACATCAGAAACAACCCGGCCCAATTTGGTTTTAAATTCTCCATAAGCGATAAAATCATTCTGAAATCCTGTAAATGACCCCTTGAAATTGATGTTGCCAAATTTGGAGATTATAATGGGTATTGCCCCAGTTCTTTTTCCCTTAATGTTGCCTACGATATCATCTAAATCAGTTTTATTTGTGCCTGCCATCTCTATTTTCAGATCCACAAACGTTTCTTTAAGATTGGGCAGCCCTTTCAAAGAAAAATCTCCCTTTATGTAGGTTGCCTTTCCAGCCTTTACCAATAGTTTTTTAGCTTTGAGATTATTAACTAAACCTGACATTTGTCCGTCAATTTCGACATCCAGGTTTATGTTGTTGAGTTCAGGAGCAAAAAATGCTACATCTCTTGATGCGAGAAAGCTATTTTTGAAATTTGCTTTCATCCGGATCTTGTTTACATAATTACTAAAGTCCTTAAAATTATCGAAACGCATTCTGAAATAATCTGATAGTCTGCTTTTATTAGTCACCAGCATTAACCTTTCCAGTTCAATACTATTAGTATCAATAGTTGCAAAAGCGGTTAAATTCTTTAAGTAAAACCCACTTTTTTCTTTAAAGGTTAAATTCTTTATGTCAGCCTGAAAGATATGATCAGCGGTATTTAACTTCTCAAAAATTCCGTTGAAATTGGTAAGATGTACATCATCAAAATTTACACCTTTGATAATGGTATCCACTCTCAGGTTCTTGTACCTGAAGTCGAAACTGTTGAGAATCACTCTATCAAAAGATATTTTATATGGCTTTTTCTTTTTCTTTATGGGTGTTGTACCTGAGTCGAAATAGTTAATTATAAAATCAAGGTTTGTTGATCTATCCTTGTACGATTTCAGATAAAATGTACCTTTATTGATCTGAACGGTATTGATGTCTATTACTCTCTGTTTAACGGAGAGACGATTTATGTCTACCAGAAATTCAGGTGTATTTAGTAATGTGTCTTTTTGCAGATCAAGAACGAGCAGATTTTCGATTACAATTGATTTAAACGGTTTTATGTAAATGCCGGTTAAAGAAATTGTGGTGTTAAGCTCCTTTGACAAATAATTAGCTGTCTTCTTTGCGACGAAAGTCTGTACTGTTTTAAACTGAAGAGAGAACAAAATGACAGCAAACAGTAATAATACCGATGCAAGGGCCAAAAGCAGTATTTTTAATAGTTTTTTAATAATTTTGTAGCTTAATAATAATAAACGTGTCGGTAATACTTGCTATAGAATCTTCTTGCGATGAAACATCCGTTGCTATTTGTAACAACGGCAAAATTACAGCCAATGTTATTGCAAACCAAACAATTCATCAAAATTATGGTGGCGTTATACCCGAATTGGCGTCCCGGGTGCACCAGCAGAATATTGTTCCTGTCATACATCAGGCTTTACTCAATGCTAAAGTTAACAAAAATGAGCTAAATGCTGTCGCATTTACCCAGGGGCCTGGCCTGCTTGGTTCTTTACTTGTAGGAGTGTCGTTTGCAAAATCGTTTGCCCTTGCTCTTGATCTGCCTTTAATTTCGGTAAATCACATGCATGCGCATATTTTGGCTCATTTTATCGATGATCCTAAACCTGAGTTTCCATTTCTTTGCCTAACGGTTTCAGGAGGTCATACTCAGATTGTACTTGTCAAAGACTATTTTGATATGGAAATTATCGGTGAGACATTAGATGATGCAGCCGGAGAGGCGTTTGATAAAACTGCGAAGTTACTCAAGCTGCCGTATCCAGGCGGACCATTAATTGACAAGCATGCAAAGGACGGTGATCCTTTGATGTTTAAATTTGGAGAGCCTCAGATCAGGGATCTGAATTACAGCTTTAGTGGTTTTAAAACTTCCGTTTTATATTTTATTAGAGATAGAGAGAAAGAGAATCCAAATTTTATTGCCGAAAATTTAAATGACATATGTGCTTCTGTACAATACAGTATAGTTTTCATACTGCTAAACAAGCTTAAGAAAGCTGCAAAACAGCTAGGGATTAAAGAAATCGCTATTGCAGGAGGAGTCTCAGCCAATAGCGGATTGAGAACTGGATTAAGGGATCTTGCTAATGAACACAATTGGAATGTATACATTCCAGCGTTTGAATATTGTACAGACAACGCAGCTATGATTGCTATGGCTGCACATTATAAGTATATAAATAAGGAATTTGTAGGGCAGGGCATTGCGCCTTTGTCAAGAATGGAGTTTTAAACAGATGAATATGAGTATAGTGAGTTTAATATTTTTTGGGTTAATGCTTACGCCGTTAATTGCATTTTTATTTTGGCTGATAAAAAAGGACAAGAAGAGAAATTACATTGGGCTTTTGGTCCTGATTCTTATGGCAATTTTAGCTATAGTCACCATTGTGAAATTCGATTCCAAATTCATGGAATCCAGAAATGGATTAACTGATAAGAGTCAGTCACCTAGTTATAAATAGTCGTTAAAAAAGCAACACTTTTGTGTTGCTTTTTTAACGACTATTATTAAAGTTTTTCTTCTAATTTTTCACCTGTTACCTCTGATCTGATCTTAGCCTCTATTTCCTCCGATAATTCCGGGTTATCCATTAGCAATTGTTTTACTGCATCTCTTCCCTGGCCGAGTTTAGTGTCGCCGTAAGAGAACCAGGAGCCCGCTTTTTTGATGATGTTAAAATCAACACCAAGATCAATGATCTCACCGGTTTTAGAAATTCCTTCTCCAAACATGATGTCAAATTCTGCAAGACGGAAAGGAGGGGCAACCTTATTTTTGACTATTTTTACTTTTACCCTGTTTCCGGATACCTCATCGGAATCTTTGATTTGAGAGGTTCTGCGTATATCCAGGCGGACTGAAGCGTAAAATTTCAATGCGTTACCACCTGTAGTAGTCTCTGGATTCCCGAACATGACACCAATCTTTTCCCTTAGCTGATTGATAAAAATACAGCAACAACCGGTTTTTGCAATGGTGCCCGTTAACTTACGTAATGCCTGGGACATTAGGCGTGCGTGCAGTCCCATTTTAGAATCACCCATTTCACCTTCAATTTCAGCTTTAGGAACCAAAGCTGCAACTGAGTCAATTACAATTACATCAATTGCTCCTGACCTGATCAGGTTATCAGCGATTTCCAATGCCTGCTCTCCATTGTCAGGCTGAGAAATTAATAAATTATCTACATCAACACCAAGCTTTTTTGCATACCCTTTATCAAAAGCATGTTCGGCATCGATTATAGCGGCGATACCGCCTTTTTTTTGAGCTTCCGCAATAATGTGAGTGGCCAGTGTAGTTTTACCCGAAGATTCCGGCCCGTATATCTCAATGATCCTTCCTTTTGGCACACCGCCAATTCCCAAAGCAATATCTAAACTGATCGAACCGGTGGAAATAGATTCAATAGGCTCTACAGCGTTGTCTCCAAGTTTCATCACGGCGCCTTTGCCGTATGATTTTTCTAACTTATCCAGTGTAAGTTGTAATGCTTTTAATTTGTCTGCACTTGCGCTCATATTGTTATGCTTATTGAGATAAGTATTTTAAGTTGCTGCATTTTTACTAATTATGTTAGCAAATATAAATATTATTAATTTGAAATAACAAATAAGATTCAATTTTTTTTTAATCCCAAACCTATTTCACTAAATATTTTAGTTATTTTCTTATTTTTTTGAAAATATTTACAAATATGTGTAATCTCGCAAATGCTGCATTTTGGCGATCTGGCTACACAAACGTATCTGCCATGCAAGATCAACCAGTGATGGGCGATATGAATGGTATGCTCAGGTAGATTCTTTACCAGTTCTTTCTCCACGGCAAGCGGAGTTTTTCCTGTTGTTAACCCTATTCTGTTTGCCACTCTAAAAACATGTGTATCGACAGCCATAGTGGGTGCACTATAAATTACAGATGCAATTACATTTGCGGTTTTTCTTCCTACACCTGGCATTTTTTGTAATTGGTCAATATCTGAAGGCACTTCACTACTGAAATCATCAACGAGCATTTTTGCCATTCCCACGAGATGCTTTGCCTTATTGTTAGGATAGCTTACACTCCTGATATAGTCAAATACAATGTCAGGCGTTGTTTCTGCCAGGCTTTCAGGAGTTGGAAAACGCTGAAAAAGAGCAGGAGTAATCTGATTTATACGTTTATCTGTGCACTGGGCCGACAAGATCACCGCCACAAGTAACTGAAAAGGGTTATTGTAGTTTAATTCTGTTTCTGCATTGGGTTGTTTTGCGGAAAAATGAGAGACAAAGTGTCTATACCTTTCTTTCTTGAGCATAAACAAACATAGATAAAACATTAGAAATAAAAAAAGCCGCCAAATTTTGGCGGCTTTAGATCGTTATTAAATTACTTAGCTCTGGAGTATGCCAGAATTTTTGATACAGTCTCGTCAGAAGGATTTCTGCTCAAACCGTCTAATTGTGTTTTAATGTTTTCGTAAAACACAATATCGTGTGCTTCTAAATCTTCAACAAGCATTTCCTGTTGTTTGGATTGTTCGTAATTTAATTTGTTAACTGAAGTAGAGGTTTCCATCATAAGCAATATACATATATTAGTTATTACTAATAAACGCTATTGTTATTAATTTATTTTAACCGTAACAACAATTATTATAATTTATTTTTTGCCTTCAAATTACGAGATCTCTTTTACTTTCATCATCTTTCTGAGGTTGCTTAAAGCATACCTCATACGCCCCAATGCGGTATTTATACTTACCTCGGTCAGGTCAGCGATTTCTTTAAAGCTTAAATCTGCATAATGCCTCATAATCAGAACCTCTTTTTGGTCATCGGGCAGCAATTGGATCATCGCCCTCAGATCTGTATGTGTCTGTTCTCTTAGCATCCTATCCTCAGCACTCTCTTCATAGAACTGGAGCATATTAAATACATCTGTGCCGTCAGCACTTGTTATGACGGGGGCACGTTTCTCACGTCTGAAGTAGTCTATTACCAAATTGTGTGCAATCCGCATCACCCAGGGTAAAAACTTCCCCTCCTCATTGTATCGCCCTGATCTAAGTGTATTTATTACCTTAATAAATGCATCCTGAAATATATCTTCTGCCAAATACTGGTCTTTTACCAGCAGATAGATAGAAGTATAAATTTTTGACTTGTGTCTTCTCAGCAACTCCTCCAAAACAGATTCATCACCTGTGAGGTATAACTTTATCAAGTCTTGGTCACTATATTGTTGTAATTTCATAGGAGTATCCTTACTAAATCCCTTGCTTTTTGCTATAAAAAATACTTAGTAGAGGTTTGTTTCGATATGATTTCTCCTATTAGGTTTTAAGAATGCGGTTTGTTAATGTTTAGTTATTATTTCAAAAGAAGCATTTTTTTATTACAATCCAATATAAAAAGTGTTAAAAAATTATAAAAGTGGTTTCAATGCCTTATTTTGCACTCCGCCAAAAAATCATAAATTGTCTTTTTTAGGGTATATTTGCAATCTTTTACCATGAAATCAATGAATAAAGAATTAGACAAAGATCCGCATAAACATATAATCATAAAGGGTGCCAGAGTTCATAATCTTAAAAATATAGATGTAGCAATCCCAAAAAATAAGCTGGTTGTCATTACGGGGATGTCAGGATCCGGTAAATCTTCCCTGGCTTTTGATACTTTGTACGCTGAAGGGCAGCGCAGATATGTAGAAAGTTTATCTTCATATGCGAGGCAGTTTATGGGCCGTATGAATAAACCTGAAGTTGACTACATTAAAGGCATTGCACCGGCAATAGCAATAGAACAAAAGGTCATTACTTCAAATCCACGTTCTACGGTAGGGACTTCGACTGAGATCTATGACTACCTTAAACTTCTGTTTTCGAGAATAGGAGAGACATATTCACCGGTATCCGGAAAGATTGTGAAGAAAGATACAGTAACCACTGTTGTAGATTTCATTTCCGGTATGGAAAAAGAAAGTACAGTGACTATATTTTGTCCCCTGTTTCCCCACAACAACCGATCGATTAAAGAAGAACTAGCTGTATTGCTTCAAAAGGGGTTTTTAAGGGTATCTTTGAATAATAAGGTTCAAAAGATCGAAGGCATTCTGGAAGACGGGGCTTTTAGAGACTTTGAACTTGCCGATGAACATACAGTCAGGATTCTTATCGACCGTATCGTTGTTAACACAGATGATGAAACACTGAGCCGTATTGCTGACTCTGTGCAAACTGCTTTTTTTGAGGGCAAAGGAGACTGCTATGTAGAGCATGAAGGCAGTACCACACATTTTTGCGATCGGTTTGAGCTCGATGAAATGCGTTTTGAGCAGCCCACGCCTAATTTTTTTAGTTTCAATAACCCATATGGAGCCTGCAAAAGATGTGAAGGCTATGGGAATGTAATCGGAATTGATGAAGATCTGGTCATACCAGATAAAAGTAAAAGTGTGTTTGATAATGCCATAGCTCCGTGGCGCGGTGAGAAAATGCGCGAATGGTTAAACCGTCTGGTCAAAAACGCTTCAAAATTTAACTTTCCGATACACCGTCCTTACAACGAGCTTACAGAAAATGAACAGCGATTGATCTGGACGGGCAATCAGTACTTTGCCGGACTTGATGCATTCTTTAAGGACCTGGAAGAACAGACCTATAAAATTCAGTACAGGGTGATGTTGTCGCGCTACAGGGGCAAAACATCCTGTCCCGATTGCAAGGGCTCGCGTTTACGTAAAGACGCATCTTATGTAAAGATCGGGAACAAGTCAATTATCGATATTGTACTGATGCCCTTGTCAGTCATCCTGGATTTTTTTGAAAACCTCAACCTTTCCGCCACTGCAGAAAAAATAGCCAAACGCCTGCTTGCCGAGATCAGCAACCGCGTGTTGTACTTGAACAATGTCGGCCTGGGTTACCTCACACTCAACAGACTCTCAAATACCCTGTCGGGAGGAGAATCTCAGCGGATAAACCTGGCCACATCATTGGGCAGCAGCCTGGTAGGGTCTATATATGTCCTTGACGAACCCAGTATCGGTCTTCACCCGCGAGACACCAATAAACTGATAGAAGTACTAATCTCTCTCAGAAATGTGGGCAATACGGTATTGGTCGTAGAGCATGAAGAGGAAATGATGAGGGCTGCAGATTATATTATTGACATAGGGCCGGAAGCAGGCACACACGGCGGAAACCTCGTTTTTAGCGGCACATATGAGCAGATCATTAAGGATAGCAAGAGCCTTACCGGCCGGTACCTTTCCGGTGCAGAGCAAATTGCAGTTCCTTTAAAGAGGAGAGGGTGGAAGGATCACGTACTCATCACCGGGGCAAGGGAAAATAACCTTAAAAATATTGATGTTAAGTTTCCTCTTGGTGTGTTCACTGTTGTCAGCGGCGTGTCCGGCTCCGGTAAAACCAGTTTGGTCAAAAAGATATTATACCCTGCACTTCAAAAAGCGATAGGAAACTATGCTGGTGAACAGACAGGGGCGCACAATGGAATATTTGGCAATTATGATTTGGTCAGCCAGGTAGAAATGGTTGACCAAAACCCGATAGGCCGTTCGTCCAGATCAAACCCGGTAACCTACGTCAAAGCATGGGACGATGTAAGGGCACTATTCTCAGCGTTGCCGGCTTCTAAAGCAACAGGTTTAAAACCGGCTGCTTTTTCTTTTAACGTTGAAGGAGGGCGATGTGATGTATGTCAGGGCGAGGGAGAGGTAAAGATAGAGATGCAGTTTATGGCCGACATCTATTTGCCTTGTGAGGCGTGTGGAGGCCGGAGATTTAAACAGCAGGTCCTTGATATTACATATCAGGATAAAAATGTTGCAGATATTTTAGACCTCACAATTGACGAGGCTGTAGATTTCTTTAAAAATGAACCTAAAATACTGAACAAATTACAGCCACTGGTCGATGTTGGCCTGGGTTACGTACATTTGGGTCAGTCATCCAATACCTTATCCGGAGGAGAAGCGCAGCGCATCAAACTTGCTTCATTTTTAATCAAAGGGAATAACGCCAACAAGACCTTTTTTATATTCGATGAACCTACAACCGGATTACATTTTCACGACATCAAAAAGCTCCTTATAGCACTAAATACACTTATTGAGCAGGGCAATACGATATTAGTGATAGAACACAATATGGACATGATCAAGTCTGCTGACTGGGTCATAGATATTGGCCCCGAGGGAGGGGACAAAGGCGGTAATCTTGTTTTCGAAGGAACGCCAGAGGATCTGCTCAATGCAAAATCTTCTTATACAGCCAGGTTTTTAAAAGCACATTTATAATAATTGTATCTTAGCGCATGCTTTTTTTGACACTCTTTTTAGGAATCATCTTGAATATGTTAGGGTACATTCCGCCCGGAAACATAAATCTGACGGTAGTGCAGATCACCATTACGAGGGGCATCCGTCAGGCCTTATATTTTATAGCCGCCTTTTCAGCGGTCGAGGTTTTGTTCACTTTTGGCGTGATGCGTTTTGTCCAGTGGCTTTCCAGCGAGATCAAACTTGGAGACATCATAGATGTCATCATGATCCTGATGTTTGGGGTACTTGGTGTCATTACCTGGCGGTCGCGTAAGGAAATGCCCAAAACTGATTACTCAAATAAAGATAGCATCAGGTACGGGATGTTACTCGGGGTGCTCAACCCCATGCAGATCCCTTACTGGTTATTTGTTGGGACGTATCTCATCTCCCATGAATGGATAGATATTGGTTATTTGTCCCTGAGTATTTTTAGTATAGGCTCAGGAATTGGTGCAGGGCTTGCATTGTACGGTTTTGCAAGATTTGCCCAATATATTCAGGAGAAGTTCGCTCTGAGCAGTTATATCGTTAACAAAAGCATCGCCATTCTTTTCTTTGCATTATCCGGGTACCATATCTGCAAAATCGGTTATATTCATTTTATCAAGTAAACAGTTTAGGAACCCTTTTATTATTTCCTACAATCCAGACGATGTCCCCGTTTTCGAAAATCAAGTTGGAGTCGGGATTTAAGATTCGTTGTCCGTCCCTTTCAATACCGACTACCAGGCCTTGTGTTGACTCTCTAATACCCGATGTACGGATACTTTGCCCGAATACCGGAGAAGTGCTGCTGATAACAATTTTCTGTAAAGCCATATCCTCTCTAGGGAAGCTTGACTCCATATTTTCATTTGCACTTCCCTCAAAAAGTTCCTTTATAGCGGCAAGCTGATCATCAGTACCGATCACCATTACTTTGTCATTTGGATATAATCTTTCGTTTCTGCCAGGTGTCGGGATCATAATCTTCCCTCGTTCTATCAATGCGATGTTAACGCCATATTTCTCTCTTACAGATAATTCCACCAAAGTTTTCCCAACTAATCTGGATTCCGGAGCTACAACCAGATCTGCAAGGTGTGTATCCCAGGGGAGTATCTCTGGTTGTGAGTTTTGTCTTTCTCGCGCATTAAGATTCAACAAAAACCGGCTTTCGAGTTTGTTATAGAAGCTCTGCAGTTTCCTGGAGAATATAAACATACCTAGTATAATCAGGGCGATGGCAATACTGATAGAGATCCAAGTACTGTAAAACTGATAAATCAGAAAGCCAACAAAAAATAATGCCAATGCTATACGCAAAACCTCCAATACGATCAGTGGCCCCCGGGTATATTTTTTATTTAGCCATAAATGAGAGTAGGCGGAGCGTTCCAATCGCCTGATAGCCAGTGCCCAAAGGAACGGTGTCATAATGATGAGGCTCAAAACCAAACTTAATATGATGCCATTATTGCCGTCGATCAGATTCTTTGTGATAAAAGGCTGAAGGTACCGTGCTCCTAAAAATGCAAGGGCAATCAGGATCACCGAATGGACAATGGTATTAAAAGTATAAGACTTTAACAGTATTTTCCAGTCGCTGAGTGTAGTGATACCAGCAGTACTTGAACTGTATCGGTTGATCCCTTCTACCCATTTCCTGGGTAAGTTACGTTCCAGAAAAAGATAAAAAGGTTCTGAGGCCTTAATCAGGTAGGGGGTTGTAAATGTAGTGATTGCCGATACGGCTACCGCGATCGGGTATAAAAAGTCACTCGTTACCTTCAATGTTAGACCCAGGGTTGCAATAATAAATGAAAACTCACCTATCTGGGCAAGACTCATCCCAGTTTGCACGGAAGTCTTTAGCGGCTGCCCCGACAATAATGCACCCATTCCCGAACTGAGGAATTTGCCTAGAACCGTTGCAAGCGTGATTACGACTATCGGTACGGCGTACTCAATCAGGATACCTGGTTCTATAAGCATCCCTACCGAGACAAAAAATATGGCTGCAAACAAATCTTTTACGGACTTTGTCAAATGTTCAATTCTTTCAGCTTGAGTAGTTTCTGCGAGGATAGAACCCATGATAAATGCACCAAGAGCAGGAGAGAAGCCAACCTTAACCGCCAGCAACACCATAACCAGACAAAGAGCTATAGATACTACTAGCATAGTCTCGTCATTCATCAGTTTTTTAGTCACTTTCAAAAAAGAAGGTATCAGAAATATACCTGCAATAAACCAAAGAACCAGGAAAAAGCAGAGTTTAAGAATCGACCCCAGCATTTCTCCACCAGCAAACTGTTGGCTCACCGCCAATGTAGACAACAATACAAGAAGTAAAATTGCCACCAGATCTTCTACGATCAGTACTCCAAATACCAGCCCGGCAAATTTCTTATGTTTCACTCCCAGTTCTTCAAAAGCCCTGATGATGATTGTGGTTGAAGATACAGATAAGATGCCGCCAAGGAATATACTGTCCATAGTAGACCAGCCCATGGCCTTTCCCGACACAAAACCGATCAGAAGCATAAATACAACCTCTACAATTGCCGTAATGGATGCTGAGCCGCCAACTTTTACAAGTTTTTTAAAGCTAAATTCCAATCCAAGACTAAACAAAAGAAATATGACACCGATTTCTGCCCAGATATGTATACTTTCATTATCTGTAACTGTTGGTATAAATTGGATGTGCGGACCAACGAGGAGCCCTGCCAGGATATAGCCCAAAACCAAAGGTTGTCTGATTGCTTTAAACAGCAGAGTAGTAATAGCAGCGGCTGCCAGTATCAATCCCAAATCAGTTATTAAAACTGGTAAATGTATCATAGGCAAAAAAGATTTTGCCGTAAAATACGAAAAAAATGCCTTTTTTATCCCGAAAAGGACATGAACTTGCCGTTATGACAATTTATTGAAGTAATTCAGCGTTGCAGTCTTATCTTGATGAAGTTGCTCCTTCAGTGCCTCCAACCCTGTAAATTTAACATCATGTCTTAGAAATTCCAGAAAGTTCATCTTTACATCCTGGCCATAAATTTCTTTACTGAAATCAAATATATTCACTTCAATGTTCCTGGTCATTCCATTTATAGTGGGGCGTTGACCGATGTAGGCCATTCCTTTGAATACCTCATTGCCCATTTCAACAGTTACCGCATAAATGCCATCAGAAGGAATGAGCTTATAGGTTTCCTCCACAAAAATATTTGCAGTGGGATAACCGATAGTCCTTCCGATTTTGTCCCCTTTTACTACCTGTCCTGACAATGAAAAATGATAGCCAAGGTAACTTGCCGCCAAGGCTACTTCTCCATTTAGCAATGCTCTGCGAATCTTGGTAGAACTTACTGCCACATCATTGATGTCCTGTTCAGGAATCTCTTCGATCTTAAAATCAAAAAGTTTTGAGAATTCTTCCAGTTCCTTCATTCCACCTTTTCTGTCCTTTCCAAAACGATGGTCATAACCTACTATAAGGTGTTTTACCCCAATGGTATCAACTAATATATCCCTAATGTATTCAGCGGCGCTCAGGTTTGAAAAATCACGGGTAAAAGGGGTAATAATCAGATGATTCACGCCAAGATCTGCCAGGATCTTGGCTTTTTCACTAATGGTATTGATCATTTTTAAGTCCTGGTTTTCCGGATCAATGATCAGTCTGGGATGAGGGAAAAACGTCAGGATCACACTTTCCCCACCGGTTGTTTTTGCCAGTTCACGCAATCGTTTAATAATCTTTTGATGCCCATAATGCACACCGTCAAATGTTCCGATGGTAACAACCGCGTTGTTTAGCTTTTTGAATTCAGAAAAATGATTGTAAATTTTCAAGACTAATATTTAATTAATGTAACGACTGGCGTTTTACTACACCGCCTTTTATATCGGCTATTTGCTGCTGTATCACAAAAGCATCAGGATCCAGCTGTCTAATCGCAGTTTGCAGTTTGCTCATTTCAAGCTTGGTAACTACTGTATAAAGAATATTAATGTCCTTCTTTGCGCCATAACCACCTTCACCTTTATAAATGGTCACTCCCCGTTTCATCTGGTTGATGATGTATTTTTTAATGTGTTCATTCTTTTCAGAAATTACAGTAACGCCTGTGTATTGCTCTATCCCGTTCACAATATAATCAACGGTCTTCGATGCAGATAAATACGTAAGGATAGAATACATGGCTGTGACCAGGTTAAGATAGTAGGCAACAACACCAAAAATAAGAATATTCAGGATCAGTATAATATTTCCAACAGTGAGAATGCTGTTCCGACTGATGTACAGGGCCAAAACCTCCGTCCCGTCAATAACGCATCCGCCCCGCATGGCAAGACCAATACCGGCACCTAAAAACAATCCCCCAAAAACAGCAATCAGCAATTTATCACTGGTTACAGGCTCAAAAGGAGCGACCAAAAGCATTCCTGCCAGAAGGGTGATAGCGACGCCTGTTTTAATGGCAAAGCCTTTTCCTATTTGCCGGTATCCTAGAACTATAAACGGGATGTTGATCGCGATGATCAGATAAGACAGTTTTAAGCCGGTTAACCGGGTGATCAGCAAGGATATTCCAGTTACCCCACCATCAATAAAATTATTGGGCAACAAAAAACTTTTCAAGCCAAAACACGCGGATGTAATGCCACATGCAACCAGAAACATATTCTTAACAAAGTTTAATTTTCTTGATTTTGACTGGCCCCGCATAGTTATTCCTTTTTGTTTCTAAGATAACTAACCAGATCGTTTACCTCAAATGCGTCCTCTAATAAAAAATCACCACTTCTGGTACGTGTCAATTTAGAAAGATAGGCTCCGTTATTCAACTGTTTCCCAAAATCTGAGATGATTGAACGGATATAGGTACCCTTACTGCATACGATCCTGAAATCAATTTCAGGTAGAGCTATCCGGGTAATTTCAAATGCAGATACTGTTACATTGCGCAGGCGTAACTCTGTTTCTTCTCCAAGTCTTGCTTTTACGTATAACCGTTCCCCATTTATTTTTACCGCAGAATGGGCCGGCGGATACTGTTGAATATCGCCTTTGAAAGGAACGATGGCCTGATATATGGCTTCTTCTGTAATTCCGGCTAACGGGAATTCCTGATCGATCATAGTTTCCATATCAAAAGAAGGGGTAGTAGCTCCAAGTACCATAGTTCCCGTGTACTCTTTTTCCTGTGCCTGAAAAGTATCTATTTGCTTGGTAAGCTTACCGGTGCATATGATTAACAATCCTGTTGCCAGCGGGTCCAGAGTGCCGGCATGGCCAACTTTTAGCTTAAGCGGCTTCAGTGAATTCCTGATTTTGCCCACCACATCAAAACTTGTCCATTTATAAGGCTTGTTGATGAGCAGCAATTCGCCAGCGGCAAAATTAAACGTCCTATCTTCTATTTTCTGCATATTGATGTCTGTTTCAATCTGCCCCTTTATGCTGTCTGCGCCCAATTGAAGTGTTAAATTTGCTGCAAAGCTACGAATTAAATAATTTGCAGTGACTGCCCGCTCAGGATTAAAGCGATCAGGATTAACCCGACTACAATCCTGTACCAGCCAAATATTTTGAAACCGTTTTTATTAAGGTATCCGATGAAACTTTTGATGGCAAGCATGGCCACAATAAAGGCAACAATATTTCCAAAAGCAAGTATCTGTAACTGATCGGAACTGATCACATGCCCCTCCTGATAAAAATCAAGCAGCTTCTTAGCTGTCGCCGCAAACATCGTAGGTACAGCCAGAAAAAAAGAGAACTCAGCTGCCAGTTTCCGGCTCAGGTTTTGCGACATACCGCCCACGATGGTTGCGCCTGATCTGGATACACCCGGAACCATCGCAAGACATTGGAAAAGACCGATCTTAAGGGCTGTGCCATAGTTTATTTCTTCCTCTTCAGAGATTGATGCGCCACTAAACCATTTGTCGACAAACAGCAGGATAACCCCGCCTATAACCAGGGATATCGCTACCGTCAGCGGGCTTTCCAGCATCTTGTCTATACGGTCACTCAGCAAAAAGCCAAAAAGAGCGGCCGGTATAAAAGCAATGAACAGTTTGAAATAAAAATTGATACTTTTAAAGAACCGCTTAAAATACAGGACCAATACAGATAGAATAGCTCCCAGCTGGATCACAATGGTGAAAAGCTTCACAAAAGGATCTGTGGCAATGCCCATAAATGCCGAACCAATAATCATGTGGCCGGTAGAAGAAACCGGTAAAAATTCCGTTAGCCCCTCTATCAAAGCGAGGATAAACGCCTGAAAAAAATCCATTAAACTATTTCTTTAAGATGGCGTAAACCCCAAATGCGAAGCCTGCCAATACAACCATTGGGGCAAGCAAAGTCTTTCTGAAATCGTAGATGTCTGTAGTGCCGATCATGAGGATGAAGCCCAATACAACAATGGCAATGCTGATCAGCAGCAACTGATAGTTTTTTTTATTGAATACCAATTCTGTTTTAGTATCCTGACCGGCAGGAGTTGATTTT
>Ga0307414_10000779_pt1 | contig 16295 bp, 13 predicted proteins | sample DK1Ometagenome_FD_203804 | JGI IMG/M metagenome (GOLD analysis project Ga0307414, IMG submission 203804) | Maize rhizosphere microbial communities from greenhouse at UC Davis, California, United States - DK15-O-3 | ecosystem: Host-associated > Plants > Roots > Rhizosphere > Soil | place: USA... | reverse complement strand
TAAAAATATTTAGGTGCCTATATCGGTGGTGTCTACCTCTTCCCATTCCGAACAGAGAAGTCAAGCCCACCAGAGCCGATGGTACTGCGGTAACACGTGGGAGAGTAGGTCGGTGCCAAATCTTAAAAGAAAGCCTGTAGGAAACTGCAGGCTTTTCTTGTTTACAAGTGGTTTTACTTGTCACTAGGAATTAAACCTTGAATTCTTTTTTATAAAAATTTTCAAAACTACCATCGCTTTTATAGAAACAATTATCGACGGCTTTCATCGTACGATCTTATATTTGGGGGACCCTAATAACTTAGCTTATGATTGCAATTACAAATGGCCGGTTTTTTAATGAAGATCTACTCCTTAGTGGCAAAATCATTTTTATTGAAAAAGGAAAGATTAGCCGAATCACAGATGAGAAAATTCCTGCAGGATATCAAATTGTAGATGCAGCTGGGAATTATATCAGCCCTGCTTTTATAGACCTCCAGATTTATGGTAGCGGAGGTGCACTTTTTTCTGCCTATCCTACAACAGAAACATTAAAACAGATGGATGAAGATCTGTTGGCTAAAGGTACAACTGGGTTTTTAGCCTGCGTGGCGACAAATAGTCCTGAAATAGTCTATCAGTGCCTGGATGCAGCAAAAGCTTACCGTAAGGAAGCTAAAGGCTTTTTGGGCTTACATCTGGAGGGACCGTATATTAATGCGAAACGGAAAGGGGCACATGTAGAGGAGTATATTTATAAAGCCTCGCTCGAAGAGGTGAAACGTTTGCTTGAGTATGCCGATGGGACAGTAAAAATGATGACAATAGCAGCAGAGCTTCAGGATGAAGAGGTAATCAGTTATTTATTAGACCAAGGGATTATATTGTCACTGGGCCATAGTGATGCCGATTTTACAGAGGCAACGGCCGCTTATGATACCGGATTTAAAACGACAACTCATTTGTTCAATGCAATGCCTTCTATCCATCACAGGGCGCCTAATTTACCCGTAGCTGTATTTAGTCACCCAACAGCCATGGCGAGCATCATAGCAGATGGAGCACATGTCAATTTGGAAATGGTAAAGATGACTTATAAAGTGATGAAAGACCGCTTGTTTTTAATTACTGATGCCGTGACGGAATGTAACATCGGTCCTTATCAGCATCAGCTAAGAGGCGATAAATTTGTTACCCCGGACGGAACGCTCTCAGGTTCGAATATTACGCTGTTACAGGCGGTTCAGAACTGTGTTCAACATTGCGATATCAGCTTGTCACAGGCTTTAAGACTTGCTTCGGAAAACCCGGCGAGATTAATGGGTTTGTCAGATAAAAAAGGCTCTTTAAATGTGGGTAGTGATGCTGATCTGCTGTTTTTATCCCCGGAACTAAAGTTGATTAAAGTTTTTGTAAAGGGTTTACACATTTGAGCCCTGATTAATTAAAACAAATAGTTATTTTTGGAGTCATGAAGTATAAACGGATCCTGCTAAAATTAAGTGGCGAATCGCTAATGGGCGAGAAACAATATGGTATTGATAATGAGCGCGTAAGGCAATATGCTGAAGACATTAAAGCTGTACATAGCGAAGGCCTTGAAATAGCAATAGTTATTGGAGGTGGTAATATATTTAGAGGCTTGAGTGCTGAAAAGTCTGGCATGGACCGTGCACAAGCTGATTATATGGGAATGTTGGCTACAGTAATCAACAGTATGGCATTGCAGGATGCGCTGGAGAAAGTGGGCTTGAAAACCCGTTTACTGACGGCCATTAAAATGGAACAAATCTGCGAACCATTTATTCGCAGAAGAGCAGTACGTCACCTGGAGAAAGGTCGTGTGGTTATTTTTGGTGCCGGTACTGGAAATCCATATTTCACGACGGATTCTGCTGCTGCTTTGAGAGCAATTGAAATTAAAGCGGATGTGGTATTAAAAGGTACCCGTGTGGATGGAATTTATACGGCAGATCCCGAGAAAGATCCAACAGCAACAAAATACAATAAAATTTCTTTCAAAGAAGTTTATGATAAAGGATTAAACGTAATGGATATGACAGCCTTCACTTTATGTGAAGAAAATGAGCTTCCTATCATCGTTTTTGATATGAATAAAACAGGTAATTTCATGAAAATTGCTAAAGGGGAAGAGATTGGTACGCTTGTTAAAGGCTGATTCTAATAAATTTTATATTTTTGGTTAAATTTTACAAACATGAATGACCTCATAAAGAAACAATTACAAGATGCTCAGGCAAACATGGACAAAGCAATTGACCATTGTGAAGCTGAATTGACAAAAATCCGCGCAGGAAAAGCCTCTGCCGGGATGTTAGATGGCATCTTTGTAGACTATTATGGTAGTGCTACTGCTTTATCTCAGGTAGCAAGTATCAATACACCAGATGCACGTACTTTACTCGTTCAGCCTTGGGAAAAAAATATGTTGGTGCCTATAGAACGCGCAATTATGGAAGCCAATATCGGAATCAATCCTCAGAATGATGGAATTGTGATCCGTTTGGTAGTTCCTCCTTTGACTGAAGAGCGCAGAAAGGACCTGGTTAAAAGAGTAAAAGAGGAAGCAGAACGTGGTAAAATAACTGTTCGTAACATCCGTAAAGATGCCAACGAGAAGATTAAAAAATTAAAAGGCGAAAGCGTTTCCGATGATGAGATCAAAACCGGAGAAGCAGAAGTTCAGAAAATAACTGATGCATATATCATCAAGGTAGATAAACATGCAGAGGCAAAAGAGAAAGATGTAATGACGGTTTAAGGCCTGATTTATAATTTACTTGTAATTTAAAGGGAATGAGCGAAATGCTTCATTCCCTTTATTTATTTTTGGCTAGATTTAATTAAATGAAATTACTACTTCAATATCTGCAACAACATAAATGGGTTGTTGCATTGGCGCTATTACTCGCGGCTATAAACATTGGCTTTTCCTTATTAGACCCCTACATTACCGGAAGAATTGTGGATGAGTTTATACAAAAGAAAGATATATTAGAGAGAAGTGCATTCGTTTGGGGAGTGCTTGGGCTGATTGGGCTTAGTGTTGGCGCAGCCATGGTTTCCCGAATTGCCAAGAACTTTCAGGATTACTTTACAAGTATTATCGTTCAAAAAGTTGGAGCGAGAATGTATGCTGATGGATTAAAACATTCGCTGGAATTGCCTTATCAGGTCTTTGAAGATCAAAGAAGCGGAGAAACCCTTGGTATTTTGCAAAAAGTACGCTTAGATTCGGAAAAGTTTATCACTTCTTTTATCAGTATTCTTTTTGTAAGCCTGATCGGGATGGTTTTTGTAATCGTTTATTCGGTTACAGTAAGTTATAAGGTTACTCTGGTCTATTTTTCCGCCATTCCTATTATCAGTTTTGTGAGCTGGTATCTGAGCAAAAAGATAAAAACAATTCAAAAGACCATTGTTGCGGAAACAACTGCATTGGCAGGATCCACTACAGAATCATTAAGAAATATAGAATTGGTGAAAAGTTTAGGCTTGGCCAATCAGGAAATTGAAAGGTTAAATAAAACTACGTATAAAATTTTAGGACTGGAGTTAAGAAAGGTCAAGTACGTGAGAAGTATGAGCTTTGTACAGGGAACAACGGTTAATTTTGTTAGGAGTACAATGGTCGTGGTTTTATTAATCTTAATTTTTGAGAATACGATCTCTGCAGGTCAGTACTTCTCTTTTCTGTTTTATTCTTTCTTCCTTTTCGGTCCTTTACAGGAATTGGGCAATGTTATCTTATCCTGGCGTGAGGCAGAAGTCTCTTTAGGGAATTTTAAAAAGATCCTAAGTACGCCCATTGATCAGAAACCTTTAAATCCGGTAAGGCTGGATAAAATTACCAAACTTGCATTTGCTGACGTAAACTTCAAGCACTTAACGGGTAAGCATAACGCTTTGAATGACATTAATTTTCATACCCATAACGGGGAGACGATTGCTTTTGTCGGCCCCTCGGGTTCAGGTAAGACAACGCTGGTTAAACTGTTAGTAGGTCTTTATCAGCCAATGGAAGGAGATGTATTGTATAATGATATCTCAAGTAAAGATATTGACCTGGACCTGCTTCGGGAAAAAATTGGCTTTGTGACTCAGGATACGCAGTTATTTTCAGGAACGATCAGAGAAAACTTGCAGTTTGTAAGGCCTGATGCGACAGATGAGGAGTGTTTAAGGGTAATGAAGCAGGCGGCATGTAATAACCTGCTGGCAAGGGCGGATAAAGGGCTGGATACGGTAATTGGAGAAGGTGGTGTAAAAGTATCAGGAGGAGAGAAGCAAAGGCTCTCCATAGCAAGAGCATTGCTCAGGAGACCGGATATTCTGGTCTTTGATGAAGCAACTTCTTCCCTCGATTCTTTGACTGAAGAAGACATTACAGCCACGATCCGAGATATCTCTGTGCAGACAAACCACATCACTATATTAATTGCACACAGGCTTTCTACGATTCGTCACGCTGATCGTATTTACGTGCTAGAGAAAGGCCATATCATCGAACAAGGAAAACATGAAGATCTATTGGCAGAAAATGGCCTATACTATGCGATGTGGAGACAGCAAGTAGGAGAACGTAAAGACAATTAATCCCTTCAATTGCTGAAAGGAAAAGAAAGACCTGGGAGAAATGCTTTACTGGCTTCAGTAAAGGAAGCTCTGATGAAAAAGGATCTACGCTTACTGTTTTGAATAAAAAGATATGCAGGCTGGCGCTATTGGTCTAGATTTTCGGGGCTTCAAATTTAACCAGAATGCTTAGGTCTGTTGGTCGTTGATTTCCTGTAAGGTTAATTTCATTAAGCCTTTTGTTTTGAGGTATGTGATCCCTGCAACGAGAATGGTCATACTCCCACCAAAAACAACAGCAGGTACTGTTCTCATCAGCTTTGCTGTAAGTCCGGATTCAAAGGCTCCAATCTCGTTAGAAGAGCCAATAAACATGCTGTTTACTGCAGATACTCTGCCCCGCATTTCATCAGGTGTGAGTAATTGCATAATGGTAGAGCGAATGATGACACTGATACTGTCAAAAGCCCCCTCCATAAATAGAAATAATAAAGTCAGGTAGAAATTTTTAGAAAGACCATAACAGATAATGCTTGTTCCAAATCCGGTAACGGCGATAAGTAAATTTCTCCAGGGTTTGTTCATAGGAGAGAAACGGGTCATGGCCAACATCGTAATTACTGCTCCACTGGAAGCGGCCGCACGCATAAAGCCTAGTCCCTCAGAGCCAACTTTCAAAATGTCATTGGCAAAAACAGGAAGTAAGGCTACTGCTCCCCCAAAAAACACAGAGAAAAGATCCAGGCTCATGGCACCTAGCATCATTTTATTTTTAAAGACAAAATGGACTCCTTCAGTCAGACTTTTTACAATACTTTCTTTGGGGATATAGGTTGGTGGATGAGGCTTTAAGAAGAAGATACAAACTAATGCAATGGCGATAAAAGCAAGGATTACAGAATAGGTCGTTGTAATTCCATAAAATCCATAAATCAATCCTCCTGTAGCTGGACCAAGAATGGAGGCAGCCTGCCAGCTTGAACTATTCCATGTACTGGAATTAGGATATAGTTTTTTAGGAACAATCTGTGCCATTAAAGAGAAGGTCGCCGGACTAAAAAATCCTCTGGCAATGCCAATTCCAAAAACCATCAGGTACATGATTGGGACAATATAACTGACAGGGACATAAGCATGCATCCGGCTAGTGGTGATCACCAGCATAATGAGTGAACAAAGAAATACGCCAGAAAATACTTTTAATAACAACCGTCTTTTTTCAGACTTGTCGGCAACATACCCCCCATATAAGGCAATCGAGATTGCTGGAATAGCCTCGCAAAGTCCAACGAAGCCGAGTGCTAAAGGATCTTTCGTTAAGTGATAGATATGAAATCCGATGATGACCGCCTGCATTTGATAGGCAAACGTAAAAAAGAAACGCATTCCAAGGTAAGACCGGAATTCCGGATATCGGAGGGCAGCGTAAGGATCGGGTTTGTCTATGATACCGGGACTATCCAAGAGAAAATTGTTTTGAACAAATGTAGGTTTTAAGAGATCAATTCTGAAATGTAAATCAGATGTTTTCCATAATTATTTGACTTAGTTCTGTAGATTTATTGACTACCATAAAATGTCCGCCTCCCTGAACTTTTATACAGTTTTTAATTGGAGAGATTGGGAAAATCCGGTCAGAAGTTCCATGAATATGAATAATGCTTTTTTGAGGATTGGGGTTTTTCCAGGTCATCAGCCGATCTATAGCCCAAAGCATAAACCCATTGTCTGTTTCTTTAATGATCTGATGTAAAAGTTTGGATTCTGTTTTAGATGTGGTGTTAAAATAATAGTCTGCTGTAACTGCGTTACTCCATTTTAAAATTTTAGCAGGAAATAGCCGATAAACCTGGCTGAATGATACCAGGGATAGTTGCCAGCTAAACTCATTTGGAGATTTGATACTGGAAATGAGTATTACTTTTTTACAGACCTTGATTTTTGCAATTTCCTGGGCAATGATCCCTCCGAATGAAATTCCTACAAGAATAATATCCTGCGTTAAATCAATTTGTGCTGTTAACCGATTTGCATAGGATACTAAGGATTCCTGAGCTTCAGGATCAATCCATTTGATGTAAACCCTTTCAATTCCAGATAAATCTAAGAACTGGAAAACCCTTTCATCAGCACCTAATCCGCTTATAAAGTGTACTTTCATAATTAATCAGTTGAATTATTGCTGATGAAAAGCCCAGGTGTTATTTTAGCTGATCGTAAAAATCCAGATAAGCCTCCCTCATGTCTTCCGCCTGATTGATTGATGCTGATACTGCAATTCCGAAAATGCCGGTATTCATTAAAGGATCGACATCACTTAGGGTAATGCCCCCTACAGCCAGAACGGGAAGGTCAATGGATTTTTGTTTGAGCGCCTTGATGGCCGTTTGATATCCTTCTATACCAAGAAGAGGCGCATTGTTCGGTTTTGTTGTAGTGGTGTAAAAAGGTCCGAAACCCGCATAATCGGCACCTTCTTCAGCGAGCCTGATCAACCCTTCCAATGTGTTAGATGAGCCGCCAATAGTAACTGCTTCTCCCAACTGCTCACGGAGCTTTACAAAGTTGGCCTCCATATCTTCAATATGAAATCCTTGAATATCCGCTTTACCATTCAAATGAATGTGATCTGTAACGATAAGGGTAGCACCCCAATCGTCACAGATTTCAGCAATCGCATTGATATCTCTAAGAAGCTCTTCATCATTTTTAGTCAGACAACGGTATTGCAGCCACTTTGCGCCTGCCCCACAGGCAATCTGTGCCTGTTCGATATGGCTATGTTGATGAATGTCGTGTGTTATAAAATGGAGTTTTTCGATAAACTTCTTCATGTCTGTTAAAATTTCAAATTTAGCGAAAGTAAAAAATTAGTTCCGGCCTGCGTGAAATAAAAATTTTGTTTGGTTACATCTCCTTTATACGCATAGCTATAGGTATATCCATTGCTTTCATATTTTTTGTTCAGAATGTTGTTAACCAACAATCCAAGGTTGACGTTTTTAATCCCTTTTATCTTGAAATCATAACCCAGTCTGGCATTGTTTACCCAGTAAGCTTTTAACATTTTACTTTCACTTTGGGTATTGTCCATATATTGCTTGCTGATGTATTTACTTTGAAGAGCAGCAGCGAAACCTTTAAATGGTTTATAGACCAGCTCCCCCGAAACTATGGCAGCAGGAGAAAAGGAGATGTCAGGATTGGAATAGTTGGTAACGATGAGGTTGGTGCTGTTGTCTTCTTCACTATTTGCTACGTAATTCACATAGTTTTTAATTTTATTCCTGCTGAAAGCAGCATTTGCATTTACAGCGAATTTTGAACTGATCACATAGGATCCATCAAGCTCAATTCCGATCCGATAACTCTTGTCTACGTTCTGACGATAAGCGTCGGAATATTCATTCACCTCTCCTGTAAAGATAAGTTGATCTTTATAGAACATTCCATACAAGTTGACCCCTACATTAAGCGACTTATCGCTAAAACGGTAGCCTGCTTCCACATTATTCAATCTTTCTGGTTTTGGCGAAGGGAGACCTTTTTTCAGGTTGGTGAAATCATCACGGTTTGGCTCTTTGTTGGCTACGCTGAATGAAGTATAAATATTACTTTGTTGATTCAGGAAATAGGTCGCTCCAATTTTAGGATTAAAAAAATTGTAGTTATTACTGAAATTAATTGGTTCCACATTTTTATCGATGCCGCTGATGTCGTAGCTTACTCTTCTATATTGCAGGTCAGCAAAAAGGCTTAACTGATCAGTAGGGCTATAGCTTGCCTTAAGATAGGTGTTGAAATCATTTTTATTCCCTTTACCATCATAATAATGGTCCGTATTACTCAATGCAATTGGGAACTTGGACCAGATGATCTGTCCAAAATGTTTACCCCTATATTCGTTATAGGCCCCACCAAGGGTAAAGTTTAAGTTAGATTGAGGCTGATAATTGAAAGCATAGGTTAGTCCGTAAAAATTATTGTCCAACCAACGACGACGAACAAGGTCTGTCCGGTCTTTTAGCTCTCCATCAACGATAACATTGGATAACTTGTATTTTTCGTACTTGTCCCTTAATTTAAATTCTTCAAAATAGCCCTTCCCATCTGTATAATGTAACGCTCCGTTAAATGAAAACTGTTCATTAAATTGTTTGGCATAAATGGCCTGGTAGTGATTTTGAGTATAATTGTCTGTCTGGTCTTTATAGGTAAAAGGGTTATATGTTCTGTTTCCTGAATTGAGCAAGTGCTCCAGTTCTTCCGGTTTAAGCCCTTCATTGGCGGCGTAATCTTTCATTCCCTGTACATCTCCTTTTAATCTTGATTCGGGAATACCACTCCATGCCTGGTAGGTTTTTTCTGTACCGGAGAATACATTCAGTCTTAACAGTTCATTTTTTCCATGGTAAGCTCCGGAAAGGAAGTATGATTTCAAGGATGAGACTGCTCTGTCAATATAACCATCAGATTTCACTCGTGATAGTCGTCCGTCGAAGCTCCATTTGTTGTCAATCAAGCCTGTACCTACTTTGAACGTATTTTTAAGGGTATTGAAAGACCCGAACGTATTGTTAAGTTCTGCATAAGCCTTTTCCGAAGGAGCTAAGGTTTGGATGTTTAAACTTCCGCCAAAAGCACCGGCGCCATTGGTTGAGGTACCGACACCACGCTGGATCTGTACATTTTCTATGGAAGAGGCAAAATCTGGCATGTTTACCCAAAAAATGCCTTGACTTTCGCTGTCATTATAAGGAATGCCATTGATGGTCACATTGATTCTGCTAGCATCACTTCCCCTGATCCGTATTCCCGTATAACCCACACCAGCACCGGCATCTGAAGTGACAACAACTCCTGGTGTATTGTTTAAAATGAAAGGCAGGTCCTGTCCGAAATTATTCTCCTGAATCTCCACCTTACTTAGGTTCTTATAAGTCGTTGCAGATTTTTCATTGGCGCGGGTAGCCCTTACGATCACCTCATCAGCTAGAAATGCTGATGGATTTAAGCTGAAATTCAAGACCTGATCGGAATTTAGTTCGAGATTTTTTTCGACAGTTTGATAGCCAATAAAGCTAACTACCAATGTATAATTGCCTGCTTTAAGATTTGTAAATTGATATTTTCCTTGTGAATCTGTAGTCGTTCCAGAGGACTTGCCTTTGATGCGGATAGATGCTCCGGGTAATGCCTGATTTGATTTTTCGGATACCAATCCGGAAATACTAAGCTGTGCCTTTGCTAAAACAGGCAGCAGTAACATAGCTAATGCTATGGTCATTAATCTTTTCAATTCTTTGATTTTTTAGTTAAACCACTGTAAGTAAGGGGTACTTACAGCCCAGTTAAACTCCATAACTCCAATCCCTCCGCCGGCATTATCCGGATCAGGTGCATATATCTGTTTGCAGATATATTGGGTATGCTCTCAGCCTGTTTTTGTGTTTTTTACAAAACAAGGCACCCCTTTTTGATGGGGTAAAGGTATTGATAAAAATTGAATAGCAAGGAACGCAGCTTAGATTATGGCTTTCTGAGGAAGGATTCCACTGCCGAAATGGCGTTATTTAATCTTTCTTCCTGCCCATTGACCACTATGTAGTTTGCGGTTAAGTTTTTTAATTCCTGATGCCATACTTGCATAAAGTGTTCCCTTTTATGTGGAAAGTCGCGCAATGGGTCTTCCTGCCATGGAAGGTCGATGTCCATGAGTAAGTATAAGTCGTAGGTGTAGTTGGGTAATGCATCCAGTACAACCTGGGGCGTTTCTCCAAAGACTTCATTACTCCAGATCTTCACTGTGATAAAGGTGGTATCGCAAAAGATCAGGTCTTTTTCTGCGATGGCTAAGACAGACTCTTCCAATGCCACTTGTCCATGATACATGTTGATTTCGTCCTGTAAGTTACAGGGTTCAGTTAATGCGGCACAGTAATACCTTGCGTACTCAGGTACCCACAGTGTTTTGTAATGTTTGGCCAGTTGCTGTGTAATCGTCGATTTTCCTGTGCTTTCAGGGCCAACGATGGCAATTTTCTTAATTTGTTTGTTCACGATAGGTTTTCCTCCAGTCTAAATACCCTTTGATGGCTATGGCAACCAGGAATGCATAAAAAACAGCACTTAAATTTAGATTTTTATAAATATATAGTGGGATATAACAAAGGTCTACAATGATCCAGAGGATCCAGTTTTGAAGAATCTTTCTGGTCAGCATTAGTTGTGCTACAAAACTAAGAGCAGTACAAAAACCATCTTCATAAGGAACGTTCGTATCCGTATACTGATCAAGATAAATGCCCAAAACTACCGACAAGACTACAACAGATCCGGAAGCAATCCACCAGCCTTTTGCGGATAAGTTGGTAATGGGCTTATCATCGCTTTGTTTATTATTGATCCAGAAGTACCAGCCGTAGAAAGCGCTGCAGAGGAAATAAAACTGTAAGGCCATGTCGCCATACATTTTTGCATCATAAAATACCCAGGCATAGGCAATAACACTAATGATAGATATCGGCCAGCTGAGTACATTTTCCTTTGTTGCCAGATAAATGCAAATGAATCCGGAAATGACGCCAAGCCATTCCTGCCATGAAGTGTGTTTAAACTGGTCGGCAATCAATTGAAAAAAGGAAGATTCAAGAAGTAACATGAGCCAAAAGTAGTTATCCTAAAATTATTTGCAACATAAACATTTGTAATGGACATTAACCGGCTGAGGAAAGTGGTATAAAAAATCCGGCAGGGAAATGATTCCTGCCGGATAATAAACCAAACAAACTATTTATGAAGATTACCCTCTTAAAAGAGGATTTTTTTATACTATTTCGCTGTTTTTGGAGAAGTGCTGAAGCTTAGTGACACCCTGACACTTACATCTGTAGCGGTATTGTCTCTCAACACGTATTCCATTCTTATGCGCAGGCTTGTACCTTTAACATAGTTATCTAGAAAACGTGAATTATCAATGTCTAGTACCAATCCGGAACCAATATTTTCCTGAACGTCACTTCTTGACGCTACCATGACCTCAGCTCCTTTGTCGTTCGCTACAAACAATTTAACTGATTTAAACATACCTAAACTCTTATTCGAAGGATTGCTCGCATCGAGTTTAGCAGAAGCAATCCTGATTTCTTTTACATAGTCTGTTCCATTTTGATTTCCAAAGACCTGGTCAAAACTTGTTGCCGCTGAATTAGCCGAAATAACGGTATTACTTTTAGAAGATGCCGGAATGACTACTATTGCAGTGTAAGGAAAAGTTGATTTTATTAGAGATTGTACCGTAGCACAACCAGCCAATAAGATTACTAAGGTAATTAAAGCCGGGAATATTTTTTTCATTTGCATATGTGTTGTTCTCATTTTGTTATATTGGGTGTTATTTTAAAAGCGGAATGATGAAGCTTATAACGGTACTGAATCTGCAAATGTTGTTCCAATTTGTGAATAGTCTGTGTTTCCTGTGTATTTTGACAAGAAGGAGTAAAACTAAGTTAGAATCAGCTTTGTTTGAGAAAAAATAAGAATTTTTTAAAACATATCGGGTTGCTGTTTGTATTAGTGGGTGGAAACAATTAATAAACAGTAAGGTTAAACTAAAATTGATTAGGATGAAAAAGGCGAGTTTAAATTTCATAGCAGTATTAGGGCTCTCATTAGGTTTATTAGCATTTACCTCCATTCGGGAGGGCGGAATCCAGGGAAAAGTTACGCCCGCTGAGGGAGCATCTCAGGTATTAGCGGTTGCCGGTACCGATACCTTAAGGGCTGCTATAACTAATGGAAGCTTCGTATTTAGCAAGGTTAAACCAGGAACTTATACGGTTTGGGTAAAGGCAAATGTACCCTATAAAGATACTTCAGTAGAGAATGTTGCAGTTACAGATAGTGCCACTACAGATGTTGGAGAGATCAAATTACTTCAATAGATTGATGATGATATATAAAAGGGCTGTCGGTTAATTCTGATAGCCCTTTTTTATTTGAACGTTTTTTTTTAAAACACCTTATTTTTAATGTTCAAAAACGTAACTTTGCATCCCGACAGAAGAGTCGGGAATTTCCATACTTACCAGCACAGAAAATCTCAAGACTATTCTGGTCTTTTAGAATGCATTTTTTACCAATTTCACTTATATAACTTTAGACTTTTTAAAGCCTTATGCCTAAAGACACCTCCATACGCTCAGTATTAATTATCGGATCGGGACCTATTATCATTGGTCAAGCTTGTGAATTTGATTATTCAGGATCTCAAGCTGCCCTATCTTTAAAGGAAGAGGGGATTGAAGTTTCGATCATCAACTCTAATCCTGCAACCATCATGACCGACAAGGTGATTGGGGATCATGTTTACCTGTGGCCTTTAACAGTAGACTCCATTGAGCAGATTTTAATAGAACGTAAAATCGATGCAGTTTTGCCTACCATGGGCGGACAAACCGCTTTAAACCTTTGTAAAGAAGCAGAAGAGCGCGGTGTCTGGGAAAAATACGGAGTAAGGGTAATCGGGGTAGACGTTGCCGCGATTGAGAAAACCGAAAACAGGGAAGCCTTCCGTCAGTTAATGATTGACATAGGTGTGGGTGTAGCGCCATCCAGAATTGCTAACTCCTTCTTAGAAGGAAAAGAGGCTGCTCAGGAAATCGGTTATCCACTAGTGATCCGTCCTTCCTATACATTAGGAGGTTCAGGTGGAGGTTTCGTGCATAAAAAGGAAGAATTTGACCACGCATTACAACGTGGATTGGAAGCTTCTCCAACGCACGAAGTATTGGTGGAAAAAGCCGTATTGGGATGGAAAGAGTACGAACTGGAATTGCTGAGAGATAGTAATGACAACGTGATTATCATCTGCTCAATTGAAAACTTTGATCCAATGGGAATCCATACCGGAGATTCCATTACTGTAGCGCCGGCAATGACCTTATCCGATCGTTGCTACCAGGATATGCGTAATCAGGCTATTAAAATGATGCGCGCCATTGGTAACTTTGCAGGAGGGTGTAACGTCCAATTCTCTGTAAATCCTGATAATGATGATATTATCGCTATCGAGATCAATCCAAGGGTATCACGCTCTTCGGCATTGGCAAGTAAGGCAACAGGATATCCCATCGCCAAGATTGCTTCTAAGTTGGCCATCGGTTATAACTTAGATGAGATCGAAAATCAAATTACAAAAACAACCTCTGCTTACTTCGAGCCTACTTTAGATTATGTAATTGTAAAAGTACCACGCTGGAACTTTGATAAATTCAAGGGTGCCAATATGGAACTTGGATTGCAGATGAAGTCTGTAGGAGAAGTGATGTCTATTGGTCGCAGTTTCATAGAAGCATTGCAGAAAGCTTGCCAGAGTTTAGAAATTGGCAGAGCCGGACTGGGTGCAGATGGTAAACATAACAGAAGTATTGAAGAGATCATGCATGGATTGGAGCATCCAAGCTGGAATCGCTTGTTCTTAATCAAAGATGCCATGAGTATGGGCGTCCCTCTGGAGTCTATCCGTAAGGTAACGAAGATTGATAAATGGTTCCTTGCACAGATTCAGGAGCTGGTACATCTGGAAACAGAATTGAAAAGATATTCTTTGAACAATGTTCCTAAGGATTTCTTCTTCACACTAAAACAAAAAGGATTCTCAGATATCCAGATTGCTTACTTGTTGGGCAATGTGACGGAGGATGAGGTTTACGAGCGCAGAAAGTCCTTAGGCATCAAACGCGTTTATAAAATGGTCGATACTTGTGCTGCTGAATTTGCTGCACAGACCCCATATTACTATTCTACATTTGAAGAAGAGAATGAATCGACTCCATCTGACAAGAAAAAGGTGATTGTACTAGGCTCAGGGCCTAACCGAATCGGACAAGGAATTGAGTTTGATTACTCTTGTGTACATGGTTTGCTGGCTGCGAAAGAAAGCGGTTATGAGGCGATCATGATCAACTGTAATCCTGAGACGGTATCTACGGATTTCAATATGGCTGATAAGTTATATTTTGAGCCGGTATTCTGGGAGCACGTTCGTGAGATCATCGAACTGGAAAAACCAGAAGGAGTAATCGTTCAGTTGGGTGGCCAAACTGCTTTGAAAATGGCAGAGAAGTTACATGAGAATGGAATTAAGATCATCGGTACTTCTTACAACGACATGGACGTTGCTGAAGATAGGGGCCGTTTCTCAGACCTTCTTAAAGAATTAGAAATTCCTTATCCAAGATATGGTGTTGCAGAAAATGCAGAAGAGGCAATTATTGTTGCTAAGGAAGTAGGATACCCAGTATTGGTAAGACCAAGTTATGTGTTGGGTGGACAAGGTATGAGTATTGTGATCAATGATGAGGACTTGGAGAAAGCCGTAGTTAAATTATTAGGCGATCTTCCCGGAAATCGGGTGCTAATTGATCATTTCCTGGACAGGGCAGAAGAAACAGAATCTGATTCAATCTGTGATGGAGATGATGTACATATCATTGGGTTAATGGAACATATCGAGCCTGCAGGAATTCACTCTGGTGATTCAAGTGCAGTATTGCCTCCATTCAGCTTATCTGAAAAGGTAATGAACGATATGGAAGCTTACTCAAAGAAAATTGCAAGAGCATTAAATGTAATTGGATTGCTGAATATTCAGTTCGCAGTAAAAGATGAGAAAGTTTACGTGATCGAGGCAAATCCAAGGGCTTCCAGAACAGTTCCTTTCATTGCTAAAGCTTATGATGTTCCTTACATCAATATTGCCGCTAAAGTGATGCTAGGTGCAAATAAATTGAAAGACTTTACCATCGTGAGAAAGCTGGAAGGTTATGCGATTAAAGAGCCCGTATTCTCCTTTGATAAATTCCCTGAAGTAGCGAAGGAATTAGGTCCGGAAATGAAATCTACAGGTGAGGCCATCAGGTTTATTAAGAATCTGGAAGATCCTTACTTCAGAAAATTATATAAAGACAAGTCGATGTATCTGTCGAAATAAATAAAAAAGTCCCGAAAGGGACTTTTTTATTTTAAATGAATTTTGTTGTTATAATTCATGGATCGGAAGAATGTCTTACTTTTTTCCCCAGATGCGGGTATTCAAATCAAGCTCTTTAACAATGTCATACATGAACTGAACAAGTTCAATGTCCTTTTGAAGAAGGTTCTCATCGAGTAAGCTCTTGGAAAAGGGAGGTTCAAAATAGTTTCCGTTTAGGGGAAAGGCAATAAAGATAAGGCTGCCTGAGAACGACAAGCTAATGGTCTCTTTTGAGCGTTTGTTTAGTTCAGAAATCCGCTCCATCATGGAAGGAGTTAAAATATAACGGGCCTCTACCTGATCATCCGAATAAGTAACAAAGGTTTTATCGAAGTTCGGGTTTTCCAGTTTAACGACCTCTTCGGAAGCAAATATGGGAAGAGCTGTTGAAATCCAGGCGCCAAATGCAGCGCTAAAATCCTTGGGTCTGACCATGGTTGTTCCCTTGAAATTTTTGTTGAAATCAGCACAGAAGACAATACCTTTTAGAATGTCGTGCCAATCTACACGCTGACCGTTCTTAGTTTGAGTAACCGTTTTGTATTCTGCATGGACTTCTGAGAAACTGAATTTCGTTTTTTCAGCGAAGCCGTATACCTGATCTTCGCTTTGATATCGGTCAGGTGCTTTGGCAAAGAGCCTGGAAGAAATAAAAGCTTCTTCCGATAAAGCTTGCACATCA
>Ga0307414_10000778_pt1 | contig 16325 bp, 6 predicted proteins | sample DK1Ometagenome_FD_203804 | JGI IMG/M metagenome (GOLD analysis project Ga0307414, IMG submission 203804) | Maize rhizosphere microbial communities from greenhouse at UC Davis, California, United States - DK15-O-3 | ecosystem: Host-associated > Plants > Roots > Rhizosphere > Soil | place: USA... | reverse complement strand
CTGAAATGTTTAAGGTAAAACCACAAACTACAGTATTAATCATTATTACATTATTAATTATCGCTGCTTTGTACGTGAAGTTCTGGTAAGAAATAAATTGTATCTTAATAAGAAATGTGAAATCAAAAAAATTTGGTTTCACATTTTTTTTTTTGTTTTAATATTAAGGTTTAATTTTTGAAATGCTACTTGAATGGTTTATGAGATTAACTAATTTTATTATATCTTGTGCTGTTCAATTATGATAAAGTGACTTAATACTTAAATCCTATATTTTGAGATATTTAGCTTTAATACTAGCACTGTTTTTTTCTTCATTTATTAGTTTTTCACAAGATTATTCAGTGCGATTTCTTGATATTTCAGATGGATTGTCTAATAATTCCATTACTACAATTTATCAGGATAAGGAAGGTTATATGTGGTTTGGTACTTATGATGGTTTAAATCGCTACGATGGTTATACTTTTAAGATATTTAGAAACGAAATCAATAATGAAAACTCTTTATCAAATAACACTATCTATACTTTAGACGGAGATTCAAAAAGAAATATTTGGATAGGTGGAAACAAAGGAGCATCTGTTTATGATAAATCAAAGGCCTTATTTTATCAGGTAAAATACAAAGAAAGAGAAGATGGATCCAGTCTGGTTTTAAAAAATGTGGTGCATCAGATAAAAGCGGTTTCGGGTAATTTAGTGGCGTTAGCAACACAAAATGCCGGATTACTGATTTTTGAAAATGACTCATTTGTTGGAAAAACTATTCCCATAACAAAATTAAGAAAACCTTATAATTATGATGTATTAGGGATTCAAAAAGATAAAACCGGGAAAGGTTTATGGCTATATGTTAGGGATCAGGGAGTGTGTTATTACAATTTTGATACTCAAAAAATAAAATTAATTACTCCTATAATTATGGAGGTAAAGTGTATGGAAAATGATACTAGTGGTAATCTTTGGATTGGTACTGATGAAGGTCTTTTTCTGTTTAATACCAGCACCTTTTCAATTTCAAAAAATTATTTTTCAAATAAATATACGATAACCAATATTCTGAGAGATAAGAAGAATCAATTTTGGTTTGCTACTGATTGTTGCGGAATTTTTATTTTAGACAGGACAAATCAAAAAGTAGTTCCTTTTAGTAAGGATAATTCTCAGCAAATTATTAAAAGTAGTGCTGTTTGGAGTGTTTATGAAGATTATTTTGGTAATGTCTGGTTTGGAACACTTCGGGGAGGGATTAGTATGATAAGTGCTGCTCCTAAATATTTTAAGACTGTAAAATACAATGCTAAGGAGAATAATCTGGCTCAAAATTTTATTTTGTCGGGTTGCGAAGATGAAAAACACAATTTATGGATTGGAACTGATGGTGCGGGATTGCGTTATTGGAATAGAAAAACAGATACTTATACCGTTTATAATAATAATTCCAATTCGGCAAATGCTATTTCGAGTAATTTTATTACCAATGTGATTTGTGATAGTAATAAGGAAATTTGGTTGTCTACCTGGGCAGGAGGAGTCAATCGGATCAATCCTAAAACCAATTCCATAAGCCGATATTCCTGTTATAATCCGTTTACAAAACAGATAGAGAAAAATATTTGGCTGGTTTATGAGGATGCTCAAAAAAATATTTGGGCAAGTGCCACGAATGAAGGCTGTTTGTATCTTTTTGACCGCAGTAAAAATTCATTTATACTTTATAATAAGGATATTAACAATTTGCAATGTCTGACTCAAACCAGTGATGGTAAATTGTGGGGAGGAAATTATACTTCTATTGTGTGCATCGATAAAGTGCGTAAAAAACATTACAAAGTTAATATTGGTTATCCTGTTCGTGCTATTCATGAAGACAGAAAAAAACAACTTTGGGTTGCTACACAGGAAGGCGGTTTATTGTTATTTGACAGGAAAACCAATGCATTCAAAAGATTTACCACTGCCGATGGATTGGCTTCTAATACTATTTTGAGGATTTTAGAAGATAAAAATGGCAATTTATGGATGAGTACCTACAATGGTTTGAGTCGATTGGATACCAAAACAAATACTTTTAGAAGTTTTTCTAAAAATGATGGGTTACAAAGTAATCAGTTTAGTTTTAATGCCGCTTTGAAATTAGCCTCGGGTGAGTTTTTCTTTGGAGGAATCAATGGATTTAATCTGTTTTATCCTGAGTTGATAAAAGAAGAAGTTTCGAATACAAAGATTCTTCTTTCGGATTTGAATGTAAATAATGAACCTATTGCCACTAAGCCCGATTTAATTTCGGAATGGACTTTAAAGCATCAGATTAAAGAAATTCGATTGCCTTATGATCAGACTACTTTGTCCATTGAGTTTGTGGCTTTGGATTATTCGAGTGCCGATAAAATTAATTATGCCTATTTTCTGGAAGGTTGGGACGATCAATGGAGTAATGCCGGACAGAACAGAAAGGCTAATTATCCGCATCTTTCTGAAGGAACCTATCTTTTTAAAGTAAAAACATCCAATTTTCAGGATGAATTAAGTAAGGCTGAGACTTTAATTCGAATAGTAGTTTTACCGCCTTGGTACAGAACCTGGTGGGCTTATCTTTTGTATTTTCTAATTGGTGGAACGATTATTTACAATTATGTAAGGTATAGTAAATACAAAGAAAGATTAAAGTATAAGGTTAAAATAGCCGAATTAGAAAGGAAAAAAGAGAAAGAAATTGCCGAAAAGCAATCGTCGATGTTTACCTACATTTCTCATGAGTTCCGCACGCCGCTTTCGTTGATTATTAATCCTTTGAAAAAGGTAATTAAAAAAGAGGACGTTCAAAATGATTCTTCTAAGGGTGATTTGCAAATTGCCTATAGAAATGCAAGACGACTTTTGAGCTTAGTAGATCAGTTGTTGCTTTTCCGTAAGGCTGAAAATGATGCCGATGTGTTGCGATTGTCTGCCATTAACATGAATGATTTATGTCAGGAAGTGTATCAGTGTTTTGTAACGCAAGCCCGGGATAAGTCCATCAATTATACAATTGAAATTCCTGATGAGACACTTCAAATTGTAGGGGATTATGAAAAGATTGAAATTTCGTTGTTTAATTTAGTTTCCAATGCTTTTAAATACACTCCTGACGGAGGAAGTATTACTGTTAAATTGACTCAAACAGAAAAAGAAGTGTCAGTAGCTATTGCTGATACCGGTTCCGGAATAGCCCAGCAAAATATTGAAGCTATTTTTGAAAAATTCAAACAATTAGATTCAAAAGCTACTGTAAGTACCGGTTTTGGAATTGGTTTGTATATTGTCAAATATTTTGTAGATAAACACAAAGGAACGGTAGTTTGCGAAAGCGAATTGGGTAAAGGAAGCTGCTTTACATTGACATTTTTAAAAGGGCAGGAGCATTTTGATGATTTACCAATAAGTTCGAATACTCCTAAAATGAGTGAATTACTGGAAGAACTTTTAGTAGATGATTTGGATAATAAAAATGAATTAAATAATGAAAAAACTGATAAAGAATTCCATGAAGAAATACTGACTGATAAGAAATCAGTATTGATTATTGATGATAACGCTGAAATTCGAAATTATTTAATTCAATTGTTTTCCGAAACCCATTTGGTTTATAATGCTGTAAATGGTCAGGAAGGCTTAAAAATGACCGAAAAACACATGCCTGATATTGTCATTTCGGATATTGCAATGGAGGTGATGGATGGATTAGAATTGTGTAGAAGAATAAAAGAAAGTGATCAGTTATCACACATACCGGTTGTATTGTTAACAGCTACCAATAATCCAGAGACTCATTTACAAGGAATTACCGACGGAGCAGATGATTATATTACCAAACCATTTGATGATGATTTGCTTTTGGCACGGGTAGATACTTTATTAAAAAACAGAGGTAATTTAAGGAGGTATTTCTTAGATAGTATTACCTTGAAGGAAAACTCCCAAAAAGTACCTGCTGAATATCAGGAGTTTTTAAAACGATGTATTGATATCATCGAAGCCAATATAGGTAATCGGGATTTTACAATTAAGAATTTTGCTCTTGAAATGGGAATGAGTCATCGTACTTTATATACAAAAATCAAGATAATCTCGGGAGAAACGTTAAATGCTTTTATTCGTTCCATTCGTTTACGAAGAGCTGCAATGTTATTGCTTACCGAAAACATAAATATTGCTCAGGCCAGTGCAGAAGTTGGATTTGAAGATCAAAAATATTTCAGACAGCAATTTGTCAAACTCTATGGGATGACTCCTTCGGCATATATTAAAAAATATAAAGATTCCTTTAATAAGGATTTAAATATTATTAAGTAGTCTATTGTTTTGCTAAAAAGCAAATTTTCCTGCTATAACATTTATGTAAAACACAATCTGCGATAATCCGTTAATATCCGTTTCAATGTCGGTATTCTAAATAATCGGTATTAGAAACGGATAAATTATTAAATTTTAAATTTCACTTTTTTCTATATCAAGAAGTAAGAATATATCAAGTAATCCTAATCTTATTAATAATAGATTTAGGATTTTTTGTTAATATGTAAATTATATAACGTATAATTTATATAGAAATTAAATAAAGTCAGATTTTTTTGTGGAATTGTCTTTTTTGAATGATTTGTCCTTATCGTTTTCAAATTTACCCTCTTTTTTTTCCAATATCCCCCCTATCGTTAATGCTATTTAGTCATTCCTTTGCTAGGATGATAGTTTATTATTTATGACTTGACGTTTATTTTAAGTTAAATTATCATAAAGAAAAATTAAAAAATACATTCATTTATTAACCAAACTAACAAAAACTAAAGCTTATGAAAAGTATAGGAACTCAATAAAGCGATGTAAGGCTATGAAAATTTAGAACTACTATTAAAATCAAAAAGTTGTTTAGAAAATTATATAAACGACAACCAAAACTAAAATCAATGATATGAAAAAACTCTCGTATTTATTTTTATTTACATTTTTTGCAGTCCTTTTTACAGGATGTCAGGAAGATGAACCAAGTTTTCCTTCATCTGAAAATCCCACAGTTGAAGTAATAACCAATGAAATTTATGGAGCTCCCAATAGAAAATTTGAAATCAAAGCTACCCTGAATGATGATTTAGGTTTGAAAAGTGTCAGAATTCAAATTCCCGAATTGAGTTTAGACAAAATAATCAATTTTGCAACCGAACCTCTTTTGACTACTTATGATCTGAGTTATTTCTTTGAAGTGCCTGCTGATAGAGGTACATCGGAAGCTTTTAAAATTAAATTGACTATTGAAGATGTTTCGGGTAACGAGATTGATCAGGAGATTGATTTACGTTTGGATGGCGAATTTAGTGCTCCGGCAATTAGTATGATTACTCCTAAGGAAGGTGCTGTGATTTTATTGTCTTCCAGTACTGCCTTACCGGTTAATTTTGTTGTTAATGATGATTCAGGAATTGATTATATCGAAGTTAAATGTGAAGCTTTAGGAATTAATGAATTGATTCAGTTAACAGGATCTCCTCAGTCCTATACTTTTAATAAAACATATACTTTGCCGGTAACTGCTGCTCAGTATGTTTTGACCATTACTGCAAAAGATAAATTTGCGATCCCTAATATGGGAACAATGAACATTAACATTGTGGCAACTAATGAATACCCTGCAATATATTTATGTGACCAGCCTAAAGGGACTAACCTTACTACTGATGCAGTAGGTGTGCCAATGTATTTCCATGAAAAAATTGGACAGGACTTTGAATTCAAATATTATGCAGATACTGATAATAAACAAATTTATTTCTTAGGACAGGAAGCTGATTTTGCACCACATTGTTTTGGTTTGAATGCTTCGGGAGATTTGGTTGATGATGTGACTTCATCTGCTATTGTATTGCCTACAAAAGGCTATTATAAAATCAAAGTAAATCCAAGTACTTTAGTTTATTCAGTGACTAAATATACTCCGGCAAGTTATGTTTGGGCTAATGTTGCAAACGGTTTATGGCATGATGACGAAACTCAAAGAAGACCTTTTGTAAGTATTGCTGGTGGAGGAATTCAAGGTGCTAACTGGGATACTTGGAATGCCTGGGTTCAAACAAGTTTACATTTGGCTAATAATCCAGACAATCCCTATCAATTAGTAGGTGAATATACACTTACAGGTACTATGGAAGGAACTTTTACCGGACAATGGTGGAGTCCATCATGGAGGTTGATTAAAAATGGTATTGCTACCATGTCTCCGGGATCAAACGGAAATGCTAAATATCCTGCTGCTCCGGGTGTTTATAAAGTGATTCTGGATACCGAATTAGAAAGAGCATTTATCACTAAAAAATAGTTTGTTATAGCTGATATAACATTAATTAATAAATTATCTTGATATGAAATATAAATTTATAGGCTTACTAATTGCTATTTTATGTAGCTCGGCAGCCTTTGCACAAATTACAGTAAAAGGAACTGTCAAAGACAAAGGAGCTGTGCCAATTCCTGGAGTAAATGTTTTTGTAAAAGGAACACAAACTTCAGTCTCAACTGATTTTGATGGAAAATATGCTATTGTAGTTCCTAATAAAGAAGCCCAAATTGAATTTTCTTTTATTGGTTTTGCTACACAAACAATTAAAATAGATCAAAAAACAGTAGTTGATGTGGTCTTGATGGAAGACAGTCAATCATTAGAGGAAGTTGTTGTTGTGGGATATGCTACTGTAAAAAAGAAAGATGTTACCAGTTCGATTGCTTCTGTAAAAGGAAAGGAACTTCAAACCATGACAGTAGGAAACGTTACTGAATCCTTACAAGGAAAAGTTTCAGGAGTTCAAGTTACAGGTGCAGGTGGTCCAGGTGCTCAGCCCAGAGTGCTTATTCGTGGAATATCTACAGTAAACTTGAGTACAGATCCTCTTTATGTAGTAGATGGTATCCCAATGGGAACAAGTATCAATTTTTTAAGTAACAATGAAATTGAATCTATGGATGTACTTAAAGATGCTTCTGCAAGTGCTATTTATGGTTCTCGTGCTTCGAATGGTGTTATTTTAATTACTACTAAAAAAGGAAAAGCCGGTAAAACAAAGTTTACAGTTGATATGAGTACAGGTTACCAAATCATGGAGAAACCTTACGATATGGCAAATGCAGAAAATTATGCTACTATAATGAATACTGCTTACACTAATTCAGGGTATTCGGAATATTTGCCTAATGCTGAACAATACAGAGGAAAAACTACCGACTGGTGGAAAGCAGGAATCAATAAGGCTTCATCAATTACGAATACTTCTATAGGAGTATCAGGAGGATCTGAAAAAAATACTTATGCCATCAGTTTGAACTATTACAATTCAGATTCATTTTATGACATTGGAGGTTGGGAAAGAGTAACTGCCAGAATTGCAAATGATTTTAAATTCTCAGATAAATTTTCGGCAGGAATAACTTTGAATCCTCGTTATGAAACTTGGGGATCTCCTGGAAACTGGGCTGATTTTGTGAAGATTGATCCAATTACTCCAATCTATAAACCGGAAAGTCAGTTAAACGGTACTGAAAATGAATACAGTATCTATGCCAGATCTCCATCATATGTATGGAATCCTGTAGCTTCAGTTAGCCGATTTGATGATTATACAGATCAGTACAATTTGAATACAAACGGTTATTTACAATACGAGCCTATTAAAGGATTGATAATCCGTACACAAGGATCAATTGAGATTGGAAATAAAGTACAAAGTATATTTAGACCCGATTTTGTGATTGATGCAGCTCACGAAAAAGCTGAAATTAACAGTATTGAGAGAAGAGCTACTACTAATAATGACTGGACTTGGCAAACTACAGCAACTTATTCCAGAGCATTTGCTGACAAACACAATACCTCTTTAATGATTGGTAGTACAATGGAGGAGTATAATGGTAATGATGTTTGGGGTTATGGAGAAGGAGTTCCTAACAACTCTGAATCAATGAGAGAGTTGAATGCAGCAACTAAAAACCGTAACAGCGCTGGAAACAGATGGTCAAATTCTTTAATGTCTTATATCTCTCGTTTTTCTTATAATTTCGATAGCAAATACTATTTAACAGCTTCATTTAGACGAGATGGTTCTTCTAAATTTATGGCTAATAACAAATGGGCTAATTTCCCTGCGGCATCTGTTTCATGGAGAATTTCAAATGAAGATTTTATGACGAATGCCTCTGTATTTAATAATTTAACTTTTAGAGCAGGTTGGGGTAAAGTAGGAAATCAAAATTTACCGGGTTCAGTTTATCAATCTAATATTGGTCAAGGGAATTATGTTATTGGTGGTGAAGTGGTAGATACTTCGTATCCATCCACTATGGCTAATAGAGACATTCGTTGGGAAACTGTAGAAGATATCAGTTTTGGTCTTGATTTTGGATTGTTCCAAAATAAAATCTCAGGATCATTAGAATATTATCAGAAGAAAACAAATGATATGTTGTTCCTTAAACAGTTCCCTACTTATAGTGGTTTTCCGGGATACTCTACAATCTGGACAAATGTAGGTGCGATGCAATCCAGCGGAATCGATTTATTATTATCCTATAAAGATACTAAAGGAGATTTCTCTTATGGTGTAGATGTAACTTTTACTACTGTTGATGTTGAGATGTTGTCATTATCTGCAAAAGGAGAAAAACTATTTGGTGCTAGTAACAGAACATTGACTGTTGAAGGTGATGAGCCAGGGTATTTTTATGGTTATGTAGCGGATGGTTTGTTCCAAAACCAAACTCAATTGAATTCGCATACTGACGACCATGGAACTAAATTACAGCCTTATGCTAAAGCTGGAGACATTCGTTTTAAAGATGTAAATGGTGATGGTAAATTAGACGATAAAGACCGTACTAAAATTGGTTCGCCTTGGGCTGATTACAATGTGGGATTGAATTTGAATTTTGCTTACAAAAATTTCGATTTAGTAGCTAATTTCTATTCAAGTATCGGCAATGATTTGGTTAACCAAAACATTTCAGATTTATACAATGGTACGAGTTTGACAAACAAAGTGAGCGGATTAAACGACATGGCTTGGCATGGTGAGGGAACTTCAAATTATGTTCCTCGCTTATCAAGAGATGATAACAACGAAAACTTTACAAAATTCTCTTCTTTCTATGTTGAAGATGGTTCTTTTGTACGTATGAAAAACCTGCAGTTAGGATATTCATTGTACAATAAATTTGGATTAGATAAATTGAGAATCTCATTATCAGGTCAAAATTTATGGACATGGACAAACTATTCAGGTGTAGAACCTGAAGTAGGTGGAGGAGATTCTAGCAAAGGTGATGGTGTTAAAGGATCAGGTTTCGGAGGATGGAATTACCCGGTTCAACCTACAATTCTAATGGGGCTTAATGTAGCATTTTAACAATAAACGAATATGAAAAAAATACTAGTATCAATAATAACTTTTGCAGCTGTTGCAGTTTCTTGTAGCGATTTTATCGAAAAAGAAGCAAGAGGAACTCAAACTTTAGAAAATTATTTTCAAACAGCACAGGAATGTGAAAATTACACCAATGAATTAACGCAGCGATTATTGCTGGCTAAAGATTGGTATACTTTACTTGCACCAAGATTAGTTAATGAAGCATCTACAGATGATGCCTGGATGGGTAACACTGGTCAGGACAATGGTGCCTTTAGACCTTGTGCACAATATGTAGTAACTCCTGAGAATATGGGAGCTATGAATAGTATCTATACAGCACACTACTACACTATTCAATCCGCTAATATTGGGTTAGAGAGAATGGATGTTGCGCCAATTACCGATGCTCAAAAAAATCAGTATATGGGTGAATCTTTATTTGTTCGTGCTTATTGTTATTACGAATTGGTAAACCTTTTTGGAGGAGTTCCTTTGTACACACAATCTTTGGGTACCGGCGATTTGAATTTATCCCGTAGTTCAGCTGCTGAAGTTTATGCTCAAATTGAAGCTGATCTTAAAGAATCGGCAGAAAAATTAGAAAACGTTACTGTATCAAGAAATGGTAGAATAAATAAATGGGCTGCTTATGCTTTATTAGCGCGTGTGACTTTGTTCCAGGAAAAATGGGCTGATGCTAAATTGTATGCAACTAAAGTAATTGCAGAAGGACCTTTCCAATTAGAAGAAAATTTCTTAGATATCTGGAGTGTAGATAATCATAATGGTGTAGAATCAATATTAGAAGCACAAACTTCATCAGTACAAGACAGATCTTTAGGTGCTGCTCTTCCTACTTTTGCCGGAGCCAGAGGAGAAGACAAGGAAAACTTTCCAAGTAAGAGTACTGCGGATGTTATTGACGGATGGGGATGGTGTATGCCAACAAGCGATTTAGAAAATGCTTATATTTCTGAAGGGGACGTAATTCGTCGCAGAAGTACTATCACTAAATGGGGAGAAGCTGCTTATGGTGATGAAGTTTTGAATCCAACTCATAAATTTAGTTTGAATGATAATAAATCAGGGCGTATTTGTCGTAAATATTATATTCCTATCGCTACACGTCGTGCCTTAGATAAAAAAGACGGTCACTTACCATTGAATGTTCCATTGATTCGTTTGGCCGAAATGTATCTTACAAGAGCAGAAGCTAATTATCATTTAAATAATGCCGGTGGAGCCATGGATGATATTAATGTAATTAGAGATCGTGTAGATTTACCTTTAGTAGAAGGATTGGCCGGACCAAATCTTTTGAGAAAAATCTACAAAGAGCGTCGTTTAGAATTAGCTTTTGAAGGATTGCGTTTGTTTGATATTCGAAGACAAAAAGATCCTGGTTCAGGGAAAAAAGTGATTGAAACTTTGATGGGACCAAACGGAACTTTTGTACAATACAATTTGAATTCAACTGATCCTTATGAAACTACTAATACAAGAGAAGCTCAGGATAAAGGAATTAATTTTGATCCTAGTAAACACTTATTGTGGCCAATACCTCAGATTGAAAGAGATTTAAGTAATAACGTAATTACTCAAAACCCAAATTATTAATATGAATTTATTAAAAAAATATAAAGTAAGCCTACTGTTAGTAGGTTTACTTTCCCTTAATTCAGCGTTTGTTAGCTGTTCATCTGATGATGCTAAGGATTCAGAAACTGAAGTTGAAACTACAACAGAACTGAAAATTAATCTCGATATGAACCTTCAAACGATGGAGAGTTTTGGAGCATCAGATGCCTGGCAATGTAATAATATTGGAAAAAACTGGCCTGCTGATAAAAAGAAAGCCATTGCTGATATGTTATTTAGCAGAGAGCTTGATAGTGAAGGGAATCCTAAAGGAATCGGATTGTCATTATGGCGTTTTAATCTGGGTGCAGGAAGTGCTGAACAAGGTGATGCAAGTGATATTACTGATGAGTGGAGACGTACAGAATGTTTTACTACTGATGGAGTAACTTACAATATGAGTAAACAAGCAGGACAGGTTTGGTTTATGAAAGCTGCTAAAGAACGTGGAGTAGATAAATTATTAGCTTTTACTAATAGTGCTCCTGTTTATTTAACTCAAAATGGAAAAGCACATGCAACAATCAATACTTTTTATAACCTAAAGGATGGGAAAATGCCTGAATTGGCTGATTTTTGGGTTAACGCGATTGATAAGTTAAAATCAGAACACGGTTTAACAATTGATTATGTGAGTCCGTTTAACGAACCACAATATGAATGGGATGGTTCAGGACAAGAAGGATCACCGGCTTCTAATGTTAATATTTACAGTTTTGTAAATACATTAGCTCCAAAATTACAAGCAAAAGGATTGAATTCACAAATTATAGTGGGAGAAGCAGGTGCTTTTGAACCATTATATAAAACTGTTGTAGGAAAAGAAAATCGTTCTAATCAGATAGATTATTTCTTTGGTGTGAATTCATCAAAGAATATTGCGGGATTAACGAATGTTAAGAAAACCATTTCGGGGCATAGTTATTGGCAAGCATGGCCATTAAGCGAATTGATTTCCTCCAGGCAGTCAGTTGCAGCCAGAGCAGCTACAGTTCCGGGATTGAGTGTTTGGGCTTCGGAATATTGTATTCTTGAAAGTCCGGGAACTGCTGAACTTCCAGGTGGAGCAGGACCAGGCAGAGATCTGGGAATGAAAACAGCACTTTGGGTAGCCCGTATTATCAGTACTGATATTTCCATCGGAGGAGTTACTTCCTGGCAGTGGTGGACAGCTGTTAGTCGAGGAGATTATAAAGATGGATTGCTTCATATTGATAACGGTTCATCAAATGGTGCAGGTGATGCTAACTATTGTAAATATGATGGTAATGTAAGAGAAACTAAGATTCTTTGGGCTTTAGGAAACTTTTCATACTTCGTAAAACCCGGAATGGTAAGAGTAATGATTCCGGAGTTTGATAATGCTGCTGCAACTACAAATGTGATGCTTACAGCATACAAAGATGCAGCGAATAAAAAATTAGTAATTGTTGCAGTAAACAATAGTGCTACGGCAAAAACATACAAATTAAATCTTGCAGGTGGTACTTTAGTTGATAATAAATTCACGCCTTACATTACTTCTGAAACGATGAGTTTGAAAAAAGCAGCAGCTGTTGATGCAACTGCTTTTGATATTCCGGCTAAGTCTGTTGTCACTTATGTAGGAACTTACAATTAAAAAAATTAAAAAATGAGAATCAATACTCTCATTTTTACAGATAAGAGTTTGCAGTGTAAAAATCGGCAAACTCTTATTTATAAGACAAACTGGAGAAAAGCAAACCTTAAAAGTGACTTTAACAAGTCAGTTAAAGTCAGCTGAAGTTATTGTCAATGCAAAATAAGAATTAGTTAAGTTAGTTAAGTTAGTTTATTTGGTGTCAATCAAGCTGTCTGTTTTTGGTTTGACAAACAGCTTGATTGTTTTTTTAGACTTTATAATACGAAACAAATAACACTTGACTTTTATGTTCGGGAAACTATTTTTTTGCTGAAATTACTAATCCAAAGGATTTATAAAAAAGCCTCTCAAAATAGTATATGACAATAAAGAAATGTTAATAATGAAAAATTACAGCATGCAAATCAAACACATCCTAACATCAGTTTTACTATTACTTTTCCTCTCTTCCTGGGATTCGAAAGATAAGCTAGTAATGAATATAGCCGGAGAATGGACTGTTCAGTTAGACAGTACTGATATTGGACTTAAAAACGGCTGGCAAAACAGGAGTTTTAAGCAGTCAATGAAATTACCTGGAACTACGGATGATGCAGGTCTTGGAGTTGCTAATACGTTAAAACCAAGTTTGGAAAAACTCCAAATGACTCATTTAACTAGAAAAAACAGTTATCTGGGAGCTGCCTGGTACACACGTGAAATTACAATTCCTAAAAATTGGAAAGGGAAAGAATTAATATTAAAATTAGAACGTGTTATTTGGAAAACAAATGTTTGGATTGATGGAAAACAAGTCGAAACAGAACAAAATAGTCTGATTGCACCGCATTATTTTGATCTTAGCAAATATCTTATTGCTGGAAAAACACATCGAATAAGCATTCGTATCGACAATCGAAAACTATTTGATATTAGTGTGGATAACATGGCGCATGCATATACTAATCATACACAAATTATTTGGAATGGAGTTATTGGCAAAATGGAAATCGAAGCATTTGATACTGTACGAATTGCTAATGTACAAGTAAAACCAGACATCAGTACAGGAAAAGCAAAGTTGGCATTCACATTAAATAACAATACAAAGAAAACAGCAAAAGGAGTTTTGACGATTACTGCTGTAAATAAAAAAAGTAAAGTCTCTGTTGAAGCACTTCAAAAAGATATCCAGATAAAAACCGGGCAATCTATTGTGGAAGTGGAGTATGATATGGGTAAAGATGTAAAGCTTTGGAGCGAATTTTCACCTGAGTTATATGAATTAAAAGCAGACCTTAAGGCAGGAAAAAACAAATCACAAACAGCTGTCGATTTTGGAATGCGTAGTTTTTCTAAAAAAGGATCGGTTTTAACGATTAACAATCATCCTGTGTTTTTAAGAGGAACATTAGAATGTGATATTTTTCCACTTACCGGGCATGCGCCAATGGACAAAGAAGGGTGGCAAAAAGTATTTGCAACAGCTATAAATTGGGGATTGAATCATCTGCGTTTTCACTCTTGGTGTCCGCCTAAAGCTGCTTTTGAAGTGGCTGATGAAATGGGTTTTTATCTCCAGGTTGAATTACCGGTCTGGACGCTTAAAATAGGTGAAGATCAAAAAACAACCGAATTTTTATATGCCGAAGCCCAACGAATGATAGAAGAATATGGTAATCATCCTTCTTTTTGTATGTGGTCGATGGGTAATGAATTACAGGGTGATATGACCGTTTTGACCTTATTAATGAGTAGCCTAAAAGCGAAAGATAATAGACATTTGTACACTACCACTTCTTTTACTTTCGAAAATGGGCATGGAAAATGGCCGGAACCGGAAGATGATTTCTTTATTACACAATGGACTAAAAAAGGATGGGTACGTGGTCAGGGCATTTTTAACAGTGAATCCCCTAATTTTAATAAAGATTATGTGGCTTCAGTGGAAGGAATGACAGTACCACTAGTTACGCATGAAATAGGACAATATGCAGTTTATCCTAAAATTGATGAAATTTCGAAATATACAGGAGTCTTAGATCCTATTAATTTTAAATCGGTTAAAGAAGATTTAGAACGTAAAGGATTAATCAATAAAGCCGCTGATTATACGCAGGCTTCAGGAAAGTTAGCTGTAATACTTTATAAAGAAGAAATAGAAAGAGCTTTAAAAACAGCTGGAATCAGTGGTTTTCAACTATTAGACTTGCATGATTTTTCAGGTCAGGGAACGGCTTTAGTAGGTTTGCTGGATGCTTTTTGGGACAGCAAAGGTTTGATTTCGGCAGAAGAATTCAGAGAATTTTCAGCTCCAGTTGTGCCATTGATGCGTTTTGCTAAAGCAACTTATACTAATAATGAATCTTTTACAGCTTCATTAGACATAAGTAATTATGCTGAAAGCAATTTGAATAATCAGGAAATTCAATGGAGTATTAGCGATGAAAATACAGTAATAGCTTCGGGAAGTACTAAGGCCACAATTACCGTTGGCTACAATCATAAAGTTTTAGATTTAAACGAAAGTTTGCTTACAATAACCAAAGCTTCGAAACTAACAATCAAAGTAAATTTAAAAGGAACAAACTATAAAAACCAATGGAATGTTTGGGTTTATCCTCAAAAACAGACTATTGATTACGGAAAAGTAGTGTACACCAGAAATTTGGACGAAGCCTACAAATTACTAAACGCGGGGAAAAAAGTATTATTAAACCCGGATTGGAAAAAGATTAAAGGAATCGAAGGAAAATTTGTTCCGGTATTTTGGAGTCCTATTCATTTTCCAAAACAAGCAGGTACTATGGGAGTTCTTTGTGATCCTTCGCATAAAGCCTTGGCTCATTTTCCAACAGATATGAATACTGATTGGCAATGGTGGGATTTAAACGTGAACTCAACAACACTTATTATGGATAGTGTTGTGGGAGGAAATCCTATTGTAGAAATGGTTGATAATTTTGCTAACAACCGCAAATTAGCTTCACTTTTTGAAGGAAGTGTAGGATCTGGAAAATTAGTAATTGCATCGTTTGATTTAAGTACCGATTTAGAAAAACGTCCCGTGGCAAAACAGATGTTGATTTCGATATTAGATTATATGAATAGCTCTTCGTTTAACCCGGATATTATTAAAAATCCTGATGCTTTGAAACTGATTCTAAAAGAAGAAAAAGAAAAAGCTAAAGAAGGAGCTACAAGTATTTATTAGAGTAAATGTCAAATTCAAAGCAACCAAACCTATTTGTAATAATTTGATTTATGTGAATAGGTTTGTTTTGTGGAATTATAAAGAACAATATGTTTGAAATACCCAAAAAATTAATTGTTACTTATATTGGTATATATAAGTAGAATAGGGATAATAAATTCAAAAAGTATATTTGTACTACTTAATTTGCGAATTTACCCCTCATTATTATAGTTATTAAATCATTTCTTTGCTTCTGTAAGCTGTATTTATAGAATTTCTGAATTGTATAGCACTCTTATTTATTAAAAAATGTTAATTATGTTTAAAACAAAAAAAATCGCACTGGCATTTCTTATGCTTTCTTATGTATCTGTTTTTAGTCAGATCGCATTTGGAGATTCCCAAAAAATTAATAACCAATGGAAGTTTATTCTACAGGATAATCAGGATTTCCAAAAAGC
>Ga0307414_10000777_pt1 | contig 16349 bp, 13 predicted proteins | sample DK1Ometagenome_FD_203804 | JGI IMG/M metagenome (GOLD analysis project Ga0307414, IMG submission 203804) | Maize rhizosphere microbial communities from greenhouse at UC Davis, California, United States - DK15-O-3 | ecosystem: Host-associated > Plants > Roots > Rhizosphere > Soil | place: USA... | reverse complement strand
GGATCACCTACACGGCGCCCGTTCCAGGGCCGCTCAGGGACCTTGGAGGAACGAACGGTCGAGGGAATCGGTGCGGGTGGTTCACGCTCGAGATGCGACTCGCGCTGAATCTCCTCCAGATCCGGCAGCGTGCCTTCTGGTTTTCCCGGTTTGGGTTGAGGCGTACGTTCAGCAGTCTTCTGCGCTATCACACTTCGAAGTAGAGAAAGACACGGCACAGGCATTAGGGCGACGAAGATGAGCAGCGACAGTGCGATCGAAAGAGGCGAGCGACGAGTGTGCATGGCGAGTCCTCCAGTGAGACATCGGAACCTAACCGCCAGCTCGGTTAACTAAGTTGTCCTACAAGACAAGTGACGCGGGGGAACGTCGATGAACTAGAGAAGTGGGCCAGCGCACTCTACTCCTGTGGCCCATTGAAGTCAATGAAATTTATGAACGGATGTGAGAACGCAAGGCGCAAAGCTCTTTTCGTTTGGTTCTTGCGCCTTTGCGGAAGAAATCTCTTAACACTTCACTGCGTAGCCGAGGCCGTCGCCGACGGGCAATACTTCAGCGAGTAGTTGTGGATGGTTGATGAAGTAGCAATTGAATTCTCGCAACGCGACGGTTGAGCTCTCCGCATCGTCACTCGCAACTTTACCGCCCCACAGCAGGTTGTCGACAATGACAACACCGCCAGTGCGCAAACGCGGTAAACCGAGATCGAGGTATTGTGAGTATTCTTCTTTCACTGCATCGATGAACAACAGATCAAACGTTTCCGTTAGCGTAGGCATGACTTCCAACGCTTTGCCTTTCTCGATCTCGACACGGTCCAACAAACCGGCGCGCTTTAAATAACCGGTGGACGCATTGATCATCTCGTCGTTCGGCTCGATCGTCACTACGACTCCACTCTCGCCCATCCCACGCGCCAGATGGACCACCGAATATCCGATCGCCATCCCGATCTCTAAAGCCTTGCGAGCCCCGCTCACGCGTGCCGTGATCTCGAGAAAACGCGCGACCTCACGATCCGCGATCGGCACGCGATGCTCTGCCGCGTAAGCCTCCATCTCAGCCAGCAGCGGATCGTTTTGTCGTAACAATTGGTCCAGGTACTCAGCCTGGTCACGTTGGATGATTGCGTCGAGTTTAGCCTTCATGATCTTCTATCAACTGTCGGCATTATCCTGCGCCTCGCCGCTCACTGAAACATAGCGACGGCCGAGACCAAGTTGCCGTAATTTGTGTTGCAGCGACTGCCGGTGCATGTCCAAAATCTCAGCCGCTCGCGTCACATTCCCCTGCGTGTATTCGAGACAACGCGTGATGTAGCGGCGCTCAAATTCCCTGCGATCCTCGCGAAAATCCGCCGTAAACGGCACGCGCAGGCCGTCGGCCTCTGAATCCCCGCCCTCTGCAATCCCGCTCGCAGGCATTCCAGCAGTGATCTCGTCGGGAAGATCTTTGGGCGTGACTTCATCGCCTTCAGCCAGGATTACCGCGCGATCGATCGTATTCTTCAGTTCACGCACGTTACCCGGCCAATTGTACTCAACCAGACGGCGCAATGCTGCCTGACTGAGTGCGCGCTGCGGGAGTTCATAACGCTCAGCAGCCATGCGCAAAAACGTCTCACACAAAATCGGGATGTCTTCACGACGGTCGCGCAACGGCGCGATCTCAACCGTCACGACGCGCAAACGATAGAACAAGTCCGCACGAAAATGACCAGTCGTGATCTCCTGTTCGAGCGGCCGGTGCGTTGCACTCACGATGCGCACGTCGACGGGAATCGATTCATTTGCGCCGAGACGCTCGATGCGCCGCTCCTCCAGCGCGCGCAGCAGTTTCGCCTGTACGTTGGCGCTCATGTCGCCGATCTCGTCGAGAAATAATGTGCCGCCGTCAGCCTGCTCAAACTTTCCTTCGCGGCGTGCTGCGGCGCCCGTAAAAGCGCCTTTTTCGTGGCCAAAAAGTTCGGATTCGATTAACTCGGAAGGCAGTGCGGCGCAGTTAACTGCGACGAAGGAAGCGTTACGACGCACACTGTTACGCTCGTGCAACTCGCGCGCGACCAGTTCTTTTCCGGTGCCGGATTCGCCGCGCACGAGCACGGTCACGTCAGTCTCCGCGACCTTTTCGATCATGGAGCGCACTTTCTGCATCGCCTCGGAGTTTCCGATCAGCGCGCCGCGTTGTGAACGTTCAACTTCGATCCGGCGGCGCAGCGAGTAGTTCTCGCGTCGCAGTTGAACTGTTTCGGCGGCGTTCTTAATAACGAGCCGCAGATCGTCGAGCTCGAATGGTTTGGAAAGATAGTCGTAGGCGCCGGCTTTGACGGCCTCGACGGCCATGCGTTCCGAGCCGTGCGCCGTCACGATGATCACGAGCGGTCCGTTGCCGTTCGCGCTCTTGATCTCGCGCAGGAAATCAAGGCCGCTCATGCCGGGAAGGTTTACATCGAGGAGAAGCAGGTCCGGTTCGTGTTGTTTGAGCAGGGCCCGAGCGGCCTCGGCGGAGCCGGCTTCAGTAATGTTGTAACCGAAAGTAGTGAGGGCGCGCCGCATGCCGTAGCGCGCGGCTTCCTCGTCGTCAACAATCATCAATCGCAACGCGTCTTTTCTCACTTCCTGAGTAGTTTAGGGCCGTGTGGCCCTAAACTCCTAGCGCATTGCGTGCCACGACTATTTCGGGGTTCGCTTGGCTGACACGACCAGGATAATGGCGTCGCCTGATGGTCCAACATTGAGCGTTCCGACGATCACCGGTTCTCCCTCGCGCATGCTGATGTCGGTCGAAAGACCGGTGGGTTCGTAGTTGAAAGCGGGCGCGATGGCGCCGTTAGCCGCCAGTGACGGGGTCGTCTGAATTGGTATACGTGCGCCGAAGTTGAAACCAACCATTTGCACAATGGTCTGATTTTCAGCATTACGCACGAGTTTCACTTGCCTGATACTGAACCGGCTGAAGCTCGGTGTCACGTTGGAAGCGGCGGCCAAGGGCGATGCGGGTGGCGCGCCAATCCAATTTAATTCGAGGCGCCCTTCATTCTTCACGCGGTTAATCAACGTCGCCGCGAGCCGGTAATTCTTGAATGGCAACGATGCGCGCAACTGGCGTACAACCGGTTCGAGTGATGCGGGTAATCTGGCGTCCTCTACGTCTTGATTGGTGCCTACGATCAGGTAGAGTTGCGTATCGAGATTGGTTTCATCAGGGCCATCTGCTTGTTGTGCATGCACATTCAAACTGAGGGTCATGAGGCACAGTGCAAGCAACAACGCGCTCAAAAAGTTTCTCTTCTTCATTGCAATCGTCTCCTTCGACAAAAGTCAGCCACTAACACGCAGCATGCGAGAGAAAGTTCCACGCAAAGGCTGGCCACAAAAGGACCCAAAGGCACAAAGAAAATATTAACTAAATATTTCTGCCTTTTGTGCCTTTTTGTGGCTAAAGCGGTACTCGCAACTGAAACAAGGCCCCGTGTCCATTGTGATTCATCTCAAGTGACGCTGATCCGCCTATCTCCTGCACGCGTTTGCGAACGATCGCCAAACCCAATCCCGTGCCGCGTTGTCTCGTTGTAAAGAAAGGTTCCCAGATGCGCTCACGTAGATCAGCAGGAACACCCGAACCACTGTCCTGCACGCTGATCACGAGGTCGCCATTCGCTGCTACCGCACTCATCGCGACCCTTCCACCCTGCGGCGTCGCCTGCAATGCGTTGAGTACTAAGTTCGATAATGCGTCACGTATTGCCGCAACAGATCGCCCGGCCAATTCCGCCTGAACGTTGACTTCACAATCGATTGCAATGCCCTGCTCTCTTGCATTCGCGCGAAACAGGTCCGCTACCGATCGCACCAGTTCGTCGACACTCAACGGTTGTCCCGCCGGACTCTCCTTCCTCGCAAAACTCAGCAACTGCGTCACGCTTTGACTGAGGCGATCAGTCTCGCCGATGATCAGACCAAGATCACGTTCATACTCATTGCGCAGGCTTTCATCCTCACGCATCACCTGTGCGATCGACTTTATCGCGGACAACGGATTTTTGATTTCGTGTGCGACAGTCGCGGCCATGCGACCGAGTGCAGCCAGGCGTTCGCGTTCGGCGAGTTCTCGTTCGAGCCGGAGGTTCTCTTCAAACAATCGCGAATCGTCGATTGCAATGGCAACCTGGTCTGCGAGCAGGCCGATTATCGTGTGCACGTCAGGCGTTAAGCTCGCCGATGCTGCATCAACTGCCACGAGGCCTTCGACTTTGTCTTCGCGACGCAGCGGGAACGCAAGTCTGAACCCCTGTTCTACCAACACCGGCTCGTCCTCAACCGGTTGCCACTCGTTTTGTTTCGACTGTTCCAGAACCTCCTGCACCCATGCTTCGGGTTCAACAAAAATCTTTAATCGCCGTAGACCAAGCGCATCGGTTGTCCGTTCTTCAACGAAGTGCAAAAGGTCTGAAAGATCTTTGTACTGACCGGCGTAAGCACCAATGCGCGCAACGATCTCTTTATACAGAGCCGCCTCACGTTCGAAGAGCTTGTGGAAACGTTGGGCCAACCAGCCTCGCAACGGCGCTGCGAGCAGCGCCAGAGCAAGAATCAAAAGCGCTTCAACCAATCCCGGTCTGACGCCGTAACGTTGCGTCACCCAATCGCCGATCGTGCGAATACCGAAGACGTACACCGTCAACACCACCGTCGCGAACGTAACCACGACGAGGCTCTTTTCGATGATGATTTCGAGATAGCGATAACGGTAGATGTAATAGGCCAGCAACACCGACGGCACGAGCGAGCCGAGATTAGCGAACGTCTTGAGGTAAAGTCCGGGAACGGTTCCCGCACCCACGCCGGCCGCCAGCGCTGCGAAGATAACCACGCCCACACCAATGAACGACGCCGCGAGCGACTGCATGATTCTCTTCTCGCTGCGATTCTTCGCCTTGCGGGCGATCAGTAGCTCGGTCAACGCAATCAGCCCCAGCACGTATGCAATCCAGAACGCAAACGGGATCACGAAAAATGAAAGCTTCGTGAACATCGGCTCGTACTCGCCGGACCAGAGTTGCGGAACGGTGACGAGCAGAAAGACTGTCGGAATGTAAGAGAGATAAACACGCAGGTGCTCGCTTTTGTTCAGCGGCCGTCCGTGCGCGTTGGCCCAGAGATGCAGGTGGACGTGGAGCAGGAACGAGTAAGCAAAAGTAATGCTGACTACAGCAACCGTGTCGGCGACGCGCAGGAGCGTGGTCCAGGTGTCGGGACCAAGGTCGAACAAAGCGTGAAGCGTGATCACGAGATTGCTCGTATGCCACCCGCCCATAGTCAGGGCGAGAAGGGCAAGTAAGCGCTCGATATTGCTTAGTTTGCTGCGGTGAGTGATGAGCTGGAACAGCATCCAGAGCGGCAACAAGGCGCCGATGCTGTAGCCGATGACCTGTAGGATTTCGAGCGGCTCGAGTGGGGACATCGGAAATTGTGCCACGGATTACACGAATAAACGCGGATTGATCCGCGTTCATCCGCGACATTCGCGGCTAATTTGCTGCTGCGCTGCGGGATGGCGACGTGAACGTTATCTCAACCCGCCGGTTCTTCTTCTGTCCCGCAACCGTCTTATTTGGAGCAAGCGGGTTTGACGCGCCCATCCCGTTTGCCTGAATGCGTGTTGGATCGACGCCGGCTGACTGGAACCGATCGGAAAGCACTCGCGCACGTTCCTGCGTCAACTGTTGCAACGTAACTTCGTTGCCTTTGTTATCCGTGTATGCCTCGATCAGGATCTGGTAATCAGGATTGCTTGCGAGTAACGCTGCCAGTGGTTCGAGTTTCGCAGCAGAAGCCGCAGACAATGTCGCTGTGCGCGTGTTGGTCCAAATGGTTTCCGGAAGAACCAGGCGAAAACCGGTCGTAGTTTCTTTGAGCGTCCCGTATTTCGCGAGGGTCTCTTTTAGATTTACTTCTGCGGCTTTCCTTTCGGAAGCGCGTTGTTCGGCCTCGACGCGTGCAGTCTCGGCCTGCTTTTCACCTTCGAGTCGGGCCAGCTTGAGTTTGGCGGCGTCACTTTCAGAACGCAGCGTCTGCATCTCATCACGCAGTTGCGCAATCTCGACTCGCTTTTCACGCAACTGATCGTTCGCAGTACCAAGGTCTCGTTCCGCGAGTTCGCGTGCACGTTGTTCTTTTTCCAATGCAGCGCGCAGTTGGGTCACTTCACGTTGCGACGCTTCCGCACTTTGCTCAGCACTGCGCACCGCCTCGTCACGACGGCGAATTTCTTCACGATTCATTCGCGCCTGACGACGCGCCACAGCCACCTCTTCAGCATGAGCACCTGCCGATGTGGCCTTACGTGCTTCCATGTCTACTTCCCCGAGCGGTTGACTCAAGCGCCACGCTTTCTCCGCAGCCTGTAGATGATCTTCCGCAGTCTGTAACTCGTCGGGTGCATCCTGCGACGCACCCGCATACTTCGCAAGGGCTATAGACTGACGCGCTCCGAGCAGCGATACAGGTGTCTGACGATAGTCGGCGTCGGCGAGTTCAGGAACGCGCGCATTGCGGAAGTAGTCACTCGAGTTTCCGATGTAACGAACGTCGGCAGTTTCAACCTGACTGCCATTCGCGCGCTGCGGCGGCAGGTTCTCCATCACGACCATGCGGCTCGGCACTTTCATTAAGAAGTGCGGCTCGGCAGTGAGAATCATCGCGAACGTCTGCAACGGTGTGGTGACGTCCAGCTTTGAATCAACAAACGTACTGCCGCTGCGTTTGATTTCACCCAGACTATCGACGTGTCCATCAGGCGAGATGGCCCAGAGAATGTAAGTCGTATAAATCCCACCTAACTCAGAAGCGCGCGGCAGATCCTCGACACTGAATTCGACACGCGTGCCGCGACGCCCGGCTCGCTTCACCTTGGCCTCACCCTTGAGTCGCGGCAACACAGTCGTACCGCGGAATTTGACTGTCACGGTCTCGTCCAGCGGATAAGTAATCGCAACCGTCTTACGTTCAACATCCCGCTGAGCAATTGCGGCAGACACAAACAGTAAACAAGCGCTGAGCGCATAAACGAGGTGTTGACCAATGCGTCTGAAAGTCATTGTGAAACTACTCCTATATTCAAATCTGGGAAAGAAGGCTTGACTGCTACGTTCTTGATGCCTCAAACAGGCGCATTGTTGCCGATTACGCGGATTTCCACAAATGGATCCGCAAAAATCCGTGTTATCTGTGGTTCCGGGTTTTACGATAGGCGGCGGTTTGGATGATGAGGAGAGAGGCGCCCGCGATCAGCAGCATGGGGACCCAGCCGCGCGGTGCGAATATTTGCAAGACTAGCCAGAGCAGTATCAAGCCTGAACCGATCAACCACAACATGGCTGTCAGGGAATCTCGTTCAGCTTGTAACCAACACCACGAACCGTCAGCACGTAGCGCGGATTTTTCGGATCAGCCTCCAGCTTTTTGCGGAGACGATTGATATGCGGATCGATGTTGCGCTGGTAACCTTCGTAATCGGTGCTCCACACTCGATCGAGCAGAGCGTTCCTGGACCATGCGCGCCCAGGTTCTGACGCGAGCAACTCGAGAATCTGAAACTCGAGCGGTGTCAGGTCGACGCGAAAGCCGTTGCGAATCACTTCGTGACGTCGCTTGTCGATCACGAGATCGCCGACTTCGATCCGTTCGCCGTCAGCCTCGGCTGGCACTGCTCCGCCACGCCGCAACAAGGCTTCAACTCGATACTCGAGCTCGCGCGGGCTAAACGGCTTGGCGAGATAATCGTCAGCTCCGGCCTCGAAGCCGGCGACTTTATCGTCGAGCGCGTCGTGTGCTGTTAGGAAGAGTGCCGGAGTCTGAATGCCTCGATCGCGCACTCGTTTGAGCAGCTCGATGCCTGACATACCTGGCATCGACACGTCGAATATGAAGCAATCGAATCTGCCGGTTAAGGTGGCTTCGAGTGCCGCCATGCCGCTTTCGCGTTCTTCAACTTGAAAGCCCAGACGGCGAAAGTACTCGGCCAGTAGAAGTCTCATGTCGGTATCGTCGTCTGCGATCAGAAGACGTTTACCTGCATGTTTGCTGTTTGTAGTCGCTTGCTGTGCCAATATGTCTGATCCTGTCGGAGGGGATCTAATAATGCTTTTTAAAATTGCCGCAAGAAATTATAACCTAAATCGATGCAGACTCATCCTGGGAAACGATCTGCATCTGTTCACGTCGACGTGGGAGTTCTAGCAAATCGATCAGCCTTGACGCAAATAAGTGGGGGTAAGTATAGTTCTTTTTACGGTTTGGGCCGTCTTCTACCTTCCTTATAGCAACGGATCAGAGATTTCCGCAACCAGAGATGCGTGATCTTCGTCGCCTTTTAAAGTATCTGAGACCTCACTGGCCGATCTTCACCGCGGCGATTCTCGCGATGGTACTGGTAGGCGTACTCGAGAGCGCGATCGGTGGTTTGATCGTGCCAATCTTCGATCAGGCTTTCGTTCAGGGGGGCGTCGGTCAGCGTACACCTACGATTTTCGGTCTGCAACGTTTAATTCCCGAGGCCCCGCTTGGCGCGTGGAAAATGATCTCTATTCTGTTGATCGTTTTCACGTTCGCGAAAGGCATCGCGGAGTATTTCTCGACCTATTTAATGGCGCGGATCGGACAGTCAGCCGTGCTGAAGTTGCGCCAGGACCTTTATAGCCACTTGTTGGCGCAGTCAGCGACGTTCTTTGAGCGCCATCGGACCAACTACCTTGTTTCCAGGCTTGTCTCGAGTGCTGCCGCGATCGAGACCGCTGTGACGAGCACGATTCGCGACATGCTGCGCGAGAGTTTTACTCTAATCGCGTTTCTCTCGGCGTCCTTTTTTTACAGTTGGCGACTGACACTCGGCTCTCTCGCGATTGCTCCGGTGATTGCAGTGCTTACGGCAAAGTTTGGACGTGCGCTGCGTAATCTGGCGCGTGAGAGTTTTGAAGGCAGTAAGCAACTGACTGACACGGCGCAGGAAGCGCTCGCGAATCAGGGGATCGTCAAGGCGTATCGTGCCGAGAAACGCGAGTCGGAACGTTTTACCGACGTCGCGAAGAGAATCGTAAAGGCGAATCTGCGCAGCGCGAGTATTGCCGGTGCTTCGCCGCCGACGATCGAGATGATCGGCATTCTCTTCGTCGTGCTGCTGTTGTTCTTTGGACAGCGTGAAATCATTGCCGGACGGATGAACACGGGGCAGTTTGTCACGTTTCTCTTTTTCCTGTTCCGCAGCTATGACCCGATGCGCAAGCTCTCTCGATTGCAGAACAGCATGGAACAAGCGCTCGCCGCTGCCCGTCACGTTTTTGAAGTGATGGACGAGCACGCCGCGATTCAAGAGAAACCCGAAGCAGGCGACCTGCCGGTCCTTAAGAAGGAGATCGAGCTGCGTAACGTTTCGTTCGGGTATGCAAATGAGTCGCGTTCGGTCTTGCGCGATGTGAGTCTGAAGATTCCGGCCGGGACGATGGTCGCACTCGTGGGCGAGTCGGGTGGCGGAAAGTCAACGCTCACGAAATTGCTGCCGCGTTTTCACGATCCGCGTGACGGCGCGGTGTTGTGGGATGGCGCTGACATTCGCGACGTGACGATTTCGAGTTTGCGAAAACAGATCGCACTCGTCACTCAGGAGACAGTACTTTTCAACGACACCGTGCGACATAACATTGCCTACGGCAAACCCGAGGCTACCGGCGCGGAGATCGAAGAAGCTGCTCGAATCGCTTTTGCGCACGAGTTCATTCGCGAACTACCCAATGGTTACGATACGATTGTCGGCGAGCGCGGCATCTTTCTTTCCGGCGGTCAACGCCAGCGGCTCGCTATCGCCCGGGCAGTTTTAGTTAATGCGCCAGTCCTGATTCTGGATGAGGCCACTTCCGCACTCGACGCGGAGTCGGAACGCCTGGTCCAACGCGCGATCGGCAATCTGGTGCGGGATCGAACCACGATCGTGATCGCTCACCGGCTCTCAACCGTGCGGCGCGCCGATGTTATCGTCGTGATGGAAGCGGGACGGATCATCGAAATGGGAACGCATGCGGAGCTTCTGGCCCAGGGCGGACAATATCGCAAGCTCTACGAACTTCAATTTGCGGACGAGGAAGACCTGGTAACGCTGTAAAAAGAATCCTATGAAATCAATGACCGGATACGGCAAGGGGATGGTGGCGGGCGACGACTTCTCCGTCTCCGTCGATCTCAAGACCGTTAACAACCGTTTCCTCGATATTCACCTGCGCGTCGGCTCAGAACTCGCCTCGCTCGAGCCGTCGATCAAGAAACGTGTCACTTCTCGCTTAACACGCGGACGCGTTGACGTGACGGTGAGCCTGGAGCGCGTGGCGCAAGTTGCTTACGAACTGAATCGCCCGCTAATCGCCGGCTACATCAACGCGCTGAAACAGTTGCAGCAGGATTTCAACATCGCCGGAGAACTGGACATAAATGTTCTCGCCCGTATTCCCGGCGCACTCCAGCCCGCACGCAACGGCATCGACGAGAGAGTGATAACGGGTCTCGAACAGGCATTGGACCAGGCGCTCGATGAACTCGAGAAGATGCGCGAGCAGGAAGGCGAAGCACTCAAAAACGAACTGCGCGACCGCGTGCGAAAGATCGAAGCGCTCGTACCTGTGATCGAATCGTCGGCCGCAGGACTCGCTGATGCTTATCGTCAACGTTTGCAAAAACGTATCGGCGAACTGCTCAATCGCGCAGGGCAGATCGTGGAAGTCGATCCGGTGCGACTGGCCCAGGAAGTCGCGTACCTCGCGGATCGTAGTGACGTGAGTGAAGAGATGGTCCGTTTGCGCAGTCACCTGTCGCAGTTCCAGGAGGCGCTCGATGCTCCGGGCGAGGCCGGAAAGATGCTTGATTTCCTTCTGCAGGAACTCAATCGTGAGGCGAATACGACCCTTTCAAAATCGACGGATCTTGTAATTAAGGAGGCGGGCTTGGCTATCAAGGCGGAGGTCGAGAAACTTCGCGAGCAGGTTCAGAATGTCGAGTAGAGTGAAAGAACTGGAAACGTCCCGCACAGTCAGCCCAGCCGCTTCGAGAGGCACGCTCTTCGTCGTTAGTTCACCATCAGGTGGCGGCAAGGGCACGATCATTCACCACGTATTGGCTGTTGTGGAGAATCTTCGCTATTCTGTCTCGTACACAACTCGCGCGCCACGTACTGGTGAAGCCAATGGCCGCGAGTATTTTTTTGTTAATCGCGAGACTTTTGAAGAGATGGTTGCGGCGGGCGAGTTTCTCGAATGGGCCTGCGTGCATGGAAATCTCTACGGTACGGCGAAGAACCAGATCATTGAAGATACGGCCGCAGGCGCGGACCTCATTCTCGAAGTCGACGTTCAGGGCGCGGCCAGTGTTCGCCAGTTGCTGATGGATTCAGTGAGTATTTTTATCCTGCCGCCGTCATACGAAGTGTTGCGGCAGCGACTGATTGCGAGAGGAACGGATTCACCTGAAGAACTTGAGCTTCGCCTGCGTAACGCGCCGGAGGAGTTGAAACAGTATTCTGCTTTCGATTACGTAATCATAAATGATGAGATCGACCGGGCGGTGGGCCAGCTTGCTTCGATCATTTATGCGGAGCGGGCCCGTTGCATGCGCCAGGAAGGTCTGGTGCTGGAAGTGATTGAAAAATTCAAAAGCAATTCAATCATAGAGCAATAGACGAAGGAGCAATCGAGTGGCAACGACGACAGAGATGGTTGAGAGCGAAGTTGACGGCAGTGGCGGACAGGAAGTTGATTCGAAGTATCGTATGATAATCCTCGCCGCGAAGCGGAGCAAACAATTGCAGCGCGGAGCACAGCCCAGAATCGACATCGATCCTCAGAAGCATAAGCCGACGCGCATCGCGTTGGAAGAGGTGATGCGCGGCCGCGTGCATTTTGATATCAAGGAAGAAGATTGATGAAGTCTCAACATCAATTGCGGTGACTTGGAGGAGGTCAGTACCACCTGCGGTAGCGGGTGGGTCCGTTGACATTAGGCATCTGAGAACCGCTCCGACCCACCCGCTACCGCAGGTGGTACTGACCTCTTCCAAGTACAACGCTCACATGCCTTTGTAATCTGGTCCACCGCCTCCCTCAGGCGTAACCCAGTTGATGATCTGGTAGGGATCCATGATGTCGCACGTCTTGCAGTGCACGCAGTTGGAGAAGTTTATCTGCAAGCGCCGTTTTCCATTGCCACCGTCCTCAACCATTTCATAGACAGCCGCCGGGCAGAACCGCTGGCACGGATTGCCGTACTCTTCGGCGCACCGCGTTGAGCAGATATTCGTGTCAAGAACGTGTAGATGGACCGGCTGGTCCTCGTCATGGCCCACGGCTGCGTGATAGACGTCCGTAACTTTATTGAAAGTTAACTTGCCGTCGAAGCGCAGATCTTTGTAGCGCTGCTCGATTCCGTCGCCGCGATAGCCGTACGAAGAGAGCTTTTTCATCTCTTCGTGACCGGCGAGAGAATTATCGCGATCGAAGATGCCCCAGGCACGACCGCCCGTAACGAACTGCAATCCCGCATTGATCAATGCCGGCCAGCGACCGTGTTTGAATGCCGCGTGAAAGTTTCTGACTTTGCGCAACTCGGGCATGATCCAACTTCCGTTCACTGCCTGCTCGTATCGCTGCAACTGCTTTGCGGAGTAGTCGCGTGCTTTCAGTGCCTCGAAGATAGCCTCCGCCGCCAGCAAGCCGCTCTTGATAGCGGAGTGAATTCCCTTTAATCGCTGCGCGTTGAGAAGTCCCGCGGAGTCGCCGACTAAAAGCACGCCGTCCGCATACATGCGCGGCATCGCGAAATAACCACCCGCCGCGATCGTCTTCGCGCCGTAGCGAATCATCTTGCCGCCCTCGAGCAGACGCGCGATGTAAGGATGAGTCTTGTAACGTTGAAACTCCGCGTGCGGATCGATCAGCGGGTCTTTGTAATCGAGACCGGTGACGTAGCCGATATTCAACACGCGATTCTGCATGCCGTAGATCCAGCCGCCGCCGTATGTCGCTGAGTCTGACGGAAAACCAAGCGTGTGCGTCACACGTCCGGTTGGATAACGATCGTCCGGCAGCTCCCACAACTCTTTCACGCCGAGACTGTAGACCTGCGGTGCACGGCCCTCGTCGAGTCCGAGACGTTCGATCAGCTGCTTGGTTAACGAACCACGCGGTCCTTCACCCAACACAGTGATCTTCGCTTGCAGATCGACGCCGGGTTCGTAATTAGCTTTGCGCTTTCCTTCTTTGTCTATGCCTTTGTCGCCGGTGCGCACTCCGAGCACCCGGTCGTTCTCGTCATAAAGCAAATCGGCGCCGGGAAACTCCGGAAAGATATTGACGCCGGCCTCTTCGCATTTTTCGCCGAGCCACGCAGTCAAACGATTCAGCGAGACTATGTAGTAGCCGTGGTTCTTGAGTGGCGGTGGAGTGATCGGTGAACGCAGCGCCATCTTTGGCGTCAGATACAGAAAGTGATCTTCGTTTACGGGGGATTCGAGTGGCGCGCCTTGCGCTTCGAAATCGGGAATCAGTTCGCGCAGCGCTTTCGGATCCATCACGGCGCCGGAAAGAATGTGTGAACCAACCGCAGCGCCTTTCTCGATCACCGCGATCTCGACGTCGCCGAGTGAATTATCCTGTTTGACCAGCCGCGCGAGGTGCAGCGCGCCGCTGAGATTAGCCGGACCTGCGCCTACAAAAACAACATCAAACTCCAAAGTCTCTCGTTCCATAGCCACAGATTACACAGATTCTCGCAATTGTTTCAAATTCGGAAATCTGTGTAATCTGTGGCTATGCCAAACCATCTGATACACGAAACGAGTCCTTATCTTCTTCAACACGCAGAGAATCCGGTCGATTGGTATCCGTGGGGTGAGGAAGCTTTCGAAAAAGCGCGGCGCGAGAACAAACCTGTGCTGCTCAGCATCGGCTACTCGGCCTGTCACTGGTGTCACGTGATGGCGCATGAGTCGTTTGAAGACGAGCAGATCGCGCAGCTCATGAATGAAAACTTCGTGAATATCAAGGTTGATCGTGAGGAGCGGCCGGATCTCGATCAGATCTACATGAGCGCCGTGCAGATGATGACTCATCATGGTGGTTGGCCGATGACTGTGTTCTTAACTCCGGACGCAGTTCCCTTCTATGGCGGCACGTACTTTCCGCCCCAGGATCGCTACAACATGCCCGGATTTCCAAAAGTTTTGATCGGTGTCGCTGAGGCTTATCGTGACCGGCAGGACGACATTCGCGAGACCGGCACGTCGCTCGTAAATGAGTTGAAGCGCTTGAGTGCAACCGGCGGCTCCGATTATCCGATCGAGCTTGAGCTGTTGGATGCTGCGTACGCCGGCATTGTCAGAACTTACGATTCGATCAACGGCGGTTTCGGCGGTGCGCCAAAGTTTCCACCCGCGATGACGCTCGAGTTTCTGCTGCGAACACACGCACGCACCGGCAATCGTGACGCGCTCGAGATGGTGAGTCACACCTGCAGGAAAATGGCGAACGGCGGAATATACGATCAGCTTGGCGGCGGCTTTCATCGTTATTCAACTGATGCGCGCTGGCTCGTGCCGCACTTCGAAAAGATGCTGTACGACAATGCCCTCCTCTCGCGCTTGTACCTGCATTACTTTCAGGTCAGCGAGGAAGCATTTGCGCGTGAGACTGTCGAGGGCATTCTCGACTACGTGCTACGCGAGATGACGCACGCCGAAGGCGGGTTCTATTCAACTCAGGATGCTGACTCGGAAGGTCATGAAGGAAAGTTCTTCGTTTGGACGATGGATGAGATTCGCGCTGCGCTCGGCGAGGACGATGCACGAATCTTTTCCGCGTACTACAACATCACTGACACGGGAAACTTTGAAGGCAAAAACATTCCGAATGTGACCCGCACGGCTGAGCCTGAGTGGCGCGCGTCGCTCGAGGAAAGCAAGCGCAAACTGTTTGGCTTGCGCGAGCAGCGCATCAAACCGGACCGCGATGAAAAAGTGCTCACCGCATGGAATGGTCTGATGCTCGCCAGCTTTGCTGAAGCTGGTGTGGTCCTGAATCGTCCTGATTACACCAACGCCGCGCGGCGAAATGCCGAGTTTGTACTCTCAAATCTGCGGCGCGACGGTTCGTTGCTTCGCACTTGGAAAGACGGAATCGCGAAGTTCAACGCTTACCTTGAAGACTATGCGTTTCTGATCGAAGGCCTCGTCACGTTGTTTGAAACTACCGGCGAGTCTCGTTGGTTGAATGAAGCGTTGGCGCTGACCGACCGGATGATCCGAGAGTTTTGGGATGAAGACGCCGGTGGGTTTTTCTTCACCGGCAAGAGTCATGAAAGCCTGATCGTGCGCTCGAAAGATTACTTTGATAACGCGACGCCTTCAGGTAACTCTGTAGCCGCTCTTGTGCTCGCGCGATTAGCGACGCTCACGAACAAAGAAAGCTATCGCAACCTCGCGATTGCCGTGCTGCGCGAAGTCGGTGACCAGATCCGGCGCTATCCTTCCGGCTTCGGATACGCGCTCTCGGCGGCCGATTTTCTGCTCTCAACGCCTAAAGAAATCGCGATTGTCGGCAAAGATGCGGCTGACATCGAACTCCTGCTCGCCGAAACCTGGCGCCGCTACCTGCCTAACAAAGTCGTCGCGCCGAGTATTGCCGGCGACACAGCGACGATTCCCCTGCTGGAAAACCGCCCGTTGGTCAACGATTTAGCGACGGCGTACGTGTGTGAGCATTACACCTGCAAACAGCCAGTGACCGAGATCTCGGCTTTGCGGGAACAGCTTGAACACGGATGACACGGATTCAGGCGGATTTCCACAGCCTGCCTTGACGTCAACCCGCTGAAATGGTTATATTTATCACCGTGCCCAACAATGTTGGCACCTTACCAAGCGCGATCATCACTTACACAGTTTAGAGTTTTCGGAAGGATTGGCCCCAGCAATGCTGAAAACTAATTCGAGGATCACCGCTGTGATGACGGGCATCGCTGTCATCACTGTTTTCACCGTTCTCTTCTGCGCAGCAATTGTAAACAGCAGTTTTACTTACGCGGTGCTCGGCGTGTTGATATCCGCGTTGGTCTTTATGCTCTTTTACTTCAACGAACGACGTCTCGAAGAGATTCGTCATGCGGAAGCGGAGCGCCGGCAGCACGCGGAAGACATGGCGACCATCCACATGAACACCATCGAATCGCTTGCCATCGCCATCGATGCGAAGGACCAGACGACTCATGGTCACGTGCGCCGCACGCAACTCTACGCCACCAAGATGGGCGAGCTCTTTA
>Ga0307414_10000776_pt1 | contig 16353 bp, 17 predicted proteins | sample DK1Ometagenome_FD_203804 | JGI IMG/M metagenome (GOLD analysis project Ga0307414, IMG submission 203804) | Maize rhizosphere microbial communities from greenhouse at UC Davis, California, United States - DK15-O-3 | ecosystem: Host-associated > Plants > Roots > Rhizosphere > Soil | place: USA... | reverse complement strand
GGTTGTACAGCACCTCTGCGAGATGAAAATCAGTTACATGCGGCCGTAGTAGAACTCGTAGCGCATACTAAAGCTGAGATTAAATATTCAACCGTACAAAACTGGTATCCGGGCGACAAAAATGGCCTCGGTGGCATCTACAACTTTGTGACCAAACGAGGTATGTGTAAAGGTGATCATTCAAAAATCTCCTGGACACAGGTAGAAACAGGATCTGCAATTACCTGGAAATACCCCAGTGTAATTTTAAAAGGTGATCATTCTATCGGCGAGTTCTACTCTGTTGCTTTTACCAATAATTATCAGCAGGCGGATACAGGTACAAAAATGATCCACCTTGGTAAAAATACAAGAAGCAGGATCGTCTCAAAAGGAATCTCGGCCGGCCATAGCCAAAACAGTTACCGTGGTTTAGTCAGGGCCGGCAAACAGGCTACCAATGCGCGTAATTACTCACAATGCGACTCTTTATTGCTAGGCGATAAATGTGGTGCGCATACCTTTCCTTATATAGAAGTTAAAAATAAAACTGCAATTGTAGAACACGAAGCAACCACTTCAAAAATCGGGGAAGATCAACTCTTTTATTGCAGGCAAAGGGGCATTGATGCAGAAACAGCGGTAGCCCTTATTGTAAATGGCTTTGCCAAAGAAGTAATGAACCAATTGCCCATGGAATTTGCCGTAGAAGCACAAAAACTACTTGCCGTTAGCATGGAAGGCAGTGTAGGATAAATAAAATTTATAAGAATATGTTATCAGTAAAAAATATACACGCAAATATAGACGGAAGAGAGATCTTAAAGGGCATTAACCTCGATATAAAGCCAGGGGAAGTTCATGCGATTATGGGGCCAAATGGTTCTGGTAAAAGCACACTCGCGTCTGTACTTGCCGGCAGAGATGAATATGAGGTTACCGAAGGCAATGTTTCTTTTTTAGGAAAGGACCTGCTGGGACTATCGACAGAAGACAGGGCCCGTGAAGGTTTGTTCCTTGCCTTCCAGTATCCGGTAGAAATACCCGGCGTAAGCACGACCAACTTTATTAAGGCTGCTGTAAATGAAAAGCGCAAATATCTGGGTCAGGAACCCCTTGATGCCGTCTCATTTTTAAAAATGATGAAGGAAAAGATGGCTCTGGTTGAAATAGACCAGCGTTTATTAAGCCGTTCTATCAATGAAGGTTTTTCAGGTGGAGAGAAAAAACGTAATGAGGTTTTCCAAATGGCCATGCTTGAACCCAAGCTTGCTATTATGGACGAGACCGACTCAGGCTTGGACATTGATGCGCTCCGTATCGTTGCCAAAGGAATCAATAAACTACGAAATCCTGACCGTGCAGTACTGCTTATAACCCACTACCAGCGTCTGCTCGATTATATTCAGCCGGATTATGTTCATGTCCTGTACAATGGCCGAATTGTTAAATCGGGCACTAAAGAACTGGCGCTTGAACTGGAAGAAAAAGGATATGACTTCATTACTGATGAGGTTGATTTAACTGCTGATTAATAACGGCGCACTTAAAAGAATTTACAATGAACGATATAGCTTATTTTAAGGATCAGTTTGAGCAGCTGCAGGAAGCAGATCCCAAAGGTACTATTGCCGGCTTAAGACAAAGTGGTTTTGATTCTTTTTCCAAAGCAGGTGTTCCCACGTTTCATGACGAAGATTGGAAATATACAAATGTGAGCAGTCTGTTTGACAAAGAATACCATATAGCAGAGCTGTCCGGGGTTACTTTAGCAGACGTTGACGCAGTAAGGTTACCAGGCAGCGAACTGGCAAATGAGCTGGTTTTTGTAAATGGCCGTTTCGTTGCCGGGCTTTCCAATATTCGTTCAGGCATTTCAGATCTTATAGTATTGCCTCTTGAAGCGGCCGCCACTGGCGCTTATAAGGACCTGGTCGCGGCCCAGCTTGATCACAGCAGTAATTACCTGAGTGATGGGATCCATGCTTTGAATACTTCATTCATCTGTGGCGGAGTTTTTATCCATGTACTTAAAGGAAAGGAACCCAAACATCCGGTTTATTTCTACCATATCTTAGACACAAGACAGCATCCTTCCCTTGCACAACCAAGGAGCCTGGTCTTGGTTGATGAAAGCAGCCGGCTGCAATTAACAGAAACCTACGCAACTCTTGGTCCGTCGGACAGTTTTAACAACCAGGTGATGGAAATAGTGGTTAAAGAAAATGCTTTTGTTGAATATTACAAGATCCAGAACGATACCGCAAACGCCAGTCAGGTAAATACTACACATATCAGGCAGATCGGACGAAGCTATGTACACACCGTTACACTTACTTTAAACGGGGCCATAGTACGCAACAATATGAATCTGGTGCTTGATGCGAATGGCAACGAAACTCATCTTTACGGTCTGTACCTGTTAAAAGGAAAGAGCCATGCTGATAACCATACACTGATCGATAATTTAAAACCAAATTGCTTTAGTAATCAGCTTTACAAAGGCATTGCAGATGATGCCTCGACGGCGGTATTCAATGGCCGCATCGTGGTTCAGCCAGATGCCCAAAAAACCAATGCTTATCAGAGCAATAAGAACATCTTATTGTCAGACAATGCCACTATAAACACCAAACCGCAGCTGGAGATCTTTGCAGATGATGTTAAGTGTTCGCATGGGTGTACCGTAGGACAACTTGATGAGGAAGCTTTGTTCTATTTAAGGGCAAGGGGCATTCCCAAAGAAAGTGCCGAGGTGCTATTGCTGGAGGCTTTTGCCGCGGACATTGTTGAGCAGATTAAACCTGAGGTTTTACGTTCTTACGTATCTAAACTGATTTACGAACATTTAGCAATTCAATAATATGGCCACATTAGATCTCAGACAACAGTTCCCTATTCTTAGCCGCATGGTTAAGGGCAAACCTCTGGTGTATTTTGACAATGCTGCCACGGCCCAAAAACCACAGCGGGTTATTGATGCGCTCACCCATTATTATACACATTACAATGCCAATATCCATAGGGGTATTCATACGCTTGCAGAAGAAGCTACTGCTGCTTATGAAGCCGCCAGACATACAGCACAGGAATTCATTGGTGCAGCTGCACCAGAAGAGATCATTTTTACAAGAGGTACTACTGAGGGCATTAACCTGGTTGCTTATACCTGGGGCAGGCAGAACATCGGAGCTGGTGATGAAATCATTATATCAGGTATGGAACATCATTCCAATATCGTTCCCTGGCAAATACTTTGCGAAGAAAAAGGCGCTATTTTAAAAGTCATTCCCGTTAATGATAATGGTGAGCTGGCGATGGATCTCTACAGATCGCTGCTTAGCAATAAGACCAAACTGGTTTCAGTTGTGCATGTATCTAATTCATTAGGCACAGTAAATCCGGTTAAAGAGATTATTGATGCCGCGCACCGGGCTGGTGCCAGAGTACTTCTTGACGGGGCACAATCGGCCGTACATATGGACATAGATGTACAGGCCATAAATTGTGATTTTTTCGCTTTTTCCGGCCACAAAGTATATGGCCCTACAGGTGTAGGCGTGCTCTATGGCAAAAAGGAACTGCTGGAAAGTATGCCGGTATTTCAAGGTGGCGGAGAGATGATCAAAGAAGTTACATTTGAAAAGACAATTTATAACGACCTGCCTTACAAATATGAAGCCGGTACACCAAACATAGCGGATACTATAGCTTTAAAAGCAGCCCTCGATTTTATTAGCGAAACTGGCAAACAACAGATCAGAGATCACGAAAATGAATTGCTTGCTTATGCAACAGCTCAATTGCAAGCCATCCCCGGCCTTACCATTATCGGCAATGCCAAAGAGAAGGTAAGCCTGGTGTCTTTCATCATTAAAGACATACATCCTCAGGATGTTGGTGTCTTACTCGACAATCAGGGTATTGCCGTTAGAACCGGGCATCATTGTACACAACCTTTAATGGCACGTTTTGGAATCCCTGGTACGATAAGAGCATCGTTTGCCCTGTATAACCAAAAAGAAGAGATAGATGCATTGGTTACCAGCTTACATAAAACCATAAAAATGCTTTTGTAATGGATATTAAGCCGATAAAGGATATAGAAAAAGATATTATTGAAGACTTCGGGCTGTTTGATTCCTGGGAAGATAAATACGAGTACATTATCGACATGGGTAAAAAGCTGGCTGTTCTTGAAGACGAACATAAGCTTGATGAAAACAAAATAAAGGGATGCCAGAGTACGGTATGGCTGGTGGCTTCCTATGAAGATGGGCGCATATTTTTTAAGGCCGACAGCGATGCCGTCATTGTGAAGGGCTTGATAAGTATGCTGATCAGGGTATTGTCCGGCCATACCCCCGCCGAGATTATTGAGGCCCGTCTGGATTTTATTGGAGAGATCGGAATGATGACCCATTTGGCGCAGACACGTTCTAATGGTTTGCTGTCGATGATAAAGCAAATGAAGAATTATGCCATCGCCTTTCAGGCGATTGACAATCAACAAATTGATCATAAATAAATTAAAGGTCATGGATAAAGAAGAATTAAAACAGAAAGTTATAGATTGTTTACAGACCATATACGATCCGGAAATCCCGGTTAGTATTTATGAACTGGGATTAATTTATGAAACTGAAATACTGCCTCCTTTAAACAATATACAGATTGTAATGACCCTTACGGCTCCCGGGTGTCCTGCTGCGCAATCCATACCATTGGAAGTGGAGGAAAAAGTAAAACAGATCGAAGGTGTGAATGAGGTTACTGTAATTGTGACCTGGGAGCCTGCCTGGAACAGAGATATGATGTCGGAAACAGCGCGGTTTGAATTGGGGATGATGTAATATAGAAGAGGATGAAGATAACTGCTCAGGAAGAATACGGCTTAAGGGTATTGCTGCACATTGCCAGACGTGAAAATAAAGAGGATGCGACTATCCCTATTATCAGTGAGGCCGAGGGTCTTTCTGCGGCGTATGTGGCAAAACTTACACGGACACTTCGCCTTGCAGGATACCTTAAAAGTACGCCAGGCAATAAAGGGGGATATATATTAGCCAGGCCTGCTGCAGAGATTAATATTAACCAGGTAATGAAGATACTGGGCGGCTCTCTTTACAGCAAAAAGTTTTGTGAGAATTACCCGGGTACTTTAAAACTTTGCACCAATTCTGTAGACTGCTCCGTTAGGTCGCTTTGGCAAATGATTCAATTTACGGTTGACCAGTTACTGGATAAAGTTACTTTGCAGGACCTGATGAGTTCTGAGGAAACAACAGGCCAGTTGCTGAACAAGATGATTGGAATTTGATTTGAAAGTTCTCTTGAAGATCATACAAACTTTCTGTTTTTTAAATTGTTGATGTGGAGGTTGAGATTTTTCCCTATTCATTTTATGAAAATAAAATTTATTCAATTCATCGCATTGCTGTTATTGTTGCTGGTAACAGGATTGTTCTGGGGAACCTGGTTTTCCCTGAGCCGGTCGATTGAGAATTTCTCAGCGGCAGAATTTATCCATATCGGCAAAATCATCATAAAAAATGTAGCCTTTCCTATGCGGATCATCCTTCCCTTATGCATACTCTCTGTTCTTTTATCGGTATGGTGGTATCCTTCCCGAAATTCGGCCGGGTTTTATTGGGGACTTGCCTCTCTCCTGCTGATCATCATTACCTTGCTGATTACCGTATTGATAGAAGTTCCGATTGACAACCAGATAAAATTATGGACAGCCTCGACGACACCTTCTGATTGGGAGGCAATTCGTGCTAAATGGCAGCTTTTTCACAGTCTGCGAACCGGTACCTCGCTGATGAGTTTTGCATCTTTTGCAATAACCATTATTTTTCATAGTGAAGGCCGGAATAAGAAAACACTATAGTTTCAAATGGGCTGTATACCTATTATCTATTAATTTTTGTAAATTGATCGGTATGTCAAACCTGCTTTACACACAATATGCATTGGTTAGAGATACCAGACAGGTAGTTTTTCAGTTTCTGGAAACACTGGTCGCCGGCGATATTTCAAAGCCTGTTTCTGTCTTTAGCGATAAAACCATTTCTTATATGTTTGTCCATATCGCCAACACTTATACCGCCTGGGCGGGCAATTTTGCCCTGAAAGGTGCTGATGGTTACCTTGATCAGGATGAACCCGTGAATCTGACACAGCTCCAAAATCTGTTTGCGCAAGTTGATGAGATCATGGGTCGTTTTATAGCTCATTTTGCAGCAGATCCAATGAAGCTTGTCAAAGGTTATAAATGGCCGGAAAAATACATTGAAACCGATGCTTACAGCATTTTTACTCACCTCATTACCCACGAGTTTCATCATAAGGGCCAGGCAATGACCATGGCCAGGCTGCTCGGCTACATTCCTCCGGATACTGATGTGATGCGGTTTTAGAATGATTGAACCGAGCTCATTAAATCACAACTCTAAATGTAAAGATCAGGTTGTTGTTATCAAATAGCCATGAATCTAAAGGTCAAAGTGAACCCTTAAACCCCTTCAAATCTGAAAGTTGTGACCAGTCCATTTGCTCTTCTTTAACGGCCTTAAGTACATACTGAATATTCAACGCCGGCCAGAATACCACTTGTTTTAAACTACAAAGGCGCTATTATGACCGGACCGAGATTGTTAATAATTGGCTATTCGAATATAACCAAATATATATCGCTGGTGTATATTAAAGGCAATTTAGACCTCCGTCCCATGCTTGTGGTCAGAACACAACTAAGAGGTGATACGCAAAAAAGCCTTTAGATGCTCTCCAAAGGCTTTCAGAAATACTTTTTTAAACAGTCTTTCCCATATGGGAAACTTTGTTTGTGCACTTGTAGGGACTCGAACCCCAAACCTTCTCATCCGTAGTGAGATGCTCTATCCATTGAGCTACAAATGCATTTCCGTTTCATTAACGGAATGCAAAAGTAATGCTTGAAATTCAATTTAGCAATTTTTTTAAGCAATTTATTCCGGAGGCTGTATTAATAAACTGTAAGCTAAGCCTGTACTACATCATTGAAGCTAATAATACAGATAATTACATCGCCATCCATCCTGAACTATTCTTCAGCTCCTCCTGCCGGCAAGACGAGACAAGGCGTTGCATTCCAATGTACAGATTCACACATTCTTCACACCTTGTTCACACCAAAGCCACAAACAGGTACCTTTTTGTGAAGAAAGTGTGACTCAGGTGTGTTTCATGTGAGGACTTGGCCTTAACAAGACCTTGATCAATATGCGGTTTTACTACATTCTTCACCCTTCACTTTAAAAAAAACTCTCATCTCTTTTATAGTTATAACATCAAAATTAATGAATTTAGCAAAGACAAAAATCAATGTAAATAGAAATTACAAAGTATGGCAAGAATTACAAACGGAATCCTCGGTGGTTTCTCAGGAAAAGTAGGCACAGTAGTCGGCGCATCCTGGAGAGGAATTGACTACATTAGGGGCTTGCCCGAACCCAGCAACAGGCCTGCAACCGCTCTGCAGTTAGCTCAGCGTCTGAAGATGGTGCTTTTCAGGGGATTTTTACTCGGAGTGGACCAGATCATTGAGAACTGCTATCAAAATTACGAAAAGACCACACCGATGAATTCTGCGCTTTCTTACAATATGCAGTATGCGGTGACGGGCAGCTATCCGGATCTGAACATCGATTTTCCAAATCTCCTGTATAGTAAAGGAGATCTGCTTAGCGCATCATCCTTGAAAGTGGTTTCAACCGAAACAAATACCATCGATTTTACCTGGCAAAACGGTGATTTCAATAACTATCGCGGCGCGCAAGACCAGGTCAGTCTGGTGGCCTACAGTCCTGAAGGTTTGAAATTTGCGAAACTAACAGATGCCGGCGTCAGGGCCGATGAGGGCAGCCGCTTAATTTTCCCCGGAAAGTTTAGCGGACAGGTAGTCCACTGTTATCTGAGTTTTTATTCAAAAGCTTTTAGCATTGCCTCGACCAACGAATACCTAGGTGCAGTTACCGTGATTTGATCTGCTTGTCAAACAGTTCAAGCCCCTCTTCAAAACTGTGAGGAACATATCCCAGATCCTTTATGGCCTTGTCCAGTACGAAGCCTGTTTTTACAGGTCTTCTGGCTTTTTGGTTTAAAGAGGCAGAACTGATTTCGGTAACGCCCGACTGGTTCAGCTGCCAGTAATCTGCCACCCGTGTTACCAGTTCAGCCACACTCATCATATCCTTTCCTGAAATGTGGTAAATGCCCTGTGCTTTCTTTTCTACAGCAAGCAGACAGGCTATGGCAAGATCCTCTGCCAGCGTCGGCATGCGCCACTGGTCATTTACTACGTTTATAGGGTCACCTTTTTCCAGTGCATTTTTGGCCCACAGTACAATATTGCTCCGGCTCATATCGCTCACAATACCATATACTAATATAGTCCGGATGATGACCCAGTCGCAGGACGATGCGGCTATTGCCTCCTCTGCCCGAACCTTGGTAAGACCGTAATGACTTACCGGACTCGGCTCCGCAGCTTCGTCATATGGTCCGCTGGCACCGTCAAATATAAAATCGGTTGAAAGGTGGACCAGCTGTATTTGGTTTTTTTCACAAACGGAGATGAGCGTTTTAACTGCATCCACATTTAAGCGGTTCGCCAAATCCTGCTGTGCCTCGCAGGTATCCACATTGGTCATGGCAGCAGTATGAATAATTGCATCCGGCTGATAATGATGGACCACATTTCTCACATTCAGGGGATCCAGAATGTCCATCTCGGCGTAGGTATACCCTTCCTGCACCGGAAAACGGTTTGCGCCTTTGGACGTGGCGACCAAATCAAACTGCCGGGTCTGCAGGATCTGTTCTGTGATCTTCTGACCTAAAAGACCGTTGCTGCCTGTTACTAATATCTTCTTCATTGACCGGCTCGATAAGATTTCAAATTTCAAAAATGCTAAATGATTTTAAACAGCCTAAACGAAGTATGCTAAAGGCCCTTTTTCAGCTACCAAATTACCGAATAAAAAACTGTGGAAAAATTTTTTATTTATATATGTAATTCTTGTATTTAAATTTTAACTTTGCAAACCGAATTGTGAGCTTATAAAAGCGCCTTTAACAAATTGATATTTATAATTTTACCCAAAACAATATATGCCTAACATTGGAAAAATAGCGCAGATTATAGGACCGGTAGTTGACGTGAGTTTTGCTGACGCTGCTCATTTACCTCAAATCTTCTCTGCCTTAGAGATCGAAAAAGAAAACGGACAGAAGATCATTTTAGAAGTTCAGCAACATCTTGGTGAAGACCGTGTACGTGCGATTGCGATGGACTCGACTGACGGTTTGGTTCGCGGAATGGACGCAGTGGACACCGGAGCCCCTATTAAAATGCCGGTAGGCGACCAGATCAAGGGTCGTTTGTTCAATGTTGTTGGTGAAGCTATTGACGGGATCAATGCGGTTGACAAAACCGGTGGCCGCCCTATCCACAATGCCCCTCCTAAATTTGACGAGCTGTCTACTGAAACTGAGGTGCTCTTTACCGGTATTAAAGTGATTGACTTGCTTGAACCTTATGCAAAAGGCGGTAAGATCGGTTTGTTTGGTGGTGCGGGTGTTGGCAAGACGGTATTGATCATGGAGTTGGTAAACAACATCGCTAAAGCTTATGCAGGTCTTTCTGTATTTGCCGGTGTGGGTGAACGTACACGTGAGGGTAATGATCTTTTGCGGGAGTTTATCGAATCTGGTGTAATCAACTATGGCGAAGACTTCCTCCATTCAATGGAAAAAGGCGGATGGGACCTGAAAACAGTTGATACTGAAAAATTAAAAGAATCTAAAGCAACATTGGTATTCGGTCAAATGAATGAGCCTCCTGGTGCACGTGCACGTGTGGCTTTATCAGGACTAACTGTTGCTGAATATTTCCGTGACGGTGATGGTCAGGGCGCAGGAAAAGATATCCTTTTCTTCGTTGACAACATTTTCCGTTTCACTCAGGCAGGTTCTGAGGTGTCGGCACTATTGGGCCGTATGCCTTCGGCGGTAGGTTACCAGCCAACGCTGGCTACTGAGATGGGTCTGATGCAGGAGCGTATTACTTCAACCAAACGCGGTTCCATTACATCTGTACAAGCAGTTTATGTACCCGCAGATGATTTAACTGACCCTGCTCCGGCGACTACTTTTGCCCACCTGGACGCAACTACAGTATTGTCCCGTAAAATTGCTGAGCTTGGTATCTACCCTGCTGTGGATCCTTTGGATTCTACTTCAAGGATCCTTTCTCCGGCGATTTTGGGTGATGAACACTACAACACTGCTCAGCGCGTGAAAGAAACGTTACAACGTTATAAAGAACTTCAGGACATCATTGCCATCCTGGGTATGGATGAACTTTCTGAGGAAGATAAACTGGTGGTATCGCGCGCACGTCGTGTTCAGCGTTTCTTATCTCAGCCTTTCCACGTAGCAGAGCAATTTACAGGTTTAAAAGGTGTTTTGGTTGACATCAAAGATACCATCAAAGGATTTAACATGATCATGGATGGTGAAGTTGATGAGTATCCTGAGGCTGCATTTAACCTTGTAGGAAGCATTGAAGAGGCAATTGAAAAAGGTAAAAAACTATTAGCTGAAGCAAACTAGTCACAAAAACAATGACATTAGAAATATTAACCCCAGACAAGAAAGTTTTTGAAGGCGAAGTAACCGCTGTTACAGTTCCCGGCACAATGGGTTCTTTCCAGATTTTGAGAGACCACGCGCCTATCATCTCCACTTTGGAAGATGGCCCTGTAATTGTAAAAGGCAAAGCCGGCGAGGATACCTTTAACATCAAAGGTGGCGTAGTGGAAGTTTTAAAAAACAAAATTATTGTGCTGGCCGAAGGGGTAGCTTAATATTTAATTTATTCAATATTGAAAAAGCCCTTTGAAATTTCAAAGGGCTTTTTTATTTAAGCGGCCTCCGGTTTCGTCATTGCGGGGCACGAAACAATCTACACTACAATAATAAAAGTTGTAAGGTCCGCAGAGCTCCACTCCGGGAGATTGCTTCCTGCCTCGCAATGACGGGCGGGGTGATGACCAGCGGCGTGACCAGGACAGGGCGGCGAGGAGCGGCGTGATCAGGGCGGGGTGATGATGAGCGGTATGACCAGGTCCGGGTGATGAGGAGCAGAGCAGTAATGGCATGGCGGTAATGAGCAAAATAGTGATGGCTAAAGTGCGGGACAACAGACAGTAAAACGATCGTAATTTTGTCAACTTTTATTAACACTTTAAGCATTTTAGGAAGAAAATGGTACAATTTATAATGCTAGCATAAAACCTATACTGAATACCGATTTCATATTTGGTATAGAGACGTCCACTTTAAGAAATGCCATGTGCACATATATCAGTATTTAATTTGTTAAATAGTTATAGTTTTGAAATTATATTTTTTTTCAATTATTTTCAATAGCCTATTGATAGTTTAAACTTCAAACGGTAAATTGGATTCTATAAACCAACGATAATAATTATTAACATGAGCAATTCAGTTAGCACCTTGTTTACAGTCATCACAAATGTGATTCTCCTGCTGATTATTCGGAAGGACATGGCGCTATAATTGAATATTTAATACAAAATATACAAAGCGCCACCCAAAAGTGGCGCTTTTTTAATGAAACACTTAATATAAATTTAATACCCTACATACCCATATAAAAATGCAGTACTTCAATTCAAATACCGTACTTTATTTAAACGGCAGGTTTGAAAAAGCCAGTGATACAACCACTAGTTTATACGGACAGTCGCTGCATTATGGATATGCGGTATTTGACGGTTTAAGGGCATACCATACGCACAACGGTACACGCATTTTCAAAGCCAGGGAGCATTTTGAAAGATTGAGGCGTTCTGCCGAACTGGTACACATTCCATTTAAATGGAACATTGACGAACTGATCAAGAAGACTTATAAATTACTGGAATACAATAATTTAAAGAACGCATATATCCGGCCACTGATTTACTGCGCACCCAATATGTCGCTAATTGCAGCAAAAGATGTATCGATCATGATCTGTGCTTTTGAGTGGGATGCCTATCTGGGACATAAGTTATTGAAGGTTATGGTATCCAGCTATGAGCGGCCAAGCCCTAAGTCGACACCTATAGAAGCTAAGGTAAGTGGTAACTATGTAAATTCCATACTGGCGACTACCGAAGCCAAAAGCAAAGGATTTGACGAGGCCTTACTTTTGGACAGTTACGGTAATGTTGCTGAGGCACCGGGTGCTAATATATTTATTGAGAAAAACGGCCGTTTATACACCCCTCCTATTGGAAATATTCTGCCGGGAATCACCCGGGAGACCGTGATAGAATTGTGCCGTGTACTCGATATCGAACTGATTGAAGAACATCTGACCATAAAGGACTTAAAACATTCCGACAGTGCATTTTTCTGCGGCACTGCTACGGAAATAGCCGGAATCGGATCTGTTGACGAATATAAATTTCCGCTCAGATGGCCGGACAGTGTGGGGGCAACGATACAGCGCACCTATAAATCACTGGCATTGGAAAAACAAAATTACGAAGTAATCATATAACACACCTACAGACCTAATATATGTCACAAACATCAGAAATCAACCGTTACAGTAAAACATTTACCCAGGATCCTACCCAGCCGGCTGCTCAGGCTATGCTTTATGGAATTGGATTGACCAAAGAAGACATGGACAAAGCCCAGGTTGGTATTGCCAGCATGGGTTATGATGGAAACACCTGCAATATGCATTTGAATGATCTGGCGCAGATCGTGAAAGAAGGTGTCTGGAAAAATGATATGGTCGGTTTGACTTTTGGCACTATCGGTGTAAGTGATGGCATGTCCAACGGAACTGACGGGATGCGCTATTCTCTGGTTTCCAGAGACGTTATCGCGGATTCTATTGAAACCATCTGCGGCGGCCAGTATTATGATGGCCTGATCACAATTCCCGGCTGTGATAAGAACATGCCAGGTTCCATCATGGCGATGGGCCGCCTGAACCGTCCTTCAATCATGGTGTATGGCGGAAGTATACATTCAGGAAAGTATAAAGGTGCTTCATTAAATATTGTGTCGGCATTTGAGGCTTTAGGACAAAAACTGGCCGGCAATTTAGAAGAAGAGGATTTTCAGGGCGTAATCAAAAACGCCTGTCCCGGAGCAGGTTCATGCGGTGGTATGTATACAGCAAATACAATGGCTTCTGCTATTGAGGCGCTGGGTATGAGTTTGCCGTACAGCTCTTCTTACCCGGCGGTGAGTGAAGAGAAAAAGAAAGAGTGTGTGGAGGCAGGAAAGTATATCCGTATTCTTCTGGAAAAAAACATTTTGCCTGCAGACATCATGACTGAGAAAGCGTTTCACAATGCGATTGTAACAGTAATGGTATTGGGAGGATCAACAAATGCGGTCTTGCATCTGATAGCGATAGCCAAGTCTGTTGGATTGAACCTGACGCTTGAAGATTTCCAGAAGGTGAGCGACAGCACGCCAGTATTGGGAGATTTGAAACCCAGCGGAACTTACCTGATGGAAGACCTGCATGAGATCGGCGGTGTACCTGCTGTATTGAAATATTTATTAAAAGTTGGGTTGATCCATGGCGATTGTCTGACCGTAACCGGAAAAACCATCGCAGAAAATGTGGCTGATGCGGTAGATCTGGATTTTGACACCCAAAAGATCATCTTCCCTATACAGAACCCGATCAAAGAAACCGGGCATTTACAGATGCTGTACGGCAATCTGGCAACAAAAGGTTCAGTTGCAAAGATCAGCGGTAAAGAGGGCGAGAAATTTACAGGTCCTGCGCGTGTTTTTGACGGAGAAAAATCTTTGATGGCAGGTATCCAGAGCGGCAGAGTGAAAAGCGGAGATGTTGTTGTGATCAGACAGGTTGGTCCTAAAGGTGCTCCGGGTATGCCGGAGATGCTGAAACCTACTTCATTGATTATTGGCGCAGGTTTGGGTAAATCTGTAGCCCTGATCACGGATGGTCGTTTTTCAGGCGGCACACATGGTTTCGTGGTCGGACACATTACCCCTGAGGCATGGGATGGTGGAAATATTGCCCTGGTGCATGATGATGACATCATTACCATTGATGCGGTAAAGAACGCTATTGATGTGCACCTGACTGAAGAACAGCTGGCTACACGCCGTGCGGTCTGGAAACAGCTACCTCCGCCCGTCAAAAGCGGCGTCCTTTATAAATACCTGAAACAGGTAAGCAATGCCAGCGAAGGCTGCGTTACCGATTCGTACACGCATTAACAAAATTGGAAAACCCTATAAAACACTATACAATGGATACAGTACAAGCAGAAGCAAATACTTTAACGGAACCTAAAAAGACTGTAACGGTTTCGGGATCTGTAGCTTTGTTGGAAGGATTAATAGCCGAGGGTACCGATACAATTTTCGGTTATCCGGGCGGTGCCATCATGCCGATTTATGATGCACTTTACGATTACAGCGATAAATTAAAACATATTTTAGTACGTCATGAACAAGGCGGCACGCATGCGGCGCAGGGATATGCACGTACTTCCGGTAAGGTCGGTGTGGCATTTGCCACCAGCGGCCCGGGTGCGACCAACCTGGTGACAGGTTTAGCTGATGCTCAGATCGACAGCACGCCTATGGTTTGTATAACCGGACAGGTTTTTGCCCACTTACTGGGAACTGATGCTTTCCAGGAAACAGATGTGATCAACATCACTACCCCGGTTACCAAATGGAATTACCAGATCACTGATGCCACTGAAATTCCAGGTGTACTGGCCAAAGCTTTTTACATCGCCCGCAGTGGCAGACCTGGCCCTGTACTGATCGATATTACTAAGAATGCACAGCTGCAAATGTTTGAATACGAAGGTTATGTTCCTTGCGAGCACATCCGCAGTTACCGTCCGAGACCATTGGTAAGAAAAGAATATATAGAAGCAGCAGCGGCTATGATCAATTCTGCGGAGAAACCTTTCATTTTATTTGGCCAGGGAGTTTTGCTGGGCAGCGCAGAGGCAGAGTTTAAGGCATTCGTAGAGAAAAGTGGAATTCCTGCTGCATGGACCATACTGGGTGCCGGTGCAATTCCTACTGATCATCCGCTGAATGTTGGTATGCTGGGTATGCATGGCAATTACGGTCCGAATGTGCAGACCAATGCCTGCGATGTCATGATCGCCATCGGCATGCGTTTTGATGACCGGGTAACCGGCCGCCTGGATAAATATGCGAAGCAGGCAAAGGTCATCCATCTGGACATTGATCCTGCTGAGATTGATAAGAATGTTAAGGCAGATGTTCCGGTTTGGGGCGACTGTAAGGAAACCCTTCCTATGCTTACGGCATTGATTGAAGCAAAGACCCATGATGCCTGGGTGGCCGAGTTCAGGGCATACGACAAAACAGAATACGAAACTGTCATTCATGATGAACTGAACCCGGCAGGCGGTGAAATGACCATGGGCGAGGTAGTGAATAAGCTGAATGACCTGACTAAAGGGGAAGCGGTGATTGTAACTGACGTAGGTCAGCACCAAATGGTGGCCTGCCGATACGCGCATTTCCAGCAGACCAGGAGCAACATCACCAGTGGTGGTCTGGGCACAATGGGCTTTGGATTGCCTGCCGCAATAGGTGCTAAGTTTGGTGCCCAGGACCGGACTGTAGTAGCCATTATCGGCGACGGTGGTTTTCAAATGACCTGCCAGGAACTGGGTACGATCATGCAAAGTGGCATTGATGTTAAGATCATGATCCTGAACAACAGGTTCCTTGGAATGGTACGCCAATGGCAGCAGCTGTTCCACGACAAGCGCTACTCCTTTGTAGACATCACCAGTCCTGATTTTGTTAAACTGGCAGATGCCTACAGCATAGCGGGCAAAAAAGTTTCCGAACGCGAAGACCTGGAAGCAGCACTTGCAGAGATGCTGAACCACAAAGGCTCTTATTTGCTGGAAGTGATGGTAGCCAAAGAGAACAATGTGTTCCCGATGGTACCTCAGGGCAGCAGTGTTAGTGAAATCAGACTTAAATAATTAGCAGATCATGAGCAATTCAAACGATATAGAATTAAACAGCAAACAGGAATTTACGATCACTGTATATACAGAAAATCGTATAGGTATCCTGAACCGTATAGCCATTATCTTTTCCAGAAGAAAGATCAATATAGAAAGCCTGAATACATCACCGTCGGAGATTGAGCACATTCACCGCTTCAATATCCTGATCCATGAGACTGAAGAGGTAGTGCGCAAGCTTGCCCGTCAGATTGAAAAACAGGTGGAGGTCTTGAAGGTA
>Ga0307414_10000775_pt1 | contig 16359 bp, 15 predicted proteins | sample DK1Ometagenome_FD_203804 | JGI IMG/M metagenome (GOLD analysis project Ga0307414, IMG submission 203804) | Maize rhizosphere microbial communities from greenhouse at UC Davis, California, United States - DK15-O-3 | ecosystem: Host-associated > Plants > Roots > Rhizosphere > Soil | place: USA... | reverse complement strand
GCTCGCGTCCGATCGCCACGCGGTCGCGTCCTATCCAGCGCAGGAAGGTTTTCCCGTCTATCGCCGCCGTCATCGCCATGCGCGATAGCGGACGGTTGGCCGGGGCGCCGGCGGCGACCATGCCCGGTCGCGAAGACAGCACGTGGGTATAACCGCAAACGGCGGCCACTGCAGCCAGTCCGCGCGGCATGCGTCCGCCTGGCGGCGCCAGCAGCGTGGCGGGGCGGCCAATGCGCTGGGAAATCTCCTCGCGCGCGGCGCGCAGGGTCTCCTGCAGGCGTTCCGGCCCCAGTTCGGTGAGATAGACGTGGTCGTAGCCATGCGACTGGATGGACATGCCGGCATCGGACATCTCGCGCAGTTCATCCCAACTGGCGAAGCCGGTGGTTCCGACTGTCGCAGGGTTGACGAAGAAATCCGCGCTGATGCCGCGTTCGGTCAGCTCGGGAAACGCGATGCGGTAGTTGCTGGCATGGCCATCGTCGAAGGTCACGACCACCGCGTTGGGACGTTTTTCCTCAAGCAGTTCGCGCGCGCTGCCTGCATTGCCCGATTCGACGATGCGATCCATCTGCCAGGCGAAGGCCTGTCGGGTAAGGGTGTAGTGCGGGTCCTGGCCGGGCGGATGCGCGCCGTCGCTCAATGCGTGGTACATCAGCGCGATGCTGGGCTGCCGGCTTGCTCGGGAGGGTGGCTTGGTGTTCATGGGGACGGCTGCTCAGCGGTAATAGGTAACCGAGACCGCCACCATGTTTTCCACATAGTCCTGCCCGGCCAGCGTGCTGTCGCGGTCCCGGCGCCGGTACTGGATCTGGCCGCCCCAATGCCGTGCGAAACGCTTTTCCAGGCCCACGCCCAGCGTGATATCGGAATCCTTGCGGTTCAGCGTACCGAAGTCGCGCACTTCGCGGCTGGCGATCAAGATCAGGTTGGTCTGCGCCTGCAGCGCGTAATTGGCGCGGAAACGGACGCCGTAACTGTCCGCATCGTAGGTGGAGTCGCGCAGGTAGCGCAGCTCCTGGTAATACGGGGCCAACTCGGCGCGCAGGCGTTGCCCGTTGTATTCGTAGGCGGCGTTCAGCTGCTTCTGCTTGTAGGTGTCGGGGATGACCACCAGGTTTGGATCGTCCGGATTGCCGACTGGCGGTTCACCGGGCGCGCCGGGCTCGCCGATGCGCACCACCAGGTCCTGCGTGGCATCGGCGAATTCGTTGCGGAAACTGGCGCTCAGCAGGCTGTTGGCGGTGACCTGCCAGTTCGCGCTGGCGCGCAACAGTGGGCTGGATTCCGTCTCGCCGATGTCCTGCGGCTCCAGCCGCGTGTAGCCGGCGTCGACGTTCAGTTCCACCCGCGACAATTGGCTGCGGTAGGTCACGTAAGCGTCGTTGCGCTCGTAGTTGTACAACTCGCTGAGGGTGTCGAACTCGACCTTGGTGGTTTCCACGTTGAGCAGAAGCTGGTCGGTTTCGCTGAGTTGCCGGCGCAGGCGCGCCGCCACGTTGTAGCGGTCGTTGTTGAAACCGGCGGTTTCTTCGGCGTAGCTGTCGGTGTAGCGAACGTCGATCTGGCCGCGCGTGGTGTCGCCGAAGCGCGCGTAGAAGCTGGGACCGGTGACGAATACGTTGATCTGCTGCTGGTTGCCGGGGTTGAACGAAGCGAACGTACTGACCGATTGCCGGCTGAGGGTGTCGGCGGCCATGAAGGTGATGCGGTCGGGCAGCAGGGTCCAGTCCATCTGGCCGTCGAACTGACCGCGGGTGTCGTTGTCGAAGGTGTCGTCGCTGTAGTTCAGGTACTGGATGTCGCCGCTCAGGTTGGCCTGCAATACCGGGGTGTCGTGCGCCAGCGTGAAACTGAGCTGCGGGGACAGGACGGTCTCGCTGATCCTGTCGTCCTCGACCAGCGTTATGTTGTCGCTTTGCAGGACGCGCAGGCCGACCTGGTAGTCCAGGTCCAGCGCCCAAGCCGAAGAGGGCAACGTGGAGACCAGCGCGCAGCTGAGCGCCGTAAGGCGGAAACGGCTGCTTGGGGTCCTGCGGTTCCGGCTGCTCATGGTGGTTTCCTCACACGCCTTCGTTGAATATGACGCCGGCGAATTTCTTCGGATCGAAGTTCGCGGCGGCCTGGGCGATGGTCGCGGCTGTGTCGCGGCCATAGCCGGCCACCAGCACGATCACGTCGGCGAGATCGCCGAGGATGCGCGCATCCGGGGAACCGAGAACAGGGGGGCTATCCAGGAAGATCTGGGTGGCGGGCTGGGTCCGCAGGGTGTCCAGCAGCAGGCGCATGCGGACCGAGGAGAAGTATTCGGACCCGTTCTCGCGCGATTGCACCGAAGGCACCAGGCGCAGCCTCGCCACGCCCGTGTCGTACAGCACGCTGGCTGCGTCGCCTTCGCTGTCCTCCAGGTAATCGATCAAACCGCCGGAAGACGCATTGAGCCGCATCGTCGTGTGTTGCGAGGGATGGCGCAGGTCGCAATCGACCAGGATCGCGTTCTTGGATTCGTCGAAGGCCACTGCCACGGCCAGGTTGCGCGCAACGAAGCTGCCACCGCTGCCCGCGCTGACCGGGGCGATCAGGGTGACGGCATTCCCCCCGACCACGGCCAGCAGGCGCGTGCGCAGTTCGCGGAAGGCGTCGACCTCCCGCCGCGCGGATTCGCCGCGGTAGATGGTGGCCCGGTCCTCGAGCTGCATCGGGGTAAGCGCGGTGGTGCTGGTGCGTGGGGCGATGGAGCGTCCGGACACCGTGGCTTCTTCCTTGTGCAGAGGGGTGATCGAGTTGCTCATAGGACGTCCATCAACTTGAGGGTGTAGGTCAGTCCATAGATCACGGGCACCGACAGGAACAGGATCGTGGCGAAGGCATTGCGGCGCATCAACTGGTTGCGCTTGCTGCCGCTCATGTACGTCGGGACCGACCCGAGCACGGGCAGGCCGGCCTCGCGTTCGATCTGCAGTGGCGAGCGCACGCGTGGATCCAGCTTGACCAGCGCGAACAACAGGAGCAGCGGAATGGCCAGCGCCAACAGCATCCCGGCACCGGCGACATGCATTACCCGCAGGCCGCTGGGGCGCAAGGGCATGGCTGCGGGCTCCTGGATGCGGAAAGTCAGTCCGCGCTGCTCCGCGTCCAGGTTCATCGAGACCCGGGCGTTTTCACGACGCTTGAGCAGGTCCTGGTACAGGTCGCGGTTCACTTCGTAGTCGCGGGTCAGCTCGGCCAGCGCGCTCTCGGAAGAGGCGATGCGGCCGCTGCGCCCAAGTTCCTCGGCGAGCATTGCCTCGGCGGTGGAAACGCGCGCGGCAGTGGAGGCGCTGCGCCGGCGGGCCTCGGCCTGCTTGCTGCGCAGTTCGGCGTACAGCGGATTGAACGCGGACGGATTGTCCAGCGCGGTGGTCGCGCCGCTGGCGCGGGCGAGTTGCTGCTGCGACTGCTCGCGGCGCAAGTCTTCTTCGAGATCGCGCATCTGGTGCTGGACGCGGACCACGTCCGGATGCTGCTCGGTGAAGGTAAGCAGCAACTGGTCGCGCTGCGATTGCAGTTCCGCCAGCCGCGTCCTGATCTGGCCGGCCCGGGTCTGGACCTGGCTGACTTCGCTTTCGCCTGAAATCTGCGACGTCAGGGCCCCTTCCTGCGAACGCAGGTCGATGAGCTCCATGCGTCCGGTTTCCACGATCCGGCGCAATTCGCCGATGCGCGCATTGACGTCGACGTCCACGCCCGCGCGGGCATCCGGATTGCTGTTGCGGAACCGTTCCAGTTGGCTTTCGGCGGTGGTCAGTTTGGTGTGGTACTGGTTCACCTGGGAGTCGATGAAGGCGTAGGCCTCGCTGCTCTCGCGCTCCTTGGTCGACAGGCTTTCCTGGATCATCAGCTCGGCGAAGCGCTTGGTCACGCGATAGGCGCGTTCGGCGTCGGAATCGCTGTAGGCGACCTCGATCAGGTTGGCACTGGGGTTGCTGACCTTGGTCCGGCCGATGATCTTTTCGATCAGCTTGTCCTGTTCAAGCGGGGTCGGATTGTCCTGCAGCCAGCCGCCGGTCTTCAGGATATCCTCCATCACCTTCTGGCTGAAGGCCACTTCGCGCAGGATGCTCGCGCGGTCGACCACGTTGGTGGCGACGGCACGGCCTTCCATGAGTGGCCCGATGATGTTGCGCTCCTGCACCAGGATGGTGGTCGAAGACGTGTATTTCTTCGGCAGCACCATGCCCAACACCAGCGCCAGCATGGCGATGGCGGCGAAAACGCTCAGCAGCAGTACCGAGCGGCGACGGAATTCCTTGCTCAGGATCGGCAGCAGCGCGAGCGCCGACATGCCTTCATCGTTACCGGGATTGCTCACAGGATGCGTTCCGGGATGGTGATCACGTCACCTGGGGCCACGTCGAAGTTGGTCGACAGGTCGCCACGCTTGAGGATGCGGTCCAGTTCGATCGAATAGGTCCTGGTTGCGTCCGCGGTCTTGCGGTAGAGATTGGAGCGGTTGGGTGCGGCGAATTCAGTCACCCCCCCGGCGGCCAGCACCGCATCGAGCACGGTCATGCCGGGGCGATAGGGAACCGACACGGGTTGCCGGACCGCGCCGGTGACGCGCACGCGCGACAGATATTCGTGGCTGCGCAATTCGGTCAGGATCACCGCGACCTGGGGGTCGCGCACGTAGGCGGCCAGCCTGTCCTGGATGGTCCTGGCCACTTCCGAAGGCGCGTGGCCGCCGGCCGGGACGTCGCCGATCAAGGGGACGGAAATCATTCCGTCGGGACGCACCGGCACGGTGATCCCCAGTTCCGGGTTGCGCCAGACCGAGACCTGGACGATGTCGTCCACGCCGATCTTGTAGGTGTCGACCGCCATGGTGGCGACGGGTGCCGGCACGGGTTCGGCGGCGATGGAATTCGCGGGAAGGAGCAGCGACAGGCTGAAGCCCGCGAGGACGGTGAGGAGGCGTGACATACGTTTTCCCCTGTATGGTTATTCCATACAACGCGGGTTGCGTGCGGATCAGGCCACGGTCCCGCGGAAAAAAACGATCAGACCGCGTAGAAATCCCGGTACCAGTCGACGAAGCGCTTGACCCCGCTTTCGATCGAGGTGGAAGGCGAGTAACCGGTGTCGCGCTGCAGGGCTTCAACGTCGGCATAGGTGTCGGGCACGTCGCCGGGCTGCAGTGGCAGCAGGTTCCGTTCAGCTTTTCGGCCGAGGCAGTCTTCGAGTACCTCGATGTAGCGAAGCAGTTCGACGGGCTGGTGGTTGCCGATGTTGTAGACGCGATAGGGGGCGCTGGAGGTGGCGGGCGTGGGTGCCATCGGGTCGTGGCCCGGATCCGGTGCGGGCACGCGGTCCAGGGTGCGGACAACGCCTTCGACGATGTCGTCGATGTAGGTGAAATCGCGGGTGTGGTGGCCGTGGTTGAAGACGTCGATGGGCTCGCCGGCCAGGATCCTGCGGGTGAACAGGAACAGGGCCATGTCCGGCCGGCCCCAGGGTCCGTACACGGTGAAGAAACGCAGGCCGGTGGTCGGCAGGTCGAACAGGTGGCTGTAGGTATGGGCCATCAGCTCGTTGGCCTTCTTCGTGGTCGCGTACATGCTGACCGGGTGGTCGACGCTGTCCTCGACCGCGAACGGCAGTTTCTTGTTGGCGCCGTACACCGAGCTGGACGAGGCGTACACCAGATGCTCGACGCCACGATGGCGGCAGGCTTCCAGTATGTTCATGAAGCCGACGATGTTGCTGTCGATGTAGGCCTGCGGATTCTCCAGCGAATAGCGCACGCCGGCCTGCGCGGCCAGGTTGACCACCCGCTGCGGCTTGAACTGGTCGAAGGCGGCTTCCAGCGCCGCGCGATCTTCCAGCGAGGCGCGCACGAAACTGAAACCGGCCTGCGGCGTGAGCTTGGCCAGGCGCGCTTCCTTCAGGCGCGGGTCGTAGTAGTCGTTCATGTTGTCGTAGCCCAGTACCTGGTCGCCGCGCGCAAGCAGGCGCTGGCTGAGGTGTGAGCCGATGAAACCGGCGGCGCCGGTGACCAGAACGCGCATGTGGATCCTTGCAGTGCGGAATGTGGGTTGCTGGGGAACGGACGAAATTACAGGCAATCATCCACGCTGGCGCGCGGCAGGGCGCGCTTGACGTCGAACAATACCGCGTCGGGCTTGCCGAAGGCGCGGATGCCGTCGGCGCCGAAGGCGATGAACTCGTCGTGCGACACGGCCAGGATCACCGCGTCGTACTTGCCTGTTTCGGGTCGTGCGATCAGTTCCAGGCCGTATTCGTGGCGTGCCTCGTCGGCATTCACCCACGGGTCGTGGATATGCACGTTGGCGTTGTAGCTGCGCAGTTCATTGACGATGTCCACGACCTTGGTGTTGCGCAGGTCCGGGCAGTTTTCCTTGAACGCCAGGCCCAGGACCAGGATATTCGACTGGGTGGTCTGCAGGTTGCGCTGGGCCATCAGCTTGGCCACGCGACGGGCGACATGGCTGCCCATGCCATCGTTGATCCGGCGCCCGGCCAGGATCACGTCCGGGTGGTAACCGATCTGCTGGGCCTTGTGGGTCAGGTAATACGGATCCACGCCGATGCAGTGGCCGCCGACCAGGCCGGGGCGGAACGGCAGGAAGTTCCACTTGGTGCCCGCGGCTTCCAGCACCTCGTGGGTGTCGATGCCGAGGCGGTGGAAGATCAGCGCCAGTTCGTTGATCAGGGCGATGTTGACGTCGCGCTGGGTGTTCTCGATGACCTTGGCGGCCTCGGCCACGCGGATGCTGGAGGTCTTGTGGGTGCCGGCGGTGATGATGCTGCGATACAGGCCGTCGACGAAATCCGCGGCCTCGGGCGTGGACCCCGAAGTCACCTTCATGATCGTCTCCAGTCGATGCTGCTTGTCGCCGGGGTTGATCCGTTCGGGGCTGTAGCCGGCGTAGAAGTCCTGGTTGAACTTCAGCCCGGATTCGCGCTCGATGATCGGCACGCAGACTTCTTCGGTCGCGCCCGGGTAAACGGTGGACTCGTAGATGGCCACGCCGCCCTTGCCGATCGCCCGGCCCACGGTCCGGCTGGCCGATTCCAGCGGACCCAAGTCGGGCCGCTTGTATTCGTCGATCGGAGTGGGGACGGTGATGATGAAGACATCGCAGCCGGCCAGCGCGGCGGGGTCGTCGGTGAACTGCAGGTGTTCGGCCGCGCGCAGCTCTTCTTCGGAAGCTTCCAGCGTGTGGTCGTGGTGGCGCCGCAATTCATCGATGCGCCGCGTGTTGATGTCGAAACCCAGGGTGCGGTAGCGACGGCCAAAGGCGACTGCCAGCGGCAATCCGACGTAACCCAGGCCGATGATGGCGATTCTTGTCTGGTCAGGTGAAGGCAATGGCGCATTCATCGATGATGGGTCTCGTCCATGGGGGGCGGCTGGTTGGGAGTCTAGCGGATGCCGTTGGCGGCTTGTGCAGGCGCCGATGGAGCATATCGTCGGCCTACAGGCCCGTGTAACGCGCAAATCGGGGGAAACAGGACAGTGCGGTCCTGTGTTCGCTGGTGATCGCGCCATCGCATGGCCCGGTCGATCCTCATGGATAATGGCGCGTCGAACAAGAGGAACATCGATGCGTATCCTGCTTTGCGGCGCCGCCGGCTACATCGGCTGCCATACCTACGTGGTACTCACTGGGCGCGGCCATGACGTGGCCATCGCCGACAACTTCAGCAACAGTTCGGCGCAGGCACTGCAGCGATTGCTGCGATTGACCGGCAAGCCGGTCGAATTCCACCAGGTGGACATGCGCGACCGCCAGGCGATGGCGAAGCTGTTCGCCGCGCAGCCTTTCGATGCGGTGGTCCATTTCGCCGCGCTGAAGGCGGTCGGCGAATCCTGCGAACGCCCGCTCGACTATTTCGACAACAACATCAGCGGCACCATCACCCTGTTGCAGGTGATGAAGGAAGCGGGCGTGCGGCGCCTGGTGTTCAGTTCCTCGGCCACGGTCTATGGCGATCCGGAAACCGTGCCGGTGCGCGAGGACGCGCGCCTGCAGGTGACCAATCCCTATGGCCGCACCAAGCTGGTGATGGAACAGCTGATCGAGGACCTGTGCCAGTCCGATCCGCAGTTCCGCGCCGCGAACCTGCGCTATTTCAACCCGGTCGGGGCCCACGAATCCGGATCGATCGGCGAGGACCCGTCCGGCATCCCCAACAACCTGATGCCGTACATCTGCCAGGTGGCGGTGGGCCGACGCGAGAAATTGCAGGTGTTCGGCGGCGATTACCCGACCGTCGACGGCACCGGCGTGCGCGACTACATTCATGTGATGGACCTGGCCCGGGCGCATGCCGACGCTATCGACTACCTGGTGCGCGAGGACCGCAGCCTGACCGTGAACCTGGGCACCGGCCGCGGCGTCAGCGTGCTGGAATTGCTGCGCAGTTTCGAGAAAGCTTCCGGGCGGGACATTCCCTACGAAATCGTCGCCCGCCGCGCGGGCGATGTGGCCGAGGTCTATGCGGATCCGTCGCTGGCCAATCGCTTGCTCGGCTGGCATGCGCAACTGGATGTGGATGCCATGTGCCGCGATGCCTGGCGTTGGCAGTCGATGAATCCACAGGGCTATGCAACCTGACCAGCGAGGGTGGGAGCGGCGTCCCCGCCGCGAGCTTTTGCCGTTGCTGCCGAATCAACAGAACCGAGATCCTGGCTTCTGTGGGAGGGGCTTCAGCCCTGACGAACGCCGGAAGGGAAAGCGTTGGGGCTGAAGCCCCTCCCACAGGTTATCCAGCCCTTCCCCGGGCCTTGTGATCCATCAATGCGTCGACCACGGCCCGCGGTTGCTTCATCCATGCGAAATGATCAGCCGCCACGCCTAGTGCGCTGCGGTCGAGGGTAGTGATCAAGGAAGGCGAACGCGGCAACTTGTCGAGCAGGCCCTGCATCGAACGGCGTGGCGCGAACCAGTCGTGCGACATCAGCACAGCGTTGGCCTCGACCTCGATCCGCGACAACGCGTCTTCGATGTCGGTTTCCATCCCCGCCGCCGCATAACGATTGCTCAAGCCGACCCGGGCCCAGTCGCGCATCAAGGTGCGTGCTTCGTCGCCGCCGAAGCCGAGCCGGCGGCCCGGCAGGCTGCCGCGCAGGTCCGCGATCCACGGCACGAACTGGTAGGCGAAGGGGAATGCGTAGCGCTTCGGCGCCGGGAAATTCCGCCAGTAGGGCGAGCCGCTGGCGACCAGCCACAGCTTGCGGAAGGCTTCCGGATGCAGGGCCAGGTAACACGCCGCGAACTGCGCGCCGATGCTGTGGCCACCGATGATCCGGGTCGGGGCCGGGGCGTGCGCCGCGACTGCGGCGTCGCTGCAGGCGATATCGGTTTCCAGGATCTCCCGGTACCCCCAGTCCGTCGTGCGGTTGGCGCGCAGGTTGCTGCTGCCGTTGCCGCGCATCTCATGCAGGAACACGGTGACACCGTTCGCAGCCAGCGCGTCCGCCAGCGGCAGGTAATGCTTCGCGGCGACGCCCAGCGCAGGCAACCATAGTAAGGAGCTGTGTGCATGTGCAGGAACGCGTGCGATCAGGTTGAAGCGGTGGCCGTCGTTCGTGGACAACGGTATTTCGAGTTCCTGGATGCTCATCGCGCGGGCGCCGCCCCGAAGTGGTCGAGCACGACGATATCGCCCCGGCCCGGGCGATAACCCCTGCGCAGAGCGGCATGCACGTAGTCCGCTGCCGCTGCGCAGGCTTCGGCCATCGACAGGCCTAGGCACAGGTTCGCCGCGATCGCCGAGGCCAGCGTGCAGCCGGTGCCATGCGCCTCGATCCGCAGGCGTTGGTGCGTGATCTCGCGGATGCCCGCGGTATCGGCGAACAGGTCGACCACATCGCCGTCGCCGGGCAAGTGGCCGCCTTTCAGGAATACGCCTGCGGCGCCCAGTGCCAGCAGTTCGCCCGCGGCCGCACGCATCGCGGCGAGGTCGGTGATGGCATGCCCCAGCAACAGTTCGGCTTCGGGCAGGTTGGGCGTGAGCACCGAAGCGAGCGGGATCAGGCGGGTGCGCAAGGCCTCCAGCGCCGCATCCTCGAGCAGTTTCGCCCCGCTGGTCGCCACCATCACCGGATCCAGGATCAGGAAGGGCGGCTTGCGCGCCTCCATTGCGTCAGCAACAACGCCGATCACCCCGGCATTGGCCAGCATGCCCAGCTTGACCGCGCCGATCCTGAAATCCTCGAAACAGGCATCGAGCTGCGCGCGCAGGAATTCCATCGGCGGCACGTGCACCGCGGTCACCCCGCGGGTGTGCTGCGCGGTCAGCGCGGCGATCGCCGACAGCCCGTGCACGCGATGGGCGGCGAAGGTCTTGAGGTCGGCCTGGATGCCGGCGCCGCCACCGGAATCGGAGCCGGCGATGGTGAGTGCGGAAATCGTTGGTGAAGAATGCATGATCCATTGTGCAACGCTTTGCGACCCACGTCGCCGGTCGGTCGCCTGTGCGCAGCTACATCAATCGCAGGTTTCGCGCCGCCAGTGCAGATAGGCCATGTAGCCGAGACCGACTACCCCGGTCAGCGCGGCGGGTACCAGCAGCGCATCGTAGAGCAGGCGCCGGAACAGCAACGCGCCAAGGACACTGCCACCGAGGAAGCCGCTGATGATGAATCCACTCAGCATCAACCGCCGTTTCTGCAACGGCATGCCGCGCAGCAGGTGGCCCAGGCCGATACCCAGGTCGGTGAACATGCCACTCAGATGGGTCGTGCGCACCACCGCGCCACTGTAGGTGGTGACCATCGCGTTCTGCAGGCCGCAGGCCATCGCCGCCAGCAATGCGCCCCAGATCAGTTGCTGCTTGAACAGCGGCGTCGCCGCCAGCAGCAGCAACGCCTCGAGTATCAGCGCTACGCCATAGCGTCGTCCCAGTTTCAGGGCACTGTCCTGGATGATCATTCCGCTGAGCATCGCCCCCAGGCAGAAGGCGATCAGCAGGCCCCACAGATGCGAGATCGCGCGCAGGTCGCCATCGGCCAGCGCCGCGCCGAGCAGGCTGGTCGTGCCGGTCAGGTGGCTCACCGCCTGGTGCTCGAAACCGAGGAAGCCGATCACGTTGACCATGCCGGCGACCGCCGCCAGGACGACGGCGCCGATCCATACCCAGCGCGGCAGGTACACGCCCATATCGGCTGGCCCTGCTACAACACTTCCGAGGCGTAATCCGCCAACCGCGAGCGCTCGCCGCGGCGCAGGGTGATATGCGCGCTGTGCGCCCAGTTCTTGAAGCGGTCGACCGCGTAGGTCAGGCCCGAGGTGGTCTCGGTCAGGTACGGGGTGTCGATCTGCTCCACGTTGCCCAGGCACACGATCTTGGTCCCGGGACCGGCGCGGGTGATCAGGGTCTTCATCTGCTTCGGGGTCAGGTTCTGCGCCTCATCCAGGATCAGGTAGCGCGAAAGGAAAGTGCGTCCGCGCATGAAGTTCATCGAACGGATCTTGATCCGCGACGCTAGCAGGTCGTTGGTTGCCGCGCGTCCCCAGGCGCCGCCGTCCTGGTTGTGGGTCAGCACTTCCAGGTTGTCGGTCAGCGCGCCCATCCACGGGGTCATTTTTTCCTCCTCGGTGCCGGGCAGGAAACCGATGTCCTCGCCAACCGACACCGTGGCCCGGGTCATGATGATCTCGCGGTAACGCTGCTGGTCCATGGTCTGGGCCAGCCCCGCGGCCAGGGCGAGCAGGGTCTTGCCGGTGCCGGCGGTGCCGAGCAGGCTGACGAAGTCGATCTCCGGATCCATCAATGCGTTCAAGGCGAAGTTCTGCTCGCGATTGCGGGCGAGGATGCCCCAGACCGCATGCTGGCTGCTGCGGAAATCGTCGGCCAGGGCCAGCGTCGCCTTCTTGTCCGCGCCGATTTTGGCCACGCGGAATTCCACTTCGTCTTCGCCGGGCAAATAAAGGAACTGGTTCGGATACCAGTCCTCGTCCTCGGTCATGCTGACTTCGTAGCTGGTGCGGCCGGCCTTGTCGCTCCACGAGCGCAGGTCCTTCTCGTGGCGATCCCAGAAGTCGGTCGACAGTTCGGTGGCGCCGGTGAACAGCAGGCTGAAATCGTCGAGTGCGCGGTCGTTCTCGTAATCCTCGGCGACCAGTCCGCTGATCGCGGCCTTGATCCGCAGGTTGATGTCCTTGGATACCAGGATCACCGGCGTTTCCGGATGTTCCTCGCGCAGTTCCAGCACCGCGGCCAGGATATTGTTGTCCGGCGCCACCGCGCCGAAGGTGCGGCCCGGTGCGATCGGTTTGGTCTGGAAATGGAGCCGGCCGATCGCGCTCTGCGATTTCAGCTGCAGCCCCTGCGGGTGGCTGAGGACGATGCCGGCATCGATCTGCTCGGCGCCGGCGCCTTCGATCAGCTCGTTGAGGAAGCGGCTGACCTGGCGCGCGTTGCGGCTCACTTCGGTCATGCCTTTCTTGGCGTTGTCGAGTTCCTCGATGACCTGCATCGGCAGGAATACATCGTGTTCCTCGAACTTGAACAGCGCGGTCGGGTCGTGCATCAGCACATTGGTGTCCAACACGTAGATGCGCTTGCTTCGGGTCATCAAGACAGCCTCGTTGAGGGTGGGGTGCGGGACGGTTTGGGCGGAACGGTTGCAGCAGCATGCTTGCAGCGGCAGGGTTTCAGACAGTGGCAGGCCACCGCGGCCTGCGGGGCAGGGCAGTGGACGAAAAAGGAAAGGAAGCCGGTCACTGCTTGCGCGCGACCTTCAGGGCTTCGAGCACGGCCTGGGCATGGCCGGCGACCTTCACCGCGCGCCATTCCTGCACGACGCGGCTCCCGGGCGAGATCAGGAAGGTGCTGCGGACCACACCCAACACCTTGCGCCCGTACATGTTCTTCTCGTGGATCACGTCGAAGGCCTTGCACAGCGCTTCATCGGCATCGCTGACCAGCGGGAACCTGAAACCCTGTTTTGCGCAGAAGTTGTCGTGCGATTTCACCGAGTCGCGGGAAACGCCCAGCACGGTCGCGCCGAACTTGCCGAATTCCGGCAACAGCGCGTTGAAGTCGATGCCTTCGGTGGTACAGCCCGGGGTGCTGTCCTTCGGATAGAAATACAGCACCAGCCATTGCCCGGCGTAGTCGGAGAGTTTAGCGGTTCCGCCGCCGGAAAGCGCCAGCGGTAGCTTCAGCGTCGACTTTGGCAGCGTTTTCCCGGCGGCAATCATTGGCTTTGGGCGCTCTCGGAGGGCTTGTTCTCAAGTGCTTCCACGCGACTTGCCAGCTTCCTGATTTTGTTGTCCTGCCCAAGGATCACCGCGAGGGCAAGGAAGAACAGTACGAATTCCACGCAGCCTCCCAGGCTCAGAATTTCATCGGGTCCATGATCGCGTCCAGGTTCAGGTGGTCGCAGAATTCGAGGAAGTCGTCGCGCAGTGCGGCGATGTGCATGTTGGCCGGTACCCCTATCGTCACCTGCGCAGAGAACATCTCCGCGCCGGTCTGCATTGCCCGGTAGCGGGTGCTCTGCAGGTTCTCGATGGTGATGCCCTGGCGGTCGAAGAAATCCGCGAGCTGGAACAGGATGCCGGGCTTGTCCGCCGCCACCACTTCCACGATGTACGGCAGCAGGTTGGACTGCACGACCTTGGCGCCTGTGCGGTACCAGACCAGCTTCATGCTTTCCTCGCGCTCCAGCCGGGTCATCATCGCCTCCAGCTTGGCCACGGCATCCCATGACCCGGTGGCCAGCGCGGTCACCGAAACATCGCGGCCCACGGTGGACAGGCGCGCATCGACCAGGTTGCAGCCGCTGTCGGCGATCCGGCGCGTCACCGACAACAGCGGCGACTCCGGATGCGTCGTATAGGCGTTGATCAGGAGGTGGTTCTCGTTCGGCGAGGGCCGGGCGGTGGAGTCGGTCGAGGGAGTTTCCAGCATCACTTCTAGTCTGAATGGCGACCGGGCAGGTGCCGGGTGCATGGCCCAGCATACTTGCCCGCGCTTTCCAGCCGCAAGTAACATCGCAGGGTGCGCGACGATCCGCGCGGCTCCCCTTGCGAAGGCAGAAGACTTGTCACTTTCCGGCAGTATCACCGCACTTGCGACCCCATTCATGGCGACCGGCGAGCTGGATATAGACGCCTGGCGCCGTTTGCTCCGGCAGCAACTCGATGGCGGCACCCAGGGCGTCGTAGTCGCTGGATCGACCGGCGAGGCCGCCGCGCTTGACGATGCCGAATACGACACCCTGCTCACCATAGCGGTCGAAGTGATCGGCGGACGGATTCCGATCCTGGCCGGGACCGGACAGATGAACACCGCCAGGACCATCGCCCAGACCCGTCGCGCGGCGGCGGCCGGGGCGGGTTTCGCGTTGGTGGTGACTCCGGCGTACGTGCGCCCGACCCAGGCCGGGCTGGTCGCGCACTACCGTGCCGTGGCCGACCAGGGCGGCCTCCCGGTGGTGCTGTACAACGTGCCGGGCCGTACCGGTTGCGACCTGCTGCCGGACACCGTGGCCGAACTTGTTTCCCATCCCGTCATCGTCGGCATCAAGGAAGCACGCGCGGAGCCCGGGCGCATGGCCGCGCTGCTGGCGCTGCGGCGCGACGGTTTCGCAGTGCTGAGCGGCGATGATCCAACCGCCTGTCGGGCCATGCTGGCAGGCGCCGATGGCCTGGTCTCGGTCGGCTCCAACGCCTTGCCGCGCGCCTTCCGCAAGCTCTGCGACCTGGCCCGTGGCCACCAGCCTGCAGCGGCCGAAGCGCAGGACATCGCCCTGCAGCCGTTCTATCCTTTCTTCGGCATCGAGTCCAATCCCATCCCGATAAAGGCGCTGCTGCAGCGCATGGGTTACGGTGCGGGCCTGCGCCTGCCGTTGCTGCCGCTTTCCGCCGCCCACGGCGCCGAGGCGGATCGCCTGCATGCAGCGGCATTGGTACTGGAAGAACAATCCGGCCGCGAAATCGTCGCCGCCTGAATCAAGCCAGCCACGATGCCATCGTGGCCCAATTACAGCCTGCCACGATGCAGTCGTGGCTTAATACCGGTATTACCCAGGAGATGACCCATGCGTTCCACACCTTCGTTCCTGCGCCTGCTGGCTTTCGCCGCACTGGCCATCGCCGTGCTTGGCGGCTCCGGCTGCAAATGGTTCAAAAAGGGCAATCCGGACTACGCGCTCAGCCCGGAGGCCAGGCCGCTGGAAGTGCCGCCGGACCTCAACCTGCCCAACACCGCCGGCGCCATGAAGCTGCCGCCTGCTGCCGACCAGGTTTCGGCGCAGCCCGGCGCGGTGGCGTCGGCGACCGGTTTCAATGTCGGCGGCTCGCGTGACGAAGTATTCGGCAAGGTCGGCAGCGTGCTGGGCGGGATCGACGGTGTCGCCATCGCCAACCAGTCGCAGCTGCTGGGTACCTACGATGTCAGTTATGAAGGCACCAGCTTCCTGGTCCGCGTGGTCGCAGTGGAAGCCGGCGCCTATATCTCGGCGATCGATCCGCGCGGCCTGCCTGCGACGGGTTCGGCACCGAAACTGATCGCCGCGTTGAAGGCGAAGCTGAGCGGCGGCTGATCCGCCTTCAAGACTGGTAATGCATCTCGCACCGGAAGGCGTCCCGTTTGTACTGGGGGCGGCTTCCGGTCGCGAACTCCCGCTCCAGTCGCGTGGAATCCGTAGGAACGTCCCACGGACGTGAGCTCTTTTTGGCCCGTTCGATGAACTGCCACGAAGAGCTGGCCCTTGGAAGGCGCTTGCACACATCTGGTGCGGGCCGGATGAGTTGACGCATGGCCAAAAACGGTCCTGGCTGGCATGGTATGCGCCACGCTACCAGTGCCTTCCCCAACACGAAGAAGATCGATGTCCCCCTCCGCAAAAGCGTTCAAAGCCTACGACATCCGTGGCTGTGTCCCCGATGAATTGAACGAAACTCTTGCCACCCGCATCGGTGTGGCCATGTCCGCGCAACTACTGCCGGGCCCGGTGGTACTGGGTCGAGACGTGCGCTTGAGCAGTCCCGCATTGCAGGAAGCGCTGGCCTTGGGCTTTCGCCAGAGCGGACGCGAGGTCATCGATCTTGGCCTGTGCGGCACCGAAGAAATCTATTTCCAGACCGACCACCTGGGCGCAGCCGGTGGGGTCATGGTCACCGCCAGCCACAACCCGATGGACTACAACGGCATGAAACTGGTGCGCGAAGGCGCGCGCCCGATCAGTGGCGACACCGGCCTCTCCGCGATCTGCGACCTGGCCCTGTCCGACACGCCGCTTGCCGCCGCGGCGGCAAGCGGCGGCAGCACCGCGATGACCGACAAGTATGCCTATTTCAAGCACCTTCTGGGCTATGTGGAAGGCGTGGAACTGAAGCC
>Ga0307414_10000774_pt1 | contig 16370 bp, 8 predicted proteins | sample DK1Ometagenome_FD_203804 | JGI IMG/M metagenome (GOLD analysis project Ga0307414, IMG submission 203804) | Maize rhizosphere microbial communities from greenhouse at UC Davis, California, United States - DK15-O-3 | ecosystem: Host-associated > Plants > Roots > Rhizosphere > Soil | place: USA... | reverse complement strand
TAATGGTTTTCACCGGAATTGCAATGGCTTTTAGCGGAGGGTTTATCATGCTTTGGCTATATGGAGAAGGATGGTTTGCGGACTTCGATTTCTTTGGAACCAATATGCGCGACCTTTTCCGGGTTAATCAGATCAATTTGAGTGTGGCGGTTTGGGTAGGTTTCATTGCTTTGTTTGGCATTGCTACAGATGATGGGGTATTGATGGCGACTTATTTGGATCAGAGCTTTGATCGCAATAAGACAGATAATCTAAAAGGAATCCGTATGGCAGTAGTGGAAGCAGGCCAACGCCGGATCAAGCCTGCTATTATGACTTCAGCCACCACAGTCATTGCATTGCTTCCCATCCTTACTTCTTCTGGTCGGGGGTCTGATATCATGATTCCAATGGCAATTCCGGCTTTCGGGGGAATGATCGTCGCAGCGATCACTTACTTTATTGTTCCTGTATTGTATTCATTTCGGGAAGAACGGAAATTTAAAAAGAGTTGATATGAAAATGATCACAACTAAACTATCAATGGTCAGTCGCTTCTTTACTAAAAGGATAACTAAACGGTCATGGTTAGCTGATAACTGTCCGCACCTGATTTCCGGACAGGCAGGGATGACGGTCGACACCTGCCTGCCGGCAAAGGCAGGTTCCACAACCTATTTAGTTGAACTTCAAACCTCATATGCTATGATTGGGAAAAAAAGACGGATATGCTTGATATTATTTCTATTCTTTAGTTGCTATTTCTCAGGATTCAGCCAAAGCTTGGAAGATTACTTTCGAATAGGAGCTGAACAAAACCCAGGGTTGATATCCAAATACAAAGCATTTGAAGCCGCTATGCAACGAGTAGACCAAGTGAATAGCCTTGCTGATCCAAATCTTACCTTAGGATATTTTGTCTCTCCGGTGGAGACACGGGTTGGCCCGCAACGGATGCGCTTCTCCCTCTCCCAGGCTTTTCCATGGTTTGGTACTTTGGGCGCTCAGGAAAATGTGGCCAAACTGACTGCTGAAGCTAAATACCAGGAATTTCTGGATGCACGGAACAACCTCTATTTCCAAATTTCAGCAGCCTATTTTCCTATGGTAGAATTGAAAAAAACTATCGAACTGGAACAGCGGAATCTTGATGTTCTTAAAAAGTACAAGGAGATTTCAACTATAAAATTTGAGAATGGTACAGGAACAATGGTAGATGTCTTGAGAACTGAACTCATACTCGAAGATGCAGAGACGAATCTAAAGTTACTGCTGGAAAAAGAGATCCCGTTACGTGCCCGCTTCAATAATCTACTCAACGAACCGGCAATGAAGGAAGTGACGATTCAGGAAAATCTGGATTTGAATCCCGTTCCAAGAAATTACCGAAAAGATTCGCTGACCTATTCCAATCCAAGACTAGAAGCACTGGATCTTCAAATGAAAGCATCTGAAGCAAATCAACTAGCCATTAAGAAACAAGGTCTGCCTAAGCTTGGGGTTGGTGTTGATTATGTCATCATTGATGAGCGTACAGACATGGTCATGAGCGACAATGGAAAAGATGTGCTTATGCCGATGGTGACCATGAGCATCCCAATTTTCAGAGGAAAGTATAAAGCCGCTCAAAAAGAAGCCGGGCTGATGAAGGAAGCATTTGCACTCCAAAAAGATGATCTGGAAAATCAATTGACCGGCAATTACGAACGGATTGCTTTTGAACTTCGGACCCAAGCTGAATTTCTCCAAAAGTATGATCGCCAGATACAGCTTACTACGCAGAGTTTGGAACTACTGATGCGGGCATATTCCAACTCAGGGAACGATTATGAAGAAGTACTGCGAATGCAACAGGAATTGCTCAAGTATGAAAAACAAAAAATAGAAGCCTTGATTAAGTATCAGATCAGTAAAGCCGAACTGGATTACATCACTTCCTATTCTCCATCATTTTAAGACAAGAATAAACACATGAAAAATATAATTAAAAATAAATTTACAGTGGTATTCATCGCACTGGTGATAGGTGCGCTGATAGGTTGGGTGGTTAAACCTACGGCAAAGTCAATTGAAATGGCAGCCCACGATCACGTTGAATCCGTTGCTGGAATTCCCCTCACTTATACCTGTTCTATGCACCCTCAAATTCGCCAGAATGGGCCAGGCGATTGTCCAATATGTGGCATGGATCTGATTCCTTTGGATGCAGCTCAGGAGTCTACAGACCCAGCCTCAATAGCAATGTCACCTACAGCCATGCAGCTAGCTGGGGTGCAAACGATGGTTGTGGGGGCCGAAATGGCAAACAAAACAGTTCGATTGAACGGAAAGGTTCAAATAGATGAACGACTTCTCTATACACAGGCCAGTCATATTCCGGGCAGGATAGAAAAGTTGATGGTGAATTTCACAGGAGAGTACATAGAAAAAGGACAAACCATTGCTTTGATTTACTCACCAGAATTAGTAACCGCACAGGAAGAGCTGATCCAAGCTGCAAAATACAAACAGGATCAACCTGCCCTTTTTAATGCTGCAACCGCCAAGCTTAAGAATTGGAAGGTATCAGAATCGCAGATTGAAGAGATTTTGAAGAGCCGGGAAATCGTCAAAAATTTCCCAATAAAAGCAAATGTTTCTGGATTTGTTTCCAAGAAGCTCGCTAACTACGGAGATCACTTGACCATTGGTCAGGCCATCTATGAAGTGTCCAATTTGTCTAAGGTTTGGGTTCTTTTGGATATTTACGAATCAGAATTGCCTTGGATCAAATTGGGTGATCAAGTAAGCTTCACTGTCCAATCCCTCCCAGGAGAGACATTTAAAGGTAAAATTAACTACGTAGATCCTATTATTAACCCTACTACAAGAGTGGCTCAGGCAAGAATCGAAATGGAAAATTCGGGGAATAAATTCAAACCTGAAATGTTTGTTTCCGGAGTAGTTACAAATAAAGTTACAGGTAAGGGTGAATCCCTAGTAGTTCCAAAGACAGCCGTGTTGTGGACTGGAAAACGATCCATTGTGTATGTGCAAAACGTAACCGATCAAGCGGTCACCTTTCAACTCCGGGAAGTCACGCTTGGTCCGGCTTTAGGAGATGAATTCATTATAGAATCAGGTCTTGGGCCAGGTGAGGAAATCGCAGTGAATGGAACCTTCAGCATTGATGCAGCGGCTCAGCTTGCCGGAAAGCCCAGCATGATGAGTTTAGTAGGAAACCGCTCTTCTACTGGCCATAGCCACAGCAGCATGGAAGCCAATGGCCATTCACCTATAGCTAATTCTGAAGCAATTTCCAAAGAAAGTAAAGGGGAACTTAAGCCAATATTTGATGCATATTTTACATTGAAAGACGCGCTGACCAACGACGATCTGAACACTTCAAAATCGGCTGCAAAGAACCTCCAGGCAGCATTGTCAAAAGTAGATAGGAGTACTTTCAAAAGCGAAGTGTATACCGAGTGGATGAAGTATGATAAAAATCTAACTGATGCTCTGGAAAATTTACAGCAACAAAAAACACTTTCGGAAATCAGAACCAGCTTCCAAGCTATTTCGGATGAGTTAGTAGCAGTGGCAGAGCGGTTCGATCCTTACCCATCTAAAATTTATATACAGCATTGCCCAATGGCAAAAAACAATGAAGGTGCGGATTGGCTCAGCTTATCGGAAGAAATCAGAAATCCATATTTTGGAGGTAAAATGCTAAAGTGCGGCTCGGTAACAGAAAGAATTTAATCCGCTGAAATGTGTGATAAAAGATTGTCAGGCTGTGAAGGAATGAAACAGGATTGCCCCGTTGTTGGGTTTCACTTGAGGTGAGGATCAACAATACGCAATTTAGAATATTATTTCTATAAATTAGAATTTTTAGTATTAAAATTTTTCGTATATTAAATTTTGCGTATTAAAATTCTGTATTTAGGTAGAATACAGTCAACTTTCGACAAGATACAGTATTGATTTAAAAATGCATAGGGAGACATTAGGTAACTATAATTCAATAGTTAATAATAAACCCTATGCCTATGAAAAACCTAACTCAGTTAAAGCTGTTCAGTCTGGCAATGCTATTTTGCCTTGGACTGTCCGGCACCGCATTAGGACAGAGCCGTGAAGTAACAGGAGTGATCATTTCAGGAGAAGATAATCTGCCTCTTCCAGGGGTGTCCATTCTTGTGAAAGGCACTATAAACGGTACCGTATCTGATATTGACGGTAGATTTTCTCTGACCGTTTCCGGTCCTTCGGATGTACTGCAGCTTTCATTTATAGGATTTACCACTTTGGAGGTACCTGTAGATGAGAAAAACAACTTTGACCTCACACTGCTTCCCGATACCAAGTCTTTGGAAGAAGTGATTGTAGTAGGATACGGCGAGCAGAAGAAAGAAACGATCACAGGTTCCGTAGCCACAGTTAAAGGCAGGGAACTGGCCAAGTCTCCGGCGATGAACCTTTCCAATTCAATTGCAGGTCGTATGGCGGGTGTAGTTGCGGTAAACCGCAGCGGCGAACCTGGCAACGATGGATCTAATATCAGGATAAGGGGATCCAATACCCTTGGAAACAACAGCGCCCTGGTGGTCATTGACGGAATCCCAGACCGTGCCGGGGGCCTTCAACGGTTAAACCCAAACGATATTGAAAACATTTCAGTACTGAAAGATGCTTCTGCTGCAATCTATGGATCAAGGGCTGCAAACGGCGTAATTCTGGTCACCACTAAAAGGGGAACTACAGGTGCTCCAGAGCTTACATTTCAGATGAACCAGGGTTTCGCACAACCTACGGTCGTACCGGATTTGGCCAATGCTGCCCAATATGCCGGCATGCTCAATGATCTGGACATTTATGCACTGCCAACGGAAGAATGGGCAGCTGCCAATCAGGCTTACAAAAATAGTGGCGAATATATTCAGCCGAACGGACAGGTGAGGAATGCGCCTTACACACCCGCAGAACTGGAACTGTACAGAAACGGATCTGATCCATGGTTTTATCCCAATACGGACTGGTATGATGCCACACTGAAAAACTGGTCTCCCCAGAGCAGCTATAACTTACAGCTGGTAGGCGGAAGTGAGAACGTAAAATACCTGACTTCCCTTGGCTACCAAAATCAGGATGCCTACTATAAAAATTCTGCGACGGGCTATAAGCAGTACGATCTGAGAATAAATCTCGATGCAAATGTAAATAAATATGTGAAGGTCGGGCTGGGCATTTTGGCCCGGGAAGAATATAGATTTTATCCTACAAGGGGAGCCAGTGCGATCTTCCGGATGCAAATGCGGGGAAAGCCCAACCAGCCTGCTTACTGGCCAAATGGGAAGCCGGGACCAGATATTGAAAACGGAGAAAATCCGGTGGTGATTACCACCAATGCCACAGGCTATGACCGGGATAAAACTGATTATATCCAGACCACGGGGACACTGGAAATAAAGATACCGGGAGTAGAAGGTCTAAAGTTCACGGGTACAGCTGCAGTGGACAAATCTATGCGGTTTCTTAAACGTTGGGAAACACCTTGGACACTTTATGAACTGGGGACAGGATTTGAAGAAGACGGGGTCACTCCTGTCCTGGTTCCAAGTAAAAGAGGACCAGCAGAACCAAGGCTTCGGGAAGAGAATATCAACCAGTTAAATGTTCTTTTGGGTGGTGTGTTCAACTACGATAAGACGTTCAACAACATACATACGCTGAATGTGGTGGCCGGAGTAAACCGTGAGACTATTGAGAGCAATAATTTCAACGCCTTCAGACGCTACTTCCTTTCAACGACAATTGATCAGATGTTTGCTGGCGGAGACTTGGAAAAGAACAATGGCGGAGGGGGATTTGAAAGAGCCCGCTTGAATTATTTCGGCAGGGTGGCCTATAATTACAGTGAAAAGTATCTTGCCGAATTCCTTTGGAGGTATGACGGCTCTTATATTTTCCCTGAAAATACACGGTATGGTTTCTTCCCCGGCATTATGCTGGGATGGGTAGTTTCCGAAGAGGGATTTTGGCAGAATTCCGTTGGCAAAACCTTTGACTTCTTCAAAATCAGAGGTTCATGGGGCCAACTGGGAAATGATCAGATTTTCTTTGACGTCAATGGTGATGGAACCCAGACGTTGCAGGAATATCAATTTTTATCTACTTACGGATTCAGTTCCTACATTATTGACGGAGCAGAGACCAAAACATTATTTGAGACCAGGGTCCCGAATGAGGCAATCACCTGGGAAATAGCCAACAACTCCAACTTAGGATTTGAAGGGCAGTTCCTTCAGGGGAAAATATTCTTTGAGTTTGATCTGTTCTACAACAAGCGTACGAACATCCTGTGGAGAAAAAATGCGTCTGTGCCCCAGTCCACTGGACTTACCCTTCCGGCGGAGAACATAGGAGAAGTGGAAAACAAAGGGTTTGATCTAAATCTCGGTATACGTGGCGGAAAAGGAGAATTTCAATATTCAGCCAGTATAAATGGAGGTTATGCCAAAAATAAGATATTGTTCTGGGATGAATCCCCTGGAGCCCCTGAATGGCAAAGGTCAACTGGCAAACCGATGAACACTGGATTAGTGTACCAATATGACGGGGTATTCGCCGATCAGCAGTCCATCGGTGCTGAAACAGTGGATTACACCGCCATCACGAACCAGCTTCGTCCGGGTGACATGAAATACAGGGACTATGACGGTGACGGCAAGATCACGCCTGATGACCGGGTCCGGATGGACGAAAACAACATCCCTACATTTCAGGGCGGACTGAACTTCAGTGCAAATTGGAAAGGATTCGATTTGACGATACTTTTTCAGGGAGCACTGGGAGCCAGACAGTATGTAAGTGCAGGGGAATCCGGAAACATCGGCAACTATCTGCTGGATATTTACGACAACAGATGGACAATCGACAATCCAAGCAGCGTACATCCAAGGATCGCAAACCGGAATGATCAATATTATTCAAATGGTAACACCTATTGGTTTAGAGAAACCGATTATCTGAGATTGAAAAATATTGAGATTGGGTACAATATCCCAGCTCATATCACAGAAAAAATCGGTATTAGAAATGCCAGATTTTATGTGAATGGACTTAACCTAGTGACATGGGATAAGCTGAAAGTTTTTGATCCTGAAACTGATAATTCTACCGGCCGGTATTATCCCCAAGCAAGGGTAATCAACACGGGTCTTTCTGTCTCATTCTAAACAACGAACCAATGAAAATAAATATAAAACATTTGGTAATAATGCTTTCAGCATGCTTTTCAATGACAGGCTGTAATGAAGACTTTCTTACTACAGATCCGCTTACCGAAATTCCCAAAGAGGCTGTATGGGCGGACCCTGCCCTGGCAGAATCTTTTGTTACGGGAATTTATCAGGGATTTGGAATGGGTGGATTTGATGGGTTGATGTTGGCTTCTATTACAGATGAAGCACTCTTTACACATCCAAACGGTGGTGTAACCAGCATTACCGAGGCAAGGGTCAACTCAGCTAATTTAGGCTGGGTAAACAATACCTATAGCTGGGAGAATATGTACAGCTACATTAGAAGAGCCAACATTGCCATTGAAAATCTTTCCGACCCGCAGTTTGACAATGAAGGTGGAATAGTGGACAGATTGATGGGAGAAGCCAAATTCCTGAGGGCCTATTATTACCATCAATTGGCCAGATATTATGGCGGGGTTCCTTTGATTGACCGGTCCTATGGGCTGGGTGAAGAGACTTACGAAGTGCCACGCGCTACCTGGGAGGAAACAATCAACTTCATTTTAGCCGATCTGGATGATGCGGCCACCTTGCTGGAAGGCAAAAGCATGGAGGATGGACGGACCAATGAATTAGCTGCTTTGGCATTAAAATCCCGAATCTTGCTCTATGCAGCCAGTGACCTTCATGACGCTTCTACTGCAGCTGCAAATTCCTCCCTGCTCGCCGGTTTCACTGCGATTGAACTGCTGGCCTATCCGGAAGGAAACCGGACCGAAAGATGGCAAAAAGCGAAGGATGCAGCATGGGCTGTAATTCAGAAAGGATCGGGTAATCTTTTCGGACTATCAGCACCGGTATCCCATGAAGAGGGAATCCAAAACTACATCAATAACTCAATGGCCCGAAACGGTGGGGAAAAAGAGTTGCTGCTAGCCAGATATTTTATCAATATGAAACAGGAAGATGGTGGTCGCCAAGGCTTATACAATGGGCCAAACGGCTACAACAACTGGGCAGGAAACACTCCTCTTCAACTCCTGGTGGATGATTATGAAATGATGGATGGTACCGAATTTAACTGGTCTGATCCTCAGCACGCTTCTTCGCCTTATGAGAACAGGGACGCACGGTTTTATGCATCTATTCTATATGATGGCGCTCTGTGGAAGCCACGATCCCTCGCCAATCAGCCCAAGGATCCGCTGGGGCAGGTTCAGACCGGCACATATGAAGTGACCGACGGCTCTGGCAACAAAGTCCCACACTTTGGACTGGATACCCGCAACAGTTCCATTGAAGACTGGAACGGTAGCTACACGGGATATTATGTAAGGAAATTTATAGATGCAAATCCTGCAATTGTGGACCAAAATACCTGGCAGGAAATCCCATGGCCATTTCTTAGATATACAGAAGCGGTATTAAACTACGTGGAAGCGTCAATAGAACTGGGTCAGGAAGAGGAAGCGCGCCATTGGCTCAATCAGATAAGGTTTAGGGTCGGACAGCCTGCTGTTACTGATACTGGCGAAGCATTGACGGAACGGTACAGAAATGAAAGACGTATAGAAATGGCGTATGAGGAACAGCGCTATCATGACGCCCGCCGCTGGATGATAGCAGCGGAAACATTGGGACGAAAAGCCACCATTATCAATATAACAGGCACTCTTAAACCTGGAAATACGATATCTACCTATAGGTACGATCCCAATCTGTATAACTATGTGTATAAGGTAGTTCCGATTGATCCGGGAAGAGAAAACAGAACGTGGCTGGATAAAATGTACTTTGTTCCGATCCACAGAGATGAAATCAACAGAAATTCAAAGCTGATCCAGAATCCAGGAATTGAATAACAAATCACTAACCTTAATTTATGACTGGGCCACTCTATTGGAGTGGCTTAGTTTTTTTGTTTTAAGTGGTTCCATAAGGAGATTCACCTTATCTCTCAACACCACCGGAAATAGTAAATAAATAGCCGTAGTTTTTCATTTCTTGATCAGTTTAACGATCCGGGTTTCCCCACCCAGTACGTAGCTTACCAGCTATACACCAGAAGGAAGATTCAAATCATCTTACTAATCCTTCAATCCACAAGCTTAAACCGCACTCCCAAAAATCCCCTGAATCCCTGATTCGGTGCAAATACATAAGTTGGATCAAAAGTCAATGCATTTGGATTCTCAGCTGTCGGAATTACAGAGCCATCAGGCGCAAACACTACTTGCTTATCAAAAGGGTCAAATGACCGGGCAATGCTATTTGCCGGAGGTGTATAATTCAACAAGTTCTTCACCCCTCCGTAAATCTCCCATTGCTCCCCAAATGACTTGGTCAACTGAATATTCTGGATACTGTACCAGGGGGAAAATTCCGGTCTGTCATCCAAAAGACCAAGAAGTGGCAATCGCATCGGGCTGTATACATTACCCGTAAAATCAATTGTTAACCCAAGGTTAAAAATTTCATAGCCAATGGACCATACTGCTGAAAACCGTTCCGTAAGTAATTGTCTGCTCTTGACTCCCTCCTCTTCTACGCTCACATCCATCAAGGTAGCACCAGAAGTAACTGTAAGACCTCCAGGCCAGGCTGCATCTACATTTAGCGAAATTCCCTGAGAAACAGCCGAGCCATTCAGATTTGCATAGATTATTTGATTAGGGTTTGACTCGTAGTCAGGAATGATCCTATTGGAGAAGTAAGTATAAAACACCGAGCCATCCAGTCCCACAAATATACCCTTATCAGTATAAAATTTCTTCACCAGATTGGCATTGACATTCCAACTTTCTTCAGGCTTCAATTCCTCAGCAAAGACTACTTCCCGGGCACCGGTCAATGCAGCATGATCTTCAGTGAACACATTTGCCACACGGAAACCATTTCCTGCAGAAAGGCGGAAAATCAGACTTTTATCCAAGGAAGAAACCTTGTAGTTGGCCCGGGGTGAAAAAATCCCGCCATGGATGGAATTGTAATCATATCTAAGCCCCAGCAGAAGACTTTGATTTGGTGTGAATTTAATATCATCCTGAAGAAATATTCCGGGTAAGTGAATTTTAGAAGCTTGGTTGATTCCTGTATCTGGGGCTGAGGTGGCAGCAGTGTTATCATCATAGAACGTGTACCGATAAGCTAATCCCATTAACAAGCCATGATTCTGCAGTGTCTTTGACCAAGTAAGCTGGCCAAAACCGATGTATTGATCGGCTAAATAGCGGGTTTGTCCGTAAGCTGAATTTTGATTGTGGCCATTTGCCGAAAACTGAAAATTAACCTGTTCTGTTGTTGGAAGCTGCCACGTTCCAAAAGTCTCCCACCGATTGGTATAAATACTTTCTCCATAAATGGCATTACCCCCACGATCAGCGGAAGTCCAGTTCATTTCTCCGCCCCAACGATTTTCATAAACGTACCGGGCCGCCATGGTAAATAAACGATCGTGGGGACGCGATAAATCAATTTTTTGAAAGATCGAAATCCGTTTTGATAAGGTTACATCAGTAAAATTATCTTCATTGTTGTCGATCGGATGATCATAAATGAATGCATTTACACCAGTGAGCGACTCCAATTTCTCTCCCCATGCAGAACGTAGTCCCAGATCTAAATTTACCTCTCCCCATCCCGTACCAAATACGTCTGCAGTAAATAAGGCTGCATTTTCCGGCTTCTTTGTAATCACATTGATGAGTCCTCCTACTGCCTCCGAACCGTACAAAGTAGAAGCTGGTCCTTTCACAATTTCCATTCTATCGATCAGCGACTGCGGGATTCCCGTCAACCCATAGACCGTAGCCAATCCACTTACGATTGGCATGCCATCTATCAAAACCATGGTATACGGACCTTCTAATCCATTGATATGAATATCTCCAGTGTTGCAGACATTGCAGTTGATCTGGGGCCGTACGCCATTCACTGTTTGTAGGGACTCAAATACAGAAGGTGTAGGATTAGCTTTGAAAAAATTGGCAGAATATACTTCCACTGGCACTGGACTGTCGAGTTTAGACACTTCTTGCATGGTGCCACTCACCACTACTTCATCCAGCCCCCCATCCATTTCTTCAAGATTGAAGATCAGGTCTTCTGATGTCTGGGGAATTTTTACCTTTCTTTGGATGGATTTAAATCCTACCATCGATACTTGAATAGTATATGTTCCGGGGTCTTTTATTGGTATCGCAAAATTCCCTTGCAGATCAGTCACCCCTCCTACTCCCAAGGATTTGATATACACGTTTGCAAATTCTACAGGTACATGGTCTATCAGCACTTGTCCTTTGACCAAATGATCCTGGGCTGCGAGATGTCCACTAAATAAAAGAAGAACGGAAGAAATGAAGAAAACAATTTTCATTTTTTTATCAATTTATTGGCCTGATCGTTTGTATCACATCGTCTCTCGACTTCATGATAACAAAAATTAGAATACGCAAATATCAAAAGTTAGATTTATCTAACAAAATTGTTTTATAAAAAATATTTTTCATATTTGAATCCTAAATCATTAAAACATGGCTTCTCCGACTGAAGAGAATTATTTGAAATCCTTATTTAATCTAGCTAATGAAAATGATGAAGTAAACATCTCGGATTTGGCTGCTCAAATGGGTGTAAGTATGCCTACTGTAAACAGCATGGTGAAGACCCTTCAAAAAAATGAATGGCTAGTATATGAAAAGTACAAACCTGTCACATTAACTTATAAAGGCAAAAAGGAAGCTGCACTAATTATTCGCAAGCATAGGCTGACAGAAATGTTTTTAGTAAAAAAAATGGGGTTTGGATGGGAGGAAGTACACGAAATAGCTGAGCAGGTAGAGCATATTCATGCGTCAAAATTCTTTGAGCGAATGGATGAAATGATGGGATTCCCAACTATAGATCCACATGGATCACCTATTCCAGACAAACAAGGTCGTGTTCAGGAAGTGAATTACATAACTCTTTCCAAGTGTGAAGCCGGACAAACTGTAATCCTTGCAGCGCTCACCAACTCCTCCACTGAATTTCTTGAATTTTTGAACGGGAGAGAACTGGGTTTAGGTATTGAGCTTAAAATCAATTCAATAGAGCCTTATGATCAAAGTATGGTTGTCACGTACGAATTTCATCCAGCGGAAACTTTAAGTGAAAAAGTATGTGACAGATTACTGGTGAGAGTGATCGGGTAGATAATGGATTTTGGATTTGGGAATTATGAATTGGGAATTAGGATTTACGATTTACGATCTATGAAATACGATTTACGGAATCTTTGGAAATAGTTGTTTGATGTTAAAACCTCCAGCATTTGGTACCCACAAACTTTACAACAACATTAGTCAGGTTCGGGAGACAGCAATTTCCTAGTCCACCCCCACCTTGGTCTGTGTCCCCACAGACCAAGAACATATATAATAAATCTGTGTCTTGCAGATCAAGATTTTTGTTTACTATGAGCTGCGTCTTTTGCTTCCATTCTTACCTACAGTAAGCCCTCTCTCCTTGCGGATCTCGGCACCTCATTGTGGTAAAAGGCCGATCATCACCTATTAACCCTTCGGGGTTTTCTAAACTTTATCCTCCAAATTTTCCTTTTAATGCAGCAAGTTTGTCAGCCATTGATCCAGCGGATTCTTGCTCCTTTCGCTTCGATTTGTCGGTCGGTTTCTCCATCTTCTTGCCCCGCTCCGCAAATGGATCAGATTTCATACTCAGGCCAATCCGTTTTCTAGGTATATCTACTTCCATTACTGTTACCTGGACCTTCTGATTGACTGTAACCACCTCATTAGGATCTTTCACAAACCGATCTGCCAAATGGCTCAAATGAACTAATCCGTCCTGATGAACGCCAACATCCACAAATGCCCCAAAGGCAGTGATATTGGTCACCACACCAGGAAGTTTCATTCCAACTTTTAAATCACCGATGCTGTTTACACTTGCTTCGAAAGCAAAAACCTCAAATGACTCACGGGGATCACGGCCAGGTTTGGCCAGCTCTTCTAAAATATCTGCCAGCGTAGGTAATCCTACAGACTCAGAAACATATTTCTTCAAATTGATTTTTGCCCGCAATTCTTCTGAATTCATCAATTCCTGAATAGATGCGTTGGAATCCTTCGCCATTTGCTCCACCAACGCATAGCGTTCGGGGTGAACAGCAGAGCTATCCAGAGGATGTTTTGCTTTTGAAATTCTAAGAAAACCCGCAGCTTGTTCAAAAGCTTTATCTCCCAATCTCGGCACCTTCTTCAGTTGAGCCCGGCTTTTGAACGGCCCATTTTCATTTCTGAATTCAACAATATTTTGAGCCAATCCCGGTCCCAGTCCTGAAACATAGGTCAATAATTGCTTAGAAGCTGTGTTCACTTCTACGCCCACACCGTTCACGGCAGACATCACCGTATCATCCAGGGCATTCTTCAGTGCATTCTGATCCACATCATGCTGATACTGACCGACACCAATCGATTTAGGATCGATTTTCACCAATTCCGCCAATGGATCCATTAATCTTCTACCGATAGACACAGCCCCTCTAACAGTCAGATCCAAATCAGGAAACTCTTCCCGGGCTACATCTGAAGCAGAATAGATGGAAGCTCCAGCCTCATTCACCATCGTGACAATAACGGACTTTGGTAGCCCCAGACTTTTCACAAAAGCCTCAGTCTCCCTACCTGCAGTGCCATTTCCTATAGCGATTGCCTGAATATTGTGTTTATCTACTAATCCAATAATGGACATTTTTGCCTCAGCAGTCCGTCGCTGCGGTTCATGAGGAAAAATAGCCTCATAGTGCAGAAACTGCCCTTGTGGCCCTAAGCAAACTAACTTGCATCCAGTCCGAAAGCCGGGATCAATGGCCATGACTGACTTCTGCCCCAATGGGGCCCCAAGAAGTAATTGTTTGAGGTTTTCTGTAAACACCATAATAGCATCTTCATCAGCCTTTCGCTTCGTAAGCAGTCGAATTTCCGTCTCCATACTTGGTTTTAAAAGCCTCCGATAGCAATCTTTAATAGCGAGTTTTACCTGGTCTACAGAAGAATTTGCTGCATCCGCCAAGATTTCCCGTTCCATCAAATGCAAAGCACTCGCTTCATCCGGAAGGGCATCAAGCATCAAAAAAAGCTCCTTCTCTCCTCTTCTCATAGCGAGTACACGATGCGAAGGGGCAGATTTAATCGGCTCAGACCAATCAAAATAATCCTTGTATTTAATAGCATCACTTTCCTTTCCAGGAATGACTTTAGTAGTAAAATTACCTTCATTAAGAAATAGCTTTCGCATCTTTTCGCGAAGCTCGGCCTTCTCATTGATCCACTCAGCAATGATGTCCCTAGCCCCCTGCAATGCCTCGTCTGGTGTATTTACCTCCTTTTCAGTGTCAACAGATTTTGATGATTCAGCTTCCAAATCAACTGAATTTTGTGCAAAAACCAGTTCGGCAAGTGGCTCTAGCCCCTTTTCCCGGGCAATGGTGGCCTTTGTTCTTCGCTTAGGTTTATAAGGCAAATAAATATCCTCGAGTTTGGCCATAGTTTCTGCATCCTGCACTTTGGCTTTCAGATCATCAGTCAGTTTACCCTGCTCATCAATTGATTTCAAAACTGCCTCTTTTCGCTTGTCCAATTCCCGGAGTTGGAGCACACGGTCCCGGATCGAAGCCACCTGCACCTCATCCAGTGTACCTGTCATCTCTTTTCTATAGCGGCTGATAAATGGCACTGTACCTCCCTCATCCAGTAAGGCAATGGTCGCTTTGACCTGTTCAGGTCTGACAGCAAGTTCTTTGGCAATTTTGATTTCGTAACTCATAATTCTTGTACTGATTTGAGTGTCCAAGATAAGGGATTCGATTTGGTCAGGTGCCATCCCAAAGCCAAATTATGTCGGCCTTGTCACTAATCGATTGGCTTTCTGACAGTAAATTTAAGCGCTATATTTACAACCTTAAACTGACATAAATTAACCTTTGGAGGCAATTCCCGTAATGCTGAAGGAACGTAAAAAACGGACCATGGATTGGAAGAAAGAAATCAAGAGTTGGGCAATTATGGCAGCTGCAATTTCATTTTTATACTTTACAGGGCTTTTACCAGTAATTTTTGGATGGCTCCAATCCGCAATACTTTACACAGGTTTAATCCGTCCATCGATTGAAATGCCTGACGGTAGAGATCAGAAATTCGATTATTCGGGAGAATTTCTCGACTTCGATGGCAATACAATTTCATTAAATGACTACCGCGACAAAACAGTTTTTATTAATATTTGGGCTTCATGGTGTGGTCCGTGCAGAGCGGAAATGCCCCATATTTCAGAACTTTACAAGAAAGTAAAAGATGATCCAAGCATTAAATTTCTCATGATTGGAGTAGATAATGACATCAATAAAAGTAGGAATTTTCTCTCTGGAAAAAATTGGTCCTTTCCGACTGCTCATGCAAGTTTTGGGCTCAACAATAGTCTAAAAAGTCAATCCTTGCCGACCACCCTTGTGGTAAATCCAGAAGGGTTGATTGTTTTCTATCAAGAAGGAATGAGCAACTTCAATACGGCCGAATTCGAAGAGTTTCTGCTGTCTCAATAATGGGGCTTCGCCCATCTACCTACGGCAGATAAACTTGAGACTTTTTACTTGTTCTTCTATAGTTTAATTAATGACGATAGACGAAATACGATTTACGGTATGGCTTTGCTAACATCCAACTTCAATTTAAGATGTCAGGGCTAAGCCCCTCCCCTTTACGATTTATACATTTTTTTCTATGAAGAGACTAGGGCTACGCCCCTGAATTCAAATTGGTAGGGTTTCGATCCGCAAACTCCTGCCAGCATAGGCATTGACACACTGCGACTGATCACTGATCACTGCGACTTCTGACTTGATTCTTGGTTCTTTGACACGTCCTGATTTATGTTGACACTTTTTAATTGCTTTTCTTCTTCCCTGGCCATCTAACCTGCTCGACAGGTGATCCAACTAATATCGGTCATGCCCACGGCATTCTTGTGACTTTTTGAATTCCATTTACCAGACATTAAAATGTCCGGCTATATGATCGATCATGCCTACGGCATTCACAGACTGAATATAGTCGCTGAATCCAGCAAAGCGGGACTGCGAACTGACCACCCTACCTTCGGAAG
>Ga0307414_10000772_pt1 | contig 16392 bp, 18 predicted proteins | sample DK1Ometagenome_FD_203804 | JGI IMG/M metagenome (GOLD analysis project Ga0307414, IMG submission 203804) | Maize rhizosphere microbial communities from greenhouse at UC Davis, California, United States - DK15-O-3 | ecosystem: Host-associated > Plants > Roots > Rhizosphere > Soil | place: USA... | reverse complement strand
CTGATGGTTTTGGCACCGGGGAAATCCCGCTCGAAACGCAGGATGTTCGCCACTTCCGCGCCGCGCCATGAGTAGATGGATTGATCATCATCCCCCACGCAGCAGATATTCTTGCGTTGCTGGGCAAGCAGCCGCAGCCACAGATATTGGCTGGTGTTGGTATCCTGATACTCATCCACCATGATGTAGCGGAAGCGATCCTGGTACTGCGCCAGCACCTCGCGATCGTTGCGGAAAAGCGTGAGCATGTGGAGCAGCAGATCGCCAAAATCGCACGCATTGAGCGCGCGCAGCCGGGCCTGATACAGCGCATAGAGCCCGCCGCCCTTGCCATCTGCAAAAATCTCGCTCTCGCCTGCGTCGATCTCGCCCGGCGTGAGCCCCTTATTCTTCCATTTGTCGATCAGGCCCGCGAGCGCGCGGGGCGTCCAGCGCTTCTCGTCAATGCCCTCGGCCTGAATGATCTGCTTCATCAGGCGCAGCTGATCGTCCGTATCGAGAATGGTGAAATTGCTCTGCAGGCCGACCAGCTCGGCATGGCGGCGAAGCATCTTGGAGCCAACGGAATGGAATGTGCCGAGCCATGGCATCCCTTCTACTGCCGGGCCGATCATGCGGCCCACGCGCTCGCGCATCTCCCGCGCAGCCTTGTTGGTGAAGGTGACGCTTAGAATCTCGGATGGATAAGCGCGCTTCGTCGCCACCAGATGGCAGAGTCGAGCCGTGAGCGCGGCGGTTTTACCAGTCCCCGCGCCTGCCAGAACCAGCACCGGGCCTTCAGTGGTGAGCACCGCCTCACGCTGCGGCGCATTCAGCTCCTGAATATAGGGCGGGTCGGACGGGGAGGGGGCTGGGAATGAATCGGTCACATGCGAACAGCTAGGGAACATGAAGGGGCGGGGCAAGGGCTGAGCGCGCGCGAGGTTCCATTCATCGCTTCAACTCATCGTGATGGCGTTGGGGGAGGCGTGACAGGGAACTCAAGCGATGAATTGGGGTTTGATCTGCAGAACATATTGCCCGCAATCGAACTCAGCGCGGGCTAAACAACGTAAAAGAGAAGGATGTTCCATGCGCTTTTCCGCTCTGATCACATGCATAAGTGCTTCTGCCATTGCGATGGCCGCTCATGCTCAGGATATGCAGACGCCGCCCAACGGTGATCCGATGACGCAGCCGGGTGCCGGGCCAGCCCCGTTGGATAGAGCAGCGCCACCGCCGCCTGCGACGGAGAGCTCTCCTCCCGGTGGGATGAGCGGTGATATGCCGGGTGCACCGCCAGCGCCCGGCGCACCACCACCGCCGCCGCAAGCGGATTCAATGCCTCCGCAGGATGGAATGGCACCGCCTCCACCTCCTCCTCCTCCGCCTCCGCCAGCCGGTGGTATGGCTCCCGGAGGCGCGCAGATTGAGATGCAGCCGCAGGCTCCCGTCGCCCAAGCCGCGCCGCAGCCGCCAGCGGAATATCCTGTCTGCTCGCGCACTGTGACGGACGCATGCAGGAACCCCGGTTCGAGATAAATCCGAACAAACTGCAGGTTTGAGTAAATTGGGACCGGCGCTTGAGGTTAATCCTCTGGCGCCGGCCTCAATATGTGGAGCCGCGCTTTTCCGACGACGCGATCGGTTTCGAGCACAAAGCCTTTGACGTCGATCTGCTCATTCTTGGCCGTCTCGATGCTGATCCAAGTGCCCGGGCCGGTCCAGCCCAGACGCGAGAGCTTATCGAGCGCAACAGCGCCAGCGCCCGTGCCATAGGGTGGATCCATGAAGATGAGATCGAGCGGCGCGGGCGCGCGGCCCAGCGCGAGAACGTCGCCTTGACGCAAATCGGGCCGTTCGATGCCGAACTTCCCGGCGTTGGTGCGGATGGCGGCGACGGCAGCGCGGTCCCGCTCCACGAACAGGCACGTTTCGGCGCCGCGCGACAGTGCCTCCAGCCCTAGCGCACCCGAGCCAGCGAAGAAATCACCCACGCGTAGGCCCTCGAAGGAACCAAGGCGGCTCGTGAGCATCGAGAAAAGCGTCTCGCGCGTGCGGTCTGCCGTCGGGCGCGTTTCCTCGCCTGTGGGCGCGACCAATGGGCGGCCCCGCCAAAGCCCTGAGATGATCCTCATGTGCCGATCGTCCTACTTCAATGTCTTGCGGAACTGGCCAAGATCGGCCTGACGCACTTCCACCACTTCACCCGGCTTGGAATCGCCAAGCACGAAGGGGCCATAGCGGGTGCGGATGAGGCGATTGACCTTGAGGCCCAGATGTTCGAGCACGCGGCGCACTTCGCGGTTCTTGCCTTCGGTCAGCGTCATTTCGATCCACTGGTTGGCACCGGTGCGCCGTTCCAGATTGGCGTCGATCTTGCCGTAGCGCATGCCTTCAATCTCGACCCCATCGATCAGCTCTTCAAGCTGCGCCTGCGTCACCTCGCCAAAGGCGCGGGCGCGATAGGTGCGCTCAACACCTGTGGAAGGCAGCTCCATCTGGCGCTTGAACTCGCCATCGGTGGTCAGCAGCAGCAGCCCCTCGGTATTGAGATCGAGCCGGCCGATGGGCATCACGCGCGGCAGATCGGTCGGCAAGCGGTCATAGATGGTCAGGCGACCGGCTGGGTCTTTGGCGGCAGTCAGCAGCCCTGGGGGCTTGTGATAGAGGAACAGCCGCGTCGCGGTCGGTTCCTGCACGGGCTTGCCATCCACGCTCACGCCACGCAGCGATGTGAGCAGGGTCGCAGGCGTCAGCACCGTCTCATCATTGATGGAAACGCGGCCATCCTCGATCATCCGCTCCACATCGCGACGCGAGGCAACGCCTGCGCGCGCGAGCAGCTTTGCGATGCGTTCGCCCTCGCGCGGGCTGCCATCATCGGCAGCGCGGCGCACTTGCGGCGCGGCGGGCCCATTGCGGCCAGCGCCCCGGCGCGTGCGCGGTGGGGACATGCGCCCACGCTCGCCAGTGGGAGCGGTGGGGCGGGATGGTCTGCGAGGACCTTTTGGGCCACTTGGGCTGGGCAAGATGTTCGTCCGTTTTATCTGGCTGTTTTTATTTGGCCGTTTTTATTTGGCCGTTTTTATTTGGTCTGTGTCGCCGTTGCACTGGCGAATCACGGTGGCGCGACCTAGCGTTTTCAAGCGCGTCGATCGATCCTGTTTCGATCGCAAGGTTAGTGGCGCAACGGGAATGAGGCGGCAATGTTTTTCTCGAAAAGGGTACAGCAGATCCGCCGGATCCTGGTGGTGGAAGATGAGCCACTCACCGCGTTCGATTATGAGCATACGTTGCAGCAGGCCGATTATGAGGTGATCGCCACAGTCGCGCGGTTTCGCGATGCGCAGCAGATCATTTTGGGGCAGGGCGCCGTCGATCTGGTGATTACGGACATCCAATTGGCCGGTGTTCGCTCCGGCATCGAGCTTGCGCGCCATGCCCGCGAGCTTGGCATTGCCGTGCTCTATGCCAGCGGGCGTCCTCCCGAGGATGCCACCGAGCAGCGCCATGCTTTGGGCTGCCTCGCCAAGCCTTTCCTGCCGCGGGACCTCATCCGCGCGATCACTGTTTGCGAGCGGCTGGTGGGGTCCAAGCCTGCCGGGCGCCTGCCGCGCGGGATGACGGTGTTCCCACGCGACCAAGTGCAGAGCTGAACGACAAAATCGCTTTGACCTGCGGCGTGACCGGTTAGGGTTGGCGCGACGCGTTATTTTGGGGGCGATGCAGCCATGAGTTCAGCACAGATCGCCAGCGATGCGCCGGTGGAGACCGTAGCAGCGCCGCCGCCCAAGGGCTGGGCATTGCTCAAGGCGGCGCTTTCCAATCGCAAGGTCGGCATCATGCTGATCTTCGGCTTCGCCTCTGGCCTGCCCTATGTGCTGCTGCTCGGCACGCTTTATGCCTGGCTGGGTGAAGCGCAGGTGGACCTTGAGACGATGGGCGTCTTCTCGCTGATCGGCCTTGCCTATGCCTTCAAATTCCTCTGGTCGCCGATTGTGGACCGGGTGAACCTGCCCCTCATCGGCTATCTTGGCCGCCGCCGCTCATGGCTGGTGCCGATCCAGATATTGCTCTCGGGATCGTTCATCATCCTCTCCCAACTCGATCCGCTCACATCCCTGGGGGTGTTTTCGCTACTGGCAGGCCTTGGCGCCTTCGCCTCCGCCACGCAGGATATCGTCATCGACGCCTGGCGCGTTGATGTGGCGGATGAGAAGGCGACGCTGGAAATTCTCTCCGCCGTCTATCAGCTGGGCTACCGCATCGCGGCGCTCGCAGGCGGCGCAATGGCGCTCATCATGGCGGAGCGCATCGGCTGGTCGAACGTCTATCTCTTCTTCGGCATCGCCATGCTGGTGCCTTTGATCGCGAGCCTGCTTGCGCCCGATACGCCACGGCCTGTCGTCGCCAACGCATCGCTGCTCCCAGCAGGCGAACTGACGCTCAAGGTGCGGCTCATCGCGATGCTGATCGTGGGCACATCATGGGCCTGGGCGCTGGCGGAGGTCATCATCTTCATGGTGCAGTCGCTTGGCGCGGAGCCAGAAGCGCGGCCCGATTCCGGCGCGTTCATCAAAACGATGGGGCCGCTGATCGTCGTCGCGACTGTGCTCGTGCCGGCCATCATTGCCGCCGTGCTCAACTATTGGCGCAGACAGGCGCGCCATGTGCTGCCACGCGATGAGCAGCTCGTGGGCAGCGGCCCGCATCTGGTGCAACATGCTTACACCGCGCTGCTGATGCCGCTGGCGGAGATCATCTCCCGCCTCGGCTGGGCGTCTATCTTGGCGCTCGGAATCATCCTCTCCTATCGTTTTACCGATGGCGTGTGGGGGCCGTTTGCGCTGCCATTCTATCTGCAGGAGCTGAAATATACGAATGATGAGGTCGCGATCGCGTCCAAATTCTTCGGCGTGGGCATGACGATGGCGGGCATTGCGCTGGGCGCGATTTCCTTCGCCACCTTGGGCCGGATGATCACGCTGATCCTCGGTGCCTTGGTCGCGGCGCTCTCCAACCTGCTCTATATGGACCTCGCTTTGGGCGGCGCCGGGCTGGATATTTTCGGGCGGTTCAGCGGCTTCTATTGGCTCACGGAATTGTTCGGCGCAGACGCGCGCTTCTCACGCCTTCTGCTGGCGATTACGGGCGAGAATATCGCTGGCGGCCTCGCAGGCGCGGCATTCGTGGCCTATCTCTCGACCATCACATCCAAGCAATTCAGCGCCGTGCAATATGCGCTGCTCTCCTCGCTCACCTTCCTCGTCGGCGCGCTCGGGCGCGGCGCGCTTGGCGGGATGATCGAGACGCGCGGCTATGCGGATGTGTTCCGGCTCACGACGCAGCTGGGGCTGATCGCGGTCGCGCTGTGCTGCATCGAGGCGTATCGCGTGCGCGGGCAATCCAAGGCGGAGGCTGCGAGCGAGGCGGGGGGGTGAGTGGTGTGTTCCTGGCAGCAGCCCTTGGTCGGCCTTCACAACAGTCCAAACGCAGCGTTTTTATCGTCACCCCAGCGAATGTTGGGGTCGTTTGCAGGCAGAGGATCAGGTTTCCCTGCTTGGCCGGACCGCCATGCCTTAGCCTTGCGATAGACAAAACATTGGTACGCACACGCGGAAGATGCCAGCCTGCGCTGGCATGACGTTGTTTTTGAATATTTTATTTGCTCTGTCGCGAACCTTCAAACTGGCGGCTGGTAATTCTCCATCAGCACTTGTCCCGCCAGATACAGCGTCCCCGCAATCAGCACGGTCCGCTGCGGGCCGCCGGACGCTGCGATATCGACCAGCGCCTGCCGGATGGTCGAAAAGGCACTGTGAGGAATGGTCCATTGTTCAGCAACCTCAGCAAAAACCTCCGGCCCATGATGCTCATGCCCCGGCACCGGCAGCGAGCGGATAGATCGGAGCAGCGGGCGCAGCGGTTCCAGAAAGCCGCGCACATCCTTGTTGGCGAGCATGCCGGTCACAAGGTCCAGCCCATCGGTTGCCAGCCCTGATTCCTGCAGGGCGATGGCCAGCGCCTTGCCCGCATCAGGATTATGCCCACCATCGAGGATGATCGCGCGATCCGGCAGACGCGCATTCAAAGGCCCGCCCTCAAGGCGCTGCATCCGCGCAGGCCATTGCGCCCAGAGCGGCGCGGCGCGTAGCGCAGCCTCGCTGATCGTCAGCACGCTCTGGTGGCGCAGCATGGCGATGGCAAGGCCGAGATTGGCGATCTGGTGCGCGCCAGCCATGCGCGGCAGTGGCAGATCGATGCGCCCGGCATCGTCGCGATAATGGAGCTGGCCCTGATAATCTGCAATGTCCCAGCTGCGCCCGCGCGGCAGATGCGTTGCACCGGCCCGGCCCGCAACCTTGGCAATTGTGGCGTTCATCGCCGGGCGATAATGTTGCGTGACGAGCGGCGCGCCCTTCTTGGCGATGCCCGCCTTCTCGAAGGCGATGCGGCTGAGCGGCTCGACCGGCACATTCTCCTCGGGCGCGAGCAAAAAGCCCTCATGATCGATGGCGAGCGATGAAATGCCGCAAGCGACGGGGCTGGTCAGCACATTGGTGGCATCCAGCCGACCGCCAAGGCCTACCTCGATCACGCAGGCATCGGCAGGAATCCGCGCGAACAGCATGAAGGCAGCGGCGGTGGTGATCTCGAAGAAGCTGGCGTTGAGGTCGCCGCCAATATCTAGCACCTGCTCCAGCGCGCTGGCGAGCATGTCATCATCGATTAATGTGCCAGCGATACGGATGCGCTCATTGAAGCGCACCAGATGGGGCGAGGTGAACACATGCACGCTCTTGCCATCGGCCTCCAGCGCCGCGCGCAGATAGGCGCAGGTCGAGCCTTTGCCATTGGTGCCCGCCACATGAAAGGTCGGCGGCAAATCCAGATGTGGATTGCCAAGGCGCGTCATCAGTTCGCTGATCCGCTCAAGCCCCAGCACATCGCGCCCCGGCGAAAGCGCCATCAGCCGGTCGAGCTGTGCCTGCACGGCAGGATGATCGGAAACCGCGTGGTCAGCCATCGATAGCCTGCTTTTCCAGATTGATCAGGCGGCCTTGGCTGCCGTCAGATAGCCGATGACCCGCGCCAGCGTCTCGCGCATGTCCTTGCGGTGCGTCACCATGTCCAGCATGCCATGCTCGAGCAGATACTCGGCGCGCTGGAAGCCCTCGGGCAGTTTCTCGCGGATCGTATTCTCGATCACGCGGGCACCGGCGAAGGCGATGAGGGCATTGGGCTCGGCAATCTGCACATCGCCCAGCATTGCATAGCTGGCCGTGACGCCGCCCGTGGTGGGATCGGTCAGCACGACGATATAGGGCTGGCCCGCTGCGCGCAGCTGCTGGATCGCCACGGTCGCGCGGGGCATCTGCATCAGGGAGAGGATGCCTTCCTGCATGCGCGCGCCGCCCGCCGCCGTGAAGATCACGTAGGGGCAGGCGTTCTTGGTGGCTTCGCGCACACCGGCGACGAAGGCCGCGCCAACCGCCGTGCCCATCGATCCGCCCATGAAGGAGAAATCCTGCACCCCGACGACCGCAGGCTGACCCTCGATGCGGCCAAAGGAGTTGATGAGCGCATCCTGCTCGCTGGTCTGCTGGCGCGCAGCCTTCAGCCGATCAGTATAGCGCTTGGAATCGCGGAACTTGAGCGGATCTTCCTTCACGGCAGGCGCGGCTATGACGCGCAGCGTGCCCTCATCGAAAATCTGGCCGAAGCGGATGCGCGGCCCGATGCGGCCATGATGGTCGCAGCGTGGGCATACGCTCAGATTCTCGTCCCATTCCTTCTGGAAGATCATCTGCCCGCAGGAGGGACATTTATGCCAGAGATTATCCGGCGTTTCCGCTTTGCGTGTCATAAAAGGCATGACATTTCGGACACGGTTGAGCCAGCTCATGCGGCCTTTTCCCTCTTGTTGAGCGCGGCGCGGAGCGAGGCGACAAAGTCGCGCACGGGCCCTGCGGCATTCGCGCCGTGAGTTGCGATCAGATCGATAATGGCCGAGCCAACGACGACGCCATCGGCAACAGCGCCAATGGCTGCGGCCTGCTCAGGTGCGCGCACGCCAAAGCCCACGGCGACGGGCAGATCGGTGGCCGCCTTGAGGCGCGCGACGGCATCCTCAATGCTCACCTGGGCTGCCTGTTGCATGCCGGTGATGCCCGCGACCGAGACATAATAGAGGAAGCCTGAGGCGTTCTTCAGCACGGCAGGCAGGCGCGCAGCATCCGTCGTCGGCGTAGCGAGGCGGATCGGTGCGACATCCGCAGCGCGCAGCGTCGGCCCAAGCTCATCATCTTCCTCGGGCGGAATATCGACGCAGATCACGCCATCGATCCCGGCCTTGTTGCACTCGGTGGCAAACCAGTCGGCCCCGCGGATGCTCATCGGGTTGGCATAGCCCATCAGCACCAGTGGCACGTTTGGATGACGCTCGCGGAAGGCGCTGGCAATCTCAAACAGGCCCGCCGTGGTGATGCCCGCAGCCAGCGCGCGCAGGTTCGCGGCCTGAATGGCAGGGCCGTCCGCCATCGGATCGGTAAAGGGCATGCCCAGCTCGATCACGTCCGCGCCACCCTCGACCAGTGCGTCGAGCAGGGCGCCCGTGTGCGCCGGAGTCGGGTCGCCACCAGTGATGAAAGTAACGAGCGCCGCGCGCCCCTCATCCTTCGCGCGGGCAAAAGCGGCTGTCAGGCGCGCGCTCATATCTTGGCTCCCAGTGCCTGTGCGACTGTGAAGATGTCCTTGTCGCCACGTCCGGAGAGGTTGAGGATGATGATCTCATCGTCGCGCATCTCCGGCGCTTTTGTCTCCAGAATGGCCAGCGCATGCGAGCATTCAAGCGCGGGGATGATCCCCTCGGCCTTGCAGCAAAGCTGGAAGGCATCGAGCGCCTGCATGTCGGTCACGGGCAGATAGGTCACCCGGCCGCTCTCATGCAGCCAGCTATGCTCTGGGCCGATGCCGGGATAATCGAGGCCCGCAGATATGGAGTGCGCCTCGGTGATCTGGCCGTCCTCATCCTGCAGCAGATAGGTTTTGTTGCCGTGGAGAATGCCGGGGCGCCCGCCGGTGAGGCTTGCGGCATGCGAGCCGCTATCCATGCCGCGTCCGGCTGCTTCCACGCCCACCATCGCCACGTCCACATCGTCGAGGAAGGGGTGGAACATGCCGATGGCGTTGGAGCCACCGCCGACCGATGCGATCAGCAGGTCCGGCAAGCGGCCTTCCGCTTCCAAAATCTGCTCGCGCGCCTCGGTGCCGATGACGCTCTGGAAATCGCGCACTAGCTCAGGATAGGGGTGTGGGCCTGCTGCCGTGCCGATGATGTAGAAGGTATTGTCCACCGTCGCGACCCAATCGCGCAGGGCCTCGTTCATCGCATCCTTGAGCGATTGTGAGCCGCTGGTCACGGGGCGCACTTCCGCACCGAGCAGCTTCATGCGGAACACATTGGGCTGCTGGCGCTCAATATCCTTGGCGCCCATGAAGATGGTGCAGGGCAGGCCAAAGCGCGCACATACGGTCGCCGTCGCCACGCCATGCTGGCCAGCGCCGGTCTCGGCAATGATCCGCGTCTTGCCCATGCGGATGGCGAGCAAAATCTGCCCGATGCAATTGTTGATCTTGTGCGCACCGGTATGGTTCAGCTCTTCGCGCTTGAAATAGATTTTCGCGCCATGACCGGGCTTGGCGGTCTTGCGATAATGGTCCGTCAGCCGCTCGGCATAATAGAGTGGCGAGGGGCGGCCCACATAATGCTTCATCAGCCCGTCAAATTCGGTCTTGAAAGCCGGGTCTTCCTTCGCCGCGCGATATTCGCGCTCAAGGTCAAGGATGATGGGCATCAGCGTCTCGGCCACATAACGTCCACCGAACTGGCCGAAATGGCCGCGTTCGTCTGGCAGGGCGCGCAGGGAGTTCGGAATGGCAGTCGTCGTGCTGGTCATGATTGTCTCTGGCCTTTTTGGATACGTGGGTCGTTCGCTTCGATCATCAAGGAGAAGCGATCAGCGCCATCGTGTTCCGATGCGGCTGGCAGGGGCAGGCTGCGTCAACATAGCAAAATCGCTTTGCAGATGGTCACGCCCTTGTCCACCGCCTTTGCAATGGTTTGTGCCAGAATGAGGTGGGTTTTTCAGCGTGCCGCGCCCGTTGGATCGCTGGAAGTATCGGCTTTTTTGGGCACCAGAATCAGTGTGCCATCCTGCACGCTCCATGAGGCGAGCTGGGAGAGGAAGTTCATCCCCAGTACGTCCATATTGCCGAGTGCAGGCGAAATCACGACATTCAGGTCGCGCGCCTCGATATTGCCGAGCACGAGGCTGCCAATCGTGCCGGTTTCCGCCTGAACAGCGCCGTTCGCGGTCTGGAGGACTACGGGCAAGAGGTTGGCGGATTTATCCACCGCCGCACGCTGTGCCGTATCGGCAGAAATGGCGGTGATGGTCGCGCCGCTATCAATCAACATCCGCCGTTCCACGCCATTGATGGTGGCATTCGCCCAGAAATGCCCGTCTCGTGAGATGCGAATGCGCACTTCCTCGCCGCTCACCTGCTGGCTATCGAGCCCAAGCTGATCGTTCAGGCGGGAGAGGTTGGGGTCGAATGGCGCCTGCTGGAAGAGCAGGAACAGGCAGAAGGCAAGGATGCCGAACGAGAAGAGGCTGCGCAATATGCGGCCGATATAGGGGATGTTGAAGATGAGGATGAGCAGCACGGCGGCGCCACCGGCATAAAGCGCCAGCTGCATCCACTCGGGATTGGTGCTGATCTGCGGGATGGTCATGATGATCGTTCAACCAAGGGCATGAAAATTCGATCCCGACAGGCCGCTCAGGACGCTTGGGCAGCCCGACAGAAGGCGGCAATGCGCGTCACATCCTTCACGCCGGGCGCACTCTCGATGCCCGACGAGACATCGACCAGCGGCGCGCCCGTCGCGCGGATCGCCTCTGCGACATTGCCTGCATCGAGGCCGCCCGATAGCCCCCAGGGCAGCGGTGGGCGATGCCCGGCGAGCAGGCTCCAATCGAAGCGATGCCCCATGCCGCCTGGCAGCGCCGCGCCATCGGGCGTCTTGGCATCATAGAGCAGGAAGTCCGCAGCCCCTGCATAAGCCGCGCCGCTCGCCAGATCGGCAGCGGTCTTGACCGAGATGACTTTCCACACTTCCAAGCCGGTGCGCTGGCGCAGGGATGCGGTGCGCTCCGAGCTCTCGCGCCCGTGCAACTGGATGACTTGCATACCGCCAGCGGCGATCATCGCGTCGATCAGATTGTCATCCGGATCGACCAGCACGCCGACGCGCTTGAGATGGGCAGGGATGCTCGTCATCAGCGGCGCTACCCGCTCGGGCGCCAGAAAACGCGGGCTTTTGGGGAAATAGTTCAATCCGACATGGCTCGCGCCGCCGCGCGCTGCGGCCTCAACGGCATCCGGAGTCGTAACCCCACAGATTTTGATGGCGATTTGAGGCATTGGCTGACGATCCGGATTATATTGTTTCGCGGGCATATGAAGGATTGCTTTGGCCCGTCAACCGATGAGCGATGGCCCCAGCAGGGTGAGGAGCTTTACGTCGACCGCATAGCCATCCGCCCGCTGAGCCGCGATCCAATCCGCAAGGCCATCCAACGCCACACGGTGAACGCGAATATCTTCACCGGGGACGCCGCCGCCATCGCCAGTTTTGACCAGATCGAGGGCGCGGAAGAGCCGGAAGCTTTCCGACACCATGCCGGGCGAGCTCCAAAATTCGCCAAGGTCCACCATGCGGCCTGCGCGATAGCCCGTCTCTTCCTCCAGCTCGCGTGCAGCGGCGAGCGAGGGGTCTTCGCCTGCGGTTTCATCGCCCACAAGGCCCGCTGGCAACTCGATGCAGCGCCGCCCGACCGGCACGCGGAACTGATCGACCAATATGATGTGGCGGCCATCGGACGCATCATCGATGGCGATGATGACGGCGGCGCTGATGCCGCGCGCACGGCTGACATATTCCCATCGCCCGCGCCGTTTGGCGGTGATGAACTTGCCTTCCCACATCATTTCCTCAGGGAAGCGATACTCATCTTCTGGTGTCACTGCGCTCAAAGCTCGATCAGCCTGTCCGGCAATTCATTGGGGTTGGATGTGCTTTTGGGGCAATGTTCGGCAAGGATCACGCCTGCCTTTTCGATCGCGAGCGCCATGCCCTGCGCGATGCGCCCAGCGCGCACTTCGTCCACAAGCGCAGCCATTGCTTCGCCCCACACTTCAGGCGGCACTTTGGAGGCGATGGCCTCGTCCGCCACGATTTCCGCGCGATGCTCATCCAGCGAGAGATAAAGCAGCACGCCGGTTAGCCGCGCCGTGCGGGATTCAGCAGAGGTGCGGAAAAGCAGCAGCGCCTTGCGCCGCACCCGGCGGGATTTGGTCGCGCCCGGTGTCGCCCACATGCGCAGCGCCGGAATGGCCAGCAGATAGCGCACCGCCAGAAAGACAAGGATCATATTGCCAAGCAGCACCAGCAAGACTGTGCGCAGCGGCAATTGATGGGTCCATTCGGCGAGTAGCCAGATGATGGCGCTCTCATATTGGAGCGGAAAAGTCGCGGCAAAGGCCGGGACGAGCAGCATGGCCAGCACCGCCCAATGCAGCCCGACATCATGGTAAAAGTCAGACCGGCGCGCGACGATTGTCACGATCTCGGCGTCGGTGCTTTGCTCGGCCTTGCCGACCGCGTCGGTCACGATGCGATGATCGGCCTCGCTCATGGAAATGCGCTTGCCCATTACCAGCCCCCGCTCGCGCCGCCGCCGCCAAAGCTGCCGCCCCCGCCGCCAAATCCACCGCCGCCGCCAAAGCCGCCGCCTCTGCCCCAGCCACCGCCGCCACGATCATTGTCGCCAAGAACGCCGCGTAGTGCCTCTGCCGCGCCCCACACGACGATGGGATGAACACCGCCGCGATAGCGCTTGCCGCCGCCCAAACGCCCCAACAGCGGCAGGATCACAAACAGGAAGATGAAGCCCAGGAAAATGAAGGCTGAGCCGCCACCGCCGCGATTTCCGCTGCGCTGGCTCTGCTCCGCTGCCGCCGCAAGCTGACGCTGCTGCTCGGGAGGAAGCTCAAGAATGCGCACAATCTCATCCACACCAGCGCTGATGCCTGCGGGATAATCGCCCGCCTTGAAGCGCGGCGTGATGACATCGCGGATGATGCGGCCCGAGAGCGCATCGGTGAGGATCGGCTCCAGCCCATAGCCCACCTGAATCGTCACGCGCCGCTCATTGGGCGCAACGAGCAGCAGCACGCCGCTGTTCGTTTCTTTCTCGCCGATCCCCCATGTCCGCCCAAGCTGATAGCCATAGTCGGCAACATCATTGCCATTCAGGCTCGGCACCGTGGCGATCACGAATTGACGGCCAGTCGTCTGCTCAAGGGCAGCGGATTTCTGCGTAAGCGCAGCTTCCGTTGCTGGATCGAGCAGATCGGCATTGTCCACCACGCGCCCGGTGAGCGCCGGGAAGTCCTGCGCCAGCGCTGCATCGGGGCGCAGCGCAAGCAGCAGCACCGCGAGCAGCATCAGGCAGGCGCGCATCAAAACAGCCATAGCAGCCGGGCCTTTACAGGTGAGGCGGGCGATCAACTTCCGTTGAACATCGCGCCAACATCAGGGGCCACATCGGCACCCGCCTTGGCTTCAAATGGGGTCAGCGGCTTGGCGCCATGAATGAGCTTCGCGCCGATCATGTCCGGGAAGGTGCGGATGCGCGTATTATATTCCTGCACCGCGCCATTATAATCGCGAATCGAGACGGTGATGCGATTCTCCGTGCCCTCAAGCTGCGTCATCAGGTCGGCAAAGCGCGCCTGGCTCTTGAGGTCAGGATAGGCCTCGACCGTGGCGAGCAGGCGCGAAAGCGAGCCCGAGACGTTCGCTTGAGCCGCCTGAAACGCCTCGACCTTGGCCGGGTCGCTCAGATCATCGGTGGAAAGCTTCACCTGCGTTGCGGATGCGCGGGCATTCACGACGCCCTGCAAGGTCGATTGCTCGATCTGTGCGGCACTGCGCGCTGTCGCGACCAGATTGGGGATGAGATCGGCCCGGCGCTGATAGGCCGCCTGCACGTCTGCCCATTTCGCTTTGGCATTTTCCTCGGATGTCGGAACGCTGTTGATGCCGCATGCTGCAAGCGCAAGCGGGAGCAGCAACGCGAGCGAGGCGCGCGTTAACATCTTGAAAGAGGGGAGGGAGGCCATATTGGATCATCCTCTTGATGGGCGGTGTGTCGCCGGAGTGATACGCTAAATAGGGTGTTGATCCGCTGCCCGCAACGGGATTAGCGTCATTGTGAAATTTCGCGCGATCTTCCGCGCTGCTGCCCCCAAAGGAGAAGAGCTATGTTAGGTGAATTCAAAGCCTTTATCGCGCGCGGCAATGTGCTGGATCTGGCCGTCGGCGTCATCATAGGCGCGGCATTTGGCTCGATCGTCAGCTCTCTCACGGATGATGTGATCATGCCATTTGTGGGCGCGATCATCGGCGGGCTCGACTTTTCCAACTATTTCGTTCCGCTCGCGGACGTGCCCGCTGGCACGGAACCGACGCTGGAGGCCATGAAGGCCGCCGCCATTCCAGTGCTCGCTTATGGCAGCTTCGTGACGGCAGTGATCAAGTTCATCATCCTCGCTTTCGTCATCTTTCTCATCGTTCGCCAAGCAAACCGATTGCTTGGGCGGGATAAGCCAGAGGAAAAGGCAGCGCCAGCGGGGCCGACGGAAGTAGAACTGCTTACCGAAATACGCGACGCCCTCAAAAAATGAACTCGGTTCGTCGCTAATTTGGATCAAATTGTGCCGACGGGGGAACTTTGGCGCCGTTTAAGGTTTTGTTATCAGTCTCACGACGCATGTCGGGACACAACAGGAGACAGAAGCGTGAAACCTATAATGATCCTCGTCGCCGCAGCAGCTTCGCTGACCCTTGCTGCCTGTGATTCGAAGGAAGCACAGAATGTCGAGAACGCCTATGACAACCAGGCCGACATGATCGACAACCAGGCTGACCAGCTTGAGCAGGCCAGCGACAACATGAACGGTGCAGCAGAAGATAATGCTGAAAACCGTGTTGACGCGCTTGAAGATCAGGCTGACGCCGTCCGCAATGCGGGCGATGAAAAGGCTGATGCGATCGACGCGAACAAGTGATCGACATGCGCATGTGAGTGCGCGCGTTTAAAAGACGTGATGGGCCGGGGCGTTCGCGCCTCGGCTTCATTTATGTCGGGATCCCCCAAATTATTTCTGGATGGCCCGGTCTTTCTTGCAAAGGCCGGGCTTTTCATTGTCGCAACAATCCCTATATCGGGGAGGCCAGCTTCGGCTGGCTATGGTGATAAATGGCGGCGTGCAATAGGCACAGCGGACCCGGGGGCGGTACCCGGCGGCTCCACCAGAACGGGCGCTTCCTTTCAGGGAGTGCCAGTCCTGAAGGGGCCGAACTAGGATCGACGTGTGTTCAAAAGCGTTGTTTTTGCCCGGGCTGAGTAACCCGTTCAAGGCTCACAACTCATAAGTGCCAACGATAACGAAGCACTTGCTCTCGCAGCGTAATTGAGGGCCTCACGGCCTGACATTACCCTAGAAGAACGCGGCTGGGCCAGCCGGGCAACAGAATGGATTCCAGCGGTACGGGGGGCACCGGGCAACAGAAGCTCCCCACCTTCCCAAGCATCAGAAGCAAACCGTGAGCAGCGACTCGCGTGCGTTACCGATTCGAATGCCTGCTGATCTATTTTACACTTTTATGACAAACTCTGTGCAGGCTTATCATTCTCCAAAAATATACTGTAAAACCAGTGTGTTATTTGAAGAAAATATTTTTTCACGCAGATTGCCGAAGAGTCATAAAAGTGAAATACTCCTCTCAAGGAAGCAATTTATATTCTAGAGGAACGGCCATGTTTAAGACATTGATCATCGGGGGAACCGCTGCTCTGGCGGCGCTGGGTGCAACCGCCGCTTATGCGCAAACGGGTGGCGCCACGGGCAGCTATGGCGCGACCGCAATTGCTGCTGGCAACCTCAGTGAAGCCGAGCGCACACTTCGCCCCGTGAGCCAGGCCGACGCAGCCGATCCGGCGCGCCTCATCAACATCGCGACTGTTTATGCGCGCACGCAGCGTGCCGCTGAGGCGAGGGCAGCTTTGCTTCGCGTGCAGACCTTGCCAGCAGAAGAGCTGGACCTTGCCAATGGGTCGAGCCGCTCCAGCCACGTGATTGCCAACGCGATGCTCGCGAGTCTCGATTACCGTTAATTTTGCAAGACGATTCGCGCTCATCAGAGCGGCGATCTGCTTGCACCGTTTTGTTTGAAGGTAGGAAGGCGCTCATCGGGAGGGCTTTCCTACCTTTTGT
>Ga0307414_10000769_pt1 | contig 16434 bp, 14 predicted proteins | sample DK1Ometagenome_FD_203804 | JGI IMG/M metagenome (GOLD analysis project Ga0307414, IMG submission 203804) | Maize rhizosphere microbial communities from greenhouse at UC Davis, California, United States - DK15-O-3 | ecosystem: Host-associated > Plants > Roots > Rhizosphere > Soil | place: USA... | reverse complement strand
CCTGCTGTTGATGGACGAATTCACCTCGATCGGCAAGGTCGAAATCATCGCCTCGGCGGTGTCCTACATGGCCGGTTACAACGTGCGCCTGCTGCCGATCATCCAGAGCATGTCGCAGCTTGATGCCACCTATGGCCGTGAAGTCTCGCGCACGATCATTACCAACCATGCGCTGCAGATTCTGTACGCCCCGCGCGAGCAGCAGGATGCCAACGACTATTCGGACATGCTGGGTTACACCACCATCCGCAAGAAGAATGTCACCCACGCGCGTGAAAAGACCCATAGCTTCACCGAGGAGCGCCGTGCGCTGATGCTGCCGCAGGAGCTCAAGGCGATGGGGCCGGACAAGGAAGTCTTCCTGTACGAAGGCATCCCACATCCGGTCAAGTGCGACAAGATTCGCTATTACAAGGATCGCTATTTCACGTCACGTCTACTGCCAAAGGTTGACGTGCCGATGCTTGATGTCTAAGTTGCAGACTTGAAAGTGTGATGGATGCACGCATTCATTGATGTGAATTAGTGAGGCGCGTCAAAGAAACGCCATACGTTGGTCAAAATTCAGATTTGTCTGACATCGAATTGACGCGTAGTTGTGCGACTCTATGCGTGGCTTGCGAATCTGTGTGATTCGTCATGCTTTCAGAGTGGCCAGGAGTTTCAGCCATGGGAACAGGGATGGTTCCGACGTTGGTGAGGGTGCGTGAGAGGGGCCTCGGATGAGGTTGCTTCACGCGACTTGGTTGGCAGCTTTCGAGCTGCAGGGGAACCGTGCCCATGTGCTGTTAAGCAGTGCATTCGTTACGTTTCCGGCGTGCATCGCGCAGTGCCGGACGACCAAGGGACCAACATCGGGACTGCTTTTTCGTACGTCAAAGTGAAGCCCGTATGAATCAGGCGTTTATTGCAAAAATGTCCATCGCCGCAGTGGCGGCGTTGATGGTGGCAGGTTGTGCTACCAAGCCCGCACCCGACTTTGGAGGGCGTTGGAAGCCGGTCAACCGTTTCGCGACGGCTCCGACCGAGATTCCGCTGTACTCCAGCTACGTCTATCAGGCGTCGCCAATGGATCGCACGCTGAAGGCCATGCTCGAGCGCTGGGCCAAGGATTCCGGCCGCACGCTGGACTATCGCCTCAGTTCGGATTTCACCCTGTATGGCGCGGTGTCGGAGATCGACACCACCAACGCACAGCAGGCCGTGATCGATCTCACGGCGGCCTATGCGGCGCAGGGCGTTTCCGTCTCCATCGTCGGCAACCAGATCGTCGTGCAGAGCGCTGGATCGACGCCGACCGCGTCGGCCCAGGATCCTGAAGCCAGCAGCGGCAGCTGAGACCGCGTCGAAATCATCGAACGTGCCGCACCCCGCGCCTGGCGCAGGGGCGTCGCGCCCATTGATGTTTCAGCAGTACGGAAGAACCCATGTTCCGCAAGAAGGATGCAGGCAACAGCCCCAAGGTCGAGCAGTCGGTCGCCAAGGCGGTCAGCTACGAGATCACCGTGGCCGACATGGCCCGGCGCAGCGAGCGTCGTGCCTGGTGGGTCGCCACCGGTTCGTTGCTGATGTCGCTGGCGTTGGCCGGTGGCTACTACTACATGCTGCCGTTGAAGGAGAAGGTGCCGTTCCTGGTGATGGCTGATGCCTATACGGGCAATGCGACGGTCGCCCGTCTTAGTGGCACCTTCCGTGGCGAGACGATTACGGCCAACGAAGCCATCAACCGCAGCAACGTCGCCCAGTATGTGATGGCGCGAGAGTCGTATGACTCAGCTGTGATGGGACTGCGCGACTGGGAGCTGGTCTTCGTCATGTCGACGGACCCTGTGTCGCAGACCATGCGCGCCCGTTACGCGGGCAATAATCCGCAGAATCCCTTCGTGATGTATGGCCGCGAGAAGGCGATCCGGGTAAAGATCCTCAGCATCACCCCATTGGGTGCGGAACCGAATGGCAGCTTCCGCGGCGCTTCGGTGCGCATCCAGCGCAGCCTGCTGGACAAGCGTTCGGGAGTTAGCAACTTCCTGGACAACCAACTGGTGACAATGCGCTTCGAGTACAACCAGAACCTGGCGCTGTCCGAGCAGGATCGTGTGCTCAATCCGCTGGCCTTCCAAGTCACCGAGTACCGCGTAGACAACGATTACGCGCGTGGTGTGCCCGTTCCGGACGACAATGCGATCCAGGCGCAGGCCCAGCAGGCCGCGCAGCAGGCGCAGGGCATCTATGACCCCAACAACCCTGCCGCAGCCACCATGATCGATCCGGCAACCGGGCAACCCGTGGCAGCACCGGTTGGTGGCCAGGTGCCACCGATGCAGGGGCAGCCTATCCAGGGCCAGCCGGTGCAGGGACAACAGATGCCTGGGCAGGCCATGCCTGGTCAGCCGGCCATGAGGCCGGTACCGAACAATTCCACCGGAAATGCTGATGGAGCAAGCAACCGATGAGTAGTCGAAAAGTCAGGGGAAGCGCATTGGCGCTGCTGTCGTTGCTGTCGCTGGTGTTCTCCACCGCGGCGATGGCACAGGCGGTGGACCATTACGAGTACGAGAAGGATCGCATCTATCCGGTACGCACCGGTTTGGGCCTGACCACCCAGATCGAACTGAGTCCGAATGAGAAGATCCTCGACTACAGCACCGGTTTCAGCAACGGCTGGGAGCTGACCCGTCGCGAGAACGTGTTCTATATCAAGCCAAAGAACGTTGACGTCGACACCAACATGATGGTGCGCACCGAGACCCATTCGTACATCTTCGAATTGAAGGTGGTGGCGACCGACTGGCGCCAGCTTGAGCAGGCACGTCGTGCTGGCGTGCAGTACAAGATTGCCTTCACCTATCCGAGCGATACCGAATTTGGTTTGGCGCAGGAAGCGGTCGAGGAAGAGGCGCAGCCGCTGCTGAGCACCGAACTGGCCAAGGATCGCCAGTACAACTTCAACTACTCCTATTCGACCAGCAAGGCGAAGAAGATGGGCTGGCTGATTCCGGTCAATGCCTATGACGATGGTCGTTTCACCTACCTGAAACTGCCCAATTCGCCTGAGTACAAGACGGGCATCTTCCCAGCCGTATTCGGTCGCGAGAAGGAGTACGGCGAGGACTTCGTGGTGAATACCACCGTCGAAGGGAATACTTTGATCGTCCACGGGACATACCCGTACCTGGTCATCCGCCACGGCGACTACGTCGTTGGTCTGCGAAGGAACGTGAAGAAATGAGCCAGCAGAACACTCCCGGAAACGATCCGAACAACGGGCGAGAGGATCCGGGCCCGTACGGCAACGGGCCGGACCAGAGCCCACAGGCTTCGTCCAATCCTTATTTCGGTAACACACAGGCTGAGGCCACGCCTGACCTCGATGCGGGTGCGCCGCAGTTGCGCTCGGCCGAAGAGCAGCGGCTCAACCGCAAGGCGCTGCTGTTCCTTGGCGGCATCGTGGTGCTCCTTGTGGCGATGGGCCTGCTGGTTTTCCGTAACAGCAAGGGCGATGGCGATGCGCCAGCCAAACTGCCTGACACCGCCCGCGTTGCCACGCCGCAGTTGCCGAGCGTAGAGCCGGTGCCGTCGGTGCCCTCGAGCGCGGCCGAGCCCATCCCGATGCTGCCGCAGCTGCCGCAGGATCCAGGACAGAGCGGTCGTTCGGCTTATCAGTTGCCGGATCGCGATCCCGAGCGCGAATTGGAACGCGGTCCCAGCCTGATGGATCGACGCATCGGTGCTGGGAGCGGTGTGGGTGCTGGCGATGAAACCGACGGCGCGCAGAACTCTGCCGACCAGTACAGCAAGGCGATGATTGCCGCGATGCAGGCAGGCAATCCGCAGCCGGTGACCACGAAAACTCGTCGTGGTCCGGATGTGGAGGATATTTCCAACGCCAGTTTCATCCACAGTCCCGATGCCCTGCTGGTGCGCGGTACCTATCTACGCTGCGTGCTGGAAACCCGCATCATCACCGATCTGGCTGGCTACACTTCGTGCCTTCTGACCGAACCTGTCTATTCGATCAATGGCCGTACGCTGTTGCTGCCGAAGGGCTCGAAGATCTATGGCGCCTACGGTGGCGGTCCGGTTGGCAAGCGCGTTGAAGTGATCTGGGATCGCATCACCACGCCCAATGGCATTGACGTGGCCATGTCCAGTCCTGGCGTTGATGGCCTTGGCGGTGCCGGGCATCCGGGTCAATACAGCGCGCATTGGGGCAGTCGTATCGCCCAGGCGTTGATGATCAGCCTGATCGCGGACGCCTTCAAATACGCTGCGGCCGAGCATGGCCCGGAGACCACCACCATCACCAATAGCGGCATGGCGGTGCAGTCGCCCTATGAAAGTGCCACGGCACGTTCAATGGAGCGTTTGGCCAACGATGCCATGAGCCAGCGCCGTCCGCCGACGGTCACCATCAACCAGGGCACGGTCGTGAACGTCTACGTCGCAAAGGACGTTGACTTCAGCGATGTGCTTCGCACCCGCCGGTAACCTGCAGAACGACCATGGACGCCGAAGTGTCACCCATTGCCCTCGTCTCCAGTGATTTCCTGCGCTATCAGTACGAAGTGCTGGGCATCGCGGAGTACATGACTTCACCCGAAGTGACGGAAATCTGCATCAACCGTCCGGGCGAACTGTACCTGGAGACGCGGGCAGGGTGGCAGCACGTGCATGTGCCAGGCCTGACGTTCGAACGCGCACGACAGTTCTGTACCGCGGTGGTCAACGAAAGCAACACCGGCCAGCGCATCACCGATGCGGATCCGGTGGTGTCGTTGACCTTCCCGACCGGGCAGCGTGCGCAGTTCGTGATCCCGCCTGCCTGCGATGCGGGCAAAGTGTCGATCACGATCCGACTGCCTTCCAAGCACACCAAGTCGCTTACCCAGTATCACGAGGATGGTTTCTTCAACCAGATCCTTGAGCAGGATGGCAGCCTGAGTGAGCAGGACCGCGAGTTGCTTGAGTTGCGACAGCAGCGTGAGTACGCCGAATTTTTCCGGCGCGCGGTGATGTACCGCAAAAATATCGTTGTGTCCGGCGCTACCGGTAGCGGCAAGACGACCTTCATGAAGGCGCTGGTCAACCATATTCCCGATAGCGAGCGGTTGGTCACCATCGAGGATGCGCGCGAGCTGTTTCTGACCCAGCCCAATGTGGTGCACCTGCTGTATTCCAAGGGCGGGCAGAGCGCCAGCAACGTCACGGCCAAGAGCTGCATGGAAGCCTGTCTGCGCATGAAGCCCGAGCGCATCATCCTCGCCGAGCTGCGTGGTGATGAGGCTTTCTACTTCATCCGTAATTGCGCCTCGGGCCATCCCGGCTCGATCACCAGCTGTCATGCGGGCAGTCCCGAGCAGACCTGGGACCAGCTGGCGCTGATGGTGAAAGCGTCGACCGAGGGCTCTGGTCTTGAATTCAACGTCATCAAGCGTCTGTTGATGATGACCATCGATATCGTCGTGCATATCAAGGCGCACGCGGGCTCGCGCTATATCACCGGTATCGACTTCAATCCTGGGCGCGCCCAGGGGCAGGAGGGCTGAACGATGTTGCCAGGACTTGAAATGATGGCGTGCCCGGAAATGGCCGTCTCGATGGACGTGATGCAGCACGTCATCAATGTGGAATCCTCGAGCAACCCCTACGCCATCGGCGTGGTTGGTGGTGCACTGGCGCGCCAGCCCAAGGCGCTGGACGAGGCGCTCGCCACTGTGCGCATGCTGGAGGAGAAGGGTTACAACTTCTCCATCGGCCTCGCCCAGGTCAATCGCTACAACCTAGCCAAATATGGCTTGGACTCCTATGAAAAAGCGTTTCAGCAGTGCCCGAATCTGCAGGCGGGCTCGCGCATTCTTGCCGAGTGCTACAAGCGCTCCGGCAAGGATTGGGGCAAGTCGTTCAGCTGCTATTACTCGGGCAATTTCGAGACCGGTTTCCGTCACGGCTATGTGCAGAAGGTTTATGACTCGATTCGTCGTGGGCAGCAGGTTGCGTCCAATGGCGTGGCGCCCATCGACGTCGTAGCCCGCGGAGAGCGCCGTGCGGTCAAGGTCGAACATCATCCGCAGCTTGCCTCCCCGGCGCAGGCGCGGATCGTCGCCCAGGCCAATGGTCCGGTCTATGTGCCGTCCAACGACCCGGCGCGTGCCTATACCGTTTATCCGTCTACCAGCGCTATGGCGCGCGGGAGCCTGGTCAATCTTGCCGATCAGGCATTGTCGCGGGTCGTGCTGGGCTCAGTCGACCGCATGATGCAGCCGCAGGCGCAGCCGGAGAGCGGCTACCCGCAGCAGCAGGGCTATCCGCAGCAGGCTGCTGCAGGGCGGGCGGGTCAGCCGCCGATGATGCCGCAGCAGCTGCCAGGCGCGACGGCCGGCGGCGGCGAAAGCCCAGTGATGCTGCAGCCCTGGGGTCAGCAGGGCGCCTCGGCCCCCCCAGGCAACATGTATAACGCGCCGGCGCAGTCCATGCCGGCGCAACAGATTCCCGCAGGGGATGCGGCCTTCGTGTTCTGACGAAGTCGTGGTACGGCCAGTCCCCCGGCTGGTCGATTCAGTTGTGTTAGTCCATCAACAAGGAAATCAATCCATGAAGCGTATCAATATCGACCTCGTCCAGGCCCAGCGCACGCTGAAGACCCTGCTGATGGCCACCGTCTTCGTGGGCGCCGTGTTCGCCCCGCAGGTGTTTGCCTCCGGCGCCACCGATTTTGGCGGTACCGACAAGAAAGTCTGTGGCTTCTTCAACAACATCAACGGGCTGTTGAACATCGCCTCGATCGCCGTGGTGACCATCGCGGTCATCTTCGCCGGCTACCAGATTGCTTTTGCGCACAAGCGCATTGCCGATGTTGCGCCGATCCTGATCGGTGGCGTGCTGATCGGCGCAGCCGGTCAGATCGCCCGCATGCTGCTGGGTGACGGCAGCGATGGCAAGTGTGGTGGTGGCACGACTGGCGGTGGCATGGCGCTGCACATCCAGAACGCCATCCTCTACTACAGTGCATAAGAACGTTCTGTTCCGGGGTTGCACGCGCCCAGCGATGTTTCTGGGCGTTCCCTACCTGCCCTTTTTCATGGTGGCAGGTGGTTTGTTGCTGCTCAGCATGTACACGAACTTCTGGTTCCTGCTGACCATCCCGGTGGCCATCTTCATCATGCGGCAGATGGCCAGGCGTGACGAGATGATCTTCCGTTTGTTGGGCCTACGCCTGATGTTCAAGCTGAGGGTCCGCAACGTCCAGGAACACGATGGCATGTGGGTGTTCAACCCGAATCAGTACCGCAACAAGCCGGCCCGAATGGATTGAGGGCCGGAACGGCCGCGGCGGGCAGCAGCTGCCCGCCGCAGCCACTCCGAATTTTTGTCGGCAGTACCCCTTTGGAAGCAGTCGCATGTTCAGCCCAGATACCTCCATCAGCGAATTTGTTCCCCTGTCATCGCATGTGGCTCCGAACGTGGTGAAGACCACGGGCGGCGACTACCTGTTGACCTGGCATCTGGAGGGGCTGCCGTTCGTCGGCCGCGAGGAATGGGAGCTGGAACATCGCCACAACACTTTCAATCGTCTGCTGCAGACGCTGCGCGCGCCGGATTTCGTCAATGTCGCCTTCTGGGTGCATGACATCCGTCGGCGTCGCACGCTCAAGGGCAAGAGCCAATTCAAACAGCGCTTCAACCAGGACGTATCCGATCAGTACATGGGAATGCTGTCCTCCCAGCGCATCATGCAGAACGAGCTGTACCTGACGATGATCTATCGTCCGGTGGTGGCCGGTAAGCGCTTCGTGGAAAAGTCCGCGAATGTGGACAGGCTGCGCGCCGAGCAGGAGCAGGCGGTCGAAAAATTGATGGAGCTGGCTGGCAACGTCGAGGCGGTCATCCGCGACTATGCGCCTTACCGCCTGGGCATGTACGAGGCCAAGAATGGCGTGGTGTTCTCTGAGACGCTGGAGCTGTTCGGTTACCTGATCAACCGCATCGATGAGCCGGTACCGGTGCTGTCGGCGCCTGTGAAGGACTATCTGCCAGTCAGCCGGCATATGTTCTCGGCCAAGACCGGCGATTTTGTGATCAACACGCCCAACGGTGCCAATCACTTCGGCGCGATCCTCAATATCAAGGAATACGCCGAGGGGACCTACCCCGGCATCCTGAACGGCCTGAAGTACCTGGATTACGAGTACGTCATCACTCATTCTTTCAGCCCGATGGGGCGCCAGGATGCACTGAAGGTGCTGGACCGTACCAAGGGCATGATGATCTCCTCCGGCGACAAGGCCGTCAGCCAGATCGTCGAGCTCGATCAGGCGATGGATCAGTTGTCCTCTGGCAACTTCGTGCTGGGCGAGTACCACTTCATCATGGCGGTCTACGGCGACAGTCAGGCAAAGCTGTCGCAGAACGTGGCAACGACCCGCGCTGAACTGTCCAATGCCGGCTTCGTCTCCACCAAGGAAGACTTGGCTGTCACCTCGTCGTTCTATTCGCAGATTCCGGCCAACTGGCGCTTCCGCACTCGCCTGGCCAACGTCAGCTCGCTGAACTTCCTCGGTCTGTCGCCACTGCACAACTTCGCCACCGGCAAGCAGCACAACAATCCCTGGGGCGACTGCGTCACCACGTTGCAGACGACCAACGGCCAGCCGTACTACTTCAACTTCCATGCCACTCACCCGTCGGAGAATTCGCTGGGTGAAAAGGCGATCGCCAACACCATGGTGATCGGCAAGTCTGGTACCGGTAAGACTGCACTGATCAACTTCCTGCTCAGCCAGGTGCAGAAGTACGAGCCGTCGCCCACGATCTTCTTCTTCGATAAGGACCGTGGCGCGGAGATTTTCGTACGCGCCTGCGGCGGCAACTACCTCGCCCTGGAGAACGGTGCGCCGACCGGCTTCAATCCATTCCAGTGCGAGAACAACGAAAGCAACGTGCAGTTCCTGGCGGATCTGATCAAGGTGCTGGCAGGCAAGCGTGAGTACAGCTCCCGCGAAGAAGAGGATATCTATCGCGCGGTGGAGAGCATGCTCGACACGCCAATGCACTTGCGCAGCATGACCAATTTCCAGAAGAGCCTGCCCAATATGGGCGACGACGGCCTGTATGCGCGTATGCGCCGCTGGACCTCGGGCAACTCGCTGGGCTGGGTGTTCGATAACCCGGTCGATACCGTGGACCTGAGCAAGGCCAACATCATCGGTTTCGACTACACCGACATCATCGACAACCCTGAAGTGCGCGTGCCGGTCATCAACTACCTGCTGCATCGCCTGGAGTCGCTGATCGACGGTCGTCCATTGATCTACGTGATGGACGAATTCTGGAAGATTCTGGACGGTGAGGGTGGCCTGAAGGAATTCGCCAAGAACAAGCAGAAGACCATCCGTAAGCAGAATGGCTTGGGCATCTTCGCGACGCAGAGCCCGGAAGACGCGCTGAAGAGCGACATCTCGGCGGCACTGATCGAACAGACCGCAACGCTGATTCTACTGCCCAATCCCAATGCCAGTAAGAGCGACTACATGGACGGCCTGAAGCTGACCGAGGCCGAGTTCAAGGTGGTCACCGCCTTGGATGAGCGCTCGCGCTGCTTCCTGGTCAAGCAGGGTCACGCGTCCAGTGTGTGCCAGCTCAACCTGCGTGGAATGGATGACATCCTCTCGGTGATCTCGGCCTCGACCGACAACATCGACATCATGCACCGTGTGCTGCAGACCGCGGCGGTGCGCGCGCGGGTCACGGTGGATGAGCTGACGCCGGAACAGTGGCTGGAAGATTTCTACAAGAACAGAAAGGGCTCCGGTAAGGCTGCCCGTTCGGACGCCGCGTGACCGCGGCAGCAGGGAGGTCGCAGATGACTATTTCGAACATGGAGATTGAAATGAACAACGCGATGCAGACTCGCAGCGCTGGCCGCACTCCGCGCCGCTCGCGTCTTGGTGCGATCGTGCTTTCTGGCGCTTTGCTGCTCAGTGCACAGAACGCAAACGCAGGCCTGCCGGTCATTGACTACTCCTCGATCATGCAGGAGTTCCGCGCATGGATTGATCAGACCATCGAGTATGGCAAGGAGGCAACTCGTTGGAAGCAGATCAAGCAGCAGATCGATGACGCGCGAGCGCTGTTCAGTGCGATGAACTTCCTGATGAACATGCCGCAGGCGCAGGAACTCAAGCGCGTGAAGGAGGACTACCTGGTGGCTGAGACGTGCGGCCAGGATGCGGTTGGGCTCAGTTTGACCAATCTCTTTGATGCCGTCGGCTTCAAGGCTGACAAGGACATCAAGGAGCAGCAGAAGCAGATCTGCGTGAACATCCGCATGATGCAGAATCGCAAGTTCAACGATTCGGTCGATTTCATGACGACCACCTCCGAAGAAATGGAAAAGGCGTTGTACGAGAATTTCATGGCACGCCTGAAGAGCGACAAGATTGGCAACGTGCAGGCCGCCGACAGCGACGCCAAGCGCCTCGGCAATCAGTTGCAGGCAATGTCGCAGCAGTGGGTTGGTCGCATGCAGGCATATGACGCCTACATAGCCGTGATGGAGGCCAACCAGAACGTGATCGCCCAGGCCGCGCTGAAGGGAGATCCGAAGAAGAAGCTTGCGAGTGATCTGGTGCGCACGGCTGCGCTAAAGACCGCTCTCAGCATTGATTGATCGCAGCTGGACCTATGAAGCACCGGCCGGGCAGGGTGTCCGGTCGGAGGCAAGTGGAATCGCCAAAGGATTGTGGAAATGAACATCGCGCTGATTGCCAGCTTTGACTTCTCCGGAGGCCTGCACGAGTTGCTTGGATATGCGGTACGTATCCAGTCAATCGGCGACTTCATGTTCTTCCGGCTGATCCTGGAGTTCCTCCAGGAGCGTATCAATGACTTTGGCATCAAGCTGCTGGGCAACATGATGAAGTGGGTTGGCTTCATGGCCCTCACCCTCATGACCCTGTGGGTGCTGATCCAGGGATTCCGCATCGTCACAGGGCGCAGCCGAGATTCAATGATGGTGCTGGTTACCAATATGGCGCGTGCCGCGCTGATCGTCAGCGTGGCCACTACCATGGCGATGTTCGGTCAGAACGTGCAGGACTTCCTCAACAAGGATGTGAAGGGGCTGATCTCCCACGTGGTGACCGGTAAGGACGACCCGCCGGAAAAGCAGATCGACCAATCCCTTGCCTGGATGCAGGTCGCCCTGTCCAGCATCGACGCGATCCAGGTGCTGAAGGACGAAAGCCTGCAGGGTCAGAAAACCCAGGCTCAGATCTTCATCGGATTGGGTACCGGTGGTCCAGCGATTACCGCGGGCGCGATGTTGCTGCTGTACCAGATCGCGATGGCACTGTTCATCGGCTTGGGACCACTGTTCATTCTTTGCCTGCTGTTCGAGCAGACCAAGCAGTTGTTCCAGCGATGGTTGTTCTACGGAATCGGAACGATGTTCTCGATGGCGGTTCTGGCGGCGATGGTGTCGATCGCGCTGGACATGGTCATCCGCGTTGCAGGTTCGTTCTGGGCGACAGCGTTGGTGGACAAATATCTGCTTGACGGCGCACTGGCCGACGGCATGACCAGCCAGGCCATGCAACAGGGCGGTATGGGACTGATTCTCACCACCTTGATCCTGACTGCGCCCCCAATGGCCGCGATGTTCTTCCAGGGCACACTGGGTACCTTCATGGCATATTCGCAGATAGGCGGCGGTGCCGCCGGTGCTCCGAGTTCGGATGGTCGCCCGGCGGGTACCTATACGCCGTCGGCTCCGTCTAAGGGTGAGGCGGACAGTGGATCTCGAGATGCTAACGCTAATCTCGGTATGGGGAGGGTTGTCACTCCCCAGCAAACTGGCCCTAGCAAGCAGGACAGTGGCCTCCGTGGAGCTTACTCCGGCGGGCAGTGATCAAGGTTGTAGGCATAGGAATATGGAGTCGAGCAGCATGCAAGCATTGGTCAAGTTCACACTCACTCTTGCTGTCTTCTTTGCCGGCGGATCTGTTGCCTTTGCAGAAGGGGGCTGTCCAGCTGGGCAGTACCCGATCGGTGGGCAAGGTGTTCAGGGCTGCGCGCCGATTCCAAGTGCTGGGAGCGGCGGAGGCGATTTGCGCCCGAATGGCCGCTGGACCAAGACGTGGGGCGCAATTTCAATTTCGCCTTCGACTCTTGATGTGGGAACTTCGGTAGGACAAAAATCCAAGGCCGCAGCATTTGCGGAAGCGAAAGCGCGATGCTCCACATACGGCGCGAAAGACTGCGGCGAGAATTTTTCATACAAGAATCAGTGTGTCGCTGTTGCCGCTCCTGCAGGGGGAAGAAGGGGGGGGGTGTATTATTCGACCGCAGCGACCAAAGAGCTTGCCGTTGAGCGAGCGACACAAGCCTGTAAACAAGGTGGTGGCGCAAGCGACGCGTGTGCAGTGTCTTACTCTGATTGTACTGAGCCAACATTTCATAGCTATTGAGCTGGCTGCTAAGTCCCAATTCGTATCTTCCGGCGTATTCGGCGAGAGTGTTGGCAAGATCGCGCTTCGCCGAGCAGTGCGCGCAGACCGGTCACTTCTCAGGAAGCCGGCCTCTGCGGCCTCAATTTGCTTGATGATGGAAATTGTATGAAGAAGACGAAGGTGCTCCTTAGTCTCTCTCTTCTCGCTTTGTCCTGTGCAGCTTACGCAGAGGGAGGGTGTCCGGCTGGGCAGTATCCAGTTGGAGGGCAGGGTGTTCAAGGCTGCGCCCCGATTCCGGGAGGGGGTGGCGGCGGTGATCTGCAACCGAACGGTCGTTGGATTAAGACCTGGGGAGCGATCTACCAGTCTGACGCTACGGGTGCCATGGGGGCATCTGTTGGGAAGCGAACCAAAGCAGAAGCAGAGAAGGAAGCAAAGGATCGCTGTACTACCTACGGCGCTAGCGACTGCACGGCTTTGATCGCCTATAAGAATCAGTGTGTTGCATATGCATATCCGAAAAAGAGCAGCGAGGGGGGCGAGTTTCTGCGGTGAGGGGGCCAACAAAGGAAGTGGCTTCGACTGAAGTGCTAAAGCTCTGCGCAACTCGTAACGAAAACCAGTGTGAAGTTCTGTACAGCGATTGCACGGAGCCACTTTTTCACTCTTATTGAGAGGTATGCCTTGGTGAGAGTAGGTTGATGGTTTTTGATGCGTCCCCACGCTGTAGGAATGATCGGATGGAGGTAATTTTGCTTCCTCCTTTGTCGTCAATATTTCGGATTATTGTTTCCTTGAATAAGCGAGTCTCAAAGCTGTCGATGATCATCGGAGCGCTTGCCCGAACTTCTCTCGAGCATCTTGCAGAACTGATCGGCCGGTCTTGGTTGGTTTGCAGTCAGTATGGGTCGCTGCTCCGAATGCTGAATTCTGCATCTAAATGATCAAGATCAATGATCTGTCTTGTCGGTCTGATGGGTGAGAGTCACATGAGGATGAAGGCACTATTCACCTTGTTTTTTCTCGGTGCCTCGCATGCTGCCTTTGCTGAAGGTGGCTGTCCTGCTGGTCAATATCCCATCGGTGGACAGGGTGTGCAGGGCTGCGCGCCTATTCCGAGCGCTGGTAGCGGCGGTGGTGATTTGCGCCCTAATGGGCGATGGATCAAGACTTGGGGGGCAATTTCCATGTCGGACGCTACAGGCAGTATGGGCGCGTCGGTTGGAAAACGCTCCAAGTCAGAGGCGGAGAAGGAGGCGCGGGGTCGCTGCGCAACATACGGCGCCACTGACTGCTCGACAGCTATTACATATAAGAACCAGTGTGTTGCTTATGCGGATCCAGAAAAGGGAAGCAATGGCCGCATTTCCATATCTGCTGGGCCTTCAAAGGAAGTTGCTTCTGCTGAAGTATTGAAGTATTGCGCTTCCAGAGGCGGCGGGGCGTGTGTAATTCGTTATACCGACTGCACCGAACCACTTTTCAAGTCATTCTGATTCACGTCGAGCGGAACGCGCCTGCGCCATCGTATCTGCGCGAAAAATGAAGTGCATTCTTGCCTGCGAGAGGGATGTCTTCGGTCGCAGATAATTTGAGTGGTGTGCCCTGCTAGACGCTGGTTGATGAATTTTTCGTCGACACATGGGCCACGCATCAGTGTGATTCGTAGGAAAAATCCGATACGTTGCTGATGCAACGCACGGTATCGTAGTGGCTTGGACAAGTTGCGGGCTTGCGCTGCGCTTGTCGGAGCGGTCGTAAGTCTCCATGCCATTCGAAGGAACGAATCATGCAGAATCCCTTTCGTGTAGTGATGCTGGTCGGCGCTCTGGCGCTGGCTTCGTCAGCACACGCCGCCGACAGCTGGGTCATTTACGCCGGTGGCGACATGCCCAACCGTGAAGCGTGGGTAGTCGATGCACAAACGCTCAACAGCCGCGCGGACCTAGTCGGTTTTTTGCAGCACGCCACGCCGGAAGAGCAGAACGCGTACTTGAAGCAATTGCGCCGCAAGAAACCGCCGAAGCCCGGCGAGCCCCTCGCTGGCCCGGATCCGGTATACGAGATCCAGGTCAATACGGTTTACGAGAATGCGACCAAACCAAATCGGCTGATCAGGAAGTACTCGGTGAACTGTGCGCGTAACACCGTGGCCATGAAGATGAGCCTGGTGCAATGGCGTGACCGTGCGATCGAGGATATTCCACCGGAGAGATTCGATCCGGCCAGCGAGGCAGTCGAGCCCTGGCAGGTGCAACTGGTGCGTTTTGCCTGCCTCGTCGGGCCTGACCCCAAGGCGAAAGTGCCGGCGGAAATGATGGAGCGCGGCTTCCTGCCCATCGGTGACGTCGGCCAGTCACCTGCGAATTTCATATGGGGCAATCTGTGGAAGGATGGCACGCGCCCGGCATTCACCTATCGGCCGACCGACGCCGAAATGGACCGGGCTGAGCGCAGTCTGGAAGCGAATCTGGCGCGTGGCCAGAAGGAAACCACCCGCGTTCTGGATGAATCGCTTCGCGCAGCCAACCGCGTGGGCCGCAATAATTTGATGGACATGTGGATCGGCAAGACCGAGCAGGAGTTCGTGCGGACATGGGGCACGCCGGACCGTGTGGAGAATGGGGCCGATGGTTCGCGCACCTTGTACCTGCATCGTGGCGAGCGCGTTCAGGGGTTGAACGTATACGGGCATGTCGTCAGTGACGTGAACAACCGCTGCGATATCACGGTGCTGACGATGGACGGCTACGTCCGTGACTACGCCACTCAAGGGGCCACGTGCGCGCAGCAGTTGCGCTGATCGTGGCTACAGGCCAAGCCGCCGGGAATCAGGCAAGCCATGAAGCGAATCCACCAAGCTATCTTGCCGTGCCTGCTGCTGGTTGCCGGCCTGCTGCCTTTCACTGCCATGGCCGAAGGCAATTGCCCGCCGGGCATGTATCCCATCGGCGGCCAAGGTGTGCAGGGTTGCGCGCCCATCCCCGTGAGCAGCACAGGCTCGCCCTACAGCAATCGCCCCAACTGGGCGCAGACCGTGCGCGGCGTGGCGATGGATGCCCGCGGTGACACGTTCATCAGCAACTCGATGCGGTCCCGCGGCAAGGCCAAGCGCGCGTCCATGAAAGAGTGCAGGGAATTCGGCAAGGGCGAATGCACGTTGGCGACCCTGTTCCAGGCGCAGTGCGTGGCGGTCGCTCACGCAGGGCTGGGTACTGAAACCACCAGTGTCGCCGCCGCCATGTCCGAACAGGGGGCGGTCATTGTCGCTATGCAGCAATGCAACGCGAAGGCTGCATGGAGGCAGATGCCACAGGATCAATGCAGGATCGCCAACACGGCCTGCACCGCGGATCTGTTCATCAGGTAGGGCACCATTCACGTTAAGCCCAGTTTTTATGTGATCAATTCCGCTTTTCGCTTCTCCTGACCTTCGACGCGGCGAAGCTCCTCGCGGTAAGCTCCCCGCGCGTCATAAAAATGACGCGCCAGTGCCACCGATTGCAGGAGCTTTTCCGTCCAATGAGCACTCTGTCCGCCCGTCCGACGGGTGACGCTTGCCACTATCGCGGCCACGCCGTGCGCGGGGCTATGATCCGCATCTGCGCAGGCACGGGCGAGCCGGGACACCGCGTTCCGACCGGCCAGGGAGGCGGGCATCGGCAAGACGACATTGAAGGAGTGGGAGGGGATGGACGACAGGTTTGGCGCACACATGGACGATGCCCTGGCATTCGTTCCGTCCGGTGCGAACCTGCTGGAAGCCGTCAGGGGCGAGCTCAACGGCGATGGCATCGAGTACCAGCTTCTGGTCATCGACCAACCAACGCCGGAAGGGCTGGTGCCCGGCCAGCACGGACCGAACCGGGTGCTGCTGTTGCTGCGCGGTGACGGGCGCGGGCGCTGGCAGCTGGCCGCGCGTAACGACAAGCTGGTGCCGTGTTCCACCCGCGGTGGCCTGGCTGGCGACCCTTTTGCGTATGCAATG
>Ga0307414_10000768_pt1 | contig 16444 bp, 12 predicted proteins | sample DK1Ometagenome_FD_203804 | JGI IMG/M metagenome (GOLD analysis project Ga0307414, IMG submission 203804) | Maize rhizosphere microbial communities from greenhouse at UC Davis, California, United States - DK15-O-3 | ecosystem: Host-associated > Plants > Roots > Rhizosphere > Soil | place: USA... | reverse complement strand
GGATCAATAGATGAGAAAATCAGTTTTGATACATTCATTAAAGCTTAACGAATCACAACCTTAATTTATCATAAAACCACCAAAACTGGGGAAGAACCACTATTTCCGAAATATACAATCTGATTGCCAAAAGTATTTTGAATCAATATCCATGATAGTCAACTTTCCCGAATGTCCTGCTCCAGTATCCATGTTTATGATATTGAATTTTTTCATAGGCTTTGTTGTTCCCCAACGTGTTGTAGGTGAGTGTCCGATATAAATCTCCTTAAATTTTGTAGCTATTATAAATTTTTCATTTCCTCCATTAGTCGAATTGTATTCCTGGGCATCGATCCACAATTGCCTATCCCAATAGTAATCTTCTTTTCGCTGATCTAAGAACGGGATATGACGCTTAAATCCTGCATGTACAAAGCATCGCCTTTTTTTATCAATATAGTAAAGCAACTGATTGTTGAAGAAGTCCTTGTGCTTTTGAGGGATGTCATTTGAATCCAACGAAGTTTTAAAACCACTCCCAGTTGCAAAATATTTTCCTTTCTTTCCTGAATGCTCCAGATAAGAAATCAATGTTCCTTTACCGCCATAAGTCCAATAATAAGGATGGAAGTCAGTATTTATAAATTCCATAAACCAATCGTCATGATTGCCTTTAATGGTGATAAGATTTTTAATCTTTAATAATTCCTCAACGCTCTCGTAGACTTCGGGATATCCATCAGTAATATCGCCAAGTGGAATCAAAATATCATTTTCATAGTCAAACGCAGATCTTTCAAGGCATTGTTTTAAAGCTTTAAAGGCGCCATGGATATCTCCAATGACCATAGTTCGCTTTTTCATACTCTCTTTTTTTATTAAATGTCTTCCTCTGTTATATACATATAATTAGCAAACCTCGATTAGTTTGCCTTCAGTGGTGAATAAAATTGATTTTACCTTTCCCATATTTTCACTAATCCTGTGTTTCCTCACCTTGCAATAACGTTGTGTAGTACGGATACTTTTGTGACCAAGCATTTTGCTTACATCTTCCAATGGAACACCATTATTAAGCATCATATCCGCAAACGTATGACGTGCTTTATGGGTTCCAAGTCCATGATCATCCTTGCTAACGGGAACAATACCACATATATCTGCAATTTCTTTTAAATAACCATTATACCTGGCATTGCTATTTATGGGTAAAAGGCAATTGTTCGTTTTGCAATAGGGATGATCTTTGTATTTATCAATAATTTCCTGTACAATCGGTAGAATAGGTACCATTTCGGAAACTTTTGTTTTGCCCCTGTCTTTAATTAGCCATAATTCTCCCGAATTGCCAACTTTAACAATGTTCTCTTTAGATAAAGCATAAACGTCCTGATAAGCAAATCCTGTAAAGCATTGAAATATGAATGCGTCTTTTACTTCCTCCAATCTGGTTACACCAAAGTCTTTGTAATAAATCCGTTGAACCTGCTCCATTTCTAACGGCTCAACATCTTTTTGACCACCACTGCATATATAATTTTGGATTGGATTTTTGCTGATATAGTCCCTAGAAACACAACCCTGTAGTATTTGCTTAAGTTTTTTAATCTGCCCTTTGGCCGTGACTTCTGAAACAGGTTTGTCTACCTCAAGAGTCATATAGTCATAATATTTCTCTGCGATTGAAAATTTAATATCGGAAAGATTTAGATCTGTTGCTGAAAACTGAAACGAGATAAACTCTGTGACTTTCTTTCTTGCAGAAATCCAGTGTCTCAACGTTTCGCCAGACCTTTTCGATTTCGCCACCTGTCTCTCGAACTTAGTAATGAAGTCGTCATATACCTCAAGTAACGTTTTGTCTTTTGGGATTTCGGCATCAGGTGTGACAATAGACTTATCAAAGTGGACTGGCAAGCCTAAAAATGCATTTTTTAGCATTAAAGGCGTAATATGCTCATACTGGCTTTGTAAAACAATGAAATTCCGGTTCAGATTGAGTTCTATTTCTGCAATACTGAGGTTTGTAATCCTTGCTTCAGCACTAGATTCAGTAACTCGTTTTATTTCAGTGTCCCAGTGGTCAGGGTGGCACTTTCGGCTAAGTGCGATTTCTTCGTCCTGTCCATCTATTGTAATCCGGGCGTAAAGTGGCGCCTGGCCGTTTTTGGTAGCTTTGGATTTTTTTATCCAAAACATGATTAAAAGTTTTTGGTTGCTTTTCATTTCCTGCACTTTTAAGTGATCAAAATTTTTCGCCGGCAACTACCGGAGAAACACAATGATTCCCTAAAAACCATGTCTCACAAGTCTTTTTGGAAATTCGGTGACCCAATTTAATATTAAAATAGGGGCACCGAATGGGGCACCATTTTAATTGAAAAACTTTGAATTCCTTTGAAATGCTTTTTTGGAAAAATGCAGTGTAGAAAGCAGTTTAAACGAAAAAAGCGCACCAATGTGCGCTTTTTATCTCTACTCTGTGATCCCGCTGGGATTCGAACCCAGGACCACTACATTAAAAGTGTAATGCTCTACCAGCTGAGCTACGGAATCAAAGTTCTTATTTGGAACTTTCCTCTAAAGCGTTTCCGTTTAAAGTGGTGCAAATATAGGATTACGATATATATTCTGCAAATAATATATCCAGAAATCGCATAGTAAGCTGATTCCTAGCCTTATTATTTACATTTAATCTTTTCTTCACCTTCAATTAATATTCCCATCTCTATAAAAAAGGCAAATTGCGATTAAACAGTAGGACAGAGCGCCACATATTTTTACAGAAAATTAAGCAGCAATTTATTGACCTCATCTTTATGGGTAAGGAATACGCCATGTGATGCACCTTCAATAACATGATATTCTGAGTTGGGCAATAGTGAAGAAGTTACATCACTGGTAATGTTAATAGGTACAATTTTATCATCATTACCGTGAATAATCAATACAGGAATGGTGATTACACTTAAATCTGTTCTAAAATTAGTTTCAGAGAAGGAACGAACACATTCAGTGGTAGCTCTAGGACTGGCAACAATTGCAAGTTGATGCATCCAGTTTTGAATTTCCTGGCTAACTGGTTTGTTCTGCCCGTCTACACTAAAAAATTGTCGCCCAAATTCTGTTAAAAAAGCAGGTCGGTCATTTTGCAGGCCTGCAATCATACCATCGAATACTTCACGGGGAACACCCTCTTCATGGTCTTCTGTTTTCAAAAGCAAGGGAACTACAGAACTAATCAATACAGCTTTAGTAACTCTAGATGATCCATATTTACCTAAATACCTAACCACTTCGCCACCACCCATCGAAAACCCTACAAGGGTAACATCGTTTAGGTTTAGTGCTGTAATTACCTCGTGTAAATCGGCTGCAAGTGTATCATAATCATAACTATGCCATGGTCTGTCTGATTGACCAAAACCACGTCTGTCGTATGCTATACATCTATATCCTGCGTTTACCAGGGTATTTACTTGATATTCCCACATCTCATGAGATACCGGCCATCCGTGGATCAAAACTACAGGTTTACCTGTACCTAAATCTTCAAAAAATATATTAACTGATGAACTGTTCTCGGCGTTCTTTTTAATGTATGGCATAATCGTATATATTTAAAATTTAACTCTTCTAATAACATAGCCAGAGGTCATTTGTTTAATAAAAACAAACAATATCTGGCCACAATAAACTTTATATTCTCATATTTGGAATATTAAACTAACCCATAAGGTATAAAAATACCGAGAGGAATAACTATAAATAATGAATAAAGCTATTTTTTTGGATCGCGATGGCGTTCTTAATCACGAAATTCACGATTACATTACCAAACTAGAAGATTTTGAAGTATTGGAATATCAGATTCCTCCCTTGAAAAAACTATATGACGAGGGCTACTTGCTAATCGTAATTACAAATCAAGGTGGAATTGCTCAAAAGCGTTATACTGAAGAGGCACTGGCCGAAATGCATAAAGTTCTTGCTCAAAAATTTGAAGATCAGGGTGCTTTAATAACGCATGCATACTACTGTCCTCATCATCCAACTATTTCTGGCGATTGCGAATGCAGAAAGCCTAAATCAGGAATGCTACTAGAAGCTATCGCTAAATACAACATTGATCCGGCCCTTTCTGTAATGATTGGCGACAAACCAAGGGATGTTGAAGCTGCAAACGGAGCAGGGGTAAAGGGTATAGAGATATTACCTGATGAACAAATAGATTACAATCTTGTTAAAGAAGTACTTGCAGGGAATGAATTTCAAACACTTAGTGCAGGAATATTAGCCAGAGATAAAGACTAAGTCTTCACCCGACCGAACTTAAGCAATTATATATAAATCACATAAAAAAGGCTGGGTCATAAATTATGATCCAGCCTTTTTTATGCGTTAAAGAAACACTATTTTGCTTCTGAAGCTTTTTTGTGATCAGCAAGGAACTGAGCTAAACCGCTATCAGTTAATGGGTGTTTTAACAAAGCCGTAATTGCAGATAAAGGACCTGTAATTACATCTGCACCTAATTTAGCACAATTTACAATATGCAACGGACCGCGGATAGAAGCAGCTAAAATTTGAGTAGGGTAACCGTAGTTGTCAAATATTAATCTGATATCTTCAATTAATTGTAAACCATCAGTAGAGATGTCGTCTAAACGACCTAAAAATGGAGATACATATGTTGCACCCGCTTTAGCAGCTAATAATGCCTGTCCGGCAGAAAAAATTAAAGTACAATTGGTTCTGATACCTTTAGATGAAAGATATTTAATTGCTTTAACGCCATCTTTAATCATAGGTACCTTAACAACAATCTTTGGATCTAATTTAGCTAAAGCTTCACCTTCTTTGATGATTTCATCATAGGTGGTAGATATCACTTCTGCACTTACATTATCATCTACGATAGCGCAGATGGCCTTGTAATGCGCAATTACGTTAGCATCGCCCGTAATACCTTCTTTAGCCATAAGACTAGGGTTAGTGGTTACACCATCTAAAACACCAAGATCTTGGGCTTCTTTTATTTGATCAAGATTAGCTGTGTCAATAAAAAATTTCATGTTATTTAATTTAGCAAATTGGTTAATGTTATAAGTTGTCAATTAATAAACGCCTAAATTAGGTATTTACATTGAAGTCTTTTAAGAAAAGATGGAAAAAATAGGAGAGGAGAGCCTTTTTTTACATTGAAAGTAAAAAAAGGGCAAGCACCTCTTATCGCATCGCTACAACTTTCTACCCTTGCTTCGTTCCCGACCTGGGGGAGTTCAAAAGGAGCTGATCGTAAAAGACTTGCCCGCCACAAAAGTAGCAAAAGACCTGAATCTACGAAAGGAAAATCACTAAATATTTCAACTTTTTAAAGGAAATAAAGATAATCAATTGACGTTAAAGAGATTGAGTTTGTAAATAATTTAATATTTCCCTTATATTTAGATAACCTTACAAGGGAACACACTAGATTAAATAGAAGAAAATCAAAAAACCGACAGCAAAAAACAAGAAAAATTGCGTTTAAAGCACGTAAAGCCATTTGTAATTATTTTGTTATGCAAAATAATTCTAAATAACACCATTACCAACATCATAAATTAAAACGATGTAATTTACTAATATGATAATTAAGTACGCACTTCATTGCCAAGTACTGCTTTTTTTCTAAAAAATATGTGAATATTATAATTCCTTGAATTTTATTCGTATCTTAGTGTCCTAAATACACTATACCAAAACTAATATTTAAACGAGACTTATGGAACCAAAACAAGATAACCAAGGGTTATATGACCAGCGTTTTGAGCACGATGCCTGCGGTATCGGATTTGTTGCCCATATAAAGGGCAGGAAATCACAGCAAATTATTTCTGACGCTATAACCATTCTTGAAAATCTTGATCACCGCGGGGCTTGCGGAGCTGAAATCAATACAGGTGATGGGGCTGGTATTATGATACAAATACCCCATGAATTCCTGTATGACGAGTGTCTCAAAATCGGATTCAGTTTAAATGAATCTGGAGATTACGGCGTCGGAATGCTATTCCTACCCAAAGATGTGAAGGCAAGAGAAGAATGTAGGGAAATTATTTACCGCGCTGCCGAAAAACTAAACCTGGAAGTTCTGGGCTTTAGAAAGGTAATAACCAATACAGAAGGTATTGGCGATATGGCCTTGTCAGTAGAACCGGAAATGGAACAGGTATTTATTGCCCGTCCTTATGCAATTGCAGCAGGTGCAGATTTTGAACGTAAACTGTACGTATTTAAAAACTACCTGTCTAAAACAATTAATAATACTGTAAAAGGTATTAATGGCGACTTTTATATTGCTTCTTTTTCGTCAAGAACAATTGTATATAAAGGTCAGCTAACTTCACTGCAAGTTAGAAGCTATTTTACTGAGCTTAGCGATAAACGTGTGGTTTCAGCTTTTGGTTTAGTTCACTCGCGTTTTGCTACAAACACTTTCCCTTCCTGGAGGCTGGCACAACCTTTCAGGTATATCGCTCATAATGGAGAGATCAATACTTTGCAGGGTAATCTGAACTGGTTCAGAGCAAGTGTTAAATCTTTTGCTTCTTCTTACTTTACTCCTGAAGAATTAAATATTTTACTTCCTGTAATTGATGAGTCTAACTCAGATTCTGGATGTTTAGACAATATAGTAGAATTACTACTTCACTCTGGTCGTTCTTTACCACACGTTCTTATGATGTTAATTCCTGAAGCGTGGGATGGTAATGACGATATGGATGAACTGAAACAAGCTTTTTATAAATTCCATGCTACTTTAATGGAGCCTTGGGATGGACCAGCGGCAGTTTCATTTACCGATGGAAACCTTATAGGTGCTACATTAGATAGAAACGGACTTCGTCCGCAAAGATATGCCATCACTGAGGATGACCGTGTAATTATGGCATCTGAGGCTGGCGCACTAGCTCTTGACCAAAGCAAAATCATTGAGAAAGGAAGATTAACTCCTGGAAAAATGTTTGTGGTAGATATGGAGCAAGGCAGAATCATTAGTGACGCTGAAATTAAACAACAGGTATGTGGTAGCAAGCCTTATGGCGACTGGATCAATAAATACCAAATCAGACTGGAAGAACTTCCTGATCCAAGATTAGTATTTAGCAATCTGTCTCAGGAGTCTATTTTTAGATACCAACAGGTTTTTGGCTATAGCAGAGAAGATATTGATCTAATCTTAAAACCAATGGCTCAGGACGGCAAAGAACCAATTGGTTCAATGGGTACTGATATTCCTTTGGCTATCCTTTCTCAAAAACCACAACACTTAGCCTCATACTTTAAGCAGTTATTTGCCCAGGTTACTAACCCACCAATTGACCCTATCAGGGAAAAAGTGGTAATGAGTTTAGCCGGTTTTATGGGTAATAACGGTAATATATTGGAAGAAAATGCAATGCAATGTCATTGTGTAGGCATTAAACATCCTATATTAACCAACCTTGAACTTGAGAAATTAAGAAGTATAGATACCGGAGTATTCCAATCCAAAACACTACAAACTTATTTCAGAGCAGATGGCAACCCGGGTGCATTAGCTAAAGGTATCGAAAGGCTTTGCCGCTATGCTGTTGATGCTGTTGAAGATGGTTTCCAGGTAATTATCCTTTCTGACAGGGCTCTTGATTCTGAGCATGCTGCCATTCCTTCGTTATTAGCTGTTTCAGCCGTTCACCATCACTTAATCCGTAAAGGATATAGAGGTGCTGTGGGTATTGTGGTTGAGGCTGGTGATGTTTGGGAAGTTCATCATTTTGCAACTTTAATTGGTTTTGGTGCAACTGCAGTAAATCCTTACCTGGCTTTAGAAACTATTGCTGGTTTTGAAACTGAACTTCAAGAGAAAAAAGAAAAATTATTCCAAAATTATATCTACGCGGTTAACAATGGTTTGTTAAAGATATTCTCTAAAATGGGTATATCTACATTACAATCGTACCATGGTGCTCAGATATTCGAAATTCTTGGATTACATAAAAGTGTAGTAGACAACTACTTTACCGGAGCTGTTTCAAGAATCGGTGGATTAGGCTTAGACGAAATAGCTAAAGAAACGTTGATTAAACACAACAGGATCTTTAAACTAGCTAACCGTCCGGATGCTATTTTACCTACTGGTGGTAACTATAAATGGAAACGTAAAGGTGAACAGCATTTGTTCAACCCTCAAACCATCCACTTGTTGCAAAACGCTACAAGGAAAAATGATTACAGCACTTATAAGCAATACTCTAAACTGGTAAACGAGCAAACAAACCAGGCTTATACAATAAGAGGTTTATTTGAATTCAGTTACAATCGCCCGGCTATTTCTTTAGAGGAGGTTGAACCAGTTGAAAATATCTTTAAAAGATTTGCTACCGGAGCAATGTCGTTCGGTTCCATCTCTCACGAAGCACACTCTACATTAGCTATTGCAATGAACCGTATTGGTGGAAAAAGCAATACCGGTGAGGGTGGTGAAGATGAGTTGAGATATGAAGTGCTTGAAAATGGTGACTCAATGCGCTCTGCAATTAAGCAAATCGCTTCTGCACGTTTTGGTGTAACTAGTTACTACCTTACCAATGCAGATGAGTTACAAATTAAAATGGCACAGGGTGCAAAACCTGGTGAAGGTGGTCAGTTACCTGGACACAAAGTAGATGATTGGATTGCAAAAGTTCGTCACGCTACTCCGGGAGTAGGGTTGATCTCTCCTCCGCCACACCACGATATTTATTCTATCGAGGATTTGGCACAGTTAATATTCGATTTAAAAAATGCTAACAGAGAAGCACGAATCAACGTAAAACTGGTTTCTAAAGCTGGTGTTGGTACTATTGCTGCAGGAGTAGCTAAAGCACATGCTGATGTAATTCTGGTATCAGGATTTGATGGTGGTACAGGTGCATCTCCGTTAACTTCAATACAACATGCTGGTTTACCTTGGGAACTTGGATTAGCTGAAGCGCACCAAACGCTTGTTAAAAACCGCTTGCGTAGCAGGGTTGTGTTACAAACAGACGGACAGCTAAAAACAGGTAGAGATATTGCAATTGCAACTTTACTTGGAGCCGAAGAATGGGGTGTTGCAACTGCAGCTCTTGTAACCGCAGGATGTATTATGATGCGTAAATGCCATTTAAATACTTGCCCTGTTGGTGTTGCTACTCAAGATCCTAACTTAAGAAAACTATTTACAGGTGAAGCGGATCACGTAGTTAACCTATTCTATTTCTTGGCTCAGGAGTTAAGAGAAACAATGGCTGAACTTGGTTTCAGAAGCGTTGAAGAAATGGTTGGTCAATCTGACGCATTAAAAGTACGTGCAATAGCTCAGGAAGACTGGAAACAAAAAGACCTTGACCTTTCTGCAATTTTATATAAAGCACCAGATAATGGATTAAGCTTATTTAAAACAGAAGATCAGGATCACGGATTATCAGAAATTCTGGATCACGAATTAATCAAAGCTGCACAGCCTGCATTATTTAACAAAGAGCCTATATATAAGGAGTTCGAAGTTAAAAATACCAACCGTGCAATTGGCACCATGCTTTCAAACGAAGTTTCGAAAATATACAAATCACAAGGTTTACCTGCTGATACCATCAATTTCAAATTCAAAGGTTCTGCTGGTCAGAGTTTCGGAGCATTTGCTACTAGAGGTATCTCATTACATCTTGAAGGCGAGGCCAATGATTATGTAGGTAAAGGACTTTCGGGAGCAAGATTATCGATTTTCCCTTTCAGTACTACTAAATATGTACCTGAGCAAAACATCATTATCGGCAACGTGGCTCTTTATGGTGCAACTTCTGGTGAGCTGTTTGTAAGAGGGCAGGCGGGTGAAAGATTCGCGGTACGTAACTCTGGTGCAACTGCTGTTGTAGAAGGACTTGGAGATCACGGTTGTGAATACATGACTGGCGGCGAGGTATTGGTTATTGGCGATACAGGTAGCAACTTTGCGGCTGGTATGAGCGGTGGTATTGCATGGATCTATAATGTTAAAGGTGATTTTGCAAACAAATGCAATAAAGAGATGGTAGATCTGGATCCTCTTGATGAACAGGATGAACTACGTATCACTCATTTATTAAAGAAACATCTTCAGCTTACAGAAAGTAGTGTAGCTAAATTCTTGCTAGACGACTGGGCAACACAATCTGCACATTTCATCAAAGTATTCCCTAAAGAATACAAAGCAGTATTAATGAACAAAAGTAACAAACTGAAAATATCTTAAATAATGGGAAAAGTAACTGGATTTTTAGAATACGAAAGAACTGCTCCTTTAAAAGAAGATGCAAAAGAGCGTTTAAAACATTATAATGAATTCGTAAAGAATTTTGAACTGGAGGAAGTTAACAAAGAAGCAGCCAGATGCATGGATTGCGGTGTTCCTTTCTGTCAGTCGGGTTGTCCTTTAGGCAACGTGATTCCTGAATTCAATGAAGCTGTATATAAAGGCGACTGGCATCTGGCCAGCACTATCTTACTGAGCACAAACAACTTCCCTGAATTTACAGGAAGGATTTGCCCGGCACCATGCGAATCAGCATGTGTACTTGGAATTAACAAATCACCCGTATCAATTGAGGAAATAGAGAAACACATTATTGAAATTGCCTTTGATAAAGGTTATATTAAAGCAGAGCAACCGCTAATCCGCACTGGTAAAAAAGTAGCTGTTATCGGTTCAGGACCTGCAGGTTTAGCTGCTGCTGCTCAATTAAACAAAGCCGGACATGAGGTAGTTGTTTACGAACGTGACGACACACCAGGTGGTTTGCTTAACTATGGTATCCCAGATTTTAAATTACAAAAAGATGTTGTAACAAGACGCATCGCTTTAATGGAAAAAGAAGGTATCGTATTTAAATGTAACTCAAACGTAGGTGTAAATGTTGAATTGAATACCTTACTTAGAGATTTTCAATCAATTATTCTTGCTGGTGGATCAACCATTCCAAGAGATCTTCCTGCAAAAGGAAGAGAGGCGAAAGGTGTCCACTTTGCAATGGATTTCTTAAAACAACAAAACAAACGAGTTAAAAACTTCGCAGTTGATGGTGAAGCTATATTAGCAACCGGTAAAGATGTAATTGTAATTGGTGGTGGTGATACAGGATCTGATTGTATTGGTACTTCTAACCGTCAGGGTGCAAAATCGGTAACTCAATTTGAAATTATGCCGATGCCTTCGCAACAACGTACCAGCAACATGCCTTGGCCAACTTACCCAATGTTGTTAAAAGTAACTTCTTCTCATGAAGAGGGATGCGAAAGAGGATGGGGAGTAAATACCAAAGAGTTCATCAAAGACGAAAACGGAAATCTGAAAGCTGTAAAAGTTGTTGATGTAGAATGGGAAATTGACGCTAATGGTCGCCCGGTAAACTTCAAAGAAAAAGCAGGAACAGAACGTGATCTTCCTTGTCAGCTTGTTCTTTTAGCTATGGGTTTTTTACATCCTCAAAAGGAAGGATTAATTGAAAATCTTGGTGTTGAGCTTGACAACAGAGGAAACGTAAAAGCTGAAGAAGGTAAATACCAAACCAATATTGCTAAGATCTTTGCTGCCGGTGATATGCGCCGTGGACAATCATTAGTAGTTTGGGCAATATCTGAAGGAAGAGAAGCGGCCAGAAAAGTAGATCAATACTTAATGGGACACAGTAGTTTGCCATCAAAAGATGGTATTCCATACGCTTAAGTAGAGGTATAAATATTATAACAAACAAAAGGCTCCGGTAAATATACCGGAGCCTTTTGTTTGTTGCTGCGTTTCTAATTTTAAAACTTAACACGCATTCCTATTCCCAGCTGAAAAATATCCGTTACAGTTAGTGCAGATGTATTTTGAAGATAATTGATCAGATAAAAATCATTCGTATTTGCCTCTATATAAAGACCAATTGCTCTGATACCCGTATTTTTCAAAAGTTTTTTTGCATCCAGCTCAATTTCGCTACTGAAAGCAAGATGCGGACGCAAAGCTTCTGACCAGTAATAATAATCATGAGCATATTGTCCGCTTGGAAATTTAAATGACAGCTCCTTATGAAAAGTATAAGTAGCAAATATTGCAGGATTAAAAGGATAAATTTTCCCCCATTCTTTCAATTTAATAGCCCATGGTTTATAGCCAAATTTAGCAGTTGCTATATTCAAAACCCCACCTTTACTACCCGGTACAAATCCATAAAGTAAATCTAAATTACCTTTTTTGTTACCAAACAGTTCATAACCAACACCTCCACTAAAATAACCTATACTTCCGGCATACTGTACAATTGCCTGATCAGGAATTAAGAATTTAAAACTTTGTGCAGATACTTTAGCACTACTTGCAACCAACAGCAAAAAAACGAAACGGAACTTAAAAATATACTCTCTCAAAACTTATCTTATTATTTACAATTTGTACAACTAAAAATTCCTTATTTGCCATCGCGCTTGTGATCACGTAGGGAATACCCGAATCATCCGGATAAAAGAGATTATAATTATGAGTATGTGCGTTAAGTGATGCCAGGAAGCCTGGAGTTTGAGCAAGTGTGGTTGTATAATCCTTGATTAATTTGCTGTCAAAATCTTCTGAATTAACCGGCACATGAGAAATACCTACAAAACCTTTAATCCCGGGCGATGGTTTCAATTCATTTTTTAACCAGGGAATATTGGGCACCTGACCATTGAAATTATACTCCCGGCTATTGCTATCGTGGCAAACGAATTTTACACCTCCGTATATAAAAGAATAATTAAGTTCGCCAAACATATGCTGAAATGTTTCCTTACCACGGGCTGTTTCGTCGTGATTTCCTATAACAGCTACATAGGGAGCATGAAGATCTTCAAGAGTTCTTGAAATCCAAAGCATTTCCTTTAAAACACCAAATTCAGTAATATCACCAGCCAGAACTACAAAGTCAATCCCCTTAATAGCATTCACGGCTTTACAAAACTTTACCGTTTCGTCTCGTGATTTCTGGCTATCGCCAGTTAAAACGAAAGTTACGGTATCATCATCCGCACCATTACCCAATCTTTTCAGATTGGTGGCGTTTACATCCTTTAACGAAATTTTATCAAAAGTTTGATTTGGACTAAACTCAAAATGGTTACAACTTGCTAAAGCAGCACAGAGTAGAAATAGTAAAAATATTCGCATACCACAAATTAAAGGGATATACAAATTTTGAATGTCAGGACTATTTCATAGTTGGATTCTTTTTACCAACCAGTAACATTTCAATAGTTTTTTGCAATCTGCCTATCCTTGTTTGTTCTTGTTTGGCCGTAAGAATCCACAATACATATTCTTTTTTATGAGAATAGGCGAGGGTCTCGAAAAAAGACTGTGCTTGCGGATGCTGCAAAAATAACTTTGCCAAATCTGATGGCACCGTTACTTTTTTATTTTCAACATCTATAAACTCAGAAAATTCATTTTTTTTAATTTCATTATTTCCAACACCAGATGCTTTTACCTGATCAATTGGTTTAATTCTAATACCTGTCCAGGTGTCGTCAATTGCTGCAGAAGCACACGGAGTAAGTTTATAAAGTTCCAGTTCATTCCATTTCTCCATCTTCAGATCGGTAACTATTCCGGAGGTCTTTTTTGGATAAGCAATCCAAACTGTTTTTTTGTCATCTATTTTTGGTGCCCAGATTTTGAGTTCCCTGTTTAATTCTGAGCTATCCTTTACAAAAAGGAGTAGACCATTAAAATCGTCAGCAGAATTGTTCACTAATGATATACTGCTAACATCACCTAAAATAGCAGTACCATTTTTGGGCGCATTTGCCAATAACACCTTAAAACCAGGTTTGAAGTATATTTTCTTTAATAACCCGTTCTCCACAATATTGAAGTAGAAATATTTTACAGTCTTAATTTAGCAAAGAAATCCCAAAGCACAATACCTGCAGATATTACGATATTAAAAGAATGCTTTGTGCCAAACTGTGGAATTTCGATGCATTCATCAATCTGGGCCATCACTTCATCACTAACCCCATTAACTTCGTTACCAAAAATCAAAGCATATTTTTCAGAAGACTTCGGTTTATATGTATTTAGCATGATGCTGCCTGCAGCTTGTTCTATGCCAATAACCCGATACCCATCGGCTTTTAGAGATGCTACAGCATCAAGAGTTGTTTCAAAATGAACCCATTCTACAGATTGGGTGGCACCAAGAGCTGTTTTTTCAATTTCTCTGTGCGGAGGCTGAGCCGTAATTCCACACAGATATAATTTTTCGATAGCAAAACCATCTGCCGTTCTAAAAACAGAGCCAATATTGTGCATACTTCGCACATTATCAAGTACTACAATAACAGGTAGCTTCTCTTGTTCTTTAAATTCATCAACACCAACGCGGTTTAGCTCATCTAACTTTAGCTTTTTCATTAAATAGCAGATGCACCGTTACCAATTTCACTAATATAAATTGCAGCAGGGTATCCAACGCGATCTACATAATAGTCTGTAAGCTGTTTGGCAAAATCTTCTTCCTGTCCTTTTTTAAGCAAGGCAATAGCGCATCCCCCAAAACCTGCACCTGTCATACGGGCACCAATAACGTGCTCATAATCAGAGCAGAAATCTACTACAGTATCAAGCTCCACTCCAGTTACTTCATACAGATCTTTTAATGATTGATGAGAAGCATACATCAAACGTCCAAACTCCACTAAGTTACCTTCATTCAATGCTTTAGCTGCTAAATTAACCCTATCATTTTCTTTAATAACATGAGTCGCTCTCTTCAAAACAGTTTCGTCAGTAATTAGATGACTATGTAAAGCGAATTTTTCCGCTGTTAGTTCACATAAATTATTAAGCTTAATTTCTTGATTTAATTGAGCTAATGCTGTCTGGCATTCAGATACTCTTTCGTTATATTTAGATTCAGCCAGCTTACGAGGTTTGTTTGTATTGATGATAGCAAGTGAATAATCTCCAAGATTACAATCTACTATCTTATATTTCAAGGTATCGCAGTTTAATACTATGGCTTTATCAGTTTCACCAAAGGCAACGGCAAATTGATCCATAATACCACAGTTCACACCTATAAATTCATTCTCAACTTTCTGAGCTAACAATGGTAGTTCAATCTTCTCATAACCTAACTTAAAATAGTCATTTAAAGCATAAGCCATTACTACTTCAATAGAAGCGGAAGAAGATAGACCTGAACCAATTGGAATATTACCAAAAAACAATAGATCCAAGCCTGTCGGAATTTTATGTTTCTTTGAAATTTCATTAAAAACACCCAGGGGATAGTTGAACCACTCAGAACCAGTTTTAGTATAAGATGGTTTCAGTTCAATTTGTGCAGTTTCCTCAAAATTTAAGCTTTTAAATCTGATTACGTTGTCGTTGTTTGGAGCAATAATTAACCAGGTTCCTAACGTAACTGCACAAGGCATTACCAAGCCTCCATTGTAATCTATATGTTCGCCAATTAAGTTTACGCGACCTGGAGTAAAATAATGTGCTGTTGGTTGTTGTTCATACTTTTCAAAGAATTTATTGGTTAATTCCGCTTTCATTGTAATATTTTAAATTAATGTTTTAGTTTTAATAAAGTATTTATAGTATTGTTTGACAAACGAGTGGATCCAAAAATACCTGGCCCTAAATATACAACTATGAACCGAATCGAGTAAGTTCAATTCAACATAAAATGCATTTTATTATATATAAATGAAGACTAAACTAGTAAAGACAGGTAAAATTATAGATGGCAAAGAAGTACTTGGTGTAGAATTAACAAATACTAAGGGAACATATGTCAAAATATACAATTATGGGGCTATAATAAGTAAATTTATAGTAACCAATAAAAATGGAGAAAAGCAGGATATCGTATTGGGATTTGATGATTTTGATCAATACTTAAGCGAAGAATATTTAGCAAATTATCCCTATTTAGGTGCTGTTATTGGCAGATATGCCAATCGAATTAAAAATGGCAGATTTACTATTGATGGAGAGGTTTATCAGCTATCGCAAGCAAAAGGAGGAGACTGCCTGCATGGTGGCGATATGGGTTATGACAAGAGGGTATGGGAGGTCTTGTCTACCATTGACCCAAGCGTAACACTTCAATACACAAGTCCGGATGGCGAAGAGAACTTCCCAGGAAACCTTACCATTCAGTTAACTTTTAAGTTAACTGATGAGGACGAGCTGATTCTTGATTTTAAAGCAACAACAGACAAAGCAACAGCTATTAACTTAACCCATCATGGTTATTTTAATCTTTCCCCAACTGGTGGTTCAGTAGGGAAACATCACCACAGAATGCCTGCAAGCAACTATCTTGAACAAGACGACAACTATGTAGTAACAGGAAAACTTATTCCTGTAGAAGGTACTCATCATGATTTTTTGGGTGGTAAG
>Ga0307414_10000767_pt1 | contig 16451 bp, 13 predicted proteins | sample DK1Ometagenome_FD_203804 | JGI IMG/M metagenome (GOLD analysis project Ga0307414, IMG submission 203804) | Maize rhizosphere microbial communities from greenhouse at UC Davis, California, United States - DK15-O-3 | ecosystem: Host-associated > Plants > Roots > Rhizosphere > Soil | place: USA... | reverse complement strand
TCCCGGTGGGAGAAGGGAACAGCGGTTAAAATAATCACGTGGATGTCTCCCACCTACTCGACGGCCTGAACCCGGCGCAGCGCGAAGCAGTCTCCGCGCCGCCGGGCCATTACCTCGTGCTCGCTGGTGCCGGCTCGGGCAAGACCCGCGTGCTCACCCATCGCATCGCCTGGCTCAACGAAGTGCACGGCGTGCCGGTGCACGGCATCTTCGCCGTGACCTTCACCAACAAGGCCGCCGGCGAGATGCGCCATCGCGCCGACGCGCAGTTGCGCAACGGTAGTCGCGGCATGTGGATCGGCACCTTCCACGGCCTCGCCCACCGCCTGCTGCGCCTGCACTGGCAGGAAGCGAAACTGCCGGACAGCTTCCAGGTGCTGGATTCCGACGACCAGCTGCGCCTGGTCAAGCGCGTCGTGCAACAGATGGAACTGGACGAGGCGCGTTTCCCGCCGCGGCAGATCGCCTGGTGGATCAACGCGCAGAAAGACGAGGGCCGCCGCGCCGAACACATCCAGCCCGGCGACGACCAATGGACCGATACCCTGCGCCGCGCCTACGCGCTGTACCAGGAGCGCTGCGACCGCGCCGGCCTGGTCGATTTCGCCGAGTTGCTGCTGCGCGCGCATGAAGTGCTGCGCGACAACCCGGCGCTGCTCAACCACTACCGTTCGCGCTTCCGCGAGATCCTGGTCGACGAATTCCAGGACACCAACGCCATCCAGTACGGCTTCGTGCGCCTGCTTGCCGGCAGCAGTACGGATGGAAGCAGTGGCCACGTGTTCGTGGTCGGCGACGACGACCAGGCCATCTACGGCTGGCGTGGCGCGAAAGTGGAGAACGTGCAGCGCTTCCTCAAGGACTTCGGCAGCGCGCAGACCATCCGCCTGGAACAGAACTACCGTTCCAGCGCCAACATCCTCAATGCCGCCAATGCGGTGATCGCGCACAACCCCGACCGCATCGGCAAGCAGCTGTGGACCGACACCGGCGATGGCGAGGCCATCGACCTGTACGCGGCCTACAACGAAGTCGACGAAGCGCGCTACGTGGTCGAGCGTATCCGCCAATGGGTGCGCGATGGCGGAAGTCACAGCGAGGCCGCCATCCTGTACCGCAGCAACGCGCAGTCGCGTGCCTTCGAAGAAGTGCTGCTGGCCGAACAGGTGCCGTACCGGGTCTACGGCGGCATGCGTTTCTTCGAGCGCGCCGAGATCAAGGACACCCTGGCCTACCTGCGCATGCTCACCAACCGCGCCGACGACGCCGCGTTCGAGCGTGCGGTCAACACGCCCACGCGCGGCATCGGCGACCGCACCCTGGACGAAGTGCGCAAGCGCGCGCGTTCGAAGGCGCAATCGCTGTTCGAATCGGCGCGCGAGCTCTCCATCGGCAATGAGCTCGCCGGTCGCGCGCGCAACGCGCTGGCCGGGTTCGTCGCCCTGGTCGAGGCGCTGTCGGTCGAAGTCGCGACGCTGGACCTCAAGGACAAGATCGACCACGTGCTGATGCGCTCGGGCCTGCGCGACTTCTATCTCAACGAAAGCAAGGGCCAACTCGATTCGCGCACCGAGAACCTCGACGAACTGGTGTCGGTGGCATCGCGCTTCGTGCGCCGCGACGACGAAGAGGCGGAGGGAATGAGCGAGCTGGTCGCGTTCCTTTCCTACGCCTCGCTCGAAGCCGGCGAAGGCCAGGCCCAGGCCGGCGAGGAAGGCGTGCAGCTGATGACCCTGCATTCGGCCAAGGGCCTGGAATTCCCGCTGGTGTTCCTCGGCGGCCTCGAGGAAGGCCTGTTCCCCAGCGGCAAGTCGCTGGACGAAAGCGGACGCCTGGAAGAAGAGCGGCGCCTGGCCTACGTGGGCATCACCCGCGCGCGGCAGAAGCTGATGCTGAGTTACGCCGAGACCCGGCGCATCCATGGCCAGGACATGTACGGCATTCCCTCGCGCTTCCTGCGCGAGATCCCGCCGCACCTGCTCAACGAAGTGCGGCCCAAGGTGCAGGTGTCGCGCAGTTATTCCTCCGCCCCCTCGCGCAACCCCGGCCACGCCGCCATCGAGGCACCGCCGCTCAAGCTCGGCGCCAATGTCATGCACCCCAAGTTCGGCCAGGGCGTGGTCACCGACTACGAAGGCAACGGCGCGCATGCGCGGGTGCAGGTGAACTTCGACGAGGTTGGGAGTAAATGGTTGGTTCTCGCCTATGCCAACCTGTCTTCCGCATGAGCAGATGGTTTCCCGCGCGGTGCGCCGCGTTGGAGGGAAGGGCGCATCGATACGATCGCGGCGCGGCTGGTGTTGGCCTATGCCAACCTGCAGGTGACCTGAGGTCCGTTGGCCAGGCGCACAGCAGGAAATGCACATGAGCAGGACCGAAAAGGAAAAGATGCTGGCCGGCGAGTTGTATCGCGCCGACTCGCCGGAACTCCAGGCCGACCAGGCCGCCACCATGGCCTGGCTGGCGCGTTACAACGCCGCGATCGACCATGGCAACGAAGCACGCCATGCGCTGCTGCGCGAGCGCTTCGGCAGCGTTGGTGCCGGTACGGTGGTCCGGCCGCCGTTCCATTGCGACTATGGCTACAACATCCACCTTGGCGCCGGCGCGTTCCTCAATTTCGACTGCGTGATCCTGGATGTGGTGGAAGTGGTGATCGGCGACGGCACGCAGATAGGGCCGGCCGTACAGATCTACACCGCCGATCATCCGCGCGATCCGCGATTGCGCAGTACCGGTCTTGAATCCGGCAAGCCGGTGCGCATCGGCCGCAACGTCTGGATCGGCGGCGGCGCGATCCTCCTGCCTGGCGTGACCATCGGCGACGACGCCCTGATCGGTGCCGGCAGCGTGGTGACCCGCGATGTGCCGGCAGCGGCGACGGTGGCGGGCAATCCCGCACGGATCCGCTGAACCGGTATTACCCATGGCACATGCCATGGATGCCGATGGAGACGGATATTCAATGCGCAGCCCCATTGGAAAGACCATGAATGCCCCCGCCACGCCATCGCCGGATCGCAGTTCGGTCGTCCGCTGGCTGAGATCCGAACTGCCGCAACTGCTGTTGATGCTGCTGTTGTTCGCCGCGGCCAGGGATTCGTTCGCCAATCATTACTACGTGCCGTCGGGTTCCATGGAGCACACCCTGGAGATCGGCGACCGGGTGGCAGTGGACATGCGCGCGTACGGCGTGCGCCTACCGTTCACCGACGTGCAGTTGCTGGCGACCGGGAAGCCCGAACGTGGCGATATCGCGGTCTTCGATTCACCGGAGGACGGCGAACGGCTGATCAAGCGCGTGGCGGCGGTGGCCGGCGACGAGGTGGAGCTGGTGGACGGCAGGCTCAGCATCAACGGCGTGCCCCGCGAATCCATCGACGACCCGGACACCGAATTATTCCGGAATCACCGCGCGACGCTAAACCTGGTTTACGGCGGCGGCCCCGACATCCATCGACTCACGATCCCGGCAGGCCAGGTGCTGATGCTGGGCGATGCGCGCGGCAACAGCCACGACGGGCGCTTCTTCGGGCTTGTCCCGGCAAGCGAGCTTTATGGGCGAGCCGTCGCGGTCTATTACCGGCGCGGCGAAGGCCTGGGCTGGATCGGGCTCTAGGCGCGCGGGCTCCAGGCGCCGCTCACCAGCCGTAGAGCTTCCAGTACACCGGTGAGATGTCCTTCTCGCCGGCGCCCTTGCTCTTGTCCAGGCGGCCATCGCCGTTCTCGTCCATCAGGTAATAGGTCGGGCCACGCGAAGGCGTGACCTTGACCATGCGCAGCTGTCCGGCCACGCGATATTCCTCGATCACGTCGCCATTGGCTTCGGTGCGTACGGCGACCTGTGCGTCGGCGAGGTCCACTGCGGGATCGTTGCGCGATGATCCCATCGTTGCGCAGCCGGCGAGTGCCAGCATGGGGACGATCAACAGGATTCTCATGGCCATTCCTCGCGGTCGGTATCCGGTAAGGATTATGCGCCGGCCGCGCTAAGCGCAAGTGAGAGCACATGGGCCAAGGGCGAAGGTGGGAGCGCGGGGGGTAGGGCTCGGGGGTAGAATCGGCGCATGCCCAGACTCGTATTGATCGACGGTTCCAGTTACCTGTACCGCGCCTTCCACGCGCTGCCGCCCTTGGCCAATGCGCAGGGCGAGCCGACCGGCGCGTTGTTCGGCGTGGTCAACATGCTGCGTGCGACGCTGAAGGAGAATCCGGAATATCTCGCTTTCGTGGTCGATGCGCCGGGCAAGACCTTCCGCGACGACCTGTATCCGTTGTACAAGGCCAACCGCGCGGCGATGCCCGACGACCTGCGCGCGCAGGTGCTGCCGATGTGCGAGATCGTGCAGGCGCTGGGCATGCCGATCCTGCGCGTGGACGGCGTGGAAGCCGACGACGTTATCGGTACCCTCGCACTGCAGGCGGTCGGCGACGGCATCGACGTGACCATTTCCACCGGCGACAAGGATTTCGCCCAGCTGGTGCGCCCGGGCCTGGAGCTGGTCAACACCATGAGTGGCAGCCGGATGGATTCGGACGAAAAGGTGCTCGAGAAATTCGGGGTCAGGCCCAACCAGATCGTCGACCTGCTCGCGCTCATGGGCGATGCCGTCGACAACGTGCCGGGCGTGGAGAAGTGCGGACCCAAGACCGCGGCCAAATGGCTGGCCGAATACGCGACGCTCGACGGGGTGATGGAACATGCCGGCGAGATCAAGGGCAAGATCGGCGACAACCTGCGCGCCGCGCTCGGGCGGCTGCCGCTGAATCGCGAGCTGGTGACGATCAAGGTCGATGTTCCCCTCGAGGGCAACGCGCAAAGCCTGGGCCTGCGCGAACGCGATGTCGAAGCCCTGCGGCGGCTGTACCGGCGCTATGGCTTCAACCAGGCGTTGAAGGACCTGGAAGGCGGATCCGCCGGTCCGGTTGCGGAGAAGGAACCAGGTCGCGCACGCGGCACCGGTTTCGTTGCCGCAGCCTCGACCGATGCTGTGTCGCTGGATCCCGCCTTGTCCGCGCCGGGCGAATACGGAACCGTGCTCAGCACCGAACAGCTCGAAGCCTTGATCGACATGCTGAAGAAAACCGACGAATTCGCCTTCGACAGCGAAACCGACAGCTTGGATCCGATGCAGGCCAACCTGGTCGGGCTGAGCTTCGCGGTGGAACCGAACAAGGCGGTCTATCTCCCTCTGGCCCACGAATATCCCGGTGCGCCCGCACAGCTGGATCGCGATGCGACGCTGGCCGCGCTGGCGCCGCTGTTCGCGGATCCCGGCAAGAAGAAACTCGGCCAGCACGGCAAGTACGACCTGCACGTGCTGCGTCGCCATGGCGTCGAGGTCGCCGGCTATGCCGACGACACCATGCTGGAAAGCTTCGTGCTGAATTCCGGCAGCAATCGTCATGACATGGACAGCCTGGCCAGGCGCTACCTCGGCTACGACACGATCAAGTACGAGGAAGTCGCGGGCAAGGGCGCCAAGCAGATCCTGTTCTCCCAGGTCGCGCTGGACGATGCCACCCGCTACGCGGCCGAAGACGCGGACATCACCCTGCGCCTGCATCGCGCGTTGTCGCCGAAGCTGGCGGCGGAGCCCGGTCTTGACAGGGTCTATCGCGAAATCGAAATGCCGCTGGTGCCGGTGCTGGAACGCATCGAGGCCAACGGCGTGCGCATCGATGGTGACGAACTGCGCCGGCAATCGGCCGACCTTTCCAGGCGCATGCTCATCGCGCAGCAGAAAGCCACCGAGCTGGCCGGGCGCAGCTTCAACCTGGATTCGCCCAAGCAGCTGGGCACATTGCTGTTCGAAGAGCTCAAGCTGCCGGTGATGGTGAAGACGCCTTCCGGCCAGCCATCGACCAACGAAGAGGCGCTGGAGGCGATCGCCGACCAGCACGAACTGCCGCGCGTCATCCTGGAATACCGTGGCCTGGCCAAGCTGCGCAGCACCTACACCGACAAGCTGCCGGAAATGGTCAATCCGGACACCGGCCGCGTGCACACCAGCTACCACCAGGCTGGCGCCGCTACCGGACGCCTGTCTTCCTCCGACCCCAACCTGCAGAACATCCCGATCCGCACCGACGACGGGCGCCGCATCCGCAAGGCCTTCGTCGCACCGGCAGGCCGCAAGATCGTGGCTTGCGACTACTCGCAGATCGAACTGCGGATCATGGCCCACCTGTCCGAAGACCCCGGCCTCACCCGTGCCTTCGAATCCGGCGCGGACGTGCACAAGGCCACTGCGGCCGAAGTGTTCGGCCGCAAGCTGGAGGACGTCACCGGCAACGAACGCCGCGCGGCCAAGGCGATCAACTTCGGCCTGATGTACGGCATGAGCGCCTTCGGCCTGGCGCGCCAGCTCGGCATCGGCCGCGGCGAGGCGCAGGATTACATCGCCCTGTACTTCAGCCGTTATCCGGGCGTGCGCGATTTCATGGAGCGCACCCGCCAGCAGGCGCGCGAGCAGGGTTACGTGGAAACCGTGTTCGGCCGCCGGCTCTATCTCGACTACATCAACAAAGGCACCCAGGGCCAGCGCGCCGGCGCCGAGCGTGCCGCGATCAACGCGCCGATGCAGGGCACCGCCGCCGACATCATCAAGCGCGCGATGGTTTCGGTGGATGCCTGGCTGGCCGATCATGCAACGCGTGCGTTGATGATCCTGCAGGTCCACGATGAACTGGTGTTCGAAGCTGAACAGGATTTCGTCGACATCCTGCTGCCTGAGGTCACCACGAGAATGTCGGGCGCGGCGCAACTCTCCGTTCCGCTGGTGGTCGACTCTGGGGTGGGCGACAACTGGGATGAAGCGCATTGAATGCACGGGCAAAACACAATCCCGTTGCGAAGCGCAGAGTTACGTGGTGTTCCTGCGTTCTGGCGTGCGATCCGAATTCAATACCGATCAGTTCAATAAAATGAATCCGCCTTAAATCTTTCGTATTTTTAACCGGAATCTTCACGAACTATCCATGCCCGGTCTGGTCATATAGCCCGTGACAGATGCAAGGTCTGTCACTGGATCCCTCCCATCCCCTGGAGTGATCTCTGGAACGAAGGCCCCTCCCCAGGCCGAGTTCCCTGGCCCCGCTGACCCCCCCCTGGTCGGCGGGGCTTTTTATTTGTGCAGTCCTCTTTTTCCCGGGCTCGGGAACGCACTGCGCTAAGGTGCGCGCACCTGACTGGCGGAATCCCATCCATGGCGCATGCATTCGAAGAGATGTTCGACCTGGCGATGCCGTGGTGGGCGTTCGTGCTGCGCGCGTGCCTCGTGTACTTCATCCTGCTGTTGCTGATCCGCGCTTCGGGCAAGCGCACCATGGGCCAGTTCACCCCGTTCGACATGCTGCTGGTGGTGTTGCTGGGCAATGCGGTGCAGAACGCGCTGCTGGGCCAGGACACCTCCGTCGGCGGCGGGCTGTTGCTGGCCACGACCCTGCTGGCATTGAACTGGCTGGTCGGGCTGGTGTCGGCGCGCAGCGCGAAGATGGAAGCCCTGGTCGAAGGCGTGCCGGTGCTGCTGGCGCGCGATGGCAAGGTCTACAAGGACGTGCTGCGGCGCGAGTTGATCAGCCGCGCGGATTTCGACAAGGCGATGCGCGAGGCGGGGGTCGAGGACCTCGAAGACATCCGCATGGCGGTGCTGGAGACCAACGGGCATATCACCCTGGTCACGCGCACGTCCCCGTAGGAGCACCCACGGGGCTTCTGTCAGGCAGAAAGCTCCTCCAGCCAGTCGCGCGGCTTGAGGTAATCGGCCAGCCGCGATTCGGGGCTGTCCTGTTCGGGAGTGAAGCCATACTCCCAGCGCACGCGCGGCGGCAGGCTCATCAGGATCGATTCGGCGCGGCCGCCGCTCTGCAGGCCGAACAGGGTGCCGCGGTCGTAGACCAGGTTGAACTCCACGTAGCGCCCGCGCCGGTACAGCTGGAACTCGCGTTCGCGGTCGCCATGGACCAGGTCCTTGCGTCGCGCCACGATCGGCAGGTAGGCGTCGAGGAAGCCGTCGCCTACGGCGCGCTGGTAGGCGAAGTCGCGTTCGAAGTCCTCACCCAGGTCATCGAAGAACAAACCGCCCACGCCGCGGGTCTCGTCGCGGTGCTTGAGGAAGAAGTAGTCGTCGCACCAGCGCTTGTGCGCGTCGTAGCGGTCGCTGCCGCCGAACGGCTCGCACAGGTCGCGCGCGGTGCGGTGCCAGTGCAGCACGTCCTCGTCGAACGGATAGAACGGGGTCAGGTCGAAGCCGCCGCCGAACCACCAGGCCACGGTTTCGCCTTCGCGCTCGGCGCGGAAGTGACGCACGTTGGCGTGGGTGGTGGGCAGGTAGGGATTGCGCGGGTGGAACACCAGCGACACGCCGACCGCGCGCCACGAGGCGCCGGCCAGTTCCGGCCGGTGCGCTGACGCCGAGGGCGGTAGCCTGGTGCCGGATACATCGGAAAAGCCGATGCCGGCCTGCTCGAATACCGCGCCCTCGCGCAGGATCCGGGTGCGCCCGCCGCCGCCCAGGGAGGGGTCAGTGTCGCGGGAGGCAGGATGCCGGGAGCGACCGCTGCCTTCGGCGCGCGTCCAGTTGTCTTCGGTGAAACGCGCATCGCCATCGGCGGTTTCGATGGCGGCGCAGATGCGGTCCTGCAGGCCGGTGAGGTAGTCGCGGACGCGGTCGAATTCGTTCATGCGTGCATTCTAGCGGCGCGTACTGCGATCAGGCAGGCGAGAGACGTGGGAGCGGCGTCTCGCCGCGAGCTCTTGCAATGGCTTTTTTTCCTGTTCGCGACCAGCAGCGGAAGTCAAAAGCTCGCGGCGGGACGCCGCTCCCACAACAGCCAGGATCAAAGGCTCGCCCACAAGCCGGCCGGATCAGCGGGTGAACTCGGCGCGGATCCCGGGTCGGTACAACGTCCAGATGATCGCGCCGTGCAGGATCGCGACCAGCATCGCCGCCACGACCATCGCGGTTTTCATGGCCGACTGCAGGCTCTGGAACGCGGGGTCGATCTCCGCGATGTCGGCGCCAGCCATGTCGCTGGCTGACGACAGGAAATGGACGAAGAAGCCCGCACCGAGGAGGCCGAGCAAAGCGCTCGCTGCCAGGAGCAGCACGAAGCCCACGCGTCCCCACTCGTAACGCTTCAACAAGCCATACGAAACCACGGCGAACAGCGCCGAGGACAACAGCGACAGGAAGTTCAGCAGGCCGAGGTTGCCGAATATCCACGATATCGCCGGAGGCAATCGGGCCTCTGGTGCGACCGCGCCCAGCAGGTCGTGGACCAAGCGGTCGGCGGGCATGGCCAATAGCATCACGCCCTGCACGATTCCCGAGGCCACGCCCGCCAGGCCCAAGGCCAGCGAAATCCAGGCCATGACCGTGACGAATTCCGAGCGTTGCGCCGCCTGCATCGCCATCGCCTACTTCAGGTTTTCCTCGAACAGCTTCAGCACCCGCTTGTATTCGTCCAGCCAGGAATCGGCGCGGGTGAATCCGTGCCGTTCCAACGGGTAGGGCGCGATTTCCCAGTTGTCCTTGTGCAGTTCGATCAGCTTCTGGGTCAGCACCACCGAGTCGCGGAAGAACACGTTGTCGTCGATCATGCCGTGGGCGATCAGCAGGTGGTCCTGCAGGCCGGCGGCGTATTCGATCGGCGAGGACGCCTTGTAGGCGTCGGGATCCAGCTCAGGCGTGTTGAGGATGTTGCTGGTGTATTCGTGGTTGTACTGGGTCCAGTCCACGACCGGGCGCAGCGCGGCGCCGGCCTTGAACTTGCCGGGTTCGCGGAACAGGGCCATGAAGGTCATGAAGCCGCCGTAGGAGCCGCCGTAGATGCCGGCGCGGTCGCGGTCGCCCTGCTTGTTGGCGACCAGCCAGTCGAGGCCGTCCAGGTAATCCTCCAGCTCGGGATGACCCATGTTGCGGTAGATCGCGGTGCGCCAGTCGCGGCCATAGCCTTCGCTGCCGCGGTAATCCATGTCGAGGACGATATAGCCGCGCTGGACCAGCAGGTTGTGGAACATCTGTTCGCGGAAGTACGCCGGATAGCGCGCATGCACGTTCTGCAGGTAGCCGGCGCCGTGCACGAACATCACGATCGGGTAGTGCCTGCCCGGTTCCATCACCTGCGGCCCGTAGTATTTCGCCCAGACCTTGCCGGCGCCGTGTTGCGAGGGCACCTGCACGAATTGCGGCTCGATCCATGCGCGCGCCTTGAACGCCGGCGTGCGCGTGTCGGTCAGCGCGGTCGCCTTGCCGCCATCGATGCCGACCACGCTCAGCTGCGAAGGCAGGTAGCTGCCGGACCGGTGCAGCAGCAATTGCCGGCCGTCCGGCGACAGGGTGAAGTCCTCCACGCCGCCAAGGTCGGTGAGCTCGCGGACCTTGCCGCCTTCCGTGCGGCAGACCTCGTAACGGCCGGGCGCATTGCGGTTGCACAGGAACAGGAATCCGTCGCCAGCGGGCGTTGGTTGCGGCAGGGAGACTTCCCAGTTGCCGGAGGTGAGCTGCACGGGCTTGCCGGAATCGCGCTGGGTGTACAGGTGCGAATAACCGGATTGCTCGGACAGGAACCACAGCGTGCGGTTGTCCGGCAACCAGCCGAAGTCGTTGAAGCTCCAGTTGATCCAGGCCGGATCGGTCAGGCGATGGCGCGGCTGCAATTTGCCTGCGGCCAGATCCACGCTGGCGATCCAGCGGTCCTTGTTGTCGATCGCGCGCACCATTACCGCGGCGTTGCGGCCGTCGTCGCTCCAGCGCAGCAGCGAGGCCTCGCCGTTGTCGCCGCTGGTCGCCACCTGTACCTCGCGATTGCCCTTCAGCGGGTCCTTGCCGGCGGCCTTGCGCAAGTCCGCCAGCGGATCCCCGGCGATGCCGGGCAGGGCATCGAACTTCAGTTCGCGCGCGCTGGCGGCGGCCAGGTCGACCAGCCACAGCGTCTGCGCCAGCGGCGCATTGCGACCGACCCGGGTGCGCACTTCCTGGAATTCCTCGTAGCCGGATTCGGTCACGTACCTGGGCAGCTTGCCGGCCTGGCCGGCGTCGGCGCCTTTCTTCTGCGTGGCCACCAGCAACCAGCGCGCATCGGGGGACATCGCGCTGTCCACGATCTCGACTTCATCGCCCAGGTATACCGGCGACGGCGCGCGGCTGGGGTCGGCCTTGCGCCAGGTCTCGCTCTGCTGGCGCATCGCTTCGCGCTGGGCTTTGTCGCGAGCCAGGGTCTCGATCGTGCGCAGTTGCTGCTCGCGCAACGCGTCGGCCTTGGGCTTGGCCGCGGGATCCTTCTCGGCCTTGACCAGCGCGGCCTGGGCCACGCCGCCGCCCGGAGTCCAGCGATACCACTGGTTGCCCACGCGCCAGACCAGCCCGCCGTCGCTGGAAAACCGCGGCTGCGATTCCTCGTCGTTGCTGCGAGTCAGCTGTTGCAGCGCACCGCTGCGCAGGTCGCGGACGAAGACATCGCCATTGCGCACGAAGGCCATGCGCTGGCGCTGCGCGTCATAGACGGGTGCGGCGGCATCCAGGCGATCGCGCTCGCCATCGGCCACGCGTTGCGCGGCGCCGCTCCCCGCGAGGGCCGGCTCCAGCGTCTGCCGGAAGGTGTCGCGGATCGGGCTGCCTTCGCGCTTGAGCTGGTACTGCACGTTCTTTCCATCCCACGCCCACCACGCACTTTCCACCGGCGGGCCGATCCAGTCGGGGTCGGCCATCGCCTGTTCCATGGTCAGCGGCCCGGTCTCCTGTGCGGACGCATGCGCGACGAACAGGAAAGGCAATGCAAGCAACAGTGCAGGCAGGCGGGCCGACAGGCAGGGACGCATGGTTTTTTCCGTTGGATAGGCTGAACGGCAAGGGTAACAGTCCGGGTGGATCGGCCGACCCGGCCAGTGGTCATGCCGCTGGCTGAACGCCTGCGGTTCCTTCGTCACGCCATTTCCTACACAATCCACGCGCCCTCGGCTGTCGCTACGCGCGCAAGAGGCGGGACCGCCAGGCCGGGGAGGCCGGCGCTGGCCCGGACAACTACAGGAGAGCGCAACGCAATGTCGGCAGTCGTCCAATCTTCGACCGGATCGTTCCGGCCGCAGCCGCTGGCTGTCGGCAGAGGCGATCGCACCGTGGTGCTCGACGGCAACGGACGTATCGACCTGGACACCTTCCTCGCCCACGTGCGCGGCGTCGCCGCCGTGCTGCCGGCGGGGCGGCATGCGGTCAACCTGTGCGAGGACCGCTACCGTTTCCTGGTGACGTTCTGCGCGGTCGCGCTGCGTGGCCAGGTCACCTTGCTGCCGCCTTCGCGCGCGCCCGCGGTGGTCACCGACGTGCTGGCGCAGTACGCCGACAGCTACAGCCTGGGCGATGGCCTGGTCGAGGCAGTGCCGCCCGGGCATTGGCGGCTTCCCGAACCCCTGCCTTCGCTCGCAGGCGAAGTGCCGGCGATCGACGAGAGCGCCGTGGTCGCGATCGGCTTCACTTCAGGCAGCACCGGCCAGCCCAAGCCCAACCCGAAGACCTGGGCCGCGTTCCGCGCCAGCACCGGGCAGAACCTGGCGGCGCTGGAAAGCCTGTGGCAGGGGCATGCGCTGGCGAACGTCGTGGCGACGGTGCCGCCGCAACATATGTACGGCATGGAGTTGTCGGTGCTGCTGCCGCTGCTCGGCCCCGCCGGCCTGCATGTGGGGCGGCCGTTCTTCCCGCAGGACGTGGCCCGGGTGCTGGACGAGACCCCCGAACCGCGACTGCTGGCGACCACGCCGGTGCACCTGCGCGCGCTGGTCGAATCCGGCGTGCGCCTGCCCCCCTTGTGCGGCATCGTTTCGGCGACTGCACCGCTGTCGCAGGAACTCGCCGCGGCCGCGGAAGAACGCTTTGGCTGCGAAGTGCGCGAGGTGTTCGGTTCGACCGAGACCTGCGTGATCGCGCGCCGTCGCACCGCCCGCGAAACCGCGTGGACGCCGTTGCCGGGGATCGCCATGCAGCCGCGGCCCGACGGCACCCTGGTCAGCGCGGCGCACCTGCCGCTGCCGGTGACGCTGGCGGACCTGGTGGAACTGGAGGACGACGGCCGTTTTCATTTGCGTGGCCGCCAGTCCGACCTGCTGGAAATCGCCGGCAAGCGGGCTTCGCTCGGCGACCTGACCCGGCGCCTGCTCGCCATCCCCGGCGTGGTCGACGGAGTGATGCTGCAACCCGGCGAAGGAGATGCGCGTGGCGTGGCGCGCGTGGCCGCCCTGGTCGTGGCTCCCGGGTTGGACGAGGAAGCCATCCTGGCGGCGTTGCGCGAGAGCATAGATCCGGTGTTCCTGCCGCGACCGCTCGTGCGCATCGCGGCGTTGCCGCGCAGCGAAACCGGCAAGCTGCCACGCGCGGAATTGTTGAGACTGTTGCGAATGTAGGAGCGGGCCCTGCCCGCGATGCTCTTGCGCAATCTGACCGAAGAGCATCGCGGGCAGGGCCCGCTCCTACAACAGCCTCGGCAGCACTTCAACCATGCACGCCGTCGATTTCCACGCTCAGTTCGCGGCGGCAGATCGCCGCATGCAGGAGGATCCGCGGGACGCGGTCGCCAAAGCGCTGATCCAGGAATCCGGCCACGGTCGGCAGGTCGCCTTCATCGCGCACGTAGACCTTGAGTCGCGTGCCCGGGCCGAATTGCGCCGGCAGGAAAGGCGCGTGGTGGCGCGCCGCGTCGAGCAGGGCATCGAAATTGGCCAGGGTTTCTTCCATCTGGGCCAGCAGTTCGCCGGTATGTTGCGAGGCATGGCCGACGATGCTGGCCGTGCCAGACAACAGCAGCGGCATGCTGCCGCCGGGCGGGGGCAGCATGGCCCGGGCGAAGCTCGGCGCCTGCCGGCCATACTGGCGCGGATAGCGATAGGCGCTGACCTGCCGCGGGTTTTCCACCGGAGTGCCTGCTTCGCATGCGGAAAGCCAGTAGATCTGGATCACCCGTTCGTCGTCGCAACGGCCGATCGCGGTCGCCGCCGGCAGGGTGGAGGCATCGAAATCGCCCATGCCTCGCGCGCGGCCGACGCAGAACTGCCGATAGCGTTCCGCATCGCCGTCGCCCAAGGTGATGGCGTCCAGGTAATTCCAGATGCGCAACAGGCGGGGCGTGGCGCTGCGGCCGACGAAGGCGATCAACTGCGAATAAGCGAGTTCCGCGGCGGCGCCGATGCCGACCTCGCGTTCGTCGATCTCGATCGCGCCGAACGACAGCTGTCCGTCGCTGGCCCAGGCGATGTTGCCTTCGCGGCCATGGCTGACCGGTGAGCGGGTGCGCCAGACCTCGAATGGCGACCAGCCATGCGGTTGCAGGGGCACGCGCAGGTAGCGCGGGTCATCGTTGCGCGGCGCGTCGTTGCCGAAACCCAGCACCGCCAGCACGTCGTCGCCCTGCAGCAATGCCTCGGGCGAATCGGCTTCCACGTAGTCCACGTCCAGGCGCGCGTGCGGCGCGATCGCGGGCAGCTGCGTACCCATTGGCCGGCTCATGGGTTGCCTTCCTGCAGGGTGTCGCCGCCGAAGACCTCGCCGACCTGGCGCTTCCTGCGCAGCCAGCCGCGGAACGCGCGCGGCGCCAGTTGCAGCGCGTTGAGGGCGTAGATCAGGCGGAACAGGCGCAGCCGGCGCAGCACTGGCTTGTTGTCGAACACGTCGCCGGCGAGCATGGAGATCACCGCCTGTTCGATCTGGAAATCGTTGCGCGGGCGCGCGAACAGGCGCTCCATCACCGGCGTGTTGAAGCGGTAGATGAACCAGGAAAAATGTTTCAGCCCGCGCTTCAGGCGTTTTTCCATGGCCCGTTGCCGCCGCCGTTCGCTGGCCGCGTCGCGCAAGGCGCCGTCGACCACGTCCGCCGCCTGCTCGGCGCTGTTCATGCCCAGGTACACGCCGGAGGAGAACACCGGGTCGATGAACGCATAGGCATCGCCGACCATCACCCAGCCCGGCCCGTGCATCCGGGTGCATGCATAGGAATAGTTGCCGGTGGCGTGGACCGGGGCCACCCGTTCGGCTTGCTGCATGCGCGTCCATACCGATGGGGTCGCCTGCAGGGTCCGCATCAGGAAGGCTTCATTGTCGCCGCGGCGCTGCTTGAGGTATTCGGGGAAGCACACCGCGCCGACGCTCATCACGTCGTCGCGCAGCGGGATCAGCCACATCCAGCCATGGGCGAAGCGTTCCACGGTGATGTTGCCCGCATCCGGCCCCTCGCGGCGACCGACCCCGCGGAAATGGCTGAAGATCGCCGCCGACTGGTGCAGCGCGTTCTTCCGTTTCAGCTTCAGCTTGCCGCCGAGGAAGGTGTCGCGACCGCTCGCATCGACCAGGTAGCGCGGGGCGAACGCCAGCGCCTCACCTTCGGCGCCGCGCGCATGGACCATGCGGGGACGGCCATCGGCGGCGAACTCGACTTTCTCCACCGCCACCTGCATGCGCGCATCCACACCGTTCTCCACCGCGTTGCGGAACAGCAGCAGGTCGAATTCCTCCCGCTTGACCTGGTAGGCATGCGGGAAGCGGGGATTGAGGGCGCGATCGAAGCGGAACACGTTGACGCTGCTGGCGTCGTCCTGCAGCGGGAAGTCCGCGCCGGGCTTGAACACGCCGATCTCGCGCACCTGGTCCAGCACGCCCAGACGTTCGAGAATGGGCAGGTTCATCGGCAGCAGCGATTCGCCGATGTGGAAGCGCGGGTGCACGCCTTTTTCCAGCAACACCACCTTCCAGCCCTCGCGCGCCAGCAAGGTGGCGGCGGTCGTGCCGGCGGGACCGCCGCCGATCACCAGCACGTCGACCGCCATCGCATCCTTCGCCACGGCGGCGCCCGACGCCGCGGCCTGCCCTGCCTGGGCGCCCATGTCCATGTGCGGCTGCGCGTTGGCGGAGTCGGCTCCGGTCATCCTGGCAAAACCATCTGTGTTCGGCGTTCATGGGGAACAGGGGCGCATGATAACGCGGCGCCCGCGGGCGCCGGTTGCCAAGGCGGCGCGGATACCGGATCGTGTTGCCCTGTCACCCATGGAAGCCACCGGATGTCCCCGCAAACCGCAGCCGAACGCGAACTCGCGCAATTGCTGGTCGAAAGCCTGAACCTGGAAGACGTCGAAGCCGGCGCGATCGACCCCGAGGCGCCGCTGTTCAACACGGGCCTGGGCCTGGATTCGATCGATGCGCTGGAACTGGCGCTGGCGATCAGCAAGCGTTACGGCTTCCAGCTGCGTTCGGACAACGACGAGAACCGTCGTATCTTCGCCTCGCTGCGCGCCCTGTCCGCGCATGTCGAAACCAGCAAGGCCGGTTGAACCGGCAGGCACGGCGCCTGCGATCCCACCTGCGCTGCTGATGGGCTTGCGGGTGGCGCTGCTGGTGGCCTATCCGCTGCTCACCCACCTGGCAAGCGCGCGCGGCGATGGCGCATGGGCGGCGCTGGCCATGGCCGAC
>Ga0307414_10000765_pt1 | contig 16475 bp, 12 predicted proteins | sample DK1Ometagenome_FD_203804 | JGI IMG/M metagenome (GOLD analysis project Ga0307414, IMG submission 203804) | Maize rhizosphere microbial communities from greenhouse at UC Davis, California, United States - DK15-O-3 | ecosystem: Host-associated > Plants > Roots > Rhizosphere > Soil | place: USA... | reverse complement strand
ATCCGATAGACCTGAACCATACCCATCCGGAGGATTTAAAAAAACTGATCTGCCTGTCTCCGCTTCAAATCAGCAGCTTTTTCAGGTACCTCTCCCAGAATGGTAAATTAATAGATCTGCTCGAATTACAATCCATTCCCGATTTCGATCTGGAAACGATAGAGCGGCTTCTGCCCTTCGTGACCTTAAATCCTGCTACCGCTTACAGCCAGCTAAACCTGAAGAACCTTTACCAGCAAGGTAGCAGTCAGATTATGCTCAGGTATGGCAGGCTTCTGGAACAACAAAAAGGTTTCAGAAATCTGGCCGGAAGCCGATATCTTGGAAGTCCTGATAAATTGCTGCTGCGTTATAAATATCAATATTCAGATATTCTTTCTGCATCGCTGCTTTTGAAGAAAGATGCCGGGGAAACCCTGTTTAATGGAAAACATGTTATAGATTTTCTCTCCGGAAATATTGCCCTTTACAAATACCGGCGCATCCGCAAGCTGATCATCGGAGACTATAGCTTGCAATTCGGACAAGGACTTAGTCTCTGGTCCGGATTCTCTTTTGGAAAAGGCCCGGATGTGACCAGCGTCGCGAGTAAAGATGTCGGTCTTAAAGCCTATACTTCCACTAGTGAAGGTTCGTTTTTCCGGGGCATTGCCGGTACAGTTCAGCTCTATGGCAATCTTTCTTTTACGCCATTCTTTTCTTTTCGAAAGCGTGATGCCAGCCTGAAGGTCATGTCGGATGGCGACATAAGCCTCAGTACCATTAGTGAAAGTGGCCTTCACCGGACTCAGACAGAAATAAAGAACAGAAAAACACTCAGTCAACAGGTCTATGGCCTTGTGCTGCAATATCTGGGTGAGCAATTCAGTGCAGGTTTTGTGGGTTATCAATCCAGTTATGGACATTCTTTTAGCAATGGTACTCCGGCTTATAAGAAGTATCATTTTTCGGGCAATAAGCTTAGTAATATCGGTTTTCATTACAATTACACCTTCCGGAACGTCTATTTTTACGGAGAGATAGCTCAGAGTTTTCCTGGAGGTGCTGCCTTCCTGCAGGGTGCCATGGCCAGTATCTCTCCCCGGTTGTCTGCGGTCTTTGTTTATAGAAATTACGACAAGGATCACCATAATTTCTTTAGTCAGGCGATAGGCGAAGCCTCAGAAACAGCCAACGAGAAAGGGGCTTATCTTGGCTTAAATTTCAGTCCACATTCCCATTGGAAGCTCTCGGTTTATTTCGATTACTTTAAGTTTCCCTGGCTAAAATACAGGGTAGATTCCGCATCTGCGGGATATGAGATATTGGCTCAGTTAAGGTATACGCCAACTAAAAAACTCCAGATTACTGCCCGGTTTAAAACGGAACACAAACAACAGAATCCAGATGCAGGAAGTGTTGTTCCGGCTCTTGTCCCCTTAGTAAAAACAAACTACCGGCTGGAATGTAACTGGCAATTTCATAGAAAATTCAAATCCCAGCAACGTATAGAACTCGTTCAATATCAGAAGGGTAGAAAAAACGCAGAGCTGGGCTATCTGGTGTACCAGGACCTTGATTATTCGCCTTTATCTTCAAAACTATCCGGCAATGTCAGACTGGCTTATTTTAATACCGCTTCTTACAATTCCAGGGTCTATGCTTATGAAGATGATGTATTGTCCGGCTCAGGTTCCGGTGGCTATTATGGAAAGGGCATTAGGACCTATCTAAACCTCCGCTACCGTTTGCTGAGAACGCTGGACCTTTGGGGAAGGTATGCCCTCTATTTTTATCAGGATAAAACGGTTATTGGTTCTGGTCTGGACGAGATCATGGGAAGTAAGAAATCCGACCTGAAGTTTCAGGTCCGCTATCAGTTTTAGGTGATGAGTTTTCCTTATCGAAAAGCCTTAACCTTTTTGAGTATGCTGATCCCTTATGCTGCAGGGATTATCTTTTTCTATGATTTCAATTCCACCCTTAGCAAGACAGTTTTAATCTCGATCAATCTGGGCTTATTTACCGTCCTGCTGGTTATAAATAGCCGCTATCAGGAATTTAAAGCTTATCATTTCAAAACCTTTACCGGGTTCGTTTTCCAATTGCTCCTCTTCTTTTTTGGTGGATTATCCTGCATCAGCCACAACCAATTTCTAAGACCAGATTATTTTACAAAGGTCCCTTCCGGGTATTTGAAGCTGAGAATCAATGATGAACCTCAATATAAAGGCGGACTATTGAGGTTCAAAGCAAGTGTACTGTTGGCCTACCAGGTCAACATAGTAGCCGACCAGCAGGGGAAATACCTTCTTTCTACCCCTGTTTCAGGAAGCATCATGGTCGCTATAAAAACACCTCTTGCAGCTGCATTGAAGCTAGGTTACGGGGATGAACTGATTATTCCTTCCCGGTTTTCGGAAATCAGGCCTCCGGATCAACCCTCCGAATTTGATTTTAAGTCCTGGCTCGCCACACAAAACATCTATCAGCAAACTTTCCTGAAAGCACATCAATACTTAAAAATAAAAGGAAATAATGGCAACCCAGTTCTGAGATTCGCCTTAGAACTGAGGAAAGGACAGGTAAAACGGTATGCCAGCCTGATCAAAAATAAGGAGGCCATCGCCCTGGCTTCCACACTAATTCTGGGTTATCGTGCAGATCTGAGTAAGGAAACCCTGGACATTTATTCCAAAACAGGCACCATTCATGCTTTATCCGTTTCAGGCATGCATGTTGGATTGATTTATATGGTTCTAAATGTTTTATTCAGTTTCCTGAATTCGCTCAAAAAAAAAGCACTATTGAAGCTGATCCTGATCCTTCCAATCCTTTGGTTTTATGCGCTGTTAACTGGTCTCTCCCCTTCCGTACTTCGATCTGTGGTGATGCTTTCGGTATTTCTGATCGCGAAATCATCTTCCAGACAAGCAAATAGCTATAATATTATTGCTTTTAGCGCTTTCGGTATCCTTGTTTATAATCCATTTCTCCTTTGGGATGTTGGTTTTCAGCTTTCCTTTTTAGCCGTTACCGGTTTGATTTATCTGCAACCAAAAATTCAGCAGTGCTGGTATATTGAAAACAAATGGCTCCACAAGTTATGGGGATTGATGGCCATGTCCTTTGCAGCGCAGCTCTTTACCTTTCCTGCTTCGGTTTACTATTTTCATCAGTTCCCGCTGTATTTTTTACTCAGCAACCTGTTTATTATTCTCCCTATTGCATTGCTGATGTATCTTGGGATCCTCATTCTTTTTCCTGGTTTTGATTTTTTAGCGCCCGTTTTTGAATGGCTGATCAATTTTACAAACCTGGGCCTTCTGTGGATTGCAAACCTTCCTTTCGCTAGTTTATCGGGTATATGGATCAGTAAAACAGAACTTGTATGGTTATGTTTGGCCCTAACCTTTCTCGTCATAGCCTGGGTTCATTTTCAAAAAAAGGCATTGTTCGCTGCTATCGGATCGTTTCTGATTTTACAAAGTTGTCTTAGTTATGATCAGTTGAGCGCTTACCATCAAAGAAAAATCATCAGATTTAAGATTCCCAAACAACAGGCAACAGCCTACCTGTTTTCAAATCACGCGATGATCTGTACGACTCTAAAACAGGGCGACAAAGCCTTTGTCTATTTTATACAACCAGCTTTGGATCAACACAAAATAAAGTTCGTAAAACTGGTCCCTCCATGAGCCTGATTCTTTGTAAAAAAGAGTGAGCTGCTGATACATTTCCGGAGCTTGAGTATCATGGTTTGACCTCCTTGGAAACAAAGACCTGACCGCTTGCAGAAATGCTCATTTCTACTTCAATTTATACGCGTTGCTTACCCGCCTTTAACACGCTTCTGACCGAGTTAGCACCGAGTATAGACCGAGCTTAGACCGAGGTTAAAGTGAGGTACCCTAAAACGAGTTTCAAAGCAGTTCCGACATGGTATTTTTGCTTATTCCGGATATGGCTTTACCTACGAAAATGGTTTGATTTCGGCGATATTCCTGATAGCGCTTTACACGCTACCGAGATTTCCTGGATAGCAGTCCCCTCTGGACAGGTCTCTGTTAGGGGTTGCCGAAGGGTTGGCGGCGTCAAAGGCCTAATCAACCGTCACCAACCCTTCGGCAACCCCTCTCCAACCCCTCAGCAACAGCAACGCCTATACAACTACAAACAAAATATAATCCCTTTTCCCCTAACACCAATGACTTAGTTTATTTACTTTTGGTGTAAATAAATATTTATTCCCGAACGATCATGACAGCGCCTTTAGTTTTATATTCGGTTGAGCAACGCATTGCGACCATCTCCATTAACCGCCCGGAAAAGCGCAATGCTTTAAATCCGGAGCTGGTGAATCTGCTAACAGAAACTTTGTTACGCGCTTCAGAAGACGAAGAAGTTAAAGTGATTGTGCTCAAGGCCAATGGAACAACCTTTAGTGCAGGAGCTGACCTGGCCTACCTTCAACAGCTGCAACAAAACAGCTATGAGGAAAACCTTGCAGATTCAGAAAACCTGAAGCGCCTGTTTACGACCATTTACTATTTACCGAAGGTGGTTATTGCCCAGGTGGAAGGACATGCCATTGCCGGAGGCTGTGGATTGGCTACCGTATGTGACATTACCTTCTCTGTTCCTGAGGCAAGTTTTGGTTATACTGAGGTCAAATTGGGTTTTGTACCAGCGATTGTATCCTGCTTTCTGCTTAGAAAAACTTCAGAAACCATTGCCAAAAGAATATTGTTTACTGGTGAATTGTTCTCTGCACAACAGGCATTGGACTATGGTCTGATTACTTTTGTAACAAACAAGGAGGATATTGATCTTAAAGTGAAAGAATTTGCATTAAGTTTGTGTACTGAAGCCTCTGCAAATTCGTTAATGGTAACCAAACAACTGATTGGGCAAACCACCAACCCTGAATTGGAAAACAGCCTTTCCCTCGCTGTACAGATCAATGCAAGGGTTAGAGAAAGTGCCGATTTCAAAAAAGGTGTTGCTGCCTTTATCAGCAAAGAGAAAATTAATTGGTAAGTTTAAATAAACAAAAAAACTATTATATGTTAACATCTATCAAAACCGGCGTTTTAGCTGCAATCTTAGTAAGTACAGCCATCTTCGCTCAGGCACAAAAGAAAATTACTGAAGGAACTGTAACCATGGGAATCAGTTATGCATTGACTCCTGAACAGGAACCAATGGCGGCCATGTTGCCTACTGAAACCAAAGTTAAATTCAATGGCAACATCTCGAGATTTGAATTGCAGCAAGGTCCGGCTACGATCACTGTGATCTCTGATAATATCGCATTGAATTCACTGGTATTAATCGACGTTCCGGTAGCGCAAATGCAAATTGCAGTAAAAGGAACTAAAGAAGATTATGAAAAAGAAAAAGCCAATGATCCTAAGTTCAGTGACTTTAAAGCAACAGGTGAAAAACAAACCATTTTAACCTACAGTGCAGAAAAATACACTTATAAAGATGACAAAGGTGCGACTTATGAATTGTGGGCAACCAACGACATCGAACTTCCTGCAGGATTAATGGGACAGGAATTTAAAGACGTAAAAGGTACGCCAATCAAATTTACCAGGTTCAACCGCGGCGTAAAATCTACGGCAACGATAAAAGCCTTTACAGAAGAAAAAGCAGGTCCATTTACCTTAGATGTTCCTAAAGGATATGAACTTAAAACAATGGAAGAAGTAATGCAAATGCAAGGTGGAGGTCAATAACATCCACTAAAATGTTCAAAAGCCTTATTTTTTTTATTAGATTCTACATTTTCTGGTTGTTATTTTTCTTTCTCGACCGGCTGATGTTTCTTCTTATTTATCATAAAAAGCTTGCCATGGTTCCCCTTTCGGAGACCATGGCAACTTTCTATCATGCCATTTCATTAGACCTCTCTATGGCGGCATATCTGGCCATTATTCCAATGGGAGGTTTTATCTACTGGTTCTTAAGCGGTAGAAAAGTAGTAGAGCTCAAATGGATCTCGACCTATAACATTGTCCTGATTGTGCTGTTCAGCATCATCTCGGTCATTAATTTCAACATTTACAGGGAGTGGGGAAGTAAGGTCAATGCGAAAGCTATTGGTTTTGCCATTTCGACACCTACTGAAGCCCTGGCTTCCAGTGCTTCCTCTCCTATCGGATTATCCCTCGCCTTATTGGTGTTAATCATCGCCCTGAGTCTGTTTATGCAGCGATGGATCGTTTCCCGAAAACTAACCTTTGGCAACAATCCGGTTTGGTTACGTGCAGTCGTTTCCGTGCTGTTGGTTGCCTTGACCTTTCTTCTGATCCGTGGAGGCCTCAGGGGTTCTCCGATTACCCAGAGTATGGCTTATTTTTCGAAAGAACAACTGCTCAATCAGGCCGCGGTAAATACAGAATGGAACCTCCTCAGAAGTTCTCTTTCGGAGCGAATGGCCAGCACAAATCCATACGTTTATTTTGAGCCCAAAAAGGCGGATCAGTTCGTTAAAGACCTTTATACTGTTGAAAAAGACAGTACCATTCAAATTCTTAAAACCAGCAAACCCAATATCGTTCTGGTGATCATCGAAAGCTTCACCGCCGACCTGACCCAAACGCTGGGTAACGAAACGGGAATTACCCCGCACTTCGACAGCCTGATGCACAAGGGGATATTGTTTGATCGTGTATATGCATCCGGAAACCGAACCGATAAAGGGATTATTGCCTCTTTAGCGGGTTTTCCCACACTCGCCTCGGGTAGCGTAGTGAAATGGCCGGAGAAGATGCAGAAACTACCTGCGATCTCCCAGTCGCTTTACAAGAACGGCTACCAAACCTCTTTCTATTATGGAGGAGAATCCGAATTCGACAATTACAAAGCTTTTATCCTCAGTCATGATTACCAGAGGCTAATTGATAAAAATAATTTCAAAGGAACGGGATTGCAGTCCACCTGGGGAAAATATGATGAAACCGTCTTTGCCAGGCAATTAACGGATATGAATTCAGAAAAACAACCTTTCTTTTCTACCCTGCTGACGCTGACCAATCATGAACCGTACAGCCTTCCGGGGAAAGCAAAATTCGGGAATTCCGACAATGTGGCTAAATTTAAAAGCACCGCATATTACACGGATTCCTGTATCAATGCTTACCTGAACAATGCCAAAAAAGAAAGCTGGTACCAGAATACCCTGTTCATATTTGTAGCAGACCATGGCCATGTACTTCCAAAACAGGCGCATGAGATTTACAGTCCTGAGCGCTATCACATTCCACTTCTTTTTTATGGAGAAGTGATCAAAGATGAATTTAAAGGACGTAAGTTCAGCAATGTAGGCTCACAGATAGATATTGCAGCCACATTATTGGCACAATTAAAAATTCCTTCAAAGGAATTTATCTGGAGCAAAAACCTGCTCAACCCCTATACCAAACCCTTCGCTTATTTTAGCTGGGACAATGGAATGGGCTTTATCGATAACCAGCAATGTGTTACCTTTGATAATGTAGGTAAAATGATTTTAGACAACAGCAACCCCAAAGACAAGGTCAAAACAGCTCAGCTGCTTGACCATGCCAAATCATACCTTCAAAAAGTATATCAGCAATTTATAGAATTATAAAAATGAACTTTAAAAACCTCTTTTTTAAGCTGACCGTCATTATCTTTCTTGGATATTGCGGACAAAGCCATGCACAGAAACAGTCTGACCTGAAATGGGCTAAGGATGGTAATTCCTACTATCAGGAGAAAGACGGAGATATTATTTCCGTCACTTTGCCAAAAAGCGAACAGAAGGTAATCCTGGACAGGGGCTTCCTTTATTCTAATGCTGCCAGCGGACTGGGCGAGATTAAGGATTTCCAAATCTCTGAAGATGGCAGTAAAATATTGATCTATACCAATAGTAAAAAGGTTTGGAGATACGAGACCAGAGGCGATTATTTTGTCGCGGATCTGAAAACCAAAGAACTGATCAAGATCGGTAAAGACAAACCAGCTTCTTCTTTAATGTTTGCGAAGTTTTCTCCGGACGGAAGCAAAGTAGCCTATGTAAGTAAACATAACCTATATGTAGACGACCTGGCATCCCGCAGCACCAAAACCTTGACCACAGATGGTACGGATCGCCTGATCAACGGTACATTTGACTGGGTTTACGAAGAAGAATTTGATTGCAGAGATGGATTCAGATGGAGCCCTGATGGAAAAACGATTGCCTACTGGCAGTTGGATGCCAGCAAAATCAGGAACTTCCTGATGATCAACAACACGGATTCTATATATTCGTTTAACGTTCCGGTAGAATATCCTAAAGTTGGACAGGATCCTTCTTCCTGTAAAGTAGGTGTGGTAGACATCAATACTGCGACGACCAAATGGCTGGACGTTCCCGGAGATCACATTCAGAACTATATTCCAAGAATGGACTGGATTCCGAACACGAATGAAGTCATCCTTCAGCAGCTAAACAGAGAACAAAATGTAAGTAAACTTTTTGTGGCCAATGCGCAGTCGGGAGCGGTAAAAAACATCTATACAGAAACGGATAAAGCATGGATTGATGTAGCTCAGGGATGGGAATGGATCAATGAAGGCAAAGAATTCATCTGGGCAAGTGAAAAAGACGGATGGCGCCACCACTACCGCATCAGCAAAGACGGTAAAAAAGAAACATTGATCACTAAGGGTGATTACGATGTGATCGAGAAGGCTTTGATCGATGAGAAAAATAATTTATTTTATTTTATGGCCTCGCCAGAGAATGCTACTCAGAAATACCTGTTTAAAACAAAACTAAGTGGTGGTGGCAAAGCAGAAATGGTTACCCCTTCTATCCTGCCGGGAACACATAGCTATGAGATCTCTCCGAATGGAATTTTTGCACGTCACCAGTACACCAATGCCACAGTCCCACCACTGACAGAGTGGATGAAGCTGACTACTTTAAATCCATTCACCATGGATGGCAGCATCACCAACCAGCTGGGCAGGGTAAAACCACCAAAAAATCAGGTGGAGTTCTTTAAAGTAACGACCGAAGACGGGGTGATTCTGGATGGCTGGATGAAAAAACCGGATAATTTTGACCGTACTAAAAAATATCCTGTTGTATTTTATGTGTATGGTGAACCAGCTTCACAAACCGTAACAGACACTTATGGTGCCGGACGTAACTTCCTTTATGCAGGCGATATGGCTAAAGATGGTTACATCTATATTTCGATAGAAAACCGTGGTGCACCTGCTCCAAAAGGCAGAGAATGGCGTAAAAGTATATATAAAAACATTGGTACGCTGAACATCCGTGATCAGGCAATGGCGGCCAAAAAGATTCTGGAATGGCCATTTGTAGATAAAGACAGGGTTGCGGTATGGGGATGGAGCGGCGGTGGTTCTTCCACTTTAAACCTGTTGTTCCAGTATCCTGAAATCTATAAAACAGGGATTGCAATTGCAGCAGTAGCCAATCAGCTGACCTACGACAATGTTTACCAGGAACGTTATATGGGATCTCCTTTAAAATCAACTGAAGCGTATGTAAAAGGATCTCCGATCAGTTATGCAAAGAACTTAAAGGGAAATCTTTTGTACATCCATGGTACAGGTGACGACAATGTCCATTATCAAAATGCAGAAATGCTGATCAATGAACTGATCAAATACGGAAAAGTATTCCAGATGATGGCTTATCCGAACAGGACGCACAGCATCAGCGAAGGGCAAGGCACCTTCCAGCATCTGGCCCTGACTTACACGCAGTTCCTTCAAAAAAACTGTCCTCCGGGAGGGAAATAAAATAACAAAATAAAAGGATGGTCTGTAATTTACAGGCCATTTTTTTTTGTCAAAAACACGAAAATCGGGAATATATCGTTAATATGGCGCAAATTTTGATATGTGTTGCACATCTCTGTTATAACACGTAATATAAAAGGAGTTTTTTAATATAATCTGATCATACCTACACTAATTAATGGATAAAACAGCTGAAACTCCAGCCCATATCAAAAAAGAAGTCAAAACTCCCGGAAAGCTCAGCAGGATGTTTTTGTCATTCTATGATGTATGTCAATTCGTCACGCGCTTCTTTAAGGAAGGTTTTCTTCCTCCTTATGAAGGAAAAGAACTGATGAGGCAGTGTTATGATATTGGTTACCGCTCACTGGCTTTAATTTCTTTGACCGGATTTATTACCGGAATCGTATTTACCAAACAATCCAGGCCTTCACTGGCCGAATTTGGAGCCACTTCCTGGCTTCCCTCTCTGGTAGGTATTGCCTTACTCAGAACACTTGCTCCCCTCCTGACCTCGCTTATTGCTGCAGGAAAAGTAGGCTCCAGTATCGGTGCAGAGTTAGGCTCTATGCGGGTAACAGAACAAATTGATGCCATGGAGGTTTCGGCAACGAACCCTTTCAAATTTCTGGTTACGACCAGGGTACTGGCAGCAACCATCACCATTCCTATCCTGACTTTCTACACGGCAATGGTGGGAATGTTGGGCGCGCTGTTAAATGTTTCTCTTTTTGAAGATACCAGTGCCAGGGCATTTTTTCAGATGTCGTTGGAATCGATTACCTTTTTGGACATTACCGCTTCCACGGTTAAAGCCATCATCTTTGGCTTTACCATTGGCATTGTGGGATGCTATCAGGGCTATAACTCGTCAAAAGGAACAGAAGGTGTGGGTAAAGCGGCCAACTCCGCAGTAGTAATTGGCATGTTCCTCATCTTTATTGAAGAGATCATCTCCGTACAATTTTTTAGTCTATTCAGAACCTGATCTTTTAAATAATGGAACAAAAGAAAGCAACTGATAGAGATCAGGAAAAAGTAATAGAAGTCAAAGGGCTTTATAAATCCTTTGGGAATTATGATGTACTTAAAGGTGTAGACCTGGATCTCCACCGTCGGGAAAACCTCGTTGTACTTGGAAAATCAGGAACCGGAAAATCAGTATTGATTAAAATCCTAGTTGGCTTACTTAGCCCGGACGAAGGAGATGTCAAGGTATTGGGTCAGCAGGTAGATCAGATCAGCTATAAAGAACTTCTCGCATTGCGCCTGAAAGTAGGCTTTTCTTTTCAGAACAGCGCCTTGTATGATAGTATGACGGTTAGGCAAAACCTGGAATTCCCTTTGGTAAGAAACCAGAGAAAGCTGACAAAAGGAGAAGTGAACCAAGCCGTAGAACAGGTGCTTGATGCCGTGGGTTTATTGCAAACCATTAACCAGATGCCTTCGGAACTTTCCGGCGGACAAAGGAAAAGGGTGGGTATTGCCAGGACATTGATCCTTCAACCGGAAGTGATGCTTTATGATGAGCCTACCGCAGGACTGGATCCCATCACCTGTCTGGAAATCAATAGCCTGATCAATGAAGTACAGGAACGCTTTCATACCAGCTCGATTGTCATCACCCATGATCTCACCTGCGCAAAAGCAGTAGGCAACAGGGTAGCGATGCTGCTGGATGGTAAATTTGAGCGCCAGGGAACCTTTGAAGAAGTATTTAACACCAGTGATGAACGGGTGAAACCATTTTACGATTATAATTTTATACAATAACAATATGCAGGTAACAGACACGCGTCGCAAAGTAACAGTGGGAGTATTCGTAGCCCTTGGATTGGTTATTTTTGTATTAGGAATATTTACGCTGGGCAGTCAAAAGAAGTCTTTTGTAAAAAGCTTCACTGTTGATGTTGTTTTTAATGATATCCAGGGATTAAAAGCAGGAAACAACGTTTGGTTTTCGGGCGTAAAAATCGGAACGATCAAAAAGATTCAGTTCTTCGGAACCTCACAGGTACAAGTCTTCCTGAACATCGAAGAGGAAGCACATAAATATATCCACAAGGATGCGACCGCAACCATCAGCTCAGACGGGTTAATCGGAAACAAAATTATTGTGGTAACGGGTGGAACGCCTAAATTTCCTTTTGTAGAAGATGGCGACCGTCTGAAAGCGAGCAATGCCCTTTCTACGGACGACATCATGAAAACCTTCCAGGTGAACAATAAAAACCTGGTTGATGTAACCTCAGACTTTAAAATCCTCGCCAAAAATCTGGTAGAAGGAAAAGGTGCTGCCGGTGCTTTACTTGCTGATCAGCAAATTGCAGACAATTTTAAAGCGATTGTACAGAACCTGAAAGTGACTACGGAATCTGCCAATAAAATGGCGGTAGACCTGAATACATTTACTAGAAAAATGAATTCTAAAGGTGGTTTAGCAGATAAAATGTTGACCGATACGATGGTATTTTCACAGCTTCAGGCTTCGGTAAATGAACTGAAGAAAACCGCAAGTTCGGCAGCAGCAATGACGGAGAACTTAAACAAAGCTTCTTCAAAACTTACGCAATCAGACAATGCCGCAGGGATGCTGTTAAACGATCAGAAAACGGCAGAACAGATCAAAGCAATTATGCAGAACCTGGAAGGCAGCAGCAAGAAGCTGGATCAGAATATGGAAGCTTTACAACATAACTTTCTGTTAAGAGGATTCTTTAAGAAAAAAGCCAAGGCAGAAGCTGAGGCCGCAAAAGCAACAGAGAAACAGTAAAACTCAGGTTAAACCTCAATTCATCTGAATACCTGATGATCAGGATAAGAAAGGCAGTTTTCGATAGGAAAACTGCCTTTCTTGCTTTCGGCTATTTTACGGTCGGCTTAATGCTTAAAGCTGGAAATTTTGAACTGTTTTAGATCTACCCCTTCTTTTTTAAATAAGGTATTCACCATATCAACACTTTTAACAAAAGACAGTGAATCTATCCCCGGTTTGTTATTGTCTTTTTCATAACCGGCCATATAAAACTTATAGCCCTTTATCTTATTTAAATATGTTGAGCTGACGACCATTGGCAAATTGGTTAGCTTAGCCGGGCTTAAATCTGTTATCTGATCAAAACCTATCCCCCATGTGCTCACAAACGCATCTTTATACAATTCCGGATTCTTTTTAACCTTTGCTGAATCTTTAGGCAAGCGGTTCTCTTTATCAAACCCCATAAACCAAAGCGCTTTATTTCCTTTCTCTTTATCGAAAAGAATGCCCTTGTTGACAATGAACACATTTTTCCCGCCGCAATTCAGCAGCAAAAGGAAACCCAGGGAGTCTTTTTTCTTCACAAACTTCTCGGCATCTAAAGCATCAATCATGACATTCCTTACACTGCCCCCAATGTAACTACCTAAATTATTAGGCACCCACCCTGCCTGCACTGAACGATCATTGCTGTATATGAAAATCCGGCCCTGCAGTTTAAGCAGACTATCTATACTGGCTGTAGATTTAACCTTACTTTCTTTTATGCGCGTTCTGATCCCGTCAAAAAGCTTTTTATCCTCTTCCTTGATTTTATCTTTTTCATAAGAAATAAACATTCTGCCCAATGCCAATACGATAAGCAAAATAGAAGTACCGCTGATCAGCGTTTTTTGGTTCATGTCTGATGGATTGATCATTAAAGTTATACAGAAAATAACTATTTTTTCAGGCTTATCTAATGATAAAATTTCTCTATAACGGATAGGCCGTATCGCTCTTTGTTTCCGACAACACAAAGAAACTCTGAACCGTGCTTACATTTGGAAGCGTAGCTAACTTATGGCGTAAAAAAAGATGATAAGCATCCATATCACTTGTGGCAATGCGCAAAATAAAATCATAAGCACCCGTCATCTGAAAGCACTCCATCACTTCTTCAAATTTTGCCACTTCAGTTTCAAATTCTCCCAGGGTTTCCGCCGTATGTTCTTTCAGGAACACATGTGAAAATGCAATCAGGCTTCTATCGATCTTTTTGCGGTCGAGAATGGCTACGATGCGTTTGATATACCCCTGCTCTTTCAACTTCCGGATCCGTTCATGAACGGTAGCAATAGATTTCCTGATCTCAAAAGCGATCTCTTTATTGTTGAGTGTTGCGTCTTGCTGAAGCAACCTAAGAATTTCAACATCTGTAGGGTCGAGGCTATTTTGCATGTCTTTTATAAAATAGAGGTGTCGAAAAAAGAGACAATCAAGTTAGTTAAATAAAGAGGTTACTGTAAATAATAACATAAAATTAGTCATTTTCCATAAAATATTCAGCAAATAACACTAACCATTGTCATAAAAAACATAAATACAGAGTTTTGTTGTAAATAAACGCAATATAAAAATGCTAACTACAGAGAAAACTACCTCCGGTTTAACAGATACGCTGGCCGACAAATTTGAACATTTATGGCACCTGGTAGGCAATACGCCTATGCTTGAACTTCATTACAACTATAAAAACAAAGCAGGAAAGATCTACGTTAAATGCGAACATTATAACCTTACGGGTAGTGTAAAAGATAGAATGGCCCTGAATATCATGTATGAAGCCTATTGTTCCGGTGCTATCAATCCTGGCGATACCATCATCGAAGCAACCAGCGGAAATACCGGAATTGCCTTTGCCGCTATAGGACGCGCACTTGGCCATCCTGTTAAAATCATCATGCCAAATTGGTTAAGCAAGGAAAGAATAGACATTATCCGAAGCATGGGTGCAGAAGTGATCTTAGTGAGCAAAGAAGAAGGTGGTTTCCTTGGCAGCATCAAAATGTGCGAAGAACTCGCAGCAAATGGAGGCGTATTCCTACCGAGACAGTTTGAAAACCGTTACAATGAGGAAGCTCATGAAAAAACTACCGGAATGGAGATCTGGGAGCAGTTAAAGTCGATCGAGTTAAGACCTGATGCTTTTGTAGCCGGAGTAGGTACCGGAGGCACCGTTATGGGCGTTGGAAAAAGGCTAAAACAGCACCATCCATCGATCAAGATCCATCCATTGGAACCTGCTGAAAGTCCGACATTAACAACCGGATATAAAGTAGGTAGCCACAGGATTCAAGGGATTTCTGATGAATTTATTCCTGAGATTGTAAAACTGGATGAGTTGGATGAAATCATACAGGCAAATGATGGCGATTCGATCATTATGGCACAGAAACTGGCAAAAGAGCTGGGCCTTGCCGTAGGAATTTCTTCTGGTGCAAACGTCATCGGAGCCATTAAAATTAAAGAACAAATGGGCGAAGATGCAGTTGTCGTGACTTTGCTTTGCGATAGCAATAAAAAATACCTGAGTACCGATCTGGTAAAAGAAGAAGCCGTTCAGGATTCCTTCCTTTCTACAGAAGTCACTTTTACCGGATACCATCCGATCTGTCGTTTAAAATAACAACCTAAACCTAATACCACCAATTAAATGAAACAATTAGTTCTATTCAGCCTCGGGCTATTATTTAGCCTTTCGGTAAGCAGCCAGATTCTGAAACCAGTAAAATGGAGTTATGCAGCAAAGAAAACGGGAAAAACAACTGCTGTATTGTACTTTAAAGCCAGCATTGAGGATGGGTGGCACCTTTATTCCCAGAACATGGCTGATGGAGGGCCTATAAAAACAACGTTTAGTTTTAGTCCGGCAAAAAACTACCAGACCACCGGAAAAACTATTGAACCTAAAGCCGTTGTAAAATTCGAGAAGTCCTTCAATATGAATGTAAGCTATTTCGAAAAATCAGTGATTTTCCAACAGCAGGTTAAATTAACCGGAAGCGCAGCCAATCCAGTGGTAAAAGGAAACGTTGAATTTATGGTTTGTAATGACCAGCAGTGTCTTCCGCCGGAAACCGTAGAATTTTCAATTCCTGTAAAATAAGAGCGATGGATTTAAGAAAATATAGCACCGCTATTAAAACACTTATCGTTGTATTTCTACTTAGCATCAGCAACTTTACCTACGCTCAGGGAACAGACAGCGCTTTAAGCGACCTGGAATTTACAGAGATCAGTCCGGATACTGCTCCGGTGATCAGTAAAGAAAAGGATTCAGCGATAGTTAAGGCTTCAGATACTACAGCCCATGAAGTAAAAAAGGAGACAAACCTTAAAACTGCGGGCTCAGAAAAGGAAAAAACATTATGGGAAACTTTTATTGCAGGCTTAGTTGGCGGTTTTCTTGCCTTCCTGATGCCCTGTATATTCCCGATGGTTCCATTAACGGTAAGTTACTTCACTAAACGTGCCGGAAGCCGGCAAAAAGGAATTGGTCAGGCTTTAATCTATGGCCTTTCGATCATCGTCATCTATGTTGCATTTGGTTTACTGATCACCTTCTTCTTTGGTTCTGCAAAATTAAACGAGCTCAGCAGCAGCGGTTGGTTTAACTTTATATTTTTCCTCCTCCTGCTCACCTTTGCCATATCTTTTTTTGGCGCATTTGAGATTACCCTTCCAAGTTCATTGGTGAATAAAATAGATCAGAAAGCAGACGACAGTAAAGGCCTTGGAGGAATTTTCTTTATGGCTGCCTCTCTGGCGCTCGTTTCCTTTTCCTGCACCGGACCAATTATAGGTACTTTATTGGTTCAGGCAAGTTCAAAAGGGGAATTGTTGGCTCCTGCGATCGGAATGTTTGGTTTTGCACTGGCACTTGCCCTCCCTTTCACCC